>Ga0193708_1000215_pt1 | contig 13011 bp, 14 predicted proteins | sample H3c1metaG_FD_160570 | JGI IMG/M metagenome (GOLD analysis project Ga0193708, IMG submission 160570) | Soil microbial communities from a riparian zone of the East river system, Colorado, United States - H3c1 | ecosystem: Environmental > Terrestrial > Soil > Riparian zone | place: USA: East River...
CTGCGAAATGATGGGCAAGGCGGGCGAGCGGATCCCGGTCTCGCTCTCGGCCGCCCTCCTTTACGACAAAGACAAACCGGTGGCCTCGGTCGGCCTCTTTACCGATCTACGCGAGCGCTTGCAAATGCAGGAACGGCTTGCCGCCGCCCAGCAGGAGCTGCGCGCCCGGGAGAAACAAGCCCTCATTGCGGAGCTTGCCGGCGCGGCGGCGCACGAGCTGAACCAGCCGCTGACCAGCGTGATGGGCTATGCCGAGCTTTTGAAGAGGCGTCTCGACCGCGATACGCCGGCTCACTCGGCGGCACACGTCATCGTCAACGAAGCCGAGCGCATGGCCGAGATCGTGCGCAAGATCGGCAAGATCACCAAGTACGAAACCAAGAGCTACGTCGGCACGGCGAAGATCCTCGACCTCGACAAGGCGAGCGAGGAAACGGTGCCGACCGGTGGCAACCCGACGAGGCGCTCATGAAGCGACGGGTACGTGTCCAGAGCTCGGGACCGCCGTCGGGCGCCCAGCCGCGGGCCAGCGTGCTCGTGCGCACCTTGAACGGCAATCACAAAGCCAAATCGAAGCCGGTGTCGAAAGCGGTGACCCGCGAAATCCCCGCCGCATGGCTGGCGCAGCTTCTCGCGCTCAGCTGCGAGCTGCCCATCGAACAAGGCCCGGAAGCGGTGACGACGGCGCTCGTGGACGCGGTGGCGTCGATGCTCCCCCACCACGCTTTCGGCGTGTCGCTCGACGAGGCCGTCGATCCCGACAAGCCGGACAGCGCGCGTATCCTGCGCAGCTCGTCCAAAGGGTCACGGATCAGCATCAGTCCGCCGCCCGCTCGCATCTTCCCGGAGTTCGCCTGCGAGCGCGTGCTCGAGGTCGACGCAGAGCATCATGGCATCCGTTTGCACATCGCCAGCACCGACTCCACCACCCTGAAGGACGGTACGCCGGTGCAGCTGCTCGTCCAGCGCGTGGGCCGCATCCTGATCAGCGCGCTGCGAACGACGCGACTGGTCAGTGCCAAAGGGCGGGAATCGCTGGAGCTCAAAGGACAGATCATCCAGTCCGAAAAGCTCGCCAGCCTGGGGCAGATCGCGGCGGGCGTCGTGCACGAGCTCAATAACCCGCTCACCTCCATCGTCGGTTATTCCGACTACCTGCGCGCCAAGGCCGAGCGCGAGCGGAGCGACCCCAACGACGTGGAGCGCTTGCGTCGGATCGGGGAAGCGGCGGCGCGCATCCTACGCTTCTCGCGGGACCTCATGGCCTACGCGCGGCCCTCCATCGAACCTCCGGCTCCCGTCGCCGTGCACGCCATCGTCGATCAAGCGCTGGTCTTTTGCGAGCACCTCTTTACGCAAGGCGGGGTGCGCGTGAGCCGGGCCTTCGCGTCCGAGGAACGCCCCGTCCTCGGGGTGCGCGATCAGCTGACGCAGGTCTTCGTCAATCTTTTTACCAATGCGTGCCACGCCATGGAGGCGCACGGGGGAGCGTTGTCGGTGACCACGGTCGTCGATCCGGGGCGCCACTCGGTCAAGATCACCGTCGCCGACACGGGCCACGGCATCGAGTCCGAGAACCTGAAGCACATCTTCGATCCCTTTTTCACCACCAAGACCGAGGGGCGTGGCACCGGGCTCGGCCTATCCATCGTGCGCAACATCGTCCTTTTGCACGGCGGCGCCATCGCGGTCGAAAGCGCGCCGCGCCGTGGAACGACCTTCTTCCTCGAGCTCCCCCTCGCGGGCTAAGGAAGCCCAGCTCTTCGAGCTGACTTCCTTAGCCCCGACGCTCAGTGGGGGCTCCGCCCCCTCCGCACCGGAGCAAGTCCGGAATGGGGCCCCTCCCCTGCCGTGCCTCCGGCACGGCTCACCCCCCGCGCCGCCTCCGGCACGGAAAGTGGGCGATATTGAAGTTCGAGGGCCGGATGACGGCGCCTGATCGACTGCGCGCCGTCACTTCGGCAGGATCTTGATGGCGATGATGAGCATCCCGCCCTGGTAGCTCTGCCCGGCGATGAAGACGGGGACACCTACCGACGCGCGCACCTCGAGCAGCGGCAAGAATGCGGTGCCGCCCGGCTGGTTGATGCTCGTGTCGATGATGTACTGCTTGTCCTTCGTATCTTTGAGGCTGATCTGGAGGATGCGACCGTTGGGGAGCGTCGTGGTCGTCGGCGCCTTCTTGATGGTCATGTTCGACTGCGACAAGAGTTGGTAGCTCTTGTAGCTGCCGATGTTGGGAAGCTTGCCGATGCGCGGGTCGATACCGGCATCGACGTTGTTGGAGGCGTGGATGAGCGTGACCTCCGCGTCGACGGCGGCGGGGACCGGCGCGGCCGGCTGATCGGCGACCGCGCGTGTCGAGCTCCCCCATGACGCGGCGACGGCGGGCCGCGGCGCGATGGATGCCAATCCCGCCAGCACCGCGACGGCCGCGGGCGCCGAGGTTCGCATGAGGTTCCATCTCCGACACTTTCTCATGGGCTGTCTCCGCTCGAAGGTGTGTCATCCTCCGTCAGCCACACCACGGGAAGGATGCTCTCGTCCTCCGATGGTACATAGAAGATCGTGCCCGGGCGCGCGCCAAAATCGACCACATCGATCCAAACGCCCCTCTCCTCCCCTTCGCCCGCGGCTGTTGGCGCCCCCGACGAAATCGTGGAGGGGTCTCGCTTCGATACCGGTGTCAGCTCGCTCGGGAAAATGAGGGTCCAGGCGGCAGCTGCTGCGAGCGCAATGCCGACTGCGGCAATGGCAGGGGCTCGCCAGGCGGGCGCGCGCTTGACCGGCGCGATGAGATGACGCGAGGCGGCGGCTTCGATGGCTTCCATCACGTTGTCGGCGATGGCGTCGGCTTCAGCGAGCTCGGCATGCAGCAGTGAATCTTCCGCGATGGCTTGCGACCCTTGGCGCAAGGCGTTTACGATGGCGCGCAGACGCGGATCGTGACGGGCGAGATCGGCGAGCTCGCTGGCCCGCTCGGCGTCGAGCTCCCCATCGACCCAGAGCATGAGCTCGAGGTCGGACGGCGGAGCGCCCTGCGGCGGGCGTCCTCCCGGAACGGCGCCGGACGGAGCATCGCGCGAGCTCATCGCTCTTCCCTCCCGCCCTTCTTCGAAGCGCCGCTCGGTCCGCCACCCTCGCTCCGGTAGTAGTCGCCGAGCGCACGTTGGAGCTTCTGTCGGGCGTGGAAAAGGCGGCTCATGATGGTCCCCTTGGAGACGTTCATGGCAACGGCCATTTCCTCGTACGACATGCCTTCGACTTCGCGCATCAGAACCACCCCTCGGTGATAGGGAGGGAGCGCTTCGAGGGCCGCCCCGAGTCGCTCGGCGAGCTCGCGGCGATGAACGATTTCGAGCGGCTCGCCGCCGTCGATGCGTGAAATGAAGGGGAAATCGGCTTCGTCAGCGGCGTCGAGCGCCGTCCGACCGTCGTCGTGCTCGAGCTCGCGACGCCCGGGCTTGCGCATGAGGTCGATCGCGAGATTGGTGAGGATGCGATAAAACCACGTAAAGAATCGCGATCCACCCTCGAACCGGTCGAGTCCGCGATAGACGCGCACGAACGCCTCTTGGACGAGATCCTTGGCGTCGTTTTCGTCGCGCACCATCGCGAAAGCAATGGCAAAGGCGCGCCGCTGATGTCGCTCGACCAGCTTGCGGAACGCTCTGCTATCGCCATTCTGCGCTGCTTCGATGAGTACACGGTCTTCCTCTGCCTCGGCACGCCGGGCCTCCAGGTTGGACGCACTGCCGACAGGAGTATTCACGTTGGCGCTAGCAGACTTAGCCGCGCCACCATCCGGAGAGGTCGACGCGGTGCCTTGGCCCGGGCCCTGGAGCGGGGGTGGCTCCGGTAGCAGGAGCGGGTCGGAGCCGGAACGGACGGAAGTCATCTCGGCCACACGAGCTTACGCGAAGTCCTGTCCGAACGCGATGCAGGTGGCCATGCGGTCGAATCTCCGGATGCGAGCTCCTTCGAACCTAGAGCACCGACGGCACGGCTGGTTCCGCGCCGACTGCCGAACGCCCGCCGTGCCGGAGGCACGGTGGTCCCCGTTCCGGGCTTGCCCCGGCGGGGCGGGGGCGAAGCCCACGCAGGGAGACGAGCGAGATGAAGCCAGCTCGAAAGAGCTGGCTTTCTCGTGCCGGAGGCACGGTGGGGGTGGGGGCCCCGTTCCGGGCTTGCCCCGGCGGGGCGGGGGCGAAGCCCACGCAGGGAGACGAGCTAGAGCACCGACGGCGAAGCCGTTCGGTGCTCTAGCGCCCGGGCGAGCGGTAGGCGCGAGACCCGCGCGGTCAGCGCCTCCCCCGGGGACGATCATCTTGATGAACGCGCCCCGGCGATCGGGGCGCCCGAGGCGTGTCATCTCCGACTCGTTCACCGGATCGACGATGATGCCGAGCCCGCTGCGGCTGACCTTGCCCTCGCGAAGAAGGCTCGGCAAAAGCTCCTTGACCATGTTGATCGGGATGGCAAACCCGATGTTGTTGGCGTTGGCGCGGATGGCGGAGTTGATGCCCACGACTTCGCCGTGCAAATTGAGAAGAGGGCCTCCGGAATTGCCCTGGTTGATGGCGGCGTCGGTCTGCAAGAAATTGAAGTAGCCGAACTCGTCGAGCCCCTTCACGTCCTCGTGCGTGCGGCCCTTAGCCGAGAGGATCCCCGCAGAAACGGTATGGGAAAGGCCGAACGGATTGCCGATGGCCACCACCCAGTCGCCGACCTCGACGGCGTCGGAATCGCCCAGCCGAAGCGGGCTCAAGGCGTGATCCTCCACCCGCAAAACGGCGACGTCGGCCGGCTTGTCGCGACCGACGATCTTGGCCGGAACTTCGCGCTGGTCGGCGAACTTCACCGAAATCTCCGTTCCGTCCTCGACCACGTGGTTGTTGGTGAGAACGAGGCCCGCCTTGTCGTAAACGAATCCGGTGCCGAGCCCTTGCCCGACGATGCGGCGCCGCCCACCCGGCCGCGTCTCTTCGATCCGACTGATGATGGTGACGACACCCTGATCGGCAGCTTTGGCGAGCCCGGCGAAGGAAATCGGCACGAGGGGCACGGCAGGCACCGGTAGAGGTGCCGGCGGGGCGGCCGGCGGTGTGACCGGAGGCGGAGCGACGAGCACCGCACCCGGCGGCAGTCCATTCTCTTTCGAGCGATCTTCCCCTGGGAAGAGCCGGCGGCACCCGGTCGCCGCGACCAGCGCACCGACAGCGACCGCCAGCCCGACTTTCACGACCCCTTGGAAATTTCGATGAACCGCAGGCGTAGATCGTAGAGGGCTTGGTCGAGAAGGCGCTCCTCCTCGCCGCTCAGGTTGTTTCGCGTCTTCTCCTGCAGGATGCCGAGCAGATCGATGGTCTGGCGCGCGAGCGGAATGTTGCGCTCTGCTCCTGGACCATCGGGGGACGGCGCGTCGCCGAGATGGACCAGCGCCGAATGACTCAGCGACAAAACGAAAGTGGAAAAATCGATGGCGGGGAGCGTATCGGCCTCGTCCCGATCCGGCTTGCCCGCCGCGCGTCCTGCTGGCTTCTTGGGCTCACTCACCTGGTCCCCTGCTAGATGTTCGGGTTAACTGCCGGTCGTCGGTGTGCCGCTGCTGGGGGGAGGTGGCGGCGGAGCGCTCGTCCCGCCGCCCACGGCGGGTTGGGGCGTCGTGACGCTCTCGGCGTTGGCCGCCGAATCGGGCAGCTCCCTCAGGTGCTTCTCCACGTCTTTCTCGTCGAGCACCCCTTTGCGGATGTTGCGCTCGCGAACGCGAACGTCGAGGTCCCACGGCGTCTTCTGAGTCGTCATCGATTCCTTCCTTCCGTCATCCAACCACGAAAACTACTATGTAGTCCTCAGGAGGGCTGGCTGCACCCTTTGGGCTTGCGCCCGATGTTCACGAGCCCAAGCTCCGGTAAGAGTGTTTCCTCTGCGGCGCGGATCTCACTGTCGGTCGCGGGCCGGACGTCGAGCACCGTGACTTCGTAACGCAGTGTCTCGCCAGCGAGGGGGTGGTTGGTGTCGACGATGCAATTGTCGTCGTTCACCTCCAAGACGGTCATGGGGAGCATCTCGCCATCGTCGGACTCAGCGACGTATTCGTCCCCCACGACGATGCTGCCGGGATCGGGAAAGTCGGTGCGTTCGACCTCGAGGACCGCCTCGCGATGGTATTCGCCGTACCCCTCGGAGGGGGGCACGATGATCGAGCGCGCGTCTCCTTGGACCATTCCTTCGATTCGCCGTTCGAGCCCGGCGATGATTTGCCCGTACCCATGCAGGTACGACAAAGGCTCGTCTTCGTCGGTGCTATCGAGCACGTCGCCGTCCTCGCCATAGAGCACGTAGGCTAAGGTAACGAACGTATCGGGGCCGACCTGGGTCGCGAAAGTCATCCGAGGCCCCGCTTATTGCCACGGGCGTTGTTGACCGGCAAGCATCCAAGGACGGTGCGCCTAGTCCCGAGCGGGCGCTTCGAGATCGGCGGGGTGAACGATCTTGCCTGCGATGGCGGAGGCCGCGACGACCAAGGGGCTCGCCAGGTACACCTTGCCCGGCCCGCTTCGCCCGGGAAAGTTGCGGTTGATGGCGGAGACGGTCACTTCCTCGGGCGTGAAAGAAACGCCGGGCCCCGCGCGAATGCACGCCCCGCACGAAGGCTCGATGAGCAGAGCGCCCGCTTTCTGGAAGGTTTCGATGTACCCCTTTTCTTCCGCGTAACGACGGATGTCCTGCGAGCCGAACTGCACGTAGAGCTTCACGCCGTCGGCCACGTGCTGCCCGCGCGCGAGCGCCGCGCCGAGAACGGCGGCGTACATGTCCATGTCCGCTTTTTTGCCGCCGGTGCACGAACCGCCGTAGGCGATGTCGATGCGCACGTCGCCGCCGTTCTTGGCGTCGAGTTCGCGCAGCGGGATGCCGTTGCGCGGGTCACCGGGGAGCGCCACCATGGGCTCGATCTCGGAAAGGTCGATCTCGAACGTATCGGCGTACGATGCGTCGGGATCACTCTTCACGATGAGCTTGCGGACCAGGGCGGCGTCGAGACCGCGCTTCGCCACGAGGTAGGAGACGACCTCCTCGTCGGCCTCGATGATGCCGGTGAAGCCGCCCGCCTCGACGGCCATGTTGGTGAGGACCGCTCGCTCATCGAGCGCGAGCCCCGCCGTACCGGATCCTGCAAATTCGAGGACTTTGCCGATGCCGCGACCGCTCCGCCAGAAGGGCTGGGCGAGGAGATAGAGCATCACGTCTTTGGCGCAGACGCCGGTCTGCAGACGCCCGGTGAGGACGAAGCGGACCGATTCCGGCACCTTGAGCCGGACGTCACGGGTAAACCAGGCGTTGGCTAGATCGGTCGAACCCACGCCGAAGGCAAAGCAACCGAGGGCGCCCGCCATGCACGTGTGCGAGTCGGATCCGACGACGACCTGCCCCGGCAAAGCGACGTCCTCGACGATGATGTTGTGGCAGATGCCTTCCGAGCCGCCGGATCGACCCTCGCGAGCGACCTCGCCGTAGAGACGGATGCCTTGTTTCTTGGTGAAGCGCTCCTGCACCGTCGCCAGCGAGGCAGCCTGCTCGCGCAGGCCCATGTCGACGTGCGCCTTGGGCATGACCAAGTCGAGGAACGTGAGGTGATCGCGAAAGGCGAAGACGCTCTTCGGCTCGGCGATGACGGCGTTCTCCCCGAAACCGCTGCGAAAGAGGGCATCGGCCATGGGGGTGACGTACTCGTGGGAAAAGCGCACGTCGGCCCGGACGAACAGACCTTCGCCCGGCGCCACCGCAGGAACACCGAGCTTTTCCTCGCTGGCATCGATGACCGCGTGCCGGGCGATGATCTTTTCGACCATGGTCATGGGTCGCGCCGCCGTCGTGATGCGCGGCACCGCGACGCGCCCCGCCATCCTCTCGCGGTTATACGCAAAGAGCCCACCGTGTGACACGATGGCCGCGCTGATCGGATCGAGACCGCGGGTGAACTCTTCCATCGGGATCGGCTCGCCGCGCTCGATGCGCTCGATGAGCGAAAAGTCCGTGGACAAGAGAAGGCCGATGTTCTGCGCGTTCTGGCCGTAGATCTTCTCGATGTTCTTGGCGATGACGATGCGCACTCCGGCCGCGAGCTCCGAGTAAGGCGCCGTCTCGCGCGAGGAGCCGCATCCCTTGGAAGCACCGCTGACGATGACTTCGAACTTGCCGTCGCGGATGGCGTCTTTCTCGACGACACCTCCGCGCAAACCGACGAGACAATACCGCGCCAGCGTCTCGTCGTAGTAGTAGCAAACCCAACCGGGCGTGAGCTCGTCGGTGGAGATGTTGTCGATGAGGGGCCGGGACGCGTCGTACTTCAGATTTTCGCCGGCCAGCTGGCGCTTGAGCAGCTCGGGAGCCGATGTGAGGTAAAGGACGCGCCCTTTCACGCTCACGGTGGCATTTTCGACCGGCATCGAGGCGAACGTAGCGCGACCAGCCGCAGCTCGCCATCGGCGCGCGCACGGCGAGACGAAAAAAGGCACCTTGCCCTCGGCGGAGCGGTGGGCGACCGATCGGATGGCTGCGCCGGTCTCGCTGGAAGTCGTTACGTGGCCCCAACTTGCCATGGCCGATCGGATGCTGCCAAGACGGACGCAGCCGACGCAGGCGGGCCTCAAGGCACGGGGATCATCTCCCCGGCGCGCCAGAGCACCACCACCTCTTCCAGCGAACGGGTCGGATCGACGCCCGCGTCTCGGAGAGCGCTCTCGATCGACTCGGCGCGGCGCGCGAAGGTGCGCTCGGCGACATCGGGGGGCAGCTCGCTGACGAGGCGGACGATGTGGTTTCTCGGCATGGCCGCTCGAACGCCGAGCTCGTAAATGCCGCGATTGACGATGTCGAGCGGTCCCGTGCCTTCCTTGCAATCGGCGACGAGGATCGCCGTCCCCCCTTCCTCGAGAACCGCTCCAGCGGGGGGTAAGAGCTTGGCAGCCTGGTAAAGGGAGCTCGTCACCGGAGGGCGATCACTCGTGACGACGACGCGGCCGCGCGGCGCGTGAACCTCGAACCATGGCGCCGAACGACGAGCCGCCTCCCGATGAGCGAGAACCATGTCGCCAGCGACGGCATCGACCGCTCCGTTGTCGCAATCGGCGACGACATTGAGCAGAAACTTCGGGGTTGGCAAGAGATGGACGGCGGCTTCCATGTCGGCACGGCAACGATTTCCGGCAACCGTGCCGAGCCGGGCGGTGGGGTCGGCTTTGAGGAGGTGGTTCTGTCGCACGTCGGTGGAGAACCCACACCCCGGGAAAACCCCTTTCACGCCGCCCGAATACCCGGCGAAATAGTGGGGACGCACGCGGCCGAGGCTCACGACCAGATCGGTCTCCACGAGAGCGCGATTCACGCGCACGCGCGTGCCCTCCGGCGTCGTTCCCAGATCAACGCAGGCCGAGAGGTCACTCCCATCGTGCACGACGACCGCGAAACGGCGCAGGGTCGACGGATCGAGCGCCGTCTCGGGTCCGCGCGGCGCATGGGTGCCGCTGGCGATGACGAGGGTGAAGGCCGCATCGGGCAGGACCGCGAGATTCTCGCGCACCGCCGCGAACATCGCGGCACGTGGTTCGTCGCGCGTAGCGTCGCTCACCAGGACCGCCACGCGCGATCGGCTCCCGACCATCGACGCAAGATGAGGGGTACCGATGGGATCCCCCAGCGCGCGCCGGCAGAGCTCCTCCAAGGAGCCTCGCTGCGCACCGCGCTCGGCGGCTGCGAGGGGCCGCGCCAGGCGCGCACCGCGCGCGACGACCGCGGCCAGCGCGGAAGGGAGCTCCATCTCAGCCAGCCGCGCCGGAGTCGGGGCCCGCCTGGGCGGCCAGCTTCAGCATCATGGTGAGCGCGAGCTCGAGCTCTTCTTCCGACGGCTGCTCGGGGGCCGCGGCGAGCGCCTGCTTCAGCTCGATCAGCTTGGCGCCGAAGCGATGGTACTGCTGACGAACGCGCTCCGTGGGCGCCTCGGCGACCCACCGCGTGTTCACTTCCCGCAGCTCGTCGAGATCGCTGCTCGCCAAGAGCTTGGCCATCTGCCGCGCCATGGGGGTAGTCGGACCGGACGCTGCTTGCACCGTCGGAAGATCACCCAGGTCGCGCCTTGGCGCAAGCCGGGGCCCGTTTTTAGGCCGGCGCCAGCGGCGCCAACAGCTCGATGAGAAAGCGGCCCTCGCGTTCGCCGATGACGATCTCGGCGCCGGCGATGCGCGCTGCCTCGGCCGCGCAGTAGAGACAGAGCCCCCGCCCACAGCGCGCCTCGTACCGCCTCTTCGCCGTCGCCTGCCCCATGTCGGTGAGCACGTGCTCGCGCAACTCGGGCGGGATCACCGGCCCGTCGTCGGTCACGCGTACCCCGGCCCGATCCAGCTTCGTCAGAAGCTCGATGGTCACCTTTCCCTCGGCCGGCGAATACTGAAGCGAGTTGGCGAGCAGGTTGTCGAGCGCGCGTCCGAAGAACATCGGCTCGACGAGCACGGTCGCACCGAACGAACCCGGTGCGATCGCCATCTTGATACCGGAGAGCGTCGCTTGCGGTGCCGCCCGCCCCACCGCCTGGCCCGCCGCTTCGCGCGTACCAACCGGAGCCCGCGCGAGGTGCGACGGTGCAAAGGCGCGTCCCAGCACTTCGAGGTTGCCGATGACCTGACTGAGAATCGTGCACGACAACGCGGAATCGGCGAGCGCCTCGTCGATCTCGAGCGCGCTGCCTCGAGCGACCGACTGGACGAAGTGGATGTTGGTGAGCAGCGCGGAAAGCGGATTGCGCATGTCGTGCGCCAGGATGGCCATGAGCTCAGGAAGGTGCTCTAGCGAAGAAGCGCTCACCCGCTCGTCCTTACTAAAAGCCCGGGGGAACCACAACCAACGCCCTTCTCGTTGGGGACAGGCCGTTTCGCTGTCGGGAGCGTACGACGCCGCCACGGGCAGCGCGCCGTTCGCGCTAAGGAACCAGCACGAGTCCCGCCTCGCCGAGCTCCGCTAACCGCGCGTCCACGAGACTCACGATGGCGCGGCGGCGCTCCATCATTTCCGAAAGAGGGCGGGTGGCGACCAGCCAGCTCGTGAAAGCGCCCGCGCGCAGCGTGCTATCGGCCTCCGCCCGATCGAACGCGCGCAGGCGATCGATGAGCCGCTTGGGAAAGCGATTCACGCGCTTGAGCTGCGTGAGAATGCTGTCGAGACCGCGCGGGTCGGCACGCTCGTTGAAGGCGCCGCCGTTTTCCCTGAGATACAGCGACGACTTGCTGGAATCGACCGTCACTAGTCGGCGCCCGACGGTAGCGGTCACGAAGTCGAGAACCAGCGCTTCCACATAAGCCAGGACCAGGTCTTGCCGATCGGGCGGGACAGCCTCGCGCCCCTCGGCCCAGCGGCGCCACGCGGCCACCTCCGCCCCTGAAACGATGTCGACGTCGTGCCCACCGACGACCGGCTCGGTAATGAGCACGGTCACCGTGCCATCGTTGTTCACTGTGACGCCGCTGCGCAAAAACGACATCCCGTGGGGATCGTGCGCAAGGGCGCGCAGGATCTCCGCCAGCCGAACCTGGTACACCTCCGAGCGCGGCACGAGGCCGCTCCCGAGCGCGGTCGCGACCCGATAAAAGGCGAGGCGCGGTTTGTAGACGATGGGATCGACGCGCATGGCAAAGCGCGCTTCGAGGTCGCCGTTGAAATCGCCGGCGACGACGGCGCGAAAAAGCGGCATCGACGCGCGCACCCCCGACCATTTGAGCTCGCTGATGCGCAGATCGGCACCGGCTGGCGTCGCGACCACCAGAACCGCCGCCAAGAGAAGGACGGCGCTTCGCTTCACGCGCTTGGCCTCGGCGATGTCGCCTCGAGAAATCGCGCCACGAGGTCGGCGACGACCTCGCGCTGCTCGAGGGGCGCCACGTGCGTCGCGCCCGGCAGCATCACCAGCTCGGCGTGCGGCAGAGCCTTGGCCATCTCCTCGGCCAACCGGTGCGGCGTAAACTTGTCGCCTTCACCGGCCACGACCAGCACCGGCACCTCGACCGTCGAGAGAAAAGCGTCGGCCGAATATCCGCCCGTTGCCTCCAGCATCCGCAGGAACAAGAGAAAGTCCATGTCCGCGGCGTGCTCGAAATAGGGCAAGAGGTCCTCGGGCGCGAGCGACGCTTTGTCCACCTCCCCGGCGGCAAAAGCCAGGCTCAGCGCCGTTTTCACGGGCATACGGCTCCACAGGCCGCGGCTCAGGCCGGGCCGAGACTCGGCGAAGCGAATGAGCTTCGGGAGAACGCGCGCGAGCCAGTCGTTGCCGTGGAAGCTCTGCGTCAGGTGACCGCTGCTGCCGCAGAGCAAGACGAGCCCGCGGACCTGCTTCGGCCTCTCGTGGTACGCCTCGAGCGCCACGGGGCAACCCATGGAGTGCCCGACGAGCACCACCGGACCGTCACCGATATGACGGCGAACATGATTGAGGTCGTCGGCATGCGTGGGAATGTCGATGCGACTGGTATCGCTCGGAATCGCCGATCGGCCGTGACCTCGGTAGTTCCAGTGGCAGAGCCGGGTCACCTCGGACAGGTCATCCCAGAGGTACTTCCAGATGTACCCGTCGCAGCAGATCCCATCGCATAGGATCGTTGTGAGCTGCGTGTGCACACCGCTCCCTTCAGCCCCTCCGGGATGGTTTTCCGCTCGGCCGTCGTCAACGGGTGAGCGTACACGCACATAAAGCCGCGTGCCGTCCGCCGCGTAGACGAACGATTCGCGAGCCAGTCCCTTCAAGGAAGGGTCAGGCGGTTTGCTCCTGCTCTTCGTCCTCAAGGATGTCATCGACGCTCGGAAGTCGCTTGATTTCAACACGCGCGATCTTCCAGGCCCGCTGCACAATCCACGACAACGACCGATCGAGCCTTGCCGCCTCTTCCTTGATTTCCTCGAGCATCTCCTCTGGGAAATAGAGGCTTTGCTTCCGTTTGTCGGACTTCGAGCCCTCGCCAGCAGCTG
>Ga0193708_1000216_pt1 | contig 13007 bp, 22 predicted proteins | sample H3c1metaG_FD_160570 | JGI IMG/M metagenome (GOLD analysis project Ga0193708, IMG submission 160570) | Soil microbial communities from a riparian zone of the East river system, Colorado, United States - H3c1 | ecosystem: Environmental > Terrestrial > Soil > Riparian zone | place: USA: East River...
CTAGCTGGCACCGTTGCCCGCCCCAAACCCGGCGGGGGCTTTGTCACTTTGTGAAGTTCCCTCCGGCTCAGCCCGTCGCGCGGCGCGGCGCTCTCTGAACGTCAGTGACTCGAGGTACACGAGCCCGCGGGCGCCGACGTTCACGAACACCATCCAGCCGCTCGGAAACCGCCGCGGCACGCTCGCCGTCTGTGTCTCGACGATCACGCCGTCGCCGGGCTTGTAGTAGCAGGGGGTTCCGATCGGCCACATCCGCTTGTCGGTGTGCGCGGCGGGCGTAACCATGCTCGTGCGTGTCATCGGTTTTTCCTTTCCTCACCTGGCGCCGGCTCTCCCGCCGACGTGTGGCGCGCCGCTCGAGCGCGAGCTCCATGACTCGCAAGGCGGCGCAGATCGCGCGGTAGTACCCGCGCCAATAGACCGTGTGTTCGTCGCGCGTGAGCAGCTCGGCGTCGTCAACGATCGGCGTGACCTTAGCGAGCAGCTGCACGGCCTCAAAGAGCGCTTCCCGTTCCGTCGTCGGGCGTGTAGGTATAGACATTCACTCCCCCGGCTTGAAGCACGCGGATTGTGTCGTCGTCGCTATAGCGTCCGATGGCTGTCAGAATTGGTTCTTTGATGCCCGGCCGATCCTCGAGCAGGAGATGCCGGTATGTGAGCAGCTGGCCAAGCACGGCCGGCGTGATGCGTTCTTTCGCCTCGACGATGGTGGGCTGGTCGCCCTGCCACAGCAGAATGTCGATGCGCTTACGTGAGCTGTGCGCCGTGTTCGCTTGCACGCCTGGCAGGTGCTCCGGGTCGGGCGCGATGCCCGTGCCGACGCGCAGCGAGAACTCGAAACGGTCGTACAGCGCGCCGCGCGCCTCGAGGAACGCGCGAATGACGACGGACTCGCGATCGGTGAGCTCGTTATACGAGCGCTTGATCAACAGCAGCGCCAGGTCGCTCGAGCCGTAGCTGTAGCCGTTCTCGATCATGTCCGTTTCGCCAGCGCGCTCGCTCGCAGCTTGATGCGACCGTTCCAATTCCCTACCGCTCCCCGAAGCCCTTGGATCGTGTAGAACCGATCAATCCGCGTACGATGCCCTTCGCGGCGCCGCGTGATTTGCCAGCAGTGGCACCCATGCCGAACGGTTGCGGTCACGATCATTACGTCCACGCGCTACCCCTTTCCCTTCCAGGCGCGCCAGTACTCGAGCGCGGCGACGGTCAGAATCCCGATCGGCAACAGCACGACGACGAGCGCGACGGCCGGCAACGCGGCCAGGCGCGCGTAGAAGCACTCCCGATCGCTCCAATCGCTATCGTCCACTTGGCAGGGGTGGACTGGGCCGGGCGACGAGCTCGTCGGGATGCCGGGCGACGATTTTTCCACTCGGCAACCTCACGAACACGACGTCAACCGTTTGCGCGTTGGGCAGCTGGAACGACGATGTTTTCAGTGGTTCTGGCAATGACCTCTCCTGTCTCGCCGGTAATCAAATCGAATGCCTTCACGCCAGGCGCGAATCCATTGACGCCGGCGCCGGCGCCGGTACTTTCGGCTGTGCGCCCACTGGGCGGCGCCAGCGCACGCGCTGCGCGGCTTTGTCGCACGCGCTCGAGGACGCGCTGCAGCTCGCTCATTGCTCAACCACGCGCACAGCCGGCGGGCCTCCGTCGTCGCGCGTTTCGACGACCGTGTCGAGGAACTGCACAATGGCCTCGACGCCGGTGGCGATCCGGTTCAGCGAGCGCACAAGCTCGCCGAGCATTGCGTCGGCTTCCGGTTCAACCTTCAGGGGTCGGCGCGGTTTCGGCAGTGGTGGCGGCATTCACTTGTCTCCTTCGCTTCTCGAGCTCGTCTCGATATTCGAGGGCCTCGCGTCGGCAGGGGCCGCATCCAGTCGCGGCGCATCGCTCCGCCTGGCGGAGATATTCCTCGAGCACTTGTGTTCCGGTTTCGTCTGTCACGTTTCGCATGCGCAGCAGCCCCATACAAAACCGCGGGCCTAATTCCATCTTTGCCATTCGCCGGCGCGCTACACGCATGCCTTTTTCTTCCGGCTCCGTGTGACCTTCGCGTGCTCACTCACGTTCAATACCTGCAGATTCGTCCAGGTGTTATCGAGCGTGTTGCTGTTCAAGTGGTCGACTTCCTCGTCGGGCGCCAGCGGTCGGCCGAGCATCGCCTCGGCGACGAGCTGATGCACGTAGCGCCCACGCTGCGGGCCGGACGTGATGCGCAAATAGCGAATCTCCAGCCCACAGCGTTCGATCGTGTTGAGTGAAACCCCATCACCGGGCACCGGCATCGTCGCGCCTACTCTCCCGCGTCCGCCCGCGGCGGCGTGTTGACCGGCGTGCTCACTAGGCGCATCTCGTAGCCGGCGCCCGTTGCAATGTCAGAGGCGAGCTCGACGAGCAGCCCCTCGGCCCGCGTGGTCTGCCGCCGGAGCTGGCCCGCCAGGTTGGCGATATCTCGCTTCGCCTGAACCAATCGCTTCAGTCTGGCGCGCTCGAGCGCCGTGGCCGTCGTCAACGCATCCGGCCGCCGGGCCGCCTTCCGTTTCGTCGCCTTCGTTTTTGCCATCGCAACCCCCGTCGCTATCGGCGACGCTCAAATGCGCCGCGGATCGTCGTCGCTCGGCGCCGCGGGGAACCGCTCGTCGAGCTCGAGAATCAACGCGGCCGCTTCGTCGGACGTCCGCGGGTATCGGATAAATTCATGGCGACGGTTCCACATGGCGAGCATGTCGTCGAACATCGCCTGGCGGCAGTACGTGTGCATCTGCGCGGGCTGCATTTGGTGAACGTTGTCGTCTTTCTTGCAGAGCACGCACCGAAAGAAATCCATAACAGGGCTCACGCCAGGCGCGGACGGCGGCGCCGCGGCTTGCGTGTTGGCGTTGGCGGGTTTGTGAATCTGTTCGTACTCGGCGATCCAGCCGGACACGATCGCCACGGTCGCACCGCCGCGGACCGCGTTGTCGAGCAGCATGCGACGGTGCAGCATTTCGTCGCAGCGATTCAATTGCTGCGCGACGCCGATCCCGATCTTCCCGGCCTCGAGGGCGCGGAATACTTCGGGGTCGCCGGACAGCAGCAATAGGCGCCCTTCGATGTAGGCGCGCTTTTCGTTCAACAGCCCGGCGAGCGTATCGACGTCGCCGCCGGCGTCACGCTCGATCAGCTCACTAAACCAGATCGTCGATCGTGACGGTAAGACGGGCTCATCGATCAGCCCGATCGGCAACTCGAGGAACTCGCGTCTGACCTCGGACAGATTCACGCTTGTTCCTCGAGCGGCAACGGCGCCGGCGCCGGCCGTGGTGACTCGGCGCGCAAGTCCACACCCGACGCCTGGCGCACCTCGAGCGTGTTGCGTTCGGTGAGCTCGACGACGATGTAGTCGCCGGCGCGCCAGCGCATGAAGTCCAGCAGCTGCCGCGGAATGTTCACGTGCGTGGCGTGGCCGTTACGTGTGAGGCGAACTATCTTTTTCATTCGCGCGCACCCCCACTCCCCCGGTGACTCCCCGTACCGTCGGTACGGTTGATGGAAACGGCGTTTCCACTTTCGCGCGGCAAACCTCGGCCGTGAAAAGTGCTTGGCGCCGCCTCTTACTCTCGGGAATTAAGGGCTTGGGGATACCAACAGGGAGTACAAGGCGTGTGGAAATTGCGGATCGCTCTCATCGATCGACCGCGCAGTAACAACGCCGCACTCATTATCAGACCCACGCCAAATCCCGAAGGAACAGAGACTACGCCTGCCTCAGCCACTTGTCAAATCAGGATCCGGACGGTCTAGAAAATCACAGACCTTCGCGTGTGGAAATCTTGTGGACGGATTGGCGATCGGGTCTACTCAAGCTCCAAGCGGGCTGCGGGTAGATTTTTATCCGCAGGAGTTGCACAGCTTTTCAACAATTCCCTGTGGAGAACTCGCTATGCGACTGATTTCACGTGTGTTATTCGTGTTGGCGATTGGGGCGTTGACCCTCGCGCCACTGGCTGAGCTGCACGCGGTTTCGCTCGCCGGTCCTCGGCTCACGGCGCCCGTCACGTCGACCGGCGCCGGCGCCACGGCGCTGTCGTTCCTAGCGGCCGCGGCCGCGCTCGGGATGGCGATCCGCATCAAAGACACCGGCTCGATTGCGAGGAAGTTTGTCCAGCGCGCCGGGGTCGCCGGCAACGATTACGCGGAGGGCGTGAAGGCCGCGGGCGGCGACTGGGAAACGAACACGAAAGCCTCCGAGGAAAACTACAAGATCGGCGTCCAGCAAGCGGCCGCCGATGGACGCTTCGGGCGGGGCGTCGCCGCGGCCGGCGCCAGCAAGTATGTCGACAAGGCGTCGACGCTCGGCGCGCAGCGGTATCCGACCGGCGTGGCCGCGGCCGAGGGCGCGTATTCCCGCGGCGTGCAGCCCCATCTCGACATGATGAAATCGCTGGACCTCCCGCCGCGTCGTCCGAAGGGCGATCCGGCGAACCAGCAGCGCGCCGCCGTCGTCGCCGCCGCGAATCGCAAGCTGAAGATCGGCAAGTAGCGTTCAGCCCCAACCATTCATTCTGATTTTTTGAGGAGCTGACATGCGAAGCCACTTCACTCGATTCGTTCGGGACATCGCCGCGGGCCTCGAGGGGCTCGCCTACGGGCCGGCGCTCGACACCATCACCGCGACGGGCACCGCGATCGGCGCCACACTCGCGGCCGCCACGGTCGCGGTCGGGGATTCGTTCCAGATCAAGAATCAGACAGGCAACGTGCCGGCCTGGCTCCTGCAGCTCTGGGCCGACAACCAGGTCGCCGGCGAGGTGCGCGTCCGCTCGCCGAAGTTCCACGACAACGTCGACGCGATTCGATCGCGCGTGACGATCGGCGACTTGTCGCCGCTGCTGCCGTGGGGCGCGCCGCAACCCTTGTATCCGCAAGACGTGCTCACGGTGGAGCTCTCGGGCTCCGCGGTCGGTGGTGACATCGAATCCGCGGTCCTGCAGGTCTACTACCCCGACCTCCCCGGCCAGAACGCGCGGCTGTCGACGTGGGATGCCATCAAGGGGCGCATCAAGAACCTCGTCGGGCAGCGGCTCGCCATCACCCTCGGCACAACCGCGGGTTACAACGGCGCGCGCGCCATCAACGCGGATACCGATTTGCTCCAGGCCAACACGGACTACGCCGTGCTCGGCATGTCGACAAACACGGAATGCGCGGCGATCTGTCTGCGCGGGCCGGACACCGGCAACCTGCGCGTGTCGGTGCCTGGCGAGCCGGCGCTCGTGCACCACACCAACTACTGGTTCAAGCGCCTGGCGATCGGCTATGGGCTGCCGCTCATTCCGATCATCAACAGCGCGAACAAGGGCGGCACGCTCATCGATTGCGTCAACGAGGAAAACGGGGGCACCGCCAACATCGTGATTTGGCTCGCGCAGCTCGCGTCGTAGACCGCGCGCGCGCCAAGACACGAACACCGACACACCACAAAGAGAAGGGCCGGCGCCGGACGCGGCGGCCGGCCCACGTTTTCGACTGGAGTGAACACTGATGGAAACGAAACCAACCCCGAAGGCCGGCGAACCCTGTCCCGCGTGCGGCGGGAAGTTCAGCGAGTACCGCGAGCCGACCGATGTAGAGCGCGCCGCGGCCGACGACAAGGAACGGCGCCAGCCCTTCCCCGCGCGCGTCGACAGCGCCAGCGCCGACGTCCGCGCCGAGCTCGGCGCGCTGCACGTGTGCGACAGCTGCGGCTATCAGACCCGCATCCACACGGGCAAAGACAAGCCGGCGGCCGCGGGCAAGGGTAAATAGCTCGCCCCCGGCTCCGTGCGATGGCGAAAGAGACGGTCTACCCCGCGGCGACGTCCAGCCCGGCGAGTGGCGTGCTGGCGTCGTCGTTTCAGTACGCCGTCGACGGCGCCGACAATCTGCGCGCGACGCTGCGCGCGACGAATGGATCGTTTCTCACGGCCGTGCTCACCGGGCGGTTTCGGCGCCAGGCGGACGATACGATCCAAGTCTTTCAGCAGCCCATGTCGACGCCGTTCGGGTCGACGCTGTCGCGCGACTTCGCGCTCGAGGCGGGCGCGCTCATGAACCTCCGGCTCGTGTCGGACTCCATCAGCGTCCCGCTCGGCGGGCTGTACGGCCGTGTGCAGCTCATTCGCGGGACGGCCGGCGGCAGCGGCGCGATCGTGATTGCGACGTTGCTGCAAGGCTACTTCAACGCCGAGAACGAGCTCGGGTGGCCCGGCTCACCGCTCCAGAACATGCACGACGGCCGCGGGCTCTTGATCGACGCCGCCTGGGGCGCGTTCGTCGCGCCGCTCCGGTTGTCCGTGTCGTCGGGCCTCCCGCAACGCTGGCGCCTCTCGAGCGGCGTCGGGCTGTTCGTCTCGAGCGCCGCGGCCGGCGTGCGCACGGTGTTCGCGCGCGCGTTCAACCGGGCCGGCCGGTTGATGTGGCAGGGCACCGGCGGCCTGGCGCACGGCCCGGGCGTGACGATGGGCTACCACATTGGCGCCGGCATGCCGCCGACCGCCGTGATGGGCGCGGGTATCGCCCATCTGCCGTGGCCGAGCGATCTGGAACTCGAGGGCGGGTCCGTCGTGGAGCTCGTCGTCGACAACGAGCAGGTCGGCGATTTGCTCACGCCGTTCGCGCTCATGATGCGGCAATGGATTGACGACTAACGCGAGGACTCTTATGGACACCGCCGCGCCTCCCCGCCTCCGTCCGTCGCTCGTCGACAGTGACGCGATCTATGTCACCGGCGAAGACTCGCTCCGGGTGACGTCGTTCAACAGCCTGGCCGGCGTCGTGCTCGCGGTCGAAGGGCGCTTCATGGGCTACGACGGCGTCGTCGTGCCCATGGTCGAACGCCATGTCCCGAACAGCAATTACACCGCGGCGACATCCTTCGTCACGCTAGGCGAGGGCTTCCTCTGCAACATTCAGGTCCGCGCGACAACCGGGGCGCCGGGGCAAGGGCAGTGCTTTGTGCTGGTGGAGATTGTGCGCGGCCGGCTCGGCGCCGTGCAACCGCTCGGCACGCTGCTCCAGGGCTACGCCTCCGACGTACAGCGGCTCGCCTGGCCAGGCTCGTCGCTCAGCTCGAGTGTCGCCGGGACCGGCGTGCTCCGCGCGGTGCTCGGCACGAACCCCGCGGCCGGCGTCGAAATCAGTGACGCCGTCCCGGTCGGCGCACGCTGGCGCGTCGTGTCATGGTTTGCCGCGCTCGTGAACGATGCCACGGTCGGCAATCGGCGCGTGACGCTCATCATCGACGACGGCGCGAACATCCTGCATCAGGTCGAAGCGAGCGCGGACCAGACGGCGAGCCAAACGCGCAGCTACGAAGCGTATGCGACGGGCGTGGCGCCGGACCTGTCCGGCACGGTGTTCCGGTTGCCGTCGCCGTTTCCGCTCGACCTGGCCGCCGGCAGTCGCCTCCGCACGTCGACCGCGGGACTCGTCGCGGGTGACAACTGGGGCGCCGCGACGATCCTCGTCGAGGAACGCATCGCCGGGTAGGCACGCACAAAGGGGCTCTCATGAAAATCGACTGGAAATCCGTCGCGCGCATCGGGACGAAAGTGGTCGGGCTGATCGTCCCCGGCGTGTCGATGATCGAACAGGTCGCGCAGCAGCTCGGCGCGCTCAGCGGCCAGAACAAGCAAGACGCCGTCGTCGGGCTCGTCAAGTCCGCGCTCGCCGGCGCCGAGGGCCTCACCGAGAAAGACCTGGCGAATGACGCCGACGTCGAAGCCGCGACGCGCAGTGTGATCGACGCCGTCGTCGCGCTGCACAAGGTCATTGCGTACAAGGCCGCGCGCGTCGGGCTGAAGTAGGCGCGGCGTGACGCCGTTCGACCCCTCGGCGTGCCTGGCGATGCTCCTGGCGTTCTATCCCGTCGTGACGCCGGCGGCGCTCGCCCTGGCGCGCAGCGAGCGCCCGGAGTACTTCGCCGCGGGGCTGATCTTCGGGTCGAAGGGCGACAAGCTGCAGCTGCCGGACGGGCGCGTGTTCGATGTCATCCAAAACGCCGGCGGGCTGCCCGGTACGCAACGCTGGCAGATGATCGAACCGGGGCCAGGCGGCGGCGACGAGGTGTTCCCGCTCGAGCCGGGGCCACTCACGCCGATCGATCCCGGCCCTGACGTCGTCGTCGGCAACGCGGGCACGTTTGAGGCGCTCGTCGGCGGCGCGCTCGAGTCGCTCGTCGGCGCGGAGGGCGTGCTCGACAGCGCCGCGCACCGGGTAACGGAGGGCATTGCGGCGGGCGCGCTCATCGACGGCGCCAGCACGGAGCTCGACGACGTCGAGCAAGTCGCGTGGGAAATCGGCGTCGCGCGATCGGCCGACGAGCTCGCCGACGTCATCGGCCAGGTCGACGAGCTCGGCGGCGCGATCGATGCGACGGATGCCGACTACGACGAGCCGCCGCCGCAACCGGCGCTGCCGAGCGAACCGGGGATCCCGGCGTATCCCGGCGACGACGGCACGGACGGTGAGCCGGGCCGCGAGAACCCGCGGCACCCGGAACACCCGGGACCGTCGCACGGCGACGACTAGGCGGAAGGGAGATCCGATGGAGCTCACGGTCAACATCAAGAACTTCAGCGACGAGAGCCTCGTCCAGCAAGACGGCTCCGTGCAGAAGTTCAAACGCTACGACTTTTACCTCGGCAAGTTTGGCCCGTTCGTCGAGCGCGTCCCGCTCGAGGGGTTCAACGACACCATCATCCAGACGCGCATCAACGCGCTCAAACAGCACCTGATCGGCATCCCGAAATAGATGCGCAGCTTCCCCGCTCGACGCGCGCCGGCGTGGTTCGTGGTGCTTGTGGCGGTCTGTCTCGCAGCAGCCGCCAGGAGCGTGGCGCCGGCGTTCGTGCCTCACCACGGCGCCGGCGGCCACGATACCGCGCCGCACCTGGCGATCTGGTTTTGGGTGGTGCTCGTCGCCGAAGCCATCTGGAAAGGCGTCGAGGTCGCCGGCAAGGTCGCCCTGGCGATCCTGCAGTACTCGGTTCGCATCCTCTGGCACGTCGCCACGCTGCTCGGCAAGGGCGCGATGGAGCTGGCCCACTATGCGTGGGTCGGGCTGCGCCAGGCGTGGCACCTGTTGCGCCTCACCTATTCGCACGTCCTGAAACCGGCGTGGAAGTTCGTGTGGAAGTGGATAGACAAGACCGAGGCGTGGCTCAAGCGCACATTCGAGCCGCTCGTGAAATGGCTGCGCAAAGCGCAAGGGTGGATTCGGGATTTCTACCGCGATTACCTGCGGCCGGTGCTCGACGTGATCGACATCAGCCGGCGGGCGCTACATGTGCTCGACTCGCTCGGCGTCGGATGGGCGCGCACGCTCGACGCGAAGCTCGGCGAGATTTCCGACCTGATTCAGCGGCGCTACCTGCAGGTCGTCGGTGAGCTGAACAAGGTCGTCAACATCGTCAACCGCGTCATCACGGCGGACGGCCTCTTTCAGAAGCTGGCGCACGTGCGCACTATCGAGCGTGACATCCGCGAAGTGTCGCGCGCGTTCGTCAACTGGCGTGTCCGTCCGCTCGACCCAGTAGCCGTCGCGGAGACGAGCAAGCGTATGTCTACACGCACGATGGAGGACGTGCAGGCGGACACCCGCGCGGCGCTACAGCATGACGCCGGCCCGTATGCGGCGTGGGCGATCGAAACGGCTGCGACGACGGCCCGGTATCTACGATGAGCGAGACGCGCGTTCGTCCATCGAGGCCCGGGTTCGTAGTCGCGCGTTCGTGTAAATGCGGCGCGATTTACCCGTGAGCATCACCCACAGAACCGCGACGACAAAGAACGCGCCGCCGCCCTGCCCTTTCGGCAAGGTGAGAAGCGTTGCGAGGACGCCCAACACACACAGCACGAGCGGAGCTTTTAGGCTCAAGTACCAAGGCATAGCGGGTCAGCCTCCTGATGAGCTGATTCTGACACGTTTTAGGGGTTAGTGCCGATGCCCGACCAGACACCAGCCGAGGCGCCTGAAGACTGGCAAAAAGCCGGCGAGGGGGTGACGTCAGGGGCCATCGGCTACCTAATCAAGCTCGAATGGAGTAAGCCGCTCGCCACGTTCATTGCTGACTGTATAGGTCGCATCCTCTCATGGGCCTACACGGCGATGTCGCCGATCGGCATCGGGCTCGCCAAGGGTATTACCAAGTCCGAAGACCTCGTGGCGCCGGAGCTCGCCGAAATCGCGGCCGCGGCGGCGAGCGACCTGTTCGGCACAGACGTGCCCGCATCCGCATTCGCGTCACGCCGCAACCGTGGGGCTCGCAACCAGGCAGCCGACGGACTCGGCGCCGGCATCATCAACACCATCAAGGGCGCCGGCGGCCCGCTCGAGCCGAGCGACGCGGCGGCAAAGCGCTACCTGACGATGGTCCTGAACATGTCGCTCGAGGGCTGGTATCAGGGATGGATGTTCGAGTTCATGTCCTCGCTGGTCCCCTGGCTCGACATAGGGAAGATCGAGTCGTTCGGAGAGCTCGACGACACACTAGCGGAAGCGCTCGGCCTCGGGCGCGTTACGCGCAGCGTCCTGCGTCCGATCGTCGACGCCACGGTCGTCACGCCGCTCCTCTGGCAAACAAACAAGACCTATCGGCCGGAGCTGCTCTCTCCATCGGACGTCGTGCGCCAGGTGCTCCGCGGGAAGTGGACAAAGGCAGAGGGCGTCGAGGAGCTCGCCCGTCAGGGCTTCAGCGACAAGCGTATCGAGGCGCTGCTGAATGCCGGCGCGAAGTTCTTCGGACCTGGCGACGTGCGCACGTTCGTCGCGCGTGAGCACTGGACTAACGAGCAGGCAATCCAGCATCTGAAAGATCAGGGCTACGACGACGCGGCCGCGCACAACGCGCTCCGCCTCGAGGGGCTCAAACGATTCGACCAGCTCGAGTCGCAGGAAGCTAACGCCCTCATCGGTGCGTATGCGGCGCGTGACATCAGCCGGGCTGACTTTCTCTCCGCGCTCGAGGCGCACGTGCCCATCGCCAGCGAGCGCGCCTTGTTCACCGAGCTCGCCGAGCTCCGGCGCGTCATCAACGTCAAGCACCTGAGCACCAGCCAGGTCGAGGCGATGGTCAAGAGTGGCGTTGCAAACATCCGCGACTATCGAGACGCCGCGATCGGTGAGGGCTACGACGACGACGACGTGACGATGCTCGAGCTGCAGCTCCGATGGGAGATGGACAAAGACAAGAAGATCGAACAGCACCGCGCCGAGCTCGAGGCCGAGCGCGCGGCCGCGAAAGCTTTGCGGGACCAAGAACTCGCCGCGCGGAAAGCGCAGCTCGAGCGGGAACGCGCGTTCGCTCGTCGTGGCACGGAGGCAGACCTCGAGCGCGCCGCCATCCGCGGACAAATCCCGATCGCGCGCGTCGAGGAAGTGTATGCGGCGCACTACGACGACGACACTGTCGCAATCCTCATCCGCTCGCTCGAGGACGATCGGCAAGCCTACGTCGACCAGCAGAAGGCCCGCGACGAGGCGCTGAAGCGCGGCGCGCGGCGGTCGATCGACGTCGGCGCCGTCACGGCCGCCTACAATGCCAACCTGCTCACGTCCGTCGAGCTGCGCGCGCGCCTGGCGTCCCTTGGCTTCGACGATGCCGACGCTGATCTGTTGACCGCTACGGCCATTGCGCGGAAAGCCGAACTCGACGCGGCGGCCGCCAAGCGAGCGGCCGCGGAGAAAACCGCCAAGGCGCGCCAGGTGGACCTCGGGCGCTTCGAGCGGCTCGTGCGCCGCGGCGCCAGGTCAATGGCGCAATACGTCGCGCTGCTCGAGCAGCTCGACGTCGACGAGGCGGCGATCCCCGACTTCGTCGAGGCGCTGCAGCTGCAGATCGACGACGACGCGGCCGCGGCCGCCGCGCGCGCGGCCGCCGAGCCTGAGCTCAAGGCCCGCGGGCTCTCGATCGAGCAGATGCGCCGCGCCGTGCTGCTCGAGCTGCGCACCGTCGACGACTATCAAGCGTTCCTCGTCGCCAACCGTTTCACGTCCGACGCGCAAGCCGTGCTCCTGGCCGAGCTGCGCGCCGACGTGGCAGATGCCGAAGCCGCGCGGCAGCGTCGGAGCGCACCGGCCCCCGTGCCCGCAACCCCGGGGAGTCCGTTGTCAACTATCCGGCGAGCCGCGCAGCTCGGCGTCGTCTCGCCCGACGTGTATCTCGATCGGTTGGCGGCCGCCGGCTACAGCGCCGAGGACCTCGCCATCGAGCTCGATCTGTTGCTCACCGAGATTGCCGACGTGCAAGCGCAGCGGCGCCAGCGCAGCGAGACGATCCCGACACGCGACACGCCGGGCCTCTCGCTCGACACCATCGCGCGCGCCGTCAAGGCGGGCACCACGTCCATCGGCGCGTATCGATCGCGCGCGGTGGAACTCGGCTACAGCCTGGCCGATATCGACGTGCTCGCCGCGCTCGTCGAGCGCGAGCTCGAGACGCTGAGCGCCGGCCGCACGGCGCATGGCGACGTCGCGTTCCGCCTGGCGCCGCAAGGGCTGTCAGTCGCCGAGCTCGACGCGGCCGCCAAAGATGGATCGCTCACCCTCGACGACTACGTCGCGCAGCTCGAGGCGTGGGGCGTGGCGTCCGGCGATGCGCAGCTCGTCGGCGCCTTCCTGGCGTGGACGCTCGAGCAAACCCCGACAACCGGAGGCACCTAGGATGGGACCGATCGCCCTGGCGCTCGACATGACCGTCACGCTCGGCAACGTGATTCAGACCGTGGTGGTCCTTGGCGGGTTGCTGGGCCTCTATATCAAGCTCCGCGAACGTCTGCGAGAAATCGAAGTGAAGCTCGCGCCGCTCTGGGATGCATTCATCCGCCGGCGCCTTGAGGAATAGCATGCTGTCTTATGTGACGCCGTACTCGCTCGCCCGCCGCTTTGAGGGGCTGCGCGAAACGCCCGGCGCCGTCCACAATTCCACCGTGCTCGCCATGCTGCAGCTCGTCGATCGATCGGTCCACGCCGACGAAAC
>Ga0193708_1000217_pt1 | contig 12978 bp, 7 predicted proteins | sample H3c1metaG_FD_160570 | JGI IMG/M metagenome (GOLD analysis project Ga0193708, IMG submission 160570) | Soil microbial communities from a riparian zone of the East river system, Colorado, United States - H3c1 | ecosystem: Environmental > Terrestrial > Soil > Riparian zone | place: USA: East River...
CGGGAATGCAGGCACGACGCCGGCTGCAGCGACGCCGCCACCTCACCGCGACTTCCGGCAGAAGTGGCTCACTTCGTCGCATGGGCACGCAGGAACAGGTCGACGGTCGCGGCGATATGCGCCTCGACTTCCTGCTTGCTCGGCCTGGAGCACAGGCCGCTCACCATGCGTGTATGCAACTCACCCTTGAGCAGACAGAAGAACTGCGATGCCGCGCGCTGGATGTCCGGCACCAATAGCTCGCCGTTCGCCACGCGCTGCTGCAGGAAGCCGGCGAAGCCGTCCTTGACTACTTGCGGACCCGCCTCCCAGTACATCCGGCGCACATGCTCGTCGCTGCCTTGCGTCAGCATCATGCGGTGCATCGACAGCGCCTCGTCGCTGGTGATCAGCGCGAAGAAGGCATTGGCGATGCTGGTGAGTTGTGCGCGCAATGGCCCCTTGAGGTCGGCGAGAAACAACTCCGACGGCATCTGTTCCTCGCACTTGGCACGCACCGCCGCGGAGAACAGCGCGTCCTTGTCGCCGAAATGGCTGTAGACAGTGAGCTTGGAAACGCCGGCGAGGGCGGCGATCGCATCCATGCTGGCGCCGTCGTAACCGTGCTGGGTGAACATCTGCTTGGCCGCCTCGAGGATGGCGGCGCGCTTGCCCAGGTCCTTGGGCCGCCCCGGACTGGCGGGCTTAACGAGCCCGGCAGGAGGCGCGATCTGGTTGTGCTTGGCTGACATGAAGTAATACTAGACCAATCGGTTTGATATTTATACTATACCTCCGAGTCCATTAATTGGCCGGATGGCCACGGGAGTCCGCATGGCGGGCGTCGGCAGGTTCTCGATCCTGGTTCTGACCATGATATTGGCCATGATGCTGGCAGCCTGCGGCAACGGCGATCCCGTCGTCGAAACCGCGCGCCCGGTGCTGGTGGCGCATCCGGGTGGCGGCGCCGATGCCGCCTTGACGGCCTACGCCGGTGAAATCCGCGCGCGCCAGGAAAGCCCCTTGTCGTTCCGCGTCGGCGGCAACCTCGTCCGCCGCGTGGTCGACGTCGGAGCGAAGGTCAAGCGCGGCGACCTGCTCGCCGAACTCGACCCGGGCGACCTGCGCCTGCAATCGCAAGCCGCGCAGGCGCAACTGGCCGCGGCCGAGGCCGAACTGGGCCGTGCCCGCGCCGACCAGGCGCGCTTCGCCGCGCTCGCTGCACAGCAGCTCGTCAGTCGTTCGGCGCTCGACGCGCAGGTCGCGGCCTTCCGTGCGGCCGAGGGCCAGGCGCGAGCCGCGCGCGCCAACCTCGACGTGGCGAGCAACCAGGCCGCGTATACGCAATTGCGCGCGCCGCGCGACGGTGCCATTGCGACGCGCCAGGCCGAGGCCGGTCAGGTGGTCGCCGCTGGCCAGACGGTGTTCACGCTGGCTGGCGATGCCGGTCGCGAGGTCGCGATCGCGTTCCCGGAATCGCGCATACGCAGCTTCAGCGTCGGCCAACCGGTCTTGGTCGAACTGTGGAATGCCCCCGGCGAACGCCTATCCGGCACGATCCGCGAGATCGCGCCCGCCGCCGACGCGCAGGCGCGCACCTACGCCGCACGCATCGCGCTTGCGGGCGACGCCGCGCAAGCGGTCGAGCTCGGCCAGAGCGCGCGCGTCTACGTGCAGGAAGACGGGCTGCGCGCAGCCTTGAGCGTGCCGCTGTCCGCGGTGCAGCGCGCCAATGGCAGCGCGGCGGTCTGGGTCGTCGACCGCAAGACCCGTCGCGTGCACCTGGCGCCGGTGCGCGTCGGTCCTTTCGGCGAATCGCGTGTGGCCGTGCTCGGCGGATTGCAGCCCGATGCCTGGGTCGTCGTTGCTGGCGGCCATCTGCTGCGCGAAGGGCAACTCGCGGCACCCGTCGACAGGGAGAACAGGCCGGTGCTGCCAGCTGCAACGCGCATCGCCCGCGAGGACTGACCCATGCGCTTTAACCTCTCTGAGTGGGCCCTACGCAGCCGCGGACTGGTGCTGTATGCCATCGTCGCGTTCGCGCTGATCGGTGCCTGGTCCTACCAGCGCCTGGGGCAGTCGGAAGACCCGCCGTTCACCTTCAAGATCATGGTCGTCCGCACGCTGTGGCCGGGCGCGACCGCCGACGAGGTTGCGCGCCAGGTCAGCGACCGCATCGAGAAGAAGCTGATGGAGACCGGGCAGTACGAGTACATCCGCTCGTACTCGCGCCCGGGCGAATCGCAGATCATCTTCGTCGCGCGCGACTCGATGGTGTCGAAGGAGTTGCCGACGCTCTGGTACCAGGTGCGCAAGAAGGTCGGCGACATCCGCCAGACGCTGCCGCAGGGCGTGGTCGGGCCGTTCTTCAACGACGAGTTCGGCGACACCTTCGGCAATATCTATGCGATCACCGGCGAGGGCTTCGACTATGCCGTGCTCAAGGACTATGCCGAGCGCATCGAACTCGAGCTGCAGCGCGTGCCCGACGTCGGCAAGGTCGAACTGCTCGGCCTGCAGGACGAGAAGGTCTTCATCGAGCTGTCCAACACCAAGCTGGCCACGCTCGGCGTCCCGCTGACCGCCGTGCAGAGCGCGCTCGACCAGCAGAACGTGATCGCCTCGGCGAGCTTCTTCGAGACGCCGACCGACCGCGTGCAGTTGCGCGTGGCCGGCAGGTTCGAATCGGTCGAGCAGATCCGCGACTTCCCGATCCGCGTCGGCGACCGCACTTTCCGCATCGGCGACGTGGCCACGGTGCGCCGCGGCTTCTCCGATCCGCCGGCGCCGCGCATGCGCTTCATGGGCGAGGACGCGATCGGCATTGCCGTGGCGATGAAGAACGGCGGCGACATCCTGCGCCTCGGCGACACGCTGCGCGGCGAATTCGCGCGCCTGCAGAAGACGCTGCCGGTCGGCATGGAGTTGCGCAAGGTCAGCGACCAGCCGCTCGCGGTGGAGACCTCGGTCGAGGAGTTCGTGCGCGTGCTCGCCGAGGCGGTCGCGATCGTGCTGCTGGTGAGCTTCTTCTCGCTCGGCTTCCGCACCGGCCTGGTGGTCGCGTTGTCGATCCCGCTGGTGCTGGCGATGACGTTCGCGGCGATGCAGTACTTCGGCATCGGCCTGCACAAGATCTCGCTCGGCTCGCTGGTGCTCGCGCTCGGCCTGCTGGTCGACGACGCGATCATCGCGGTCGAGATGATGGTCGTGAAGATGGAGCAGGGCTTCGACCGCGTGAAGGCCGCGGCTGCGGCCTGGGATTTGACCGCATTTCCGATGCTGACCGGCACGCTGGTCACCGCGGCCGGCTTCCTGCCGATCGCGACCGCGGCCTCGAGCACCGGCGAGTACACGCGCTCGATCTTCCAGGTCGTGACGATCGCGCTGCTGCTGTCGTGGATCGCGGCGGTGGTGTTCATTCCGTATCTCGGCGACAAGCTGCTGCCCGACTTCGGCCATGCGCGCAAGGCGCCGCCACCGCGCTCGCTCGCGGGCCGCGCGCTGGCGTTGCGCGCATGGTTCGCAGCGAAGCTGCCGTCGGGCGCGCTGCGCGACTGGGCTGCGCCCAAGGACCACAGCCACGACCACGCCCACGATCCCTACCAGACCGCGTTCTACCAGCGCTTCCGCAGCGTCGTCGGCTGGTGCGTGGGCCATCGCAAGACCGTCATCGCGGTCACGGTCGCGGTATTCGTGGTCGCAGTGATGCTGTTCCGCTTCGTGCCGCAGCAGTTCTTCCCGAGCTCGACGCGCCTGGAACTGATGGTCGACCTGGAGTTGGCCGAAGGCGCCTCGCTCGAGGCCACGGCCGCGGAAGCGAAGCGGCTCGAGGCGATGCTCGGCAAGCGCAAGGAAGTCGAGAACTTCGTCGCCTACGTCGGCACCGGTTCGCCGCGCTTCTACCTGCCACTCGATCAGCAACTGCCGGCGGCCAACTTCGCGCAGTTCGTGCTGCTGACACGCGACATCGAGGCGCGCGAATCGCTGCGGCGCTGGCTGATCGACGAGGCCGCGGGCCGGTTCCCGGCGCTGCAGCTGCGCGTGACGCGGCTCGAGAACGGCCCGCCGGTCGGTTATCCGATCCAGTTCCGCGTCTCCGGCGAACACATCCCGGAAGTGCAGCGCCTGGCGCGCGAGGTGATGGCGAAGGTGCGCGCGCATCCGGGCGTGCGCAACGTCAATCTCGACTGGTCCGAACCGAGCAAGGTCGTGCGCCTGACGATCGACCAGGATCGCGCGCGTGCGCTCGGCGTCAGTTCGGCGCAGCTCGCGCAGTTCCTGCAGGGTTCGCTCGCCGGCTCGTCGGTCAGCCAATACCGCGAGGGCAACGAGCTGATCGAGATCCTGCTGCGCGGCCCCGACGAGGAGCGTGAGCGCCTGACACTGCTTGGCTCGCTCGCGGTGCCGACCAGCAATGGCCAGACCGTGCCGCTGTCGCAGGTCGCCAAGCTCGAATACGGCTTCGAGGACGGGATCATCTGGCATCGCAATCGCCTGCCGACCGTCACGATTCGCGCCGACATCGACGGCGATGTCACGCCGCCGACCGTGACCGCCGAGATTGAGCCCACGCTCGACGCGATCCGCGCGCAATTGCCCAGCGGCTACCTGTTGCAGACCGGCGGTACGGTCGAGGATTCCGGGCGCGGCTCGCGTTCCGTGGCGGCTGGCGTGCCGTTGTTCATCGCGGTAGTCGCGACCCTGCTGATGCTGCAACTGCGCAGCTTCTCGCGCGTGCTGCTGGTGATGCTGACCGCGCCGCTCGGACTGATCGGCGTGACCTTGTTCCTGCTGGTGTTCCGCGTGCCGTTCGGCTTCGTGGCGATGCTCGGCACGATCGCGATGTTCGGCATGATCATGCGCAATTCTGTGATCCTGGTCGACCAGATCGAGCAGGACATCGCCGCCGGCCATGCGCGCTGGCAGGCGATCATCGACGCCACCGTCCGCCGCTTCCGTCCGATCGTGCTGACCGCGCTGGCGGCGATCCTGGCCATGATCCCGCTGTCGCGCTCGGTGTTCTTCGGGCCGATGGCGGTGGCGATCATGGGTGGGCTGACGGTGGCGACGGCGTTGACGCTGCTGTTCCTGCCGGCGTTGTACGCGGCGTGGTTCAGGGTGCGGCGCGATGAGCCGAAGACTTCACCGCAGACCGACGCGCTGGCTGAGCCGCACGCGATCTGACGTCGTCGGTCGCCATGCCGCTCTTGCTCCCTCCCCTCGAAGGCAGGGGTGAAGCGGCACGCTTGCGAGGCATGCCTCGCGTGCCGCTGAACGCCCGAAGGCTATGCCTGAGGGCCGCAGGGCTGGGGAGGGGTGCCTTCAGGTCGCCCTGCTGCTTTTCGAAAGCAAGCTTGACCAGCTTCGCTGTTGAGAGCCGCGCTATCGCGCGAGTCACTTTTCTTTGCTGGCACACTGCGTGCGCGAAGCGCGCGCGAACGGCGAGGCCGGCCCGAAGGGCGAGTGCCGAAGGCGCGAGTCAAGAAAAGTAACCAAAAGAAAGTGCCTTCCCCCGATGAAGCAATCAAGAGCGTTTCATTGCTGAGGGGATTTTCCGACTCGCCATCCATGGCTCGGTCGGAAAACGGCGCACATCCATGTGCGCCGCCCTTCGGGTCTGGATGCGAACCGGCGATTCATGAATCCTTTGAAGCCGAAGCCGAAGCCGAAGCCGAGAAGCCAGGAGCCGAGAAGCCGAGAAGCGAAATTCTCGCCTCACCCCCTGACGCACCCCCGTCTACAGGACTAGACTCGACCCGCAAGCGACGACCGGCGCGTCCGGCCAGCCAGCAGCGAGGGTCGCAGTGAAGCCGACCGATATTCGCAATCCCGACGTCTTTCATAAGGTCGTCGACTGCCAGTGGGCCTGTCCCGCGCACACGCCGGTTCCCGAGTACATCCGCCTGATCGCCGCCGGCCGCTACGCCGATGCCTACATGGTCAACTGGCACAGCAATGTCTTCCCGGGGATCCTCGGTCGCACCTGCGATCGCCCCTGCGAACCGGCGTGCCGGCGCGGACGCGTGGAAGAGAACAACGGTCCGGCTTCGATGAGCGAGAAGCCGGAGCCGGTCGCGATCTGCCGGCTCAAGCGCGTCGCCGCCGACCACAAGGGCGACGTGCGCGCACGCATGCCGCAACCGGCGACCACGAAGAACGGCAAGCGCGTCGCCTGCATCGGCGCGGGTCCCTCGTCGCTGACCGTCGCGCGCGATCTCGCGCCGCTTGGTTACGAGGTCACCGTGTTCGATGCCGATCCCAAGGCCGGCGGCTTCATGCGCACGCAGGTGCCGCGCTTCCGCCTGCCCGAGGAAGTCATCGACGAAGAGACCGGTTACATCCTCGATCTGGGTGTCGAATTCATCGGCGGCCATCGCATCGAATCGATGAAGCAGATGCTGGCGGAAAATTACGACGCAGTCTTCGTCGGCAGTGGTGCGCCGCGCGGGCGCGACCTCGACCTGCCGGGGCGCAAGGAAACCGACGCGCAGGTGCACGTCGGCCTCGACTGGCTCGCCTCGGTGTACTTTGGCCACGTCACCGCGGTCGGCAAGCGCGTGCTGGTCCTCGGCGGCGGCAACACCGCGATGGACTGTTGCCGCTCCGCACGCCGGCTCGGCGGAACCGACGTCAAGGTGCTGGTGCGCTCGGGCTTCGACGAGATGAAGGCGAGCCCGTGGGAGAAGGAGGATGCGCAGCACGAAGGCATCCCGATCCTCGACTATCGCGTGCCGAAAACGTTCGTCCACGCCAGCGGCCGCCTTACCGGTATGACCTTCGAGCGCGTGCGCGCCGAATACGACGACAAGGGTCGCCGCAAGCTGGTGCCGACCGGCGAGCCCGACGAATTCCACGGCTGCGACGAAGTGCTGATCGCGGTCGGGCAGGAGAACGCGTTCCCGTGGATCGAGCGCGATCTCGGCATCGCCTTCGACGAGTGGGGCATGCCGGTGGTCGACAAGGTCACGCATCAGTCGACGTTGCCGCAGGTGCTGTTCGGCGGCGACGCGGCATTCGGGCCGAAGAACATCATCTGGGCGGTCGCGCACGGCCATTCGGCCGCGATCTCGATCGACAAGCTGCTACACGGCGAGGACACACGCGAGCGTCCCGACCCGATGGTGCAGCTCGACTCGCAGAAGATGGGCATCCATGAATGGAGCTACGACAACGCGATCTCGCCCGACGAGCGCTACATCGTGCCGTGGTCTGAGGCGGCGAAAAAGCTCGACAGCATGCACGTCGAGGTCGAGCTCGGCTTCGACGTGCAGACCGCGTGGAAGGAGACGCAGCGCTGCCTCAACTGCGACGTGCAGACCGTGTTCACGCGCGACAAGTGCATCGAATGCGATGCCTGCGTCGACATCTGTCCGACCGACTGCATCACCTTCACCGCCAACGGCGAGGAGGACGAGTTGCGCACGCGCCTGACCGCGCCGGCGCTAAACGCCGAGCAGGACCTGTACGTGTCCGAGCCGCTGAAGACGATGCGGGTGATGGTCAAGGACGAGGACGTGTGCCTGCACTGCAGCCTGTGCGCGGAACGTTGCCCGACGGGGGCCTGGGACATGCAGAAGTTCTTGTTGCTGGAGACGTATGCGGGGTCGGGATGCCGCAACAAGGTTGCGCGGGAGGCGGCGTGATGCGGTTTTGTCCTGATTCGCCTCCCTTTTGCCCATCCCGTTTATGCTCGTCATTCCCGCGAAGGCGGGAACCCAGTGACTTGGTTCCTGCACTGGCGAATCACCATCAAAGTCACTGGGTTCCCGCCTTCGCGGGGTCTTCAACAGCCGTATGGCTGGTCATGACGGCTGGGAGAACTGCCGCTCACCGAAGCGCTAGCGGGTGCCACGCATGACGCCCACCCACGCCCCCCTCCAATCCACCAACGACTTCGTCGTCAAATTCGCCAACGTCAACGGCTCCGGCTCCGCGTCGGCCAACGAACTGTTCGCGAAGGCGATCCTGCGCATGGGCGTGCCGGTCAGCCCGCGCAACATCTTCCCGTCCAACATCCAGGGCTTGCCGACCTGGTACGAGGTGCGCGTCTCCGAGCGCGGCTGGCTCGGCCGCCGCGGCGGCGTCGACCTGATGGTGGCGATGAATCCGCAGACCTGGGACGCCGACGTCGGCGAAATCGAGGTCGGCGGCTACCTCTTCTACGACAACAGCAAGCCGCTGCCGAAATCGAAATTCCGCGACGACATCAACATCATCGGCGTGCCGCTGACCGAGATCTGCAACGCCACCTACAGCGATCCGCGCCAGCGCCAGCTGTTCAAGAACATCATGTACATCGGCGCGCTCAGCGTGCTGCTCGACATCGACGTGCCCGTCATCGAGACGCTGATCGGCGAGCAGTACAAGGGCAAGGAAAAACTGCTCAAGCCGAACCTCGAGGCCCTGCATCTCGGCCGCGACTGGGTCCGCGAGCACCTGTCGCATCCGCTCGGTCTGCGCGTGCAGAAGGCCGATGCGGTCGGCGACAGGATCTTCGTCGAAGGCAATGCCGCCGCCGCGCTCGGTTGCGTCTACGGCGGCGCCACGGTCTGCGCCTGGTATCCGATCACGCCATCCTCGTCGCTGGCCGAAGCCTTCCAGAAGTACTGCCAGAAGTACCGCGTCGATGGCGAGGGCAGGGCGCGCTACGCGATCATCCAGGCCGAGGACGAGATCGCCTCGATCGGCATGGTCGTCGGCGCCGGCTGGAACGGCGCGCGCGCGTTCACCACGACTTCCGGTCCGGGCCTGTCGCTGATGAACGAGTTCATCGGCCTGGCGTATTTCGCCGAGATTCCGGTCACGATCATCGACGTGCAGCGCGGCGGGCCATCGACCGGCATGCCGACGCGCACGCAGCAGTCCGACGTGCTCGCCTGCGCCTATGCCTCGCATGGCGATACCAAGCACGTGCTGCTGTTCCCGGAGGATCCGCACGAGTGCTTCGAGTTTTCCGCCGCCGCGCTCGACCTGGCGGACCGGCTGCAGACGCCGATCTTCGTAATGACCGACCTCGACATCGGCATGAACCAGCGCCTGTGCGCGCCGTTCGCCTGGGACGGCGCGCGCGGCTATGACCGCGGCAAGGTCATGACCGCCGAGGAACTCGAGGCGGGCATGGAGTTCGCGCGCTACAAGGACCTCGACGGCGACGGCATCCCTTACCGCACCTATCCGGGCACGCATCCTGAAAAGGGCGCGTACTTCACCCGCGGCACATCGCGCAATCCGCAGGCGCAGTATTCAGAACGCGGCCCGGACTACGTCTACAACATGCAGCGGCTGCTGCAGAAGTTCGACAGCGCCAAGGCGATGGTGCCGCAGCCGATCGTGCAGCAGTCGGACGTGCCTTCGCGGCATGGCGCCATCTATTTCGGTTCGACCAGTCCCGCGATGCATGAGGCGATCGAGCGGCTGCGCGACGAAGGCGTCGCGCTCGACACGTTGCGCGTACGCGCATTCCCGTTTCCGGATTCGGTGCGCGATTTCATCGATTCGCATGAATCGGTGTTCGTGATCGAGCAGAACCGAGACGGCCAGTTGCGTTCGCTGCTGGTCAACGAGTTCGGCATCGACCCGGCGCGTCTGGTCGCAGTGCTGCATTACGACGGCACGCCGATCACGGCGCGATTCATCGCAGACGCGATCGCGGGACGGTCGGCGACGCAGTCGCGGCAGCACAAGGTCGCCTGAGCCATGCAGACGCGCAGCCGCCTTCTGGCAATGGGTTTCGATCCGCTTGTCGCGCAGCGTGCCGGCATGTCGGAACATAGCTCGCCATGAATGAACGATCTCTAGAGACACCTGCGCCCGCCGCGGATCGCGGCGAAGAACAGGCGCGCATCGCGCTGGCCAACCAGTTGCTTGCCGGCAACCGCTATGGCACGCAGGAGCACGAGCGCGGCCTCGAATTGATGCAGCAGGCCGCGACCGGCGCACTTGCGCCGCAGGCGCAATGGTTGCTGGGCGCGTATTACTTGCAGGTGGGGTCGCGGCCGAATGCGCAGGCCGAAGCGGCGCGCTGGTTGCAGGAGGCCGCGCAAGCCGGCGTCTCTCCTGCCATCGATCGGCTGGCGGACCTGTATCTGCAAGGTCTCGGCCTGCCGTTCTCGATCCCGCGCGCGCTGGAACTACACGGCCACCTCGCCGATCGCGGCCACCCGCCCTCCGCGTGGCAGGCGGGTTATCTCGCGAGCCAGGTCGCCGTGCCGCGTGCATCGCGCGAAGATCCGGCCGCGACCGCCTTCCTCCGCGCCAGCGCCTTGCCCTATCCGCCCGCCTATTATTCGCTCGGCCTGCGTTTCGCATTGGGCGCAGGCATTGCGCAGGACAAGGCTTTCGGGCGCGCGTTGCTGCTGCGGGCCGCGGACGGCGGTTACCTGGATGCGCGCGCTGCCGCCGACGAACTCGTTCCCGAGCAGGACGCCGGCAGCGAAGCCGCCATGTGGCACGCCAGGCTCAAGCGCAATCTCGAAGAAGCGCAGCCGTTACTCGCCCGGCTGGCACCCGGCGACGCACTCATCGGACAACCCGCGAATGCCCTGTTGCCGAAGCTCGAGGCGCACCTGGTTGGCATCGGACATCGCGCGCTGCGCCTGGACGCTGGCGGCCGCGCCTACGTCGAGACGGACGGCAGCGAGCCATTGCGCGCGGTGCCGCAGGCATGGGACTGGGCATCGCTGCAGCCGAAGGTCGGCATCAGCCGCGGCTTCGCGACCCGCGAGGAATGCGCGCACCTGATGAACAAGGTCGCCAACTCGCTGACCCTGCCGCACGAATACAGGATCAGCGACAGTGCCAACGACGATGCCGAACTGATCAGCTTCAGCGGTCGCGGCCGGCCTCTCGGCGCGATGCATTCCGATGCGGTCGTGCGGCTGCTGGAACGGCGCACGGCGTCGATGGCGGATTGGTCGATGGCCGCGCTGGAGATGTGTTCGATCATCCGTTACCAGCCCGGCGAGGAATACCGTCCGCACGTCGATTTCTTCTCCAATGAGCAGATCGAGGTCAACCGCGCGCAGAAGGGCGACCCGAGCGGGCAACGGATCGCCACGTTCCTGCTGTACCTGCACGCTCCTGCTGCGGGCGGGGAAACGGAATATCCGAAATCCGGGCTCGTCGTCCGCGGCGAACGCGGCATGGCCGTGCTGCACTACAACGTGACCGCGGACGGCAGCCAGGACGCGGCGTCGCTGCATATCGGCCGCCCGGTGCGCGAGGGCGAGAAATGGTTGTGGCGCTCGGCATTGCGGGAGCGCTCGCTGTATGGATGACGACGTAACGATGATGCGGCGTGTTGGCTTGCGCGCTCCCGAAATCCTCATGACGGCGGTTTCGTTTTCCGCCGGGAAGGCAAGATGACGTACCTCACCAAACCCAAGCTCCACCATCCCACGCTCGCCTGCAACGCGATCGGCTTCACCCGTCGCGACTACGAAGGCAAGATCAGCACGCTGTGCGCGGGTTGCGGGCACGATTCGATCTCGGCGGCGATCATCCAGGCTTGCTGGGAACTCGACATCGAGCCGCACCGCGTCGCCAAGCTGTCGGGCATCGGCTGCAGTTCGAAGACGCCGGATTATTTCCTGGGCCAGTCGCACGGCTTCAACACCGTGCACGGGCGCATGCCGTCGGTGCTGACCGGCGCCAACCTCGCCAATCGTTCGCTGATCTACCTCGGCGTGTCCGGCGACGGCGATTCCGCGTCGATCGGCATCGGCCAGTTCGTGCACGCGATCCGGCGCGGCGTCGACATGACCTATATCGTCGAGAACAACGGCGTCTACGGACTGACCAAGGGCCAGTTCTCAGCCACGGCGGACCAGGGCTCGGTGTCGAAGAAGGGCGTGGCCAACACCGACAGCCCGCTCGACCTGGTGACGATGGCGCTGCAACTCGGCGCCAGCTATGTCGCGCGCAGCTTCTCCGGCGACAAGCAGCAGCTGGTGCCGCTGATCAAGGGCGCGCTGTCGCACCGCGGCGCGGCCTTTCTCGACGTGATCAGCCCCTGCGTCGCCTTCAACAACCATCCCGGCAGCACCAAGAGCTACGACTACGTGCGCGAGCACAACGATGCGGTCAACCAACTCGACGTGATGCTGCCGCGGGCGGAGATCGCGGTCGATTACGGCGCCGGCGAGACCATCGAGGTCGAGCAGCACGACGGCTCGTTGCTGCGCCTGCGCAAGCTCGATGCCAGCTATGATCCGCGCGATCGCATCGCCGCGATGAACATCATCCAGCAACGACAGGCGGCGGGCGAGGTGGTGACCGGATTGTTGTTCGTAGACCCGGCGGCCGATGACCTGCATGGGCATCTCAACACGGTCGCTGTGCCGCTGAACGCATTGAACGCCCCCGAGCTGAGCCCGGGCGCGTCGATGCTGGAGAAGATCAACGCCTCCTTGCGTTGATGGCCGGAAGCCCTTGGTCCGGAGCATCGAACCGTCGGCGGGTTGCGGATCGTTGCGTTCCATCGACAACGCAGTGCGAGCGGGAGGCTGGATCGCAGCGCCAGGGAGTTCACCGATGCTGGCCCGCGCTGTCCTGGCATGATTCAATGCACGCAGAAGCGGGGGTACCGCGGGCCCTGGGCCACGGTTGAGACAGTCCCTTCGAACCTGATCCGGTTGACACCGGCGTAGGGAAGCTTCGCAGGACGCCGCAGTCGCGGTCCGTTCATGCGCCGCCGCTTCGTCCCGCTCCGCAAGGAGCGCTCAGATGGACGAATGCCATGAATGCCGTGCCCGCTTCGCTGCTGCAGCAGACCGAACAACTTTCCGAATCCGTCACGCGGCCGATTCCCGGCTCGCGCAAGATCTTCGTCGAAGGCTCGCGTCACGACGTGCGAGTGGCGATGCGCGAGATCGCGCTGTCGCAGACGCCAACGCTGTTCGGCGGCGAGGACAATCCGCCGGTGACCGTGTACGACCCGTCCGGTCCCTACACCGATCCCGATGCGCGCATCGACCTCGCCATCGGCTTGGCACCGTTGCG
>Ga0193708_1000218_pt1 | contig 12944 bp, 16 predicted proteins | sample H3c1metaG_FD_160570 | JGI IMG/M metagenome (GOLD analysis project Ga0193708, IMG submission 160570) | Soil microbial communities from a riparian zone of the East river system, Colorado, United States - H3c1 | ecosystem: Environmental > Terrestrial > Soil > Riparian zone | place: USA: East River...
ATATTGGCGGTAATACCGGCAAATGGGCCATCACTTCATCGAACTATTCACCGGATGTCCATATCACTATTATGGACCTGCCTGGCCAGTTGAATGTGGCGAAGAAAAGAATTGAGCAGCTTGGCCTGAACGACCGGGTATCTTTTTTACCGGTGAATATTTTAGATGAGACCGTTAAATTCCCGAAAGGATTTGACGCCATCTGGATGAGCCAGTTCCTGGATTGTTTTTCTGAAGATAAAATTGTCTCTATTTTAAAAAGGTGTCATGAAGCGCTCGATGATAACGGGCAGGTGATCATATTGGAGCCATTCTGGGACAGGCAAAAATTTGAGATAGCAGCCTTTTGCCTTCAGCAGACGTCTATTTATTTTACGGCCCTGGCAAATGGCAATAGCCAGATGTACAGCGCCGAGACCTTTTTAAAATGTATTGAACGGGCCGGTTTTGATATTGTTGAACAGGTTGACCATATCGGGCTGAGCCAGACCCTATTAAAATGTAAAAAAACAAAATAAAAAATTCGAGGAAATGAAAACAGAAAAAGTAGATGTGCTTGTAATTGGCGCAGGTCCGGCAGGAACGGTTGCGGCTTCTATAATTAACAAGGCAGGATTCAAGGTGAAGATCGTGGAGAAACTAAAATTTCCCCGTTTCGTTATAGGCGAAAGCTTATTGCCGCGTTGTATGGAAGCATTGACAGAAGCAGGTTTTGTGGAAGCCGTAAAAGAGAAGAAATTCCAGGAAAAATCCGGGGCAAAGTTTGTAAAGAATGGTAAGATCTGCGATTATTTATTTGCAGACCAATACACCCCGGGCTGGAACTGGACATGGCAGGTGCCAAGGGCAGAGTTTGATAAAACGCTTGCAGATACGGTAGAAAAAATGGGCGTACCGGTTGAATATGAAACTACAGTAACAGGAATTGTATTCAATGGATCAGATTCGGTAACAACTGTGGAAGATATAAACGGGAATAAAACAGAGATAGCCGCAAGATTTATTGTTGACGGAAGTGGTTACGGAAGGGTGATACCAAAATTATTCAATCTTGATAAGCCGTCCAACCTTCCGCCACGCAGGGCCCAGTTCGCACATACGGTTGATGTTAAGCGGTCAATGGCTGATGAACCCAATCGTATTACGATCGTAGTACATAAAAAGGGTGTATGGATCTGGATAATACCTTTTTCAAATGGCGTCACATCGCTCGGCTATGTTGGCGATCCTGAATTTTTCAAACAATATAAAGGAACAAATGAAGAGCAGTTCCGGGCACTCATTGCAGACGAGCCTTATTTAAGCGAGCGTTTCAAAGATGTTGAACTTGTTTTTGAACCAAGGGTATTGGAATCATGGTCGACCACCACGGATAAATTTTTTGGAGATGGTTTTGTACTTACAGGAAATGTTACTGAATTCCTGGACCCTGTTTTTTCATCAGGGGTTACCCTGGCTACGGTATCAAGCCAGATAGCCGCAAAGCTCGTCATCCGTAAATTGAACGGAGAGAATTTTGACTGGACCAAAGAATATACAGAGCCGATGATGCAGGGCGTTAATACTTTCCGTTCTTATGTAATGGCATGGTACGAAGGAACCCTGGACACGATCTTCTTTGCCGATAACCAGGTTCCGGAAATAAAAAGCATGATATGTTCGGTATTGGCCGGTTATGTATGGGATACAACCAACCCTTATGTAAAAGATCATAAAACAGCTTTGCATAAACTGGCCCGTCTCATCGAGCTGAGGGATTCGATAAGTACAAAATAAAACTGATAATCATTGCCAGGAGATATTTACATAACGGCCAGTTGTATCATCAATGAGCATGTTGTTTATAAAAATGAAAGGCTGCTGTTTGAAAATAAAAATACTGAGCTGCCGGCCTTCCTGCTTTCTGTATACCGGCATTTTGAAATAAAATACCCCAAGTTTTACAAGATGGATAACCTTAGTAAACTCGGGTGGCTGGCAAATGAAATATTATTGGGAGATGGTTTTTCGAAGGAAAAGTATAAGCCGGAGGACATCGGGGTGGTGCTTTCCAACGCAAGCTCCAGCCTGGATACCGATATAAAATATTATGAAACAGCCAAGGACATTGCAAGCCCGGCTTTATTTGTTTACACGCTGCCAAATATCGTTATGGGTGAGATCTGTATCCGGCACGGTTTCAAAGGGGAGAATGCTTTTTTTATATTTGAAAAATTTGACGCTGAATTTATTAAACAATATGTGAGCAACCTGATTAATAATAATATCTTGCAGGCCTGTGTTTGCGGTTGGGTGGAGTTGCTGGATGATAAGTATAAAACAGCGCTGTTTTTGATCGAAAAGGATGCAATAGGCAAAGGAACTTTGCTTACAAAAGAGAATTTAAATAAAATATACCAGTTAGAAAATGGATAAATTAATGTCGGATCTGAAAACACAGATCATTGCCCAGTTGAATTTACAGGATGTAAAACCTGAAGATATCGGTGATGACCAGCCATTATTCGTCGAGGGCCTGGGCCTGGATTCTATCGATGCGCTGGAACTGATCGTTCTGTTACAGCAAAATTATAAGATCAAGCTTTCCAATGCGGATGAGGGTCCTAAAGTATTCTATTCCGTAAGAACAATGGCCGAATATATTACTGCCCACCAGGCACAGAAGGTATAATCAATGAATCAACCCGTTTTTGTTGCCGGTACAGGTATCATTTCGGCGATAGGAAAAAATGTCGCTGAATGTCTTGATGCCCTGGAAAACAGCCGGGCAGGGATGGCTCATATGCATTGGTTTGATTCTATACACAGGGACAGGCTGCCCGTTGCCGAAGTAAAGATTGGCAATGATGAGCTTGCAGCACTTACAGGTTTGCCCGGCACAAAAAGCCGCACCGCTTTATTGAGTATGGTCGCCGCAAAGGAAGCGTTGGCTGATGCAGGGATCGAAAATTTACAATCATTACGCACCGGTTTTATTTCTGCCAACTCTGTTGGCGGCATGGATAAAACAGAAAGATTTTTCACAGAATTTTTTCGTGATAATACAAAAGGAAGATTACGCGATGTGGTAAACCATGAGTGCGGTAGTGTCAGTGAGCTCGTTGCTGACAAGCTTGGGATTAAAGATTATATAACCACCATCAGTACGGCCTGCTCTTCTTCGGCCAATTCCATTTTCTTTGGGGCAAGACTTATAAAAAATAATATACTCGACGTGGTTGTTGCCGGCGGAACAGATTCATTAACAAAATTCACGCTCAACGGCTTCAATACCCTGATGATACTGGATGAGCAATCCTGTCAGCCCTTTGATGAGAACCGCAGGGGCCTCAACCTCGGCGAGGGCGCAGGTTATATAGTACTCGTATCGGAAAAAGTTGCGGCTTCTTTAAAGAAAAAACCAACAGTAACATTAAGCGGTTATTGTAATGCCAATGATGCTTATCATCAAACCGCATCTTCGCCGGATGGAACGGGTTCTTTCCTTGCAATGAGCGGCGCATTAAAGAAAAGTGGTTTGGAACCTGGCGATATTGATTATATCAACCTTCACGGCACAGGTACACAGAACAATGATATAGCAGAAGGCACAGCCATCAAAAGATTGTTTGATCCGCATTATCCAAAGATGAGCTCTACTAAAACATTTACAGGACATACATTGGGCGCCAGTGGCGGAATAGAAGCGGTATTCTCTGTGCTATCATTGCAGCATGGGATTATTTATCCAAACCTTCGTTTGAAAACACCCATGAAGGATCTGCCATTTACAGTAGAAACGGAATTCAAAAATAATATAGAAGTGAAACATGTTCTTTCCAATTCTTTTGGCTTTGGAGGGAATTGTTCATCTCTGGTCTTTTCTAAGCTGATGTCAGGTTGAGCTTGTCGAAACCGGGTTGTTTACCTAACACGCCTTCGACAAACTCAGGCTGACAATGCAGTTGAAGAAATTGTTCATCATTAATTTTTTAAAGTACAACATGTACATACGGGCAACAGGAAATATATCAGCACAGAAGACCTTTGGTCACCCGCCGTTCTTAACGGAGCCTGTTGCGTATCCCGGTAACCGACTGGCCTGTATAGAACCCGATTATAAGGAATTCATTGACGTGAAACAGATAAGGAGGATGAGCCGCATCATACGCATGGGCGTGGCCGCAGCGATGGAATGTTTGCAGGAGGGCGGCGTTAAAACACCTGGTGCGATTGTTACCGGCACGGCTTATGGTTGCCTTGAAGATACGGGTGTTTTTCTTACGAAAATGGTTGAGTTCAATGAAGAGCTGCTTACACCTACGGCATTTATACAGTCAACGCATAATACCATTGGCGCACAAATTGGTTTGATGCTGCAATGTAATAATTATAACAATGCCTTTGTCCACCGTGGCTTTTCTTTTGAAAGCGCTTTACTGGATGGCATGATGTTGTTAAAGGAAAATGAAGTGTCAAATGTATTGGTAGGCGCCATTGATGAAATAACAAATACCAGTCATGCCATATTAAGCAGGATGGGACTGTATAAACAGGAAAGCTCATCAAGCCTTGATATTTTCAGGTCGGGCACAAAGGGAACGGTAGCCGGGGAAGGCGCAACTTTTTTCTTACTCGCAAATGAGCCATCTGCAACCGATTATGCAAAGCTCGACGGCTTAAAGACCTTTTACAAGCCGGAAGGCATAAAAGAGATCCAGGGTCATATCCTGTTCTTCCTGGATAAGCATTCCCTTTCTTTAAATGATATAGACCTGGTAATAACAGGGAGAAATGGAAATGCAGGCTCAGATAAAATATTCAATGAGTTAGAAAAAAATATATTTAAGGATAAGAAGACCGTTAATTATAAGAACCTGTCGGGTGAATACCCAACTGCAACGGCTTTTGCTTTATGGCTGGCAGCTAATATTGCCAGGTCGGGTAAAGTTCCGCCTGTTTTGGAATATGCGGGGCAAAAAGAAACCGCTGTCAAAAAAATACTTATCTACAATCATTATCAGCATATACATCATTCCTTATTACTGGTCTCGGCATGTTAAACTTCAGGAATACAAATATTTTTTTTATCACCCTGCTTGCTGCATTGATCGGCATACATATTAATTATGGATTGCCCCTTTATATTTATCCTTTAGTATTCATTGCGTACTCTCTTATTGTTTTTTATGGTTGTTATTATGTGGGCTCAAATTTTTTCATTAAGATCGTTTGCTCTGCTGATACGGATAAAAAAGAAATTGCCATCAGCTTTGACGACGGCCCGGTAACAGATTTTACTCCAGCAATATTAGAATTACTGAAACAGGAAAATATAAAAGCTGCTTTTTTTTGTATTGGCAGCCGCATTGCAGGTAATGAAAATATACTGAGGCAGGTAAAGGATGATGGGCATATCATCGGCAACCACAGTTATTCGCATCATTTCTGGTTCGATATGTATTCCTCAAAAAAAATGCTGGCTGACCTTAAGCAGATGGATAATGAAATGGAAAGGGTGACCGGCCTTCGCCCCAAATTATTCAGGCCACCATATGGTGTAACCAATCCCAATCTTAAAAAAGCGATCATCAATGGAAATTATACGCCTGTTGGATGGAGTGTAAGATCAATGGATACGGTGATCAAAGATGAAAATGCATTACTCAAAAAGATCAATAATGCGATAAAACCCGGTGCCGTATTCCTTTTTCATGATACCAGCGAAGCCACGATGAAAGTGCTCCCTGAATTTATAAAAGAAGTTAAAAATAAGGGCTACAATATCATCCCACTGGATAAATTGCTACATTTGAGCCCCTATGCGTAAAATAATTTTAATAATACTCGTGCTTGCTGCGGGCTTTTCTTTAAGAGCACAGCATCCCGGTTATTCTCCCGTGGCAGACCTGGCAAAATTCAAAATGGATTTTGCTTCAGCGACTCAAAAAATAACTTCTATTAAAAGTGATTTTGTGCAGGAAAAGAACCTGAGCATGCTATCTGAAAAGATCGTATCCAAAGGAAAGTTCTGGTTCAAAAAAGAAAGCCAGGTACGGATGGAATACAACCAGCCTTACCAATACCTGATGATACTGAACAATGACAAGATCTATGTTAAGGATGGGCAGAAGGAAAACAAAATATCTGCAAGATCAAATAAGCTTTTCCAGCAGATCAATAAGATAATGATCGATTGCATGCAGGGAACGGCACTAAACAACCCTGACTTTAAAACAAGTGTTTTTGAAAATAAAAATAATTCACTGGTAGAATTATCTCCTGTAACAAAGAAGATGAAGGAATTATTTAGATCTATAAATGTTGTTGTTGACAAAAAGGATTTTTCTGTTATAAGTATAGAGATGCAGGAAGTATCCGGCGACAATACCCTCTTACGTTTCACAAATAAAGAACTGAATGCTGCGATACCGGACGCTTTATTTACTATTAAGTAGTTTACCGTTTCTGTTGCTGGCCTGCTCGCCGGCTTATAAACAGATGCAGGTGGCTACAGGAGATGTAAGCGCATTAAAAAAATTCAAACCCAATTTTACGGTAGCGTTATACAATACACAGGTTGATGTGGTGGGTAACCATTTAAGCGGCCTGCTGATCATAAAAAAAATGCCTGACAGCAGCACACGCCTGGTATTCTCAAACGAAATGGGATTCAAATTCTTTGATTTTGAATTTTCAGCGAATGGCGATTTTAAAGTTTATTCTGTCATTAAGCAGATGAACAAGAAAGCTGTTCTAAAAACACTGCAACATGATTTTGAGCTGGTGCTGATGGAGCGGCTGGATGAGTCTGTAGTTTCAGTGCGATCAGAAGCAGGGCTTATATATTATGTCTTTCCTCAAAAAAAGGGCTTTAATTATTATATTACCAACAGTTCAGGTGATGAGCTTGTGCGCATGGAAAGGGCATCAAATAAAAAGACCATGGTGGAGGCGATAATGAAGAATTATATCAATGGCATGCCGGATACCATTGGTATCACACACAAAACATTCAATTTTACGATCGGGTTAAAAAGAATAGAGAGATAATGCTGCTAAACGATTTTTTTACCATTAACAGGAAAGAGTTCTCAGCTACTGAAATATGGGCTGAGCTTATAATAGACGCAAAGCATAAAATATTTGAAGGGCATTTTCCCAGCCAGCCCGTGGTGCCGGGTGTTTGCATGATGCAAATGATAAAGGAAGTGCTGGAACATATAACCGGTAAGAAAACGACCCTGGTGAAGGCTGCTGAAATGAAATTCTTAGCATTGATCAATCCGCTTGAAAATAATCTCATTCACGCTTTGATCAAATATGTTGCTGATGAGAGCGGCGCTATTAGTATTACCGCATCTCTTTTTATGGATGAGCTTGTGCATTTTAAGTTTAAGGGCTTGTTAGTGGTTTTAGAGTGACAGGAAAAAAGCTTAACTAATACCTTACGAAAAAAGCATCAAAATATTTTTTTACGTCATCGGTATCTTCTGAATATTTGATATCAGAGTAAGAATGGGAATTTCTTATGCGCAAAACTCCAAAGTAATTTACGATTTGGCTTGTTGGGACTATAATATCTTTTTTCTTATCGAGATCGAAAAAATATGCAGAGTTATTATTAAGTTTAAAAAATTTCAATTTTAATATTTCTCCTCTGCCATCATTATTGGCACAGGTGTATTTTGTAATTAGTTTGTATCCTTCAAATCCTAGGTCTGCTGTATCAATGTTGCATATAAAATTTGATGACTTTTCTTTGCTTATATGCACCGGGACGTGCTTTAGAAGGTATATGTCTTTGCCATTAATGCTGTCAATGAGGGGGGCAATATTTATTTTTTTTCAAAGACTTTTATTTTTCCAGGTGTGTAAATGCTAAAATAAGTGTGTTCCTGAATAAATTCAGCCTCTACAATAAAAATGTAATCAGCTCCTTTATAAGCATGATAGAATTGCTTTTCTTCTTCTTTATATTTACTACTAGAATCACAGCCCACAATTAAAGCAAAAACCAAGACCAGTTTATACATCTTATTTGCAGGTATAACCATTATAAGCTTTTATTTTTTTCCGGTATCAGCCAATTAATAAGATCCAGCGCAGGACCCGTCATAAAAGTAGTAACCAGCGCCATCAATACCATCATCGCAAATATTTCCGGCGAGAGGATGCCGAGATCATAACCAATATTTAAAACGATGAGCTGCATGAGGCCCCGGGTGTTCATCAATACGCCAATGGATAAACTGTCTTTCCAACTTTGTCCTACCATTCTTGCAGCAAGTGCGCTGCCGCCGAATTTACCGGCAACAGCAACCAACAATACCCACCCGAATGTTACCCACAAATGAGATTCATTTAATAGACCGATCTGCGTTTTTAAACCCGTTATCACAAAAAATAAAGGGAGTAATAAAATAATGCTGATGTCTTCGATCTTATCAATAACAATTTTTCGGAAACTCAAACTTGTTGGCATAATGACGCCTGCCATGAATGCGCCGAATAAAGCATGTATGCCAATGATGGTTGTTAAGTAAGATGATACGATGAGTAAAGTAAAGAGCAGGGCGATGATCGGCGTTCTTTTACTTTCCTTGTTGTCGTAAACATTGCTCAGTCTTTCCAAAAACGGGCGAACCAGTTTCAGCATGGCGAATACATAGATAATTGCGAGGCCAATAGTATACAGCGCACTTATAGATGAACCTGATTTTACCAATGCTATAACCGCTGCCAGTATGCACCATGCGGTGATGTCATCTGCAGCTGCGCAAGTGAGCGCCAGGGCACCCAGAGGTGATCGCGTTAATCCTTTTTCCTGCAATATGCGTGCAAGTACCGGAAAGGCGGTGATGCTCATTGTAATCCCCATGAATAAGGCAAAAGAAACAAATGAAATACCCGGTGGCGCATATTCATTGTATATAAAATAGGCAAGGCCCATCCCCAGGGTATAGGGTATGATAATGCTCGCATGGCTGATGATGACCGCCCCATGGGCCTGCCTGCCGATGGCTTTGAGGTCCAGTTCCATGCCAATGATAAACATGAAAAGTATGAGGCCGATCTGGCTGAGAAACTGCAGGGTGCCCAATGAAGCTACAGGAAATAAGAATCCTGTCAGTTCAGGAAAAAATGCCCCGGCGATAGAAGGCCCTAAAATTATTCCTGCAACGATTTCGCCGATCACCGCAGGCTGACCGATCTTTTTAAACAGGAAACCAAATAGTCTTGCGCAGGCAATGATAACGATGATCTGCAGGAGCAGCATCGCAATGGGTTCGGCAAGATGGTGTTTAAAGGAATCGGTGAATACCTGGAAGCTGTTGGTATTTTCCGCTAGTTTTTCTGCTTCCAACTGTTTTGTTGTTAATGCAGGATTTTGCAGGGTATCACCTTGCTTAACGATCCAGTAAATAACGGCGCCTAAGCCGGCAATAATGATAATATAAAAAAGAGTGCTCCACTTTTTCTTCATAGCAGTAGTTATAAAAGCAGAATAAAGTTATTTGAATTTATTTGAACCACATAGGATCATAGATAACCTGGAAACTACATGCTATGTTTCCTATCCTCCTATGTGGTTCAAATTGGCGCTGTAACCAAAATAAAACTATGCTGCAAACCTTTATAATTATTATAAATAAGAATGTTCTTATACTTCGTTTGGCTGGCTCTTTTTATCATGTGTTGCGGAACCTGCTGTGTTTGCAATACCTGGCAGGCCAGCCACAGGGCCATTGCAGATACTGTTGGGTATTCACCGGTCATGTGTTTGAAGCGGGCTATAGAAGGGGAATCGCCGACCAACTCTTCTGACTTAGCATAGTATGGTAATGTACGGCTGTCACCGTTCTCACCGGTAAGCAGCAGGTCGATAGGTTCATCGCCGGTTGTATTTTTTTCTAAAAAAAATTTTAATTGTTGCCTTACCGCGGCCAGGTCCTTACTGTGTATTGTACTAATGGCTGTAACTTTTGCAATGGCAGATCCTTTATTATTGCTCACGAGAAACATGGCGGCGCCTTCCCCTGCAATACTGCCCGGGCTCTCTTTTTCGTACAACTGCTTATTTGAGATATCTGAATCTTTATACGATCCTGCTAAGTTCTCAATATTATAATTAAAGCTTGATATCTCATCCACGCCGCCTAACAAAAAACTATGGCCCGGGTGTTCTTTAAGTTGCATTGCGGCATCGATCGCTGCATTTTCAAATGAAAGGCCAAGATGTGCGTGTGTGATATTGTATCCTTTGTTGGCGGTCATTAATCCCAGTTGCGCAGCAATAACATTACTGGTGCTTTGTACAAAACTACCTGGTGCAAGCATGTCTTCTTCATATTGAACTATCTGGTTCAGGAATTTTATACAATCTTCCATCCCTCCATTGGCAGTTCCAATGATTATACCATTCAAAGACGCTGCATTTTTAATTAATGGCAATGCTGCGCCAACGCCCATTCTTATTGCCTTGCCCATCCTGCGTAAGCTGCCCGGCGGAATGCCTTCGTACACAGGTTCAATGGCACATAATTTTTTATCAACGGGTTCATAAAGCATTTCCATGTCCTGCTGCTGAAAGGTTTGCTGCGGCGATATACAAAATGTTTGATGGATATAGAACATGGTCAGGCTTTTGAAAAGATCAGTGATGAACAATTGCCGCCAAACCCAAATGAATTCGACATAACGTTTTTTAATGAAACTTTCTGATAAGCCTGCACAGGAACCAAACCAGTCGCAATGATTGGATCTTTAAAATTAAGATTGGTATAGACTTCCTGGTTCACCAGGCTTAAAATACTATACACTGCTTCAACAGCCCCCGCAGCGCCAAGTGTATGGCCGATATTTGCTTTGCTCGAAGCAAATGCAGGCGGTTTTTTAAACAGGCGTATCATGGCCTTGCTCTCTACTTCATCATTATTTTCCGTACCCGTGCCGTGGGCATTTATAAAATCTACCTGGTCTGCAGAAAGCTTTGCAGATGCCAAGGCACCCTGCATAGAAAGAAACGGGCCATCGCCCTGTTCAGACAAAGAAGATGGATGATATGCATCATTGGAGTTGCAGTAGCCTGATAGTTCGGCATAAACTTTTTTACCCGCAATGTCTTCTTCTTTTTCCAATAGCAGGAAGGCAGCACCTTCTCCCAGGTTCAGCCCTTTTCGGTGCTCATCAAATGGGGTACATTTTTCCGGTGAAAGAATGTGCAGGGCATTAAAGCCATTGATGGTAAATTTTGCAAGGCTGTCAACGCCACCCACGATCGCTCTTTTTGCAAGACCGTTCTTAATCAGCATGGCGCCATACATAATTGCATTTGCGGAAGAAGAGCATGCTGTGTTGATGGTATTGATGATGCCATTCATTTTATAGCGCTGCTGCAGGTACATATTTATGGATGCGCAATCGTAGGAAGAAGTATATTCAGAACCATTGGTTTGTTTATTGGCATCGGCATACAGCTCATCGGTTAAGCACATGCCGCCTACGGTGCTGGCACCGATCAATGCAGTATCGGCAGCACTTAAGTCTGAAAGAGAAAGCCCGCCATCTTCCACCACCTCGTTAAAAGCGTGTAAGGCCAGCATTGCTGTACGGGTAACCCCGGCTTCTGCGATCTTAAACTTTCCCCTTAAAGAATCTGTGCTCAACTTTACCTGCCCGAAAGGCAATACTCCTGAATATTTTGTTGGAAAGAGATCGAATTGATTATTAATGCCGCAGGTTCCTTCTGTAAGCGACATACGGTTTTGAGCTACAGAATTTCCTATAGCACTTATTACGCCCATGCCGGTGACAAAAATTCTGCTCAATAAAAATATTTTTATTTGGTACGGTGCTTCTCTATGTATGCAACCATGGTATTAATGTCAACTAAAACCTTACGGCCCTCTTTCGGATCCTGGATATTAATGCCATATTCCCTGCCCAATAAAACAATGAGCTCTATAGAATCAATAGAGTCCAAACCCAGGCCTTCGCCGAATAAAGGTTCATCATCCTTTATGTCTTCCGGTTTCACCGACATCAGGTTTAAAAATTCCACGATCTGCTTCTTTAGCTGTAGTTTTAATTCTGCTGTTTCCATAATTCAAATCAAATTTTTTCTTTTTAAGCCGTACAAGGTAATTAACTGGATAAAAAAGGTAATACCCAATAAAGGTAAAATATTTAAGATAACATCCCGGAGTTTTCCGCCTTCGAGGAATAAGCCGTAATAAGCTTCCAGGCACCAGTGCAGCGGGGAAAGCTTCATCACAAACTGGAATGATGATGGCATGGCAAAGCTGGGCACCAGCAATCCGCCGATAGCAGCCATGAGCACGATGGATACGGCGCCAATGCCATTCGACTGCTCCTGTGTTTGAGAAAATACACCGATCATAATAGCAAAGCTTACCGCACACCAGCCGCAGATCAGCGTAACGATGAAGACGCCGATGATATCAGCGGGCAAGTCTAATTTGGGTAATCCCATGGATGGAAAAAGCCAGATGCCGATCGAAAAAACAACAGCCGCCTGTACCAGGGTTACAAATAAATAAGTGAGTTGCTTGGAAAGCAAAGCCACAAGATAATTTGTAGGTAAGGTTTTTAAACGAACAAAACTGCCATTAAGTTTTTCTCTTACTACGCTGCCGCCAAGTGATATCACAATAAAGAACATGGCGAATACTGTCCACGCAGGCACGTTGTGCTGTGTTGCATTGGGAATATTCCTGCTGCCATCTCTTGAAACAGGGATCTCGTTGATCGCAACCTGGTTGTTCAGTAATTCATTCTCCAGTGTATCCGTAAGTTCTTTTTCATTAATAGAAAAATAAATGCTTCTTAAAACTTCCTTGCTTTGTACCATTTGTAATGCGCTTTTTAACGCTCCCTGTATGGAATGACGAAAGGATTCCTGTAAAACAGGATGGTAAAGCAGGGTAATAGGTTGTATAGCG
>Ga0193708_1000220_pt1 | contig 12921 bp, 27 predicted proteins | sample H3c1metaG_FD_160570 | JGI IMG/M metagenome (GOLD analysis project Ga0193708, IMG submission 160570) | Soil microbial communities from a riparian zone of the East river system, Colorado, United States - H3c1 | ecosystem: Environmental > Terrestrial > Soil > Riparian zone | place: USA: East River...
GGTCATCACAGGCGGGTGTAGGGTTCGCGGATCGCGCTGGCGAGTTAGTACGGACGGCAAGGCGAAAGCCCCATAACGAAAGGAAAGGGCCTCCCACACCCATCGAGAAAGGTGCAGCGCGAAGGGTCCAGGCATGGTTTCCCGGCGCGTGGCCCGCGCGTGTTGTAAGAAGTGAGGCGAAGCGTCTAGCCCGTGCGTCAAGCCGGTCCTCCTGGACTCTTCGCCTCTCAGGGCAACGAATTCTTAAAGGAGGTCTCATGCCCGTTAAATACATTTGCGACGGCTGCGGAAAAGAATCCCCCGCCGACAACACGCCCCGCGGATTTTTCAAGCCGCGCGCATGGTTTGAACGCGGTGACGAGGATGGAACGCAGATAGTTTGCTCGCGCGAGTGCATCGAAAAAGTGGCGAAAGCGAGCGGGAAAACCGCATGTGTATTGCCGATATGAAGAGGAGCGAAGCGCGCCGCGTTCTAGTCGGACTCACGAAACCCCACATCTATCGCCGTGGTGTTTGGTTTTTCGTTCATTACACCGATGACTTTGAAAAGCGCGCTGCCGCTCGCGAATTTGTAAAGCGATTAAGAGCGCGCGAATCTTCGCAGGAAAAAACAATATGACCGACGTACAAAAAGCTTTTGAAAAAGAGTGGGACCGCGCGCACGGAATCGCCGCCACTCCTTTCAACTTTCTCCCTGCCCAACTCTCCGCCCTCATCGCATCCATTGCATCGCTCGAAAATTCCGAACGCAACACGCGCTCCGCCGCCGTGGAACTTGTGAAGCTAGGCGAGCGCGACGGCGCGGAAGTGATGGAGCGGCACGCGAACGAAATGTTGCATCACTTGGGCGTCTTGCGCGCAATGGCGGGGATTCAGTCGACGCAACACCCGATGCCACAATTCGAGTCGGAAAAATCTGTATGACCCTCGTATCCCTCGGCGCGAACAAAAAGTTTTCCCGTCTCGTAGGTGAGGATGAAATCACGCCAGCCGAAGTGCGCGCATTCGAGAGATTTGAAATGCAGCGTTATGGCTATCAAACCGGATTCGATTTGACGAAGCACGCCGACTGCCAATGGTTGCGCGGGTACCGGTTCGCGCGTAGAGAATTGGCGCTCAAAAAGAGTTAGACTCTTTTTCGCGCCCCTTTCGCGCTAACACAAGGCTCCCATCATGAAATGCCCCGATTGCGAAGGTAAAAAAGCGATTCTCACCCCGAAAAATGGCTGGTATCAATGCGAACGCTGCGCCGGCACGGGTCAAGTCACTGACACCGCGCTCGTATCGTTGCAGGTGCTGCTGTTGGATGTAGAGACCTATCTATCGAGCATCGATACGGGCGGAAAACTCGCCGCGGTATCGGTGAACAAAAAGGTGAAGGCGGCACGCGAGCAATTGCGAAAGTCTGCGAGCGAAGCCCGCGCCGCCCAGCCGTTGACTTGACACCCTGTTAGACTCCTCTGGCGCATTTCGCGCGAGGAGTCCTAACATGAAACGTTTTCTGTATGCCGCGCTCGCGGCTCTTTTCGTCGGTCCGGCGCTCGCCGCGACCGGTACCGCAACCATTACCTGGACGCGTCCCACGACCTACACCGATGGGTCGGTGCTCGCCGCGTCCGCGATCAGCGGCAATGCCATCGATTGCGTGTTCACTCCCACGGGCGGGGTCGCGACCTCGTGCGGCTCGACGCCGGCGACGGTCGCGGGTGGCAACACGGCAACGGGCACGGTGACGTTGACTTACCCGGTCCAGGGCGGGCGGGCGTGCTTTCGGGTGCGGGCGCTGGTCGGAAGTGTTTCGAGCGATCCGAGCGCCGAGCGGCCGGAAGCGTGCAAGGATTTTGAAGCGTTGAAACCGAATGCGCCGAGCAATGTCACCGTCACAATCACGGTAAGTGTCGTGGTAAACCCCTGACATGAAAAAGCCGCGGGGGTCTCACTTCCCGCGGCTTTCTCAATCGGACTCCGGTTGCGCTGTCCCGGTCTCGCTTGTCTCACAACGGCTTCGCGAGCGGAATTGTTTCAAAAATTCGCCTTCCCGTCAACCCTTTCGTCAATGGGGAGAATTTGACGAAATATGGCCCCCGCGGCGGGTATTTTTTCCACAATCACGAACTCCACCCGCTGAATAGCTTCGGTGTTTTTGTTGACCGCTTTCTCAAAACGAATAAAAACTTTCCAGCCGAGCCACACCGCGGCAATGGCGGCACCGTTGCCGCCCATCGCCAGGAGTTTCGAGAATGCGTCGAGTTCATCCACGTCAGGCACTCACGGGTGGCGGCACGAACTGTGACGCGCCTTCGCGGACCCATTTCAGCACTTCGCGCACTTTCACCAACTGATCGGGTTTCAACACCCCATCGCCGATGCGGGCCTCCAATTCTGCGAGCACGGCATCGATCAACGCATTTGCGAGCACGCGATCCGCGGGAGAAAGCGAGCCCGGAAGTTTCGCGAGCACGAGCGCCTTGAGAGCGGCAATGGTGACGGATTCTCCGGTCGCCGCGGCTTCGATTGCGTCGGCCACATCGATCACGCGTTGCGCACGGGCGGGCGCACCTGCGCCGCCTTTTTCGATGTACTTCGCGGTCGCGTAACTCACCGCCAAGTGCGCGGCAATCGTCGAGTCTGATTTGCAGGCGACCGCGCCGAGCGCGAACCCTGCCGACAATAAACAAACAGCTAGTAACTTTCTCATTGAAAAACTCCTACGCTAAAAATAAGGCACGTTCGCGCTGGCGTCGCGCTAGAAGTTGTGGAACATCAACGCCATTGTCTTTTTTCCACACCAGAAATTGATCCGCCGCGGCCAGAAAATTCCCCGCGTTGAGATTCTTGAGCAACGTGGAAGTTGAGAAAGCTCCCGTGCCGATATTGAACACGAGCGACGCCAGGGCGGCACGCTGGTTTTCTGTCAGCGGCACGGTGACTTTATTGGCAACCGCGTTGCGCGCAGTAGCCGTGTCGCGCTCGAAAAAAGCATCAGACTCCGCGGCGGTGATCGCGGTCACCGGGCCGAAGGGGGCGAGCTTCGTCGCAACGCCGCCCCTCATCACGGTATCGGTCGCGAGCACCAAATGCCCGCGTCCCACGGTCGAGGCACCGCCTGAATCCTTGTACACCGTCAGCCGTATTCCTTCTTCGCCTGTGATGAGTCGGGCGATTTTATCGATCAGGGAGGAGGAAAATGCGGTGCCCATTTGCGTGCGCGACAGTAGATAGAGGAGCCCGACTCCGCCTAAGAGCGCAAGGAGGATTTTCTCACGTTGGCTTATCATTCTGGACTATGGCAAGTTTTGAGGCGGTATCGGCTGCGGCGATTTGCGCATCGATCTCATCGAGCACGCTTATAAAGACGCGCGCGCACGCGCCTCCATCGCCGACAGGCACCACGGAATTCTGCGCCGTGAGCGACACTTTGATGAATTCCAACTGTAGTTTGGTGAACATGCTTTTCCCTTTTATCCGCAAAGCCAGATAGCACCGTCAAAATAGACGGGCGTGAATACAGCGCCCGCGCCGACGGCAGCCGCGGCAAAAACAGGCGCTAGACCATCGGTGACATACGCGCGTGTGCCTTGCGCGGGCGCAGCGGGAAGCGTTCCGACGGTAAAGAGTCCGGATAAAATCGCCGATGGCGTGAGGTCGTAAACGTTCGCTGCCGAATCGGTCCAGGTGAGTTGACCCGCGACGGCTTGGAGGTATCCGCCGCCCGTGGGGCCCGCTCCCGTCCCGGCAATGCCATTTAGCAATTTCAAAACGTTGGTAGGTTGTCCCGTCCCGCGAAAATCCCGGTTCACTGCGGGAGTAGATAGCCCTAGCAACAAGTTGCCATCGTTCAAATTGCCGTAAAGCAATGTGCGGCGGACAGCCGCGGCGGTGAAAGTTTCGAGAATGAATCTATCAGAATTCGGCGACGCTTCAGAATCGCCCGCGCCGCGCCCGATCATTATATTTCGAGCGCCGGTAAACCCTCCTGCCTGTCCCGCGCCCAGGTACACGCCATCGGTTGTTGCGCCGTGAGTGATGTTCGCCCCGATTGCGACGGTATCGGTGGCGTTACCGGCGATTTCCGCGCCGACTCCTAAGATAACGTTTCTGAGTCCGTTGGTGAGCGTGAGCGCGGCGACGCGCCCTATTACGGTGTTGTCGCCTCCAGGTCCTAAAAATCCCTGCATTGCGCGCGAACCGATTACCGTATTGCCGATGATCGATGAGAGCGTGTCAACCTGTGGGCCGGCGTTTTCACCAATGATAATATTATCGATGTACTGAGTCGCTTGACCATTGAGCGACGCACGCGCCGCGGCATGATGACCGAGAATCACATTCCCGGAAGAAAGCGCGTTATCGAGCGTGTTGTTTTTGAAAATGGAGTTCCCGATCAAAATGGAACGATCCATGCCGCCGTCATTCACGCCCGTGAAGTTAGGCGCGATACCCGCGCCGATGGAAATTAAACCTGCGAAACGGCGCGACGTAGTTATCGCCGCGTAGTTAGAGCCGCCGAGTACCGTGACCGCTCCGAGTCCTAATCCCTTACCGGTGGTCAAATCCGCAGGACCAGGGAAAGAGTTTTCACCTACGACGGTAGAATTGTCGGCGTCGCCCGCGGGGAAGCCGCCCGACAGCGCGCGCCAGCCAATGGCGATGATGTTGGAAGCGCCAAGATTCTGCCCGGCTATTTCGCCGAGGAGAATGATGTGAGAGGAACCGGGGGAAACGCCGCCGTCGGCGTTACTTGCGATCAATCTGTCAACGGATGACAGAATGATACTCGGCGGGCTTTGCGGGGATGAAATTTGACCCATGACGCTCGCTCCTAACTATTCCGCGCCATCATTCGGCAGACCGGGAAAAGTCTTTGTAATTGCCTGAGATATTGACCGCCGCGAATACCGACACCTGATCGGTCGGGCAGACGAAATCGAGGAGCAGCAATTGACCGGGCACGAGAAAGCCCGAAATAGCGCTTGCGATGGGACCGAAAGAAAAATTCAGGTTCGCAATCGGGTCCATGTTTTGAAGCATCATCCCCAAGCGCCACGGATTCGCGGCAGCGATGATCTGTGGAGCCCCTGCGACCAGGGTGAACGGATATTCGGTGGTCGACATGGGACCGGTGCGTTCGGTCGGAATGCCATCGACCGAACCAGGGACAAGCCCCAAAATGCCGCGATCAAGGCGGGTGACCTTGACAGAATTCGGGCGACCCGAAAGCCAATCGACTCGTTTGTAACTCATGGCATTTTCTCCAAACCGCAACGAACAATCTGAAAATCGACGGAAATAGTCAGGGAGCTTTCTCCCTAACTACTTAGCGTCGTAATCAATTGTAAACCTTGTAACCGTGCATCACGAAGTCGATGCGGTAGTTCGTACCGGCCACCACGAACGGCGTCCAGTTCAAGCCAATCGTCGCGTTTTTGCCGAAAATTCGCGGCTTGACCAGACGGTACGGATTTTTGCCGTCGCCGGCGAAGGAGGCGAGCGGAATCGGCGCGTTGCTCATGAACTTTCCCGACCCGGTGTCGGCAATCTGCAAGTTCACGAGCGGAATGACATTCGTCGCTTCTGTGAGAATCGCGCCCAGGACGACACCATCGGCGACGATGGAGGCTTGATAGGTGGTCGCGATCCACAGGAAATCAGCGGACGCATCGATCTGAATGTTGTTCGTGACCGCGGGAAGCGTGGAATTGATAACGAACGACGGCGCTCGATACCAGAAAAAATCCATGTTATTGAAGTTGCCGCCGAATTCCGAACGGCCCATTTCAAGGCGCATCTGGTTGGCGGTGTTCTGGTTCTGCATTGCAATTCTCCTGCGGTGGTCAAATCCTACCGCTAATGACCTTTCAAAAAGCGGGTAGATAGGAGGTTAAATCCATCCCATCTACCCGCACTCAATCAACCGCCGCAGTGGATTAAAAACCCATTTGCGGCGCGCAGCGCCTTACTGGGCGTTGCGGATCAGCTTGCCGAGCAGGCGCGCGCAGATGCGACCATCCACACCGGAGGGAGTCGCAATCGCCACCGGGAAGGTGAGCGTGAGCGAGAATCCCTGCGTCTGAAAGATCATCACCGGCACGATGTTGTAGGCGAGTCCGCCCCATGCCGCGTACTCGATCTGAATGCCACCCGCGGCAGCCGCCGTGGTGGTGTCGGCGAGCGCCGCCCAGCCATCAAGCGCCGTCTGCGACGGGAACTTGTTGACCGGGGAGTCCTGCACGTAGATTCGGTCCTGAATGGTCAGCGTGACGACGCCGCCCTTTCCGACCGTGTACAAATCATCCGTGTTGCGCGCGAGGTTCGCGGCGAGCGCGAGATCGCCACGGAAGCCGGGGGTGGAATTCGGGTAGAAATCGAATTCGACGCCCAAGCACAGGAACGAATTGCCGGCCGGGAGAGTTCCCGCGCCCGTCATGTTCGTGTCGGCCAGAGTCTTGTTGCCCGCGGCACCCGGCGCACTCGTGACACCCTGGCCCTTCGGCGTGGTGAAAAAAGTGAAGTTGGTGTTGCCCGCGGTCGGATAGGTCTGGTAGTCGTATAACGGATTCCAGACCACATCTCGCGCGCCCGGAACGGTGTTCCGGTACTGTTCGATCTGCGGATTCGTCAAGCCCGTACGGCCGACCCAACCCTGCTTTGCTCCTGACTGCATGTGAAAACTCCGAGTGGTTAGGAGGCACGGCCTACCTACCACAAAAATGTTTAGAAACTATCTACAAGCCGTTGTGAGAGACGAGACCGGAAACCGCGCTGCCTTACATGTACTCGCCCAGTCCCACTTGCGCGAAATCGCCCTGCGGCATGTACTCGCCGACGTGCTGCGCGTTGTCCTCGAATCCGAGCATTTCGGGATCGTAGTCGCCGAGCGGCAACGTCGGGAACGCGACCACCAACTGTTCGCGCGCCGCATCGCGGATCGCAACCGCCGCAGCACCCGCCGCCAACTGCGCGCCCTTGCCTTTGAGCACCATTCCGCCCAAGGAGCCCACGAGCACGGCAAATCCGAGCTTCGATAAGTGGCGGGCGATACCCGTGGTCATCACCGCGGGCAGATACTTGGCAGCAAACCCGTACAGGATGTCGTTGCCGATGGCACCCGCGCCGCCGATGAATCCGGCTTTGATGGTGGGCATGAAGGATGCGGTGAGCCCGCGCATGGACGGATTGCGCTTGTAGCGACGCACGGAATGCGAACGGCGCGCGGTTGCGCGGCGGCGGTGCTTCGCTTTCGATTTGCGCTTGCGACGATGACGGGGATTGACGAGCAAGATTTCACTCATGTGGAAACTCCTTCTAGCAAACATCGGAATTTATTCATCCTCGATGCCTGCATCTGTGAACCGGTACTGCCCGCCGACAATTCCGATTTGTTTCCCATCATGACTTGCGATCAAAAGCGGCTGAGAATTTTTTGCGAACTCGTGTTTGTAGTTCTCGCGAACTCCATCACGCTTCGTTGAATACATTACGCCTAAAAGCTTACCCACTACAAGCCCCGCGCGAATCTGCGGCGCTTGTACTTTCAAAATCTCTTTTGAAGTGCGACCAGAAAAACCCGCTAGTCGTTCGTCCGCTTCATCCAGTTCGCGCGCGTACGCGTCCACTGCGGAACGAAATCCCGGATTTTTCTTGTAACCCTTCGCCCGCTTGCGCGGATTTGTTTTCAACACGGCCAAATTAGGCGCGCGCATCTTTTCAATGAAAAGCGTGCCTTTCGTCAACGCATCGGGAAATTTGCGGCGCAATCCGCGCGCCACACGCATCGCATGATCGACGGTCGAAAAGCGCAACGCGCGGCCCTTGTTTGAAAATTTACGACCTTGATAACTCATGAGCGCACCCGATTTGGCGCGAAAAACAATGATCCAAAGTCTAGAAACTTTGCTCACGTGATCCGCCCGAGCGCTTCATAGAGCGCGTTCGCGTTCGCCGTCCACCGCTGCTCGTCATCATGGTCCGAAAAGGTGGTTTCGAGATCGAACTCCGAAGGTGCGCGACCTTCGGCCAATTGCGCAAGCGTGCCAAGAACGCTTTTCAATCCAACGCGCTCGATCAGCATATCCAGGGATTTTTGATCCTCATCGGCGAGCGCCGCGAACTTCTCGCGCGCGACCGTCGCGGGCGCGAGCATGGCATCGAAGCCCGCCGCCTGCGCTTGATCCATCGCGGCCCACTCGGCATCATTCGCTTCGCGCACCTGCGTTCGCTCCTCGCGGGACAGCCGTGTCTTGCGCCGCGCGGCTTGCGACAATTGAAACAACGAGCGGTTGGAGCCGGCGAGTTTCATCAGGCATAGACCGCGATTTTGTTAGCGCCCACTGTCGCGCCTTTATCGATGACGATTCGGTAACGCTTGCCGTCGCCCGGATTTTGCGGTGCCAGATTTTTGTTGACGAAAAACCCGTCCGCATCCACGAAAGAGGAGGCGACCGCGTGAAAGGTGCCGTCTGGAAATTTCACGGTGTAGAACAACGTCTCTCCTTCGGTCGCGGGGTTGAATAGTTCATACAACTTGCCGCCGATGGCTTCCCCGGTCGCGGTCAGCACTTCACTCGCACCCTTGCCGATGTTGAAAAGTTTGGATATGACGAAAGCGCCGGCGATCACAGCCGCCCAGGGGAGAAGTTTTTCGAGTTTCATTTTGCACGCGCCTTATATTCTATGTGATTGCGCCCAGTGCCCGCGCGCCAAACAATTTTCTTCGCACGAAACAATCGGTCGAGCGCTTTTCGCTTGATCGTGTAAAGACGGTCGCCACCTTCGATTCCGTGCCACTGCGACGGCGAAAATTCTGCGCGATGTTTGAGTACATGCACGTAATTTGAAATAGTTTCGCCGTACTTTTTAGGCATACATCACCGCTTCAAAAGTTTCGGCAGCAGGAACACCGCCGCGAGCGCAATCCCGCCCCAAATGAGTAACTGTTTGGTGTCGGCCGACATGCCAACGCTCATGGTCGGGCCGACTGCGCCCGTGTAGCTTTGCAAATCGATATCGAGCGGAGCCAGTCCTTGCTGCGCGCGCTGCAACTGCAAATCGAGTACCTTTTTCTGCGCGTTCATTTGCTGCGCGGTCAGATACGCCATCGAGACACCGGAAATAATGTCTTTGATGGTATCCGCCACACTGGTTGCGATGGGCCGCTCGCTCGCGGAGTTCACTTCGCCGGGACCCACGAGTCCCAACCCCGACAAACTACCCGACTGAAATTCCTGCATGACGGGACGATAGTATTCCGGCGCGCGCTCGCGCAGCCACGCAAGAAACCCTTTGGCACCGCGCGGACCCTGACGGCCGGGGGTGATGAATGACACTTTGCTCATGACTTTTTCGCTCCTAACAAAAGAGAAATTCCGACCGCGCCGAGTAGCGCCCATACATACCAGGGAATGCGCGTGCCGGTCACCACCATTTCTTCCATGGGTTCTTCGTCCACCATGAGTGCCGATGCAGGCGCGCCGTTCTGCGAGGGATGTTCATAGAATTTGAACGGCGCGGTATTGTTGAAAGGAGTGGTCACGCCCGGAATCTGAAACGGCATGAACGAGGGCGTGCCCGCGGGCATCGGCACTTCCACATCGCCCAGGACGCCGCGCGAACGGAAATATTTAACCGACCGCTGCACCGGGGAGATGTACGGGTGTCCGCCCGTGGTGCGACTGCGCGGAATCGGTTTGCCGCGCGAGGGGGCAAGTTGCGGTGCGAAGTGATACATGACTATTTCCTTACAAGTAGATAGACGACGCCGACGCCGAGCGCGACAAAAACCCACGTGGGAATTCCGGCGAGCGCGCCACTTTGCTGAGGGTACGCGCCCGGATACGGCTGGCCGGACATGTTGAGCGGAACTTCGCCCGCCTTCGCGCGCGCGAGGTTCGCTTTCAACGTCGCCAGTTCCGCTTGCCCCTTGACGTAGGTATTGAGGAGATCGGGCGCGGCATTTGCGATGTTGGTGAAAATGGTCGAGAGCGAATCCATGAAGCCGGAGAGCGACTGCTGGCGCTCCTCGGCGGCGGAATACAACGCCGGGTGCGTCTCGTGCAACCATTTCAGAAAAACATATTCGGGAGCGGTCAGTTCTTTCATTTTGAATTCTCGCGTGAGTATTTCACGTATCGAAATTGACTGTTTCGGCCGACATAATCATTGTCGTAAAGGAAATGTTCCGCCGCCTTCCGCGTCGTGAAAACCCGCTCTTTCCCGTCGAGCATCGGGCGGAAAGCATCCCACCCGAAAGTCTTGACGTTTCGACTTTCGATCATCCAAAACATTTTGCGACCTTTCACCGACGCACCAATAGCACGAGGAGTAAGAGCCCGCCCGCGCCGGCCACTAAAAACATGGGATTGATTCCGCCCAGGATCGGCGAGCCGCCCGGGGTGAAAAAGTTCTGCAACGCGTTCGGCATCGGGAGCGCACTTCCCGGGATCACGTTGCCATTCTGATCAACGGGCGGAAGCCCCTTTTGTGCGCGCGCGGTATTAACCTGCACGAGAGTGTTCGCCAATTCGTTCTGGACGCGCAGGGTTTCAGCGTCCGCCAATTTCTGAGCCTTCTTTTGCAAGTCAATTTGCTTGTCCTGCTGCTTTTTCGCCATGACCACACTCGCCGCCGTCGTGACCAATTGAACGACCGCCTGAATCCATCCCAAATCGGACAATCCGCCTTTCTCGTTCACCTTCGCGACCGCGCGCTGAAACAGGAGCGGCGCGGCTTCGGAGAGCCATCGCAGGTATGAAAGCTGGGCAGCGTCGGTGTTCATTGATCCGTTCATTTTCGGGTCACCAATAAAATGAGCGCGAGCGCCGCAATGCCCGCCGCGCCGTAAAGTAGATAGGGCGGGTCGCTAGCCGCGACGGGCAAATTTCCGGAAGGGTTAACCGGCGTCGCCGGGTTTTGAAAGTTCATTGCAGGCGGAGCAGCGCCCGCCGCCTGCACTTGCGCCAGACTCACCTGCGCCGCATCGAGCGCGGCTTGCGATTCGTCCGCCATGTGAGAAATCGCGACCGTTTTCGCGTCGCCTTTTTTCTTTTGATCGGTGCCCCATTTTTCGATCATGCGCGTCGGCGACAATTCGCGCGGGATGAATTTGTGCACAACATCCCGCACCTTTTTTAAGGTGGATTTCCAATCGCCAAGTTGCGGATCGCTCACGTACATGATGCGTTAGCGCCCTTTCTTTCGCATGAGCAGGAACGCGCCGAGTCCGACCGCGGCAGCACCAATGATCCAGGGCGTGTAATCGGTTTCCTCGACCGGAGCGCCTTCCGCGGGCAGCGGAGCAGGCGATCCGCCACCGCCGCCCGATCCGAACATCATAGGCTGCTGCGAATAGTTGGTCGGGATGACCGGAATTTCCGGCGTGTTAGCCGCGATGGGTACGGCAGCGGGAACTTCCACCGGCGCGGACGGCGGCGTCTTCGGCGAAGAAACCGTCTTTGGCGCGATGAATTTACTGACCAGCAATTGCGACGGCGAAAATTTATCGATTTTCAGCGCCTTCGCCACCTGATAGGAGGGTGAGAGCTTGCTCGCGGTCTTCACGACCTTTTTAAAAAAAGATTTGAGGGAACCCACATCCCCCACCATGTAATCACCCTGACCGCCGATGTACATATCATTAGCTCCAAATGCTTTCGGGTTTGCCCAAATCCAGAACAAATTTGCTCGTGACGCCAGGAGGAAACCATCCCGGCTCTTTCTGAATGATCGTTTCAAGCGGTAGCCAGCCCGCGCCGCACTTCGCCTGCACGAGCACGTGCGATAAAGGTCCGCCGCCCATCCCCACCGCAATGAATTTTGCCGGGTGCCCGGTCGCCATGAGCAACGCGGCTAACAATGTTGATTTGTCGTCGCAATCGCCTTGACCGATTTCGAGCGTTGCTTCCGGCGTCTGCACGAGTTCCACGCCCACGGGGTCTTTGACGTAGCGGATTTCGTCGCGCACGAATCGCGCCAGCGCGCAGATTTCCTTGTACCACGCGCGCGGCGGCACTCCGCGGACCGAAAAGATTTCAAGCGCTTTATTGCGGATGCGTTGCGAGGGGTTGCGAATTGCGGCGTGAACGAAATCACGCATGTGCTTCAAGGTGGTGACGGTGCCGGCTTTTCCCGATGGGAGTTCGGCGAGCGTGACCGTGCGGTCTGCGAAGACTTTTCTTAGTCCGCTCGAATTGTCGCCGTTAGTGGGAACGTCGCCGAGTCCGAAACCCCGCGAGCCCCGTGTATCTACGTACACAACGCGCCTTGTCGATGTAATCGACTTGTGAATTGCGCGTGAGAGTGCGCTTACAGGTGCGTTATTGTCAAATCGTGCGCGAAATCGTTCGCGATTTCAGCGGTTTGCGTCAGACGTAGTAGATCAGTCCGCAATCAAAGCACTCGAAATCCTCCGACGCGCCGAAAAGCAGTTCAATATTTTCCGAGCCGCATTTCGGGCACCGCTGCCGCGAGGGATTTTGCAACGTGGGCCACGCGGGATCAGCGAACGCTTTTCGCCACAGCCACGCGAAGCACCACGCCACGAAAGATAAAAACCCGACAATCGCGAAAACGATCAACCAGACCAACATGGTTTCGATGATCCAATCGCGAAAATATCCGTTCATGTGATTCTAATCCGCGGACGCGCGCGAAACATTTTCAGCATTTCGGCGAGCGGCGCGGCTTTCTTGAATGCGCGGCGGATCAATCGATCCACCGCCGCGTTTTCAAGGTCGCGCTCTAATCGCTCGATCACGTGCGCGCGGTACGTGTCGGCAGAGTTGTACGGGTCGTATCCGCCTCCCGGCATGAAGCGTAGTGCTTTACTCATCGGTGCGCGCTCCTGGACCAGGATCGTTCGCCGCGGGCGCTGACACATCGTCGGGCTGAAACTGCGCCAGCATTTCTGCGCGCACTTGTTCTAAT
>Ga0193708_1000221_pt1 | contig 12914 bp, 12 predicted proteins | sample H3c1metaG_FD_160570 | JGI IMG/M metagenome (GOLD analysis project Ga0193708, IMG submission 160570) | Soil microbial communities from a riparian zone of the East river system, Colorado, United States - H3c1 | ecosystem: Environmental > Terrestrial > Soil > Riparian zone | place: USA: East River...
TGTTTTGTGCCCGGCCTTCTGCCGTAGTATTCTCTGCCACCGGCATTGTAAGCCCATAGCCTTTAGCCGTTACCCTCAAAGGATCGATCCCCTTCATTATAACATAAGCCCTTACCGTATTGGCTCTCGCTTCGGAAAGAACCTGGTTAGCTTTGGCCGTTCCCACATTGTCGGTATGCCCCTGTAACTCTATGCGCTCGTCTTCTTTTCTCACCAGGTAAGCCACCAGCTCATCTAAAACAGCATAAGAGCCTTCCTGCAGTTCAGCCTTACCGGTTTCAAAATTACAATCCTCCAGCACAAAACTTTTCGCAGGGAGGAACTGGATATTTACCTTAAATGGATTCCTGTAATAAGCATTGCCCTGTGTAGGCGGAATGTCGAGAATGATATAACTGGTGGAGTCTTTGAAGCCCAAAATAAATATCTCGTATTTATCTCCTGCAGGTAAACGTGTTGAGAATTTTCCCGTGGTGTCTGTCAATCCCTGGTATTCTCTTCCATTTGCCAAACTTCTGAAAATAACGATCTCATGCGGAAGTAAATTATTCTTAAAATCGGTCATGCTCACATCTACCGGGGCATCTTTTGGAATGTTGGCATTTTGCACATTCCCGCTTTGGCTGAGGGCCGCAATTGGCAGTACAAAACCAAATAGTACAGAAAGTAGTTTTTGTTTCATTTTTACAAAGGATTTTATTGGCTTAAAGATAATTATAAAAAACAACTTTGCTTTTTTCAATTATTGTGCCGCATCCCATATTTTTTTGTTAAGCGTTGGTGAAGGCCTGTCCCGAACGGTTCATCCCGGCGGCCCCCTACAGGCGTTGCTGCAACCGGGTTACCATTTCTCCTTTCCAACTGCTGAAATCACCTGCAATAATATGTTTACGGGCCTCTGTAACCAGCCATATATAAAAAGCAAGATTGTGTACACTGGCGATCGTTAAACCCAGGAATTCTTTCGATTTCATCAAATGCCGGAGATAAGCCTTGCTGTAATAATTACTCATTGCGCAATCGATCCCGTCATCGATCACGGAAAAATCTTTTTCCCATTTTTTGTTATCAATATTAATAACGCCATTGCTGGTAAATAACATGGCATTGCGCCCGTTACGGGTAGGCATCACACAATCAAACATATCTACCCCCAATGCAATACTTTCCAGTATATTCCAGGGAGTGCCCACACCCATTAAATAACGCGGTTTTTGTTTTGGTAAAATATCACAACAAAGCTCGGCGAATTCATACATCATCTCCACAGGCTCGCCAACACTTAAACCACCGATCGCATTACCTGTTGCATTTTTGGAAGCAACGAATTCCGCTGATGCTGCACGCAGGTCGCGGTAAGTACTCCCCTGCACTATCGGGAACAGGTTTTGTGTATAGCCGTATTTAGGTGCTGTTGAATCAAATCGCCCGAAACACCTGTCCAGCCAGCTATGCGTAAGCTCCATGCTTTTTTTTGCGTAATCATAATCGCTGGGATGAGGCGGGCATTCATCAAAAGCCATAATGATATCGCCGCCAATCACCCGCTGAATATCCATTACATTCTCGGGTGTAAATAAATGTTTGCTGCCGTCAATATGGCTTTGAAACAAACATCCTTCTGTTGTCAGTTTCCTGTTTGCAGCCAATGAAAAAACCTGGTAACCGCCGCTATCGGTCAGTATGGGTTTATCCCATCCATTGAATTTATGAAGACCGCCTGCTTCTTCCAAAATCTCTAATCCCGGGCGAAGGTATAAATGATAGGTATTGCCTAAAATTATCTGTGCCTTTACTTCAGTATTTAATTGTTGCTGTGTTACTGCCTTCACACTTCCTGCTGTACCCACCGGCATAAAAACAGGTGTTAGAATTTCACCATGATCTGTTGTTATCCTGCCTGCCCTTGCCTTTGTGCTGTGGTCGGTATTTTGTAATTCAAATTGTAGTGCTGCCATAAAATATTGCTAACTGCTGATCTTAAAATTCTAAATATTAATCCCTGATTACTGCTATTTTTGTTAAATGAATTTTACCCAAAGCTGGCAACTGCTATTCTGTATTTTTTGCCTGGTAACCCTTATTCAACTGTCTTATTACCTGTTCTTTTTTATAAGGCTGGCCCTGTATAAAACAAAACCAAAGACGATTTCTCAAACACATCCTGTATCTGTTGTGATATGTGCACGTGATGAGGCAGCAAATTTAGCAAAAAATCTCCCGGGAGCGCTGGTTCAGCAATATCATACCACGCATGAAGTAATTGTTGTGGATGATAATTCCTTTGATGACAGCAAATATCTCCTGGAAGAATTTCAGAAGATGTATAAACAATTGCACGTGGTGCAGTTAAAACAGGAAGCCAAACTTATCCCCGGTAAAAAATTCCCATTAAGTGTGGGCATAAAAACAGCGAAGTATGAGATCGTCCTGCTTACTGATGCAGATTGTGTTCCCGCAAGTGAATACTGGATAGACAAAATGCAGGAAACTTTTAATGATGATACGGAGATCGTTTTAGGCTATGGCGCTTACCATAAAAAAGCCGGCCTTTTAAATAAAGTCATCCGCTGGGAAACCTTTCACACGGCACTCCAGTACTTTTCTTATGCCCTGGCAGGAAAACCTTATATGGGCGTGGGAAGAAACCTGAGCTATAAAAAAACGATCTTTTACCGGCACAAAGGATTTTCAGCACACAATAATGTTCCCAGCGGCGATGACGACCTGTTCATTAATATGGCCGCAACAAAAAATAATACCCGGATCAATATAAATAAAGACGCATTTACGCTGAGCGATCCTCCCAGGACCTGGCAGCAATGGATCAGGCAAAAGAACAGGCATTATACAACGGGCAAATTCTATAAGCCTTTGCATAAGTTTTTGCTGGGCCTGTATTCTTCTTCTCATTTTTTATTTTACCCGCTGTTGCTTGTTGCTGTTTTATTTTACGACTGGCAACTGGCACTGATCGTTTTTGGTATCCGCTTTCTTATCCAGGGAATTATTTTGTATCCCTGTATGAAGAAACTGAATGAGAAGGACCTTTATCCCTGGTTTTTATTTATTGATATCTGGATGTTTTTTTATTACCTGATCTTTGCAGCTACCATCTTTAAAAAACCAAGAAAGGTGTGGAAATAATAACAAAATATTTTACCGAATTCACAGAAGTGCAGTTAAAGCAACTGGGTGCTTTAAAAGAATTATACCAGGAATGGAACACGAAAATAAATGTGATCTCCAGGAAGGATATGGATAATTTTTATGAGCATCATGTATTGCATTCATTGGCCATTGCTGCTAAATTTGAGTTTACAAAAGATATGCAGGTTATGGACCTCGGTTGCGGCGGTGGATTTCCGGGCATACCATTAGCAATATTTTTCCCTGAAACGAATTTTCATTTAGTGGATAGTATCAATAAAAAATTAAAAGTTGTTGCTGAGATCTCTTCAGCCATCGGGCTTCACAACCTTACCACGCAACATTCCAGGGCAGAAGATATTAAAAACAGGAAATTTGATACCGTGGTTTCCAGGGCAGTGGCTCCTTTGAAAGACCTTTGGAACTGGAGTAAGCCACTAATTCAAAAAAATAAATTTACCGGTGCAGATATGCCTAATGGCCTTATTTGCCTCAAAGGTGGTGATCTGACACAGGAAATTTTTGAAAGTGGCTGTAAACCAATGGTATGGGAAATTGAAAAGATCTTCCCGGAAAAATTTTTCAATGAGAAATTCCTGTTATATGTTTCAGCCAGGTGAAACCTACCACTTTGTGGTATTTTTGGTTTCCCGTTTTTAAGTCAACTTTGCAGCAATGAATATACCAGTAGCAATAGTAGAGGATAATAATGATATCCGCCTTGCCTTAGAGCAGATCATAGAATCAGATAGTGATTATACCCTGGCCGGCTCCTGCATAAGCGGGGAAGAAGCACTTGTTAAACTACCCATTCTAAATCCAAAAGTCGTTTTAATGGATATTGGCCTGGGCGGCATAAGCGGCATTGAAGTAGTGAGGGAATTGAAAACATCATATCCTGAAATATTATTCATGATGTGTACCATCTATGATGAGGATGAAAAAATATTTGAAGCTTTAAGCGCAGGCGCAAGCGGGTATATTTTAAAAAAGACCTCGCCTGCAAAACTATTGGAAGGCATTAAGGAACTGATAGAAGGCGGTGCACCCATGAGCAGCCAGATAGCAAGAAAAGTTGTTGCTGCATTCCAAAACAAACCAACAACTACTTCAGTTGGGTCTGCGCTGGATGTATTATCGAAAAGGGAAAATGAGATCCTGGAAATGTTATCAACCGGGCTGTTATATAAAGAGATTTCCGACAAGCTCACGATCAGCTCAGAAACTGTTCGCAAACACGTGTACCATATTTATGAAAAATTACACGTAAGCAACCGTATAGAAGCAGTCAATAAATTTTTTGGGCGGTAGCCGCCACGCAAGCAATCAAGCACAAAAGTGAACCCCGGGAAACCGGGGTTTATTTTTTATAAGAATTTCCAAAACCAGTTATCTGTCTGCGGTGTATTGCCGATAGGAAAATCATGGGTATGGCCCGAATTTACGAACCCGTATTTTTCATAGAATTTTTGTGCCCGCAGGTTATATTCCCATACACCCAGCCAGATCACTTCATAGGTGTTTTCTTTTGCGTAGGAGATAATATGCTCCATTAATTTTTGAGCTATACCTTTTCCATGAAATTCCTTAAGTACATAGATCCGCTTCAACTCAAGTGCTTTCCATTTTTTCATTAACGGGAAGCCACCGTAATCTTCCATAAACTGGAGGTAAGCAACAGGCTTCCCGTCCTCTTCGGCAAAGAAGCAAAAGTTGCCGGTATTCTCCAATTCATTCCCCAGTTGCTTTTCGTTAAAATACTGATCAAGGAAAGACCGCATGTCTTCTTCAGTACAGGTACCCGTAAATGTATCGTAAAAGGTTTGTCTTGCAAGAACTGTCAATTCCGCAACATCCTCAACAGTTACCCTTCGAATATTTATTTCCATCTTTTAAATTACCAGTTCAGCTCCAGAGCATTATTCTTTCTTTCCACATCAGCCATTCTTTTTGAAGGATCGATCTCCACCATCTTCAGATCAGTAAGCCGGTTTTTGATCTCAACAATATAAGTTGGTTGTGTCCATTTCCATTCTGCCTGTACTTCTCTTTTCTGGTTCGGATTTTCATTTGGTTTTTCACCAAACATTAAATTCAGTGGAATATAATACATTGCAGTACTTCCGTCTTTTAGTGTTAATTGAAGGTCCACAGGCATAGGCACGTGGCCCACTCTTTTCAAGCGGATCTTTGATACACCGTTCTCTTCCCACAAACTATCAATGCCATAGTCGATCGTTTTTGTGGTATTCACCCAGTATTCCTTATACCAGTCAAGCTGAAGGCCGCTTACATCCTGTGCGATCTTCATAAAATCATTTGCATTAGGATGCTTGAATTTCCATTGCCTGTAATATTCCAATATGATCTTATCTCTTACGGCAGCACCCACAATATATCCTAACTGCTCCATAAATACTTCTCCCTTTGAATAAGCTGCAACACTGTACCCATAATTGGAATTGAAGTGATCGGCATGTGTTGTCATAGGTTCTTCGAACGCACTCTTAGCCAATCCAAAATAACTGCTATACGCACCGCTGTGGTCTTCCGGAACAATATCAATGGTCTCTTTTAAATTCTTATTTGTAGGCGTTCTTAAGAGCGCTTCACGCATTCCCTGCAGTGAAGATTTTTTATTATAGAATTTGGATACCAGGTTCTCTGCGTAACTGGCAAAGCCTTCATCCATCCATGCATACATACTTTCATTGGTACCCATTACCATCTGGTACCAGTTATGCATCCATTCATGAAATACCGTACCCAACCCGGGGCCTACGATCAATGTAGCCATTGGATATTCCATCCCACCGTCTCCACCCTGTATAAAAGAGTACTGTGGATAAGGATATTTTCCAAAATTAGTTTCGATGAATGGCAAAGCCGTTTCGGCTGCAGTGAGTACCGTATTCCATGCCGTATCATTTTTACCATCATTTTCTTTATAATTATAAAGGGCATGTAAAATTGGACCATTCGGTATTTTGCGAACAAGGTGCTTATACTCAGGGTCCGCAGCCCAAACAAAATCATGTACATTATTACCTACAAAATGCCAGCTCCGTTTTGCTTTGGATGTTGGTTTTAATTCCGTGCCGGGAGTATCATACCCCCACCCTATTTCATTTGCATTTACCAAAACACCTGTACCACCCAATTTATAAGCTTTATCAATATTAATAGTCACATCAAAATCGCCCCAAACCCCATAAAATTCTCTTGCAACATAAGGAGTTGGATGCCATCCTTCATAATCGTACTCACATAATTTTGGATACCACTGGCTCATGCTATAGCGAACGCCGGTACCAGGATTATCTCTTCCGCTGCGGCGGACCTGCAGAGGAACCTGTGTTTCAAACTCCATTTCAAAAACCACTTTTGCTTTTGCTGCAATTGGCTTTGTAAGATTTACCTCCAGGATCGTTTCATGGTATTTAAAAGGCTGGGCAACGCCATTCATCTTTAAGGAAATTATTTTCTGGTAGCCAATCTCATTTTCTTTCAGGTTTGAGATACGGTCCTTTACCCTCCCATCCCAGTCGGGCCTGTTACCGACCAATACTTTTCCAAGTTCCCGGCTTCGCAGGTCCATATTGCTGTTTGGCTGAAATGCATTCCAATACAGGTGGTAAAATACTTTATTCAATACGTCAGGTGAATTATTCGTGTATTCCAGTTTTTGTTTGCCCGTAAAGCGGTTGGTATTTACATCAACATCAATATTCATGTTGTACTTAACCCGCTGTTGCCAGCGGTCAGGCTGGGCATTTGCAAAAAGATTAAAAGTTAATACCGAAAGGACCAGAAAGAATAGTTTCTTCATTTGAATGATTTATGAGGGGTAAATTTCGGTAAAATAGCCTTATGAAAAGCATAAAACTGATAAGTGGCTGCTACGACCCTGCAACAATGATAACAATTTCTCCTTTTACGGACTTTGCATTAAAATGGTCATGCACTTCCTGTAAGCTACCTCTTTTATTCTCCTCAAATTTCTTGCTGAGCTCGCGGCTTACACTGCATTGCCTTTCTGCGCCGAAATATTGAATGAAGTCATTCAGGGTTTTTATCAGCCGCATCGGGCTTTCATAAAAGACCATGGTTCGTTCTTCAGCCACCAGTTTTTTCAGCATGGTTTGCCTTCCCTTTTTTAAGGGAAGAAATCCTTCAAAACAAAAACTGTTAATTGGCAATCCACTATTTACCAGCGCCGGTACAAAAGCCGTGGCACCGGGTAAGCATTCGACCTTAATATCATTTTTTATACATTCTCTCACCAATAAAAAAGCGGGGTCACTGATCCCTGGTGTTCCTGCATCGGTGATCAATGCCATTGTTTTACCGGCTGCCAACTGCTCAGTTAAGTGAGAAAGGACCTTATGCTCATTGTGCTGGTGATAAGGCGTGATGGGTTTTTGAACCTGGTAATGATTTAGCAGAACAGATGATGTACGGGTATCTTCCGCAAGGATAAGGTCAACCGTCTTTAAGATCTCAATGGCCCTGAATGTGATATCAGCAAGATTACCTATGGGAGAAGGAACGATGTAGAGCATTGATTTGGTGATTTGATGACCTGTCTGCCGATAGGCAGGTTTGGTGATTTGATGATTGTTCAATTTCCAAGGTCATCTAATCATCCTGTTGGCAAATCAGTTAATTGCGATTTCAAATACTTCCATTACCGGATTAGCCAGCAATTTCTTTGCAGCGTTTTCACCTGCGGCCAACGCTTCCTCCTTACTGGCAGCTTCTATCTGCAGGTCAATATGCTTGCCTATCCGCACATCAGCAACATTATTCAATCCTAAGTTTTGCAGGCCGCCCATTACGGCTTTGCCCTGCGGATCCAACAGGTCTTTAAGCGGCATTACTTTTATCTGTACGGTAAATATCATGATGGTTGTTGTTTGAAGAGCAAAGATAAAATAATGTACACTACAAAAACCGTTGGCACAGCAAGCCAGTGTAAAAAAAATGCAGCAGCGAGCGCAACAGCCAGTAAAATTATTTTAGGGATATTATTTTTAACACTATAATCCTTAAACTTTAATGCCATTAAAGGTAGGCGTGAAATCATCAGCCAACTAACTATGAGAATTACCGAATAAATAACCCATTTGTTTGTCAGAATTTCATCGAGATTAATCAACTGGCTTTCAGAATGTAACATTAAGGGAAACGAGGCTATTAATATACCTGCAGCAGGAATTGGTACTCCTTTGAAACCATATGATTGTGTAGTATCAATATTAAACCTGGCTAAACGATAGGCCCCGGCACATGCAATTAGAAGTGATGGTAAAAGCCAAACTATAGAAATATCCAATCCTCCATCTTCCTTCATATAACTAAATCGTAGTAATTGATACAAAATCAGAGCCGGAGCTACTCCAAAACTAACTACATCTGCCAAAGAATCCAGTTGTTTACCCATTTCTGAAGTTGCCTTAAATAGCCTTGCAACAAATCCGTCTAAAAAATCCACTATTGCGGCCGCAAAAATAAAAAAGGCTGCAATATGTACATTTTCAGAAAGGAATACCAATTGATTTCCGTCTGCAAAGGCTAAAGGCTGCATCCATATTTTTCCAACTATATCAGTTAACTGACTTTCCTGAGGAACATATTGAATGGTAATGCCATTTTGTAATGTCAGAATAATCGCTATACAGCCAAATATTAAATTAAGCAGAGTAAATAAATTAGGAATTTGTTTGATCATTATAACTTTCTATTTTTTCATAAATGCCTCGATCTCCTCAACAGTGATCGGGATATTCTTCATCAGGTCTTTATTACCGCTTTTTGTTATCCAGAAATTATTTTCAATACGCACACCCATTTTTTCTTCTTCAATATAAATACCGGGCTCAATGGTAAACACCATTCCCGCCTTAATAGGCTCAGTTCTTGTACCCAGGTCATGCACATCTATGCCGAGATGATGAGAGATACCGTGGTAAAGGTATTTACTATAGGCCCTGTTCTCCGGATCTTCATTTTTAACTTCATTCCTGCGCAGTAAACCGATCTTTAAAAATACCTGGGTCGCTTCTTCGCCAACTTTTTTTGTATAATCAATGATGTTGATTCCTGGTTTTAAAATGCTTGCCGCATATTTATGTAAATGCAGACACGCATTATAAACGGTTTTCTGCCTGCGGCCAAATTTTCCGTTCACAGGCACCGTTCTTGTAAGGTCAGCGCAATAATATCCATACTCCGCACCAAAATCCATTAATATCAATTCACCATCTTTGCATTCACGGCTGTTCTCAACATAGTGCAGTGTTCTTGCCCGGTCGCCGCTGGCGATGATGCTGCCATAAGCCGGCCCCGTTGCTCTTTGTGATAAGAATGAATGATAGATCTCGGCCTCTATCTCGTATTCCATCACACCGGGCTTAATGAACTGCATTAATCTCCGGAAGGTATTATCAGTAATGTCAATGGCTTTTTGCATTACTTCTATTTCCAATGCAGTTTTAATCGCCCTTAACTCCTTCATTATTTTTGCGCTGCGCCTGTAATTATGCAAAGGATACCGTTGCTTCATCAGTTCAGCATAACGATAATCTCTTACAGGAACCCAGTTTGCCTTACGGTCGTTCTCATTTGTATTCAGGTAAATGGTATCTGCCCAATGCAACCAGGGCTGCAGCATTCCATCCATCACATCTAACCAGGTGATGGTCTTAATTCCCGAAACAGCGGTTCCTTCTTCTGCCCTTAGCCTGTGGCCATCCCATTTTTCTTTCAGTTCGTTTGGCCTTGCCAATACCAATACTTCTCTATACTTAGCATCAGGATTATCGGGGTAAAGGATGAGCATTGAATCTTCCTGCTCAATGCCGGTTAACCAGAACAGGTCGGAATTTTGTTTAAAGCGGTGTAATTGGTCGGCATTTGTAGGAAGCTCATCATTGCTGTTAAAAATGGCAATGGCATTCTTTTCCATCTTATCAACAAAGCGTTGCCTGTTTTGAATGAATATTTCAGGGTTAAGGGGAAGATATTTCATGAGAAGTTAATTTATAATGCAATATACATTTTAATAGGATTTTAATTTTTTGCATTTGCCTGCGAAGATCAGCCCCGTATTTTTATCAATAACACCGCAAAGACCGGTTTTTCATGTGATCGCATCTTTATATTATTATCTTTTCATGAAATAATTAAAAAATTCATGCTATTCAAGGATTACTGTATATTCTTCAAACCTGTTTAATAAAACGGGGGAGATTTGAATTTTTGCAAACGATTATGGAGAAATGGCTGATGGTTTTTAAATATGCACAGGTTTGGCTGCTTTTTTTCAAACACACTTAATATAACTTTGCGGCAACGATTGCGTAAACTTAAACCCTTACTTGCTATGTCAGTATCAACGATGCTTGCTGCTCCTAAAAATGCCCTAAAAACCTTAGGATTATCCACTTCCAAACATATTCACTACCAGTTAAGCCCCGCCCAACTTACCGGGCAGGCTGTTCAGCGTGGTGAAGGCGTTTTGAATGATACCGGTGCTCTTTTGATAAACACCGGGAAATTTACAGGCCGAAGCCCAAAAGATAAATTCACTGTAAAAGATGCGCTTACTGAAAATACTGTTCACTGGAATGATTTTAATATACCCTTTGAAGAAAAGAATTTCTTCAGCTTAAAGGAAAAAATGCTGGGCTACCTGGCTGATAAAGAAGTTTGGGTGCGTGACTGCTATGCCTGTGCTGAAGAAGCTTACAGGCTAAGGTTAAGGGTGATCAACGAAAACCCATGGAGCAATTTATTCTGCTATAATATGTTTATCCGTCCTGAAGAAAAAGACCTTGAAAGCTTTACACCAAACTGGCATATCATACAGGCACCCGGCTTTAAGGCTGATCCGGCGGTTGATGGCACACGTGCGGAAAATTTCGCGGTGATCAGTTTTACCCATAAGACCATCCTGATCGGTGGCACCGGCTACACCGGTGAAATGAAGAAAGGCATATTTACCATGCTGAATTATGTATTGCCAACCAAGGCTGCTGTATTAAGCATGCATTGCAGCGCAAATATGGGAGACGCGGGTGATACTGCTGTATTTTTTGGATTGAGTGGTACCGGTAAAACAACTTTAAGCGCTGACCCTAACCGCAAACTGATCGGTGATGATGAACATGGCTGGACCAGGGACAGCGTATTTAATTTTGAAGGCGGCTGCTATGCAAAATGTATTGACCTCAGTGAAGAGAAGGAACCTGAGATCTATAATGCCATCCGCCCGGGGGCATTGGTAGAGAATGTTACTTTCATTGAAGGCACCAACAAAATAGATTTCAGCAGTAAGAAGATCACTGAAAATACCAGGGTAAGTTACCCATTGACCTTTATCAGCAATGCGCTTGAGCCATCAATTGGTAAAACGCCAAAGAATATTTTCTTTTTAACCTGTGATGCTTACGGTGTTCTGCCACCCATCAGTAAATTGACAGCAGGACAGGCCATGTATCAATTCATCAGCGGCTATACGGCAAAAGTAGCGGGCACCGAAGCTGGTGTAACCGAGCCAAAATCTACTTTCAGTGCATGTTTTGGAGCACCTTTCCTGCCACTGCACCCGGGCCAATATGCCGAGATGCTGGGCAAAAAAATGAATGAGCACAATGTAAATGTATGGATGATAAACACCGGCTGGAGCGGTGGCGCTTATGGCGTTGGAAGCCGTATGAAGTTGAGTTATACAAGAGCTATGATCACAGCTGCATTGGAAGGCAAACTGGATAATGTTTTTTTTGAAGCTCATCCTGTTTTTGGAATGATGATGCCTGTAGAATGCCCCGGTGTACCAACAGAAATTTTAAACCCACGCAATACATGGGCCGATAAAGAAGCATACGATGCCATGGCAAAAAATCTTGCCGGACAGTTCATCAAAAATTTTGAGAAATATGCAAGTGGCGCTAATGAAGAGATCTTAGTGGCAGCGCCGAAAGGATAACAAATACCAATACGAACTAACAGCTTATTAAAAGATCCCCTGAAATTTTTCGGGGGATCTTTATTATACATTAAACTGTCTTTTAGAGACCTTTAAACTGTCATTTTTAGCCATTTTAGGTTATATTACTAAGGGAGCTGTTCAACAGGAGCCGGCATATGAAAGTGGATAAGGACATTAAATAAAATTCAAAAAGATGTTAAGTAAAAGAACCCCTAAGTATATTTTAAGCTTGGGGTTAGTCTTATTGCAAATGAATTTTTTGTATTCACAGGATACATTAAATAAACAGAAAAAAATTGATGCCTGTTTTGAAGCGTTACACAATGCAAGTAGTAATGAATTTAATAAAGATTTTAAACCAGTTGAATACTACCCATTTTATGAGCCATTTGTATATCAAAACATTATTCGTGAAAATAAAGTAAGAAGTGCAGGCCTTTGCACAGAAAGTATCTCATCTGTTAAACTAAGTTTACTTAAGACCATTTATATATTATTTACGATGAGGACAGCAGTTTTATTTATAATTTAATTGATGAAAAAAATCATACTGTCTACGATTTAGTGAAATATAATTGTAGTGGAATGAAAAAGAAAATAGGGACAATAGACACCATTAATCAAGCTGCTATAAATGATCTTGTAAAAAGTTATTACGAATGGTACGAGATAGTTAAGAAGAGGGGATATCAAATGACATTAGAGCAAAAAATTTACCCCACATCTTTTTCAAAATATAAGTGGGTAAAAGAAATTGGGCTTCTACAAGGAG
>Ga0193708_1000223_pt1 | contig 12876 bp, 15 predicted proteins | sample H3c1metaG_FD_160570 | JGI IMG/M metagenome (GOLD analysis project Ga0193708, IMG submission 160570) | Soil microbial communities from a riparian zone of the East river system, Colorado, United States - H3c1 | ecosystem: Environmental > Terrestrial > Soil > Riparian zone | place: USA: East River...
CACCCATGGTCTCGGGGAACGCCGCGCCGAGCCCGCCCACCGCCAAACCGCCGAGCGCCCCTATGCCTGCGCCCTTGAGCGGCTTGCCGCCAGAGACGGCGGCCGTAAGCGCGCCCACGCCAGCACCAAGCACAGCTGGTGCCGCGACCGCCCCGATGGTGGCCGCCGTTGCAGCAGCGACGCCGACGCCCGAGAGCGCCGCGCCGATGCCCGTGGCGATAAGGATCGAGAGGCCGAAGAAGCACTCCCGCTTCGTCTTTGCGAGCCACCGTTCTTCGTATTCGTATTCGTGCCTCATATGTGGCTCATTTGATGATCTCGAGCTTTCCGCTGACGAGGCGCATCAGCCCAACGGTTATAGAGGCTCACCGCCTTGAGCGATTGGCCGCCGATCATCATTTCAGCGCACGCGCCGACAACGCGGTTGTGGTCCGCGTCCTCATCGTGCGGCGGCTCAGCGATGCCGAGCTTCTTGGCCTGCTCGCGCATTGCAGCGTGCGTGCGCGCGCCGATCTGCTCCATCGTCTGATCCTTCTGGACCCACTGCTGGATCGTGATCGAGTAGAGATCGATGGGGGTGACCTTGCCCTTGTAGCGGCTCCCGTCGGGGCGGGTCAGTTCGAACTGCATGCCGACCGCGACCGAGAGCGAGCGCGCCGGCTGATTGCCGTGCGGCACGCGGGTGACGATCTCGCAGGCATCGGTGTTGCAGAACATCCAGCGCAGGACGGACTTCGCCATCGCGAGCGCCCACGGTCCGCGGCCTTCGGGCCGCACGAGCGTGTGCACCTCGTAGAGGGCGGGCGTGAGCTTCAGGAGCATGCAGCCGCCGTGCTCGCCGAGCAGCAGCACGTTGCTGTCGTTCCGGACCTGGGCGGTGAGATCCAGCACACCCTCGTCGGGATCGGCGATGAACGGGCGGATGTCGGGATGGTTGGCGAGCTCGTTCAGGCGCTTGGCCGCAAAGGAGCGCATGACCTCGACCTGAGGCCTTTGGCTCCGCGCGATCTCCGGTGTGGTTTTGCGATCGGTCTTCACCGCATCCCCAATGCGCCTGGCGTGGGCGCGGCGAACTTGCGCTTCTGGCGCGATTGAGAGAGGGCGCCGACGGGCGAGGTCGCCTTCATCCTCGGAACCCTTGGGCGCGGCCGCTTCGCGCCCGTGCGGACAGCGGACGGCTTTTTCTTGCGGGTGCCCATGCTGAGGGGAGAGACGATTGACCCAAAATCGGTACTGCGCATCTAGCTCTCACCCAAAGTGGTGCGGCGGTTAGAAAAACCGCCAGCCGGGGAGAGGCCGACGCAGGACGGGAACCATAAACGAGACGGACGTGTTGGGCTAGTAGCTCCCGACACCGACCGGGCGCGCCCCGCCTCCGGTCTCGATGTCCATCACCGCAATGACCGGTGCGGCCGGCGGCGGCGCACCATCATCAGGATCTCCGCCGAGAGCCTCGATGCCGAGAGCATCGTCCCCCATCAAGGCCTCCCATAAAGGGCGAACCGCGAGCCATCCACGAAGCCAGTGCCCAAGTCCGGGAACAGATCAAGGCGGTTGATCGCCGCCGTGTTGTTCCACATACCGGAGCCTTGCTGGATACCTGTCTGCGTAACTGGCACCTGCACCGCGCTGGTAAAGGTTTTGAAAAACACGGTCCCAGCATAATTAGAAATAACAAGCTCAACTTGACCAGCGAAGTTTGCAGTAGCGGTGGACGCTGGCAAAGCACCAACATTGAATTCAGATTGCCCAGCGTCAGCAGCGGCGAATGGGCTCGTGCCGAACCCGCTTAGAAGCTGATAGGCATAGTCGGCACCGCTACTATTATTAAAGCGCATCGCCAGTTGGTCGTTTTGCGAACCTGCACGGATGATCCGGCCTTGAACGGAAACGATTAGGTCTTTGTACGTCCCTGGAATACTCGCGAACGACACGCTCGCTTGACTGCCAGATGTCAGCACTGAGGCGATCGGCTGGAGCCCGATCGATTGCGTGAGGGCGGTGATATAGACCTGCTGGTTGCCCGTGAGAACGATCGGATTGTTGCTGTTCGTCGAGCGGATGACCGACCGCGTGATGGTGGTCCCGCTGCTGCCGACCACACCGATGCCGACCTCCCGGGCGTTCCCATCCTTGATGCCGTAGTAGTAGGAAAGCCCATCGACGGCGCCAGCATCCAAGAACGTCAGATAGCTCGGCGCCGCGGTGGTGAGCGTGATCGGAGATCCCGTCCCGGTATCCGTAGAGAGCATGCGTGCGATGTCTAGGAGCATGGGTGGCTCAATCCCCCAGCGAGCAGACGACGAAGCGGCCGAGCTTCGAGAACAGTTCCCTGGGGGTGGCGTCGGTGTATTTCAGGCGGACGTGCCAGCTTCCGGCCTGGTCGAGTTGCCCGATGGTGAAGGTGTAGGTCACGTACTCGTTCGCGAGGAACAGGCCGACGGTGGTCTCAACGTCGGTCGCGCCCAGTGCCACCTCCGGATTGGTCACCACGATCGTGCTGTCGTCGGGCTTGGTGAGGGTCAACTCGAGGGCGGTGAAGGCCGACATATCGAAGCCGACCCCGAACTGGAATTGAATCCCATAGGTTCCCACGAATAGCGTCATGCTGGCCTAGCCCTCTGCGGTTGGGACTAGCCAGCGGCGAAGCGCCGACCCGTTCGTTGGTCAGACTAACATATCACCCGGTCAGGGACACGGGCACGGCGGCACGGAAACAGCGACTGGTCCGGCATCGATCCCAGGTGGGCAGCGTTCAGGCGTCGGCCCAGGCGTCGGCCCTGGACCAGGGCCTGGGTCCGGCGGTTCAGGTGTCCCAGCCTCGTAGATGAACACGATGACGCCACGCCCACCGATTCCGCTCTCAGCCATCAGCAGCAACCCCCTCCGGTCTTTGCGGCGAACGGGCCCACGTCGATCCCAAGCCACATACTGTAGGTGTCCGACATGCCGGGCGCTTCGAAGCAGCCCTCGGCCTTCACCGCGAATGGTGCCCCGTCGATCGAGGCGCACGGATCGGCCGGGGGCAAGGGCTCTTCGTTGCCGAGCACCAGCACGGGCGCTTGCGTCAGCCGGGACCCGGTGCCGATCTCGCACAGCACGAGCACCGGGGCTTGTGTGAGCCGAGTTCCGGAAGCGACTTCCGCGAGGACGAGCACAGGCGCCTGGGTCAGCAGCGTGCCTGTCGCCACATCGGCGAGGACGAGCACGGGCGCTTGCGTCAAACGCGAGTTCGCGCCGACCTCAGCCAGCACAAGAACCGGCGCCTGGGTTAGCCTTGCGGCCATTTCAGATCACGCCGTTCTGGTGAAACGGAGTTGGGAGGCATTGACCGCGGCAGGGGTCCATGGCGCCGACGTGGCCGGGTCGACCTCGAAGACGTCAGGCCAGTACGTGAAGGCCGTCGTTATTGGACGGTCCACCCCGCTTGCGACGGAGACTCCCGAGACCATGGCCGACTGGACGTTATTGACCCCGGCATCGGTCTTGCGCAGCCGGCCTGGCACATAGATGCCCTGGACCGACACCACCTCGGGCGGCAGATCGGTCAGCCCAAATTGGCTGATATCCCCAGCGTTGCTGGCCTCCACATAGCTCGCGTCGTCGGCGGGCGGGACTTCGTTGATCCGCGAGAAGCCGACGCCCCCTGTATCAGGCACCCAGTCAGCATCAGCCGTGTCGGCGTCAGGCAGAAGGAGGTAGACCTTCTTATCCCCGATGAAGGTGTTGTTGAGCGTCCCGGTCGTATCCCAGGTGAAGAGGTCATCGAGATAGAAGATCAGGAGCGTCGAAATGACCGAGCCGTAGACGACTTGAGACGTCTCGTTCAGCGCGGTTTCCTGGGTGTCGATGCCGGTCAGGTTAAGGATCGTGACGCCGTTCAGACGAACCTCGACGGCGCCGCCCACATTGGCGATCAACGCATAGACCTCGAAATGATTCCAGGCGGCGGCCGTCACCAAGACGGCGGACGTACCCAGCGTGACACCGCCGCGCAGCACCGCAACCGCGCCTGTCGTCTGGATCACGACCTTGATCTGAGCGGCGTTGGCGGCGTCCCGGAGCTCGCAGACCGCGAACCTATTGTTGTCGACGGGGAGAGAGTCCAGGTAGATTGCGTGACCGACGCCGACCTCCTGCAAGGCCGAGCCGAACTGCCTCCGCAAAAAGCAGACATTGCCCGTGCTCACCATGGAGTGTGTGCCGGTGCGCACGATCGCCGTGGATAGCGCCATGTTGTTGATTTGGGACCACAGGCCGTCCAGCATGAACGTCTCGGTCAGCCCGTATTGGTCAAAGCCTTCAATCCAACGAAGCATTTCCTTTATCCCTTCAGGTTTGTTTCACGCATCATCGGAGAACCCGCCACCTGCGGCGCCGCCATAGAGGCCGCCATCGCCGCCGCGGCCGCCAAAGTCAGGGTTGCCCCCGAATCCGCCGCCACCGCCGCCACCGCCGCCAGGCCCGGCCCATTCCAGCGTATCGGTGTCCTGCCAGGTCTGACCGTTGCCCCCGAACCCGCCGTCCCTCTCGCCGACCGGCGATTCCACTGGCGGAGCACCGCCCCGGCCGCCGCCGCCTAATGAGGCGTCCACACTGGGTTCGAGCGTGGAACCGCCAACGCCGTTGTCGTTGTTGCTGCCATCGCCGCCCACGGCGTAATCGCCGGATAGAATGTAGGCATCAGCCACGCCATCGCCGCGGAAGTTCGGCCAACCGGCGCCATCGGGATCTACGATCGCCGCGCCGCCGCCGCCCTGGGCCCGGCTGTTCGGGATCGCAACGCCATTGATCGCAAAGCCTGGCGCGCCGGAGTCGAGCGGGTTTGGGCTGTCGATGAACTTGCGCGGGCCGCCGGCAGCGCCGCCCGACAACTCCTGATAGTCCGCGCCCCAACTTACGCGCCCATCATTTGGAAATGGCGCGTGGAAGGTCTTGCCGCCGCCGGTATCGGGACACGGCACAGGCACCGTGACCGGATTGAAGCCAATACCCCAGCCGACATAGCCGGGAGGCGCGAGGATCATGAGGGCGCCGTCCGCGTCCTCCATCCAGGTCTCGGCCACCTGCAAATCAGGATCGGTCTGGTCGTAACCCGTGCCGATCTGGATGTTCAGGACGGCTCCTGCGCTCAGGTTGGCACCTGCCGCGTCAGCGCCGGTGATACCAATATAGGCTCCGGCATAGCCGCCAGCCGCGCCGGTTTGGCCGTTGCCCCCTGCGCTGATCGCATGGACGGCAACGAGGGACACGAAGTCCGACGGGATCTCGAACTGGCTCCCCGAATTGATGATGATCGTCTTCAGGGCCATCAGGTGCACTCATCTTCGCAAACGAGGGGGTCGTTGCAGGTGTTCAGGTAGACCGCGAACGGGCCCGGGCACATGGGCGCGTAGACGGCGAACGTGGTCACGAACGCCGGGGGCGGGACGTTGCCGGTGGAAAAGCTGGACTGGACCGCACTCGACAGCTGCGGCACCGACCACCTGGGATCGCGCCAGGTCGCAAACCATGCCGAGACGAAGACCGTCTCGGGCAGCGTCATGCTGAACGGGTCGGTCGCAAAGGCAAGCTGAAGGTGCGCGCCAAGCCCGACCTTGAGACGCACGGGCTCGGAGAGCGCGACGTACCACTTGTCGAGAGTGACCACCTCTTCCTTGATGTGCCAGAAATTGGCGGGCTGGTCGGGGACGCGCCGCTTCACCCGCACGGGCTCGGAGAGCGCGATCAGCCAACGGTCGACCGTCACCTTCTCGGGGGTGAAGGTCCCCGGGTCCATGACGCCGTGCATTTGCAACGCGGCCCTGAGTGCCGGCCTGACGCGCACCGGCTCGCCAAGCGCGATGAACCAGCTGCTGACCGTGATGTTCTCGGACCGCGTGAGGGCAAACGGGTCGATGAAGAACGCCGGGAACTCGGCCGCGCGCCTCTTGAGGCGGACCGGCTCTGAGAGCGGACTGAACCAACTGGTCGGCGGCACCGGCGGCTGGGTAAAGGGGGTCGCGAAGTCGGCCCGTTGGAGGTGCGCGCCAAGCCCGCGCCTGGGGTAGAGGCGCTCAGACAGCGGCACGAACCACTTATCGACGGTGACGAGCTCGCCCCGGGTGAGCGCAACCGGGTCGATCGTGAAGGCTGGGAATTCCGTCGCGCGCCGCTTGATCCGCACCGGCACTTCGAGCGGCCTGAACCATTTGTCGACGGTGATGGTCTCGCCCCGGGTGAGGGCGACGGGATCAATGGTGAACGCAGGAAACTCGGTTGCCCGCCGCTTGATCCGGACTGGTTCCTCAAACGGCCGGAACCACTTGTCGACGGTAACGAGCTCAGCCGGAGTAAAGAGGCCAGAGGTGTGTGCCTGCTGGAAGGGGACGGCAGCTTTGCGCCGGACAGGTTCATCGAGCGGCCTGAACCAGGAACCAACCGTTGCTGGCGCCGCAGGTTGGACGAAGACAGGCGCCGTATAGGCTTGATAGAGAACCGTCCGTTTCGACGGCGGAGGCCGGTTGGTTCCCGATTGGACCGCACCATCGATTGCCGCCGGCGGTGGTGCGGTGGGCACGAACGCCGGACCAACGGGCCCGGAGGCGATCAGCGCGATCGCATAGGTGGAAAGGCGCTTGGCGGCGAAGTTCCGGTTAGGATCTCTGAACGGCTGGTCCGGGACGATAGGCGTAGCGGCCGTCGGCACAAAGACCGGCTCGGTCTTCTGTTGGAAAATAATGAACGGGAAGCGCATCCCACTACCCCCCGATCAGTTGCCGACCATCCCGGTGCGGTAGTTGATCATCGAGTGGTACGAGGCCACGGAGATCGCGCCGGAGGCGGCTTCGTTCACGAAGGCACCGTTCGGCGCCATCCAGCACTTGCCATTCGTGCCCGTGATGTTGGGCGAGACATACACGTTGTCGTTCGCAGCGAGCTTAATCACGGTCATGACCCAGCCGACCTCGGCCGGCGTGAACGCCCCGCTCTCAAGCTGCTGCTTGACCTCGGCCCCGAATCCACCCGTGCCCGTCCACGTCTGCGTGGATGAAGCCTGATTGGCAGGCGTTGTGAGGATGTCGGCTACCCGGTCGCCCAGGTTCCACGTTCCTTTGGTCGAGCCCGACGTGATCTTGGCGAGCGTCTCGTTCCACAGCTGCGCGTTCGTAAAGGTCGTGCCATCGTTCGTGACGGGGACGAGCGTCGTTATCGACGACAGCGCCGCGTTGAAGAACGCGATCGGCGGAGAGACGAGTGGCCAGGCAAAGCTCGTATTCGCATTGCCCGTCATCAGCCATGAAATGGTGTTGGTGCCGTCAGAGGCGTTGGCATAGATGGTGTCGACCGCGACGACCGTCCCCTCCCAGCAATGCTTTTGATACGTGTAGTGAGCATCGCCGCTGGCGCAGTCGATCAGTTCGACTTCAACCGCCCCTGGACCAGGGAACGCGCCGGTCGTGACTACGAAGCCCGAGCGCAACTTGCACTGCTGAACAACCAGCCTGCCGTAGGTGCGATCGCTCACGCTGACAAGGTTCGTCCAGGCTTGGTTAGAGAGATCCGAGGCATCGAGGGTGAAGAGCAGCGGCGCGCCGGCAGTGACCTCGAACACAGTTGTCGGAGCCGTGCCGGCCAGGGTCAGGTTCGTTATATTTATGACGCCGCCTTGCAGCCTGACGGTCTTGGCGCCTCCATACGAGAAGGTGCAGTTTACAAGATCGTATTGGATGTCGTCGTTGCTCGCTGATCCCACCTGGCCGATGGTCATCAATGCAGTCGCTGCCGTGGATGGAACACTGAAAGTAGTGCTTTCCCACTTATGCCCTGTGGGAACGATGCCACTGCCTAAGATCATGTCGCAGTTGGCGGAAACATTTGTGCCCGCGGCGAACGTGATTCCGTACCCATAGACAAAGCCGCCTCCGAGCGTCACCGCCGCGTTTGCAGCACCGACAGCGACCGACGCCCCTGCCACCAACCCGCCCGTGCCCAAGCCATTGAACGCCACAGAGAGCACTTGCAGCCCAGGCGTCGTCGGAAAGAGGTAGACGATCGCCGCGCCGGTGGATTCGGCATGGGTGTTGGCAACTCGAACCAGATCAGCAGCCGTCCACGGCAGTGCGTTAATGGTGCCGAGAGACGTTGCTGCCTTCGCCTCAGTGTCGTAGGGCGCGGTGTTCGATCCGCCGTTGCTGACGAAGTACGTCGCAGAGCACAGCAGCAGCCGGCGAAGGCTGTAGTCCTGGGCGAACCTATTCTCACCGCGATCGTGCATCATGCGCCGTTGCCCGTCGCGGCCCTGATCGCAGCGGCCGTGGTCGCCGCTGGCGTCAACTTGTTGGCCCGGAAGGTGTTCACCTGCGCATTGGTCATCGAAAGGATGTTCATCAGGACTAGGTTCGTGAGCGAGGACAGAAAGTCCCCGATCATGATGGCCTCAAGCCTGGTCGCCGCCCGATAGGCATCACGCAGGGCCGCCAGGTTCTGCGCGTTGGTGGATTGGTGAACAAAGATGACGGCCTGGGAACCGTTCGCCAGCACCTGGTTGATGTTGAAATTGATCTCGTTCTCAACCCGTGTCGCTTCGCGCGCGGCAATCATTGCGTCAAGGCGCGCTTGCAGGTTCTCGCTCGAGTGCGCCTCAAAGACGGCGGGCCATCGTTGCCCGTCGCTCCAGATGTGCTCCGCGATGACCATGCCGGTGCCCTCGGCCGGACGTGCGTCCTTCAGGATGACCGAGGACGTGATGGGCACTCTCACCCTCCCTTGTTGCTCGTCAGCGCAACCACACCGGCTTCCGCCGCAATCAGCCCCGCCGAGTTCCTCGCGCTCACCACCGCAAGAGCGGACTCGGCCGCGACTAAGGCTGCTTTGGCAGCTGCAAGCTCGGCTTCGAGCAGGGCGATTTTAGCCTTGAGAAGGTCGATCTCGGACGGCGGGTCGGGTGGGATCACGCCCCCGATGCGCGGCACCAAAGCCCATTTCGGGTTTTTGGCGACGAGAGACTTACGGGGATCGTAGGCATTGACCCGCATCCATTCATACGCCTCCTGGCCTCCTGGCTCGCCGAGCAGGAAGGTCAACCCCGCGTGGCCGTACATCCAATAGCCGTCGCCGACGTCGTTGTTGATCGGCGGAGGGGCGGGCGTCTTGTAGCAAATCAGGGTGGCCGCCCAGGTCTGGAAGTACACGCCGGCGCCGTCCTTGACCCCGCACCTGTAGCGGAAAGCGTTCAGCGGATCGTAGGTCGCATGATCCTTGAATTGCCCGATCAGATTGGCGCCGCACCAACTGAGCACGGTCTTCAGATCGAGGTATCCTCTGTCGAAGACAAGGTGACCGAACACGACGTTCGTCATGTATTGCTGCCATAGTGAAGCCGTGGACGTCTGCGTTCCCGGCACCAAGGTGTCGTCCTGTTCTCCCGACTCGTTCATGAAATGCAGCGGGGAGACGCGCAGGGTCTTTGACTGAGCGAACTTCCAGAACGTCGTGCCCTCGAACTTCGTCCCCCTGATGTCGTGCTCGCCCTCCCAATAGGCGATCGCGTCGTCCATCAGTTTGGTGAAGTACAGCTTCTCCGGTGTGCCGTCAGGCGAGAGATCCGCCGTGAACCCGCGCGAGCGCATGACCCATGCGTCGCCGCGCTGCTGATCGACGATCACGCCTGACGGTGCGGGCCCTTTGTAGCCGGGGTCGTAGCCCAGCACGTTCGCCGACGACCAGAACTGCAACTGCTCCAGGTAGAATGGGTCGGCGGTCAGAGTGTAGAGGATCGAGTACGGCTCAGGCTGATGGGCGCCATCGATCGACCATCCATTGCCGATAAGAATCGGTGGGGTGATCGTCACCTTGTCCGCGGGCTTCTGGTTGCCTCTGGTATCGAACAGCCACAGCGTCGGTCGCGCGTAGACAGACACCGGACGGCCAAGCGCGGGGATCGTTTGCGCTTGGTCAAACTTCTTATCGGGATTGCCTTCGCGCGCGTGCTGAGCCCAAGCGCAGGCGAGATCGGCCATGGTGGCGACGATCTCAAAGCGCCGATAGTCGCCGCCCGAAAACAACCACAGCATCTGCCAGCTGGTATAGAGGCCGAGATCGCCGCGGCCGCCCGTGGCGCCGGTGCTCTTGACCCAACCGCCCGAACCATAGAGCGCGCGATCCCTGGTCAGGAAAGCCGCGTAGGCCGCTGCGTTCTCTGCTTCAGTCGCTGCGGGAAGCGTCAGGTCAAACTGGGGAAAGAGCCTGGTATCGGACAGGTAGGCCTTGTTGTGATCGACATCGACCGCTACTTGCGGTGCGGCCCCTATCCAGAACGATCTCGTGCAGCGCGTCCCGGCTTTATGCGTCACGGCCGCTTGGCGGTAGACCTCGGCCGTACCGTTGCGCACGACCACGTCACACAACACGTCTTGCATCGCCTCGGTGTTGGTGTTCTCCCAGATCGCGCGCACCTTGACCGTGCCCGACGCGGGCCAGAACGTCGCGTGAAAGATCGGCCGGATAGGGCGCTTGGCTTCAAAGCCGAAATCGTATTTCCGCTCGACCGAGTGATCGGCCAGGATGATCGTGGTTGAGAGCGGCCCTGACGCCCATACGATGTAGTTGCCGTCTGTCAGCATGGCGCGCGCGGAGGCGGTCTGAACCACGCCGGCACGGGTAAGCGTGATGGTCGGATTGAAGTCCGCGAACGCCAGCATCTGCTCTTTCGTCAGCGGTGTGGCTGGCGGCGGCTGCGCCTGATTGATGAATTTGACGACGGTTTCGCCGACGGGAAGGCTCGGCACAATGAACGACAGCGCCGCGTGCTTGGCCGACCCGTCTCCCCACCGCAACTTAACGTCGGCCTGGGTCTGAAGCGCGACGCCACCCACCTCCGCCTTCGGCGCCCCCGAGATCTCACCCTTGACGCAAGGGCGGCCGAGTTGCACCCGGTAATCGGCAATCGGGCTCGTGGTCTTGTTCCGCAGGGTCAGGGTGTTGGCATTGGCCATCTGAAAATCCTTATCCGTATGACTCGACAGCGCGTTGACGCTCGATCGCACGCTCGATCTCTTCTTGGTGCCTGACCTCGAACGGGATGCAGGCAGCACCCTTGGCCGCGAGACCCGTACAGCGCGGGCACATCAGCCCCATGCAGCGCTGGCACAGCCCGCCGATATCCTCAGGACGCTCGAACGGCTTGATGTGCGTGTGCGCCTGGCAGTGCTTGCATTGGAAGGTCTCGCCCTCGTGGACGTTGCCGTCCAGATCGGTTTCGAACGTAAAGCCACCGGGTTTGCGCATGGCTGGTGCCTCATAAGGCCGAAGGGGCGGGTAAGGCTTTGGCCCTCCCGCCCCCGAGTAACCAGAAAGATCAACGAGGCTTATTCCTCGTGCATCAGGGTGCAGGTGGCCGTCCCGGTGTAGGCGGGGGAGCGCGCCCGGAAGGCGAAGCCAGCGACGTTGGTCGCCGGGATGATGAGCTCGGAACCCGGAGCCGCGACCCAGCGATACGACGCACGCTGATTGACGCCGATATAGAGCGCCGAAGACGCAGCGGTGATGGTGCCTTCAACGGTGGCGTTGACGGCGCCGACAGTGCCGGCGGCGCGATTGCCAGGGTCGAGTGGGACGGGAACCGCCGCCGTCGCGGTGCCCGCGGCGGTCTGCCTGGAGATATCGTACTCCATGGCGTTGTCGGCCGGCGTGCCGTTCGTTCCGAACAGCGCGTCGTAGATCTTGCCGTTGGTCAGCGTCGCCGTCGCGGCCGTGAGCGCGATCAGCGTCTTGTAGGTCGCCCCCATAGCCTGGGGTGAGCCAGCAAGGCTGGTGTTCGTAGAATAGCGAGCCATGGTTTACGTCTCCGTTGGGGCTGGGGAGAGGCAAACGGCGGCCGCGGCCCTCTTCAGGGCTGACGAAACCACTGGCGCGTGAATCCGCACTGGCTTGCCTCAATGTTTCGAGACCAGCCAGCGGACAGGCGCCGACCCGTAGGTGATTGCGTCGCGAAGATAGCACCGGCCCCCCTGCGATCATAGGGGCGTCAGAGACCGAGCTTGCGCAAACCCTCGTTCACGGCATGGGCCCATGACGGCCAGTCTGTGAAACCCTCGGGCGACGGGATGCCGAGCCCCGCGAGCGCCGGGACCTGGAGCAGGGAACGCGCGAAGTCCTGCCAATTCTCTTCCTTCGGCTCGACCGGCACGTTGCCGACCCTGGCCACATCGAAGGCCGTATAGGTTCCCCATTCCTCGAACGTCAGGCCGCGCGGATCGAAGGCCACCTATTCCTCGGTGAAGTCGCTGAGCGGCGTGGACGGGATGGTCAACGGCGGATCTGCCGGGATCGCGGTGCGATCGGGCGGGGTGCTCAGGGGCTTGCCGACGCCGCCGGACATCTTCTGATCGCCGGCCTCGACGTGCAGGATGTTGCGCCCGAACACAAAGTCACCGTTCATCGTGTTGGACTCGAAGATCATCCGGAGATAGCGCCTGGACATCTTCACGCCCACCAGTTGCTCGTCCGCCGTGGCCGGATCGGCCTTCAGGATCGCCGCATCGGTGGGAATATCGGAACCGCGTGGGTTGGACCCGCCCGAGCCGACGATGGCCATGTCGCCAGTCTGCAACATATCGGCCTCGAGTTGACCGACAGAGAGCCCGTGGCTGTCGGGCGGGCTCGCCATGGGACCTCCCATGAAGGGCGTCGAGACATAGGCGCGGATGGGCTGCGGGCCGCTGCGGTCGATCCGGTTCTTGCCGCGCGTCTCGTGCAGCCAGAGTTGGAACCCGTCGGCGCCCTGCGACACGCCGGACATGACGGGGAAGCGGAAGCCTTGCGCGAAGAAGCCGGCGCTCCGGCCGCCGTCGGGAAGGACGGTGTCGTACCAGCACTTCTCGCGCGAGGCTTCCG
>Ga0193708_1000224_pt1 | contig 12840 bp, 12 predicted proteins | sample H3c1metaG_FD_160570 | JGI IMG/M metagenome (GOLD analysis project Ga0193708, IMG submission 160570) | Soil microbial communities from a riparian zone of the East river system, Colorado, United States - H3c1 | ecosystem: Environmental > Terrestrial > Soil > Riparian zone | place: USA: East River...
GCCTTGCGGCGGCAAGGCAAAAGTAGTGGCGCGCGAGGTGCATTAGCTTGCGCGTGGAGCAAACAAGCTTGGCCTCGACGCTTCCTGCCCGGAGGCTACCTCTTGCACCTTGCGATCACAGGCCTTGATGACTGGCGTGCAGGGCGATGCGGCTATCGACTCGGTGTATTTGGCTTGCGGCCGGGGCTCGCGACATTGCGCGTGAAATTGGGAGGCTTGCGAGCGCGGAGTTCTGCGTCATTGGCGCCGAGGACATCTGTAGCGTGGGCAATGGGCCCTACCGATTAATGTATTTTCAATGCATCGTTCACCAGGCCGAGGAGAATTCGCCCGCGCCGCCCGCGCCGCCCGCGTTTGCACGGGGACGGCGTAGGCCAGATCGAGTCGATCAGGTACCGATCTCTTCTTGCGCGGCGTGGCTGAAGAAATTCAGCTCGACGCCCGGTGGCAATGCGCAGCTCAGCGATACCGCGGCGCGGAAGGTCGGACCCGGGGGTGTCCACAACATGCCGTCGAACAGGCCGGGTGCGAACACCTTGCTCGCCGGGAAGGCGGTCGAACCGTTGAACTCGTCGCCATCGACCATCGTGCAACTGACCGTTACGGCCACCGCGCTGCGGTTGGTGAACCATGCCAGCACGGCGGTGGGCTTGGGGCCGGTCTGGTCGGAAAGAGCCGAGCAGGTGATGTAGGCCGTGGTCGTGCCTTCGTTGGCGATCGCCTTGGGACGTTTTCGCAGCGAGCCTTCGTGGGCCGGCGTCGAACCCGTGCAGGCGCTGCCGCCGTTCTGCTGGTAATTGCGCGGCGATGTGGCGGCGTCGGCTGCGCTGAACGGGACGAGCAGGACGAGCGACAGTCCCATGGCGAGGGACTGGATCGGTAGGTTGCGCATGGAAGGTACCTCGGAGTTGCAGATCGCGAGCGAACGATGCAGGCAAGCCATGCGCAAGCGACTGGCCATTGCGGCCAGCAGCACGACTGCTCTGCTCAAGTGCCGCGACACTATGCGCTCAATCGTCTTAACCCGCGTGAGCCATGGCCAAAGCACGGTGAACGGCGTTGATGGGCGACAGCGCACTGATGTTCGAATCGCGTCAAAGCGCAGAAAACGGGGTCAACCCGCGCAAGGCGGGCTTGAGCCGTCCTACGTCACTGCTATCGCCGCAAACAGCAGCCATTGATGTCACCATTTCGCCGCCCGCGTCATCCGCAGCAATTCCACTCTGCCGCTCGCGCACCCTCCGGAGAGGTCCTATGAAAGTGCTCTTCGCAATCCTCCTGTTGATCGCGGTTCTGATTCAGAACGCACCAGCGCTTGCAAAGCCATCCAACGCGTCTCCCTTGATCGGCAGCTGGGCCGTCGATGTTTCGCGTTTGCCGATTCCGCCGGAGGCGCGACCGAAGCGCGTCACGATCACGTTCGGGGATGCGGGCAACGGGAAGTGGAAGACGCAGGTCGACATCGTCGACGGCGGAGGAACAAAGAGCCATGCCGAAGCGACCGCCGCCCTCGACGGTACGGCTGCGCCCGTCAAGGACAGCCCGGAGGCCGACGTCACCGCTGTGAAGATGCCCGCACCCAATGTCCTGGTCATGCAGCTTGGCAAGGGTGGGATGCCGGCATCGACGCGTGTTTATACCGTCGCTGCGGACGGCAAATCGATGATCGAGATCGCCGCATTTTTCGGGGACGGTGGCGTGCCGGTGATGCGGACGAATTATTTCACTCGCGTCCGGTAGTCGTCGTGCCGACGAGAGCAAGACGTCGTGTTCATTGGAATCCGCGTAAGGCGGGCTTGAGCCTGCCTTACGTTGCCGAATCGCTTGCGGAAAGAAGCAGGTGATGGCGGCTGAACGATTAATGTTCACTCGCTGCGCTGACGCCGCGTAACCCGACAATCGCGTTGAGGCCGTCTGATGGCTTGCCCGAACCTGTTCGGATGGGGGCGATCCTTCAAAACCCAGGCGTAATCTCGCCGGACTTCATTCAGATCAACTCGGACTTCGCCAGAAGCGTAGGCTGTTCGCAATCCCAAGGTGGAGTTGCGATCATGAGGCGTCACCACTGGTCGCGCTCCAAGCCATTCACGGTGCTGGCCACCTTCGCGGCCGTGTTGCTCTCGTCCGCTGCGATGGCCGCTGCGCTGCCACCGTCATCCGTCGACAGCTTGCGCGCAGAATTTGCCGCATTGCCGCTCAGTTTCGAACTCAACGAAGGCCAATCCGCCGAGCCGGTGAAATTCCTGGCACGTGCCGACGGCTACCTGCTTTTCTTGACCGCTGACGAAGCCGTCATGGGACTGCCGAACGGCGGCGCAGTGCGCATGCACTTGAAGGGAGCGAATCCTGCGCCATTGATCGAAGGTCTCGACCGCATGGTCGGCCGAAGCAACTACTTCAGAGGGTCTGACGCAGGACAATGGCACACCGATATCCCGACCTACGCCCGGGTCCGGTACGCCCAGGTGTATTCGGGCATCGACATGATCTATTACGGTACCCGCGGCCAACTCGAATATGACTTCGTGTTGGCAGCAGACGCCGACCCCGATCAGATCCGGCTGGCTTTCAGCGGCATCAACAACATGCGGATCACCGGGAACGGGGATGTGCATTTAGGTGCTGGCGCTGGCGCGATCCAGCTCAAGAAACCCTATGCCTATCAGGTCATCGCCGGCGCCAGGCGCGAGGTTTCTGCAAAGTACACTGCGACAGCCGGCGGAATCGGACTTGAAATCGGACGCTACGACCGCTCAGCCACGCTGATCATCGACCCACTGCTGGTGTACTCGACCTATCTCGGCGGCACTGAATTTGATCAGAGCTACGCCGTTGCCGTTGACTCGACTGGTAGTGCCTATGTCACCGGCCGAACGGCAAGCATCGACTTCCCCACCACGGCCGGCGCATTGCATCCGACTTACAGCGGCAACGATGCCTTCATCGCCAAGCTCAATCCGGCCGGCACGGCGCTGGTGTACTCGACATATCTGCATGGCGCCAGCGGAAACGGCATTGCGGTCGATTCGGCAGGCAACGCCTATGTCACGGGCGAGGCAAGCACATTGAATTTCCCGACGACGTCGGGCGCATTCCAGACGCCGCCATACGATTTCGACGTCTTTGTCAGCAAGCTGAATCCATCCGGCTCCAGCCTGGTCTATTCATCGCGCTTCGGTAGCGAGTTTGCCGACTTCGGCCGCGGCATCGCCATCGACGCAGCCGGTAACGCTTACGTCACGGGATGGACGGTGTGTCGTGCCCCCACCTGCACCTTCCCGACCGTCAATGCCATCCAGCCGAGCTATGGCGGAGGCAACAACGACGCATTCGTGAGCAAGTTGAACAGTAGTGGCTCGGCCCTGGTCTATTCGACGTACCTCGGCGGCGGTTCAGTCCTCAACGCGACCGATGATTGGGGCCAGGCGATTGCGGTGGACTCCTCCGGCCATGCCTACGTCACCGGCTACACGTACTCCCCCGATTTCCCGGTCACCGCAAATGCCTACGACACGACGCGTTGCGGGCTCGACGCGTTCCTGACCAAATTTTCTCCGAGTGGAACCTCGCTGGTCTATTCAACCTTCCTCGGGGGCTGCGCTCGAGAACAGGGGCAGGGCGTTGCAGTCGATGCCAGTGGCAACGCGTATGTCACCGGGCTCACCGAGTCCGAAGACAATCCGTTTACGACCGAACTCGAAGGGTTCCCCGTCACCCCCGGTGCCTTTCAACAGATCGGCAGCTTCGACTCGTTCGTAACTAAGTTCAATCCGCAAGGCTCCGCTCTGCTGTATTCCACCTACCTCGGCGGCACCGCCGGCGTCGACAGAGGTTGGGGCATCGCCATCGACCATGCAGGCAACGCCTACGTGGTGGGCGACACGAGTTCGAACAACTTTCCTACCGTCAGCGCCGTACAGGCGAACTACGGAGGTGGCTCGGGCGACGCATTCATCACGAAGCTCAACGCCTCGGGTTCGTCGCTTGTGTATTCAAGTTATCTCGGCGGCGCCTTGAGCGACGAGGGGCGGGGCGTTGCCGTGAACCTTTCCGGAGAAGCATTCGCAACTGGTTCCGCATCGTCCTATGACTTTCCGACGACCAACTCGTTCCAACCTGCCAATGCCGGCGGCACGAATAGCCATGAGGACGCTTTTGTCGTGAAGCTTGGCAGTTCCGGCCCGCCAGCGCCGGTCCCGGGACTCGCGTCGTTGTACTTGAAGCCAACAAGCGTGACCGGCGCAGCAGTCATCAGCGGAAGCATCAGACTCAGTGCCCCAGCGCCTTCCGGTGGCTTGGTCGTCGCGCTCTCCAGCAGCAATCCCGCAGGCAGCGTTGCGGCCAGCGTCACCTTCGCGGAGGGCGTTACCAGCAAGACCTTTGCCGTTTCGACTGCCAGCGTCGCAGTTCGGACGTTCTTCAGTGTTTCCGCGACATATGCGGGTATCACCAAGTCCGCTACGGTGACCATCTTGCCGGCCGGTCGACGGATACTGCTGCCACCACGATCGCAGCAGACGCCTTAGTCGGCGGCATGCGCACTTCTGATCACGATGGACTTCGTCGGAAGTGCCATTGGGCGGAACCTGAGAAAGGCCTGGCGCCATTTCTGCGCTATTGGCGCCGAGGAAAACGTCCGTGACGCGGGCAATTGGCTCCACGGATTAACGCATTTTCAATGCATCGTTCATCGGGACCGAGGGGATCCTCGCCTTCAATGCATCGAAGACCAACGCGAGGAGAGGAACATGCTCGAGAAGATCATGGAAGCCTGGGTGGGTCGCGATGATTTGCGCAGGCGTCAAGCCGGAAGCGTGCGCGGATGGACGCTGGGCGTCGGTCTCCTCGTATCGATCCTGACGCTCGCTGCCTGCGATGCACCAACCCAAGCTTCAGATCCTCGGGCCGCGTCAGCGCCCGCCCAAAGTCCGGCGCGTGCGGCGCCCGCGAAGGACGGCTTTGCCGACGTCGATGGTGGGCGCATCCACTATCAGGTCTACGGCGATCTGGCTTCCGGCAAGACGCCGCTGCTGGTCCTGCACGGCTCGATCATGTCTGCCGAACAGATGCGGCCCATGATCGAGCCGTTCACCGCTAGCCGGCCCGTGATCGCCATCGACCAGCGCGGCCACGGCCGCACGGGCGACCTGCCGGGCCCGATCACCTACGAGATGCTGGCGGACGATGCGGCGGGCGTGCTGCAGGCGTTGAACGTGCCGACCGCGGATGTGCTGGGCTATTCGATGGGCGGCACCGCAGCGTTCTTCATGGCGATCCGCCATCCCGACCGGGTCGGCAAGCAGATCATCGTTTCCGGCACGGCGCGGCGCGGCGGCTGGTATCCCGAGGTGCAGGCTTCGTTCGCGAAGTGGACGCCGGAGATGTTCGCCGGCTCGCCGCTGGAAGCCGAATACAAGCGCCTGTCGCCGACGCCGGAGGCCTTCCCCACGCTGATCGAAGAGTTGAGCGACATGGATACGGCGAACTACGACCGGTCCGACGAGGCGATCCGCTCGATCGACGACAAGACGATGATCATCGTGGGCGATGCGGACGGCATGCAACTGGCGTATGCCGTCGAACTGTTCAAGCTGCGCGGCGGCGTCGACGTGAAAGAGGCGATGCAGGGCTTCCTGTCCGAAGTGCCGCGCGCCAGGCTCGCCGTGCTGCCCGGCACCTCGCATACCGGCATGATGGTCGAAGCCAAACTGCTCGCGCAGCTCGCAATCCCGTTCCTCGATGATGCCAAGCCGGAGATGCCGCCGGGCTTCCTCAAGAGCACAAACGGAGACGAGGCCTCCAAGGGGGAGGGCGTTGATTGAATAGCGATGGCTACCACTTTCGACCCGATCCACAGGCCTTCGCCGGCGCGTTGGCGCATCGGCCTGTCATGCGGCCTTAAACAACGTTATGGCAACCTGCGATGACGACAAGGCCGCGGGTGCGCATCCACTCATCTGTTGTTCGTGTCGCCCCGCAAATGCAAAGGAGGATTTGTCTTGAAGATCGTGACCAGTCTCAGCTTCCGCGGCGAGTGTCGCGAGGCGTTCGAGTTTTACGCAAAAGTACTTGGCGGCAAGATCACTGCCGCCCATCCCTACAGCGAGGCGCCGCCTGACATGCCGATCAACGATGCGAAGTACAAGGATTGGCTGATGCATTGCTGGCTCGAGGTCGGCGACCAGGCGCTGATGGGCGCGGATATGGACAAGGAGTGGGCTCCCAACATCGACAAGGCCAAGAATGGCTTCGATGTCACCCTGCATACAGAAGACGCCGAGCAGGCGCGTCGCTGGTTCGATGCGCTGAAAGAAGGCGGCAAGGTGGTCATGGACTTCGCCGAGACGTTCTGGTCGCCGGGTTACGGCAGCGTGGTCGACCGGTTCGGCGTGCCGTGGATGGTGAACACGATTCCCGCCGCGGGCTCGAAGTAGGCAAACGCAGGCTGACGGCGTCCTCGCGCTATCCATGCTCTCAGCTTAGTCGCGGCCTGCACCTGCGCAGTCGTGGGCGTGAACGCTCATGGCCGCGCCCGGTTAAACGGATTGGCCAGGGATGAAGGAGTCTTCACCAGACTTCGGGAAGAGTATGTACGCCCATCCAGCCTTGGACCTGCTCGTGCTATCGAATGACGATATTCTTGAATTGGAATGCCTTTCGTCCGTCGAGAGGATCGGCGATCCCCCGGACGGTTGCGATGCAGGGCAGTACGCGCGGCTGGGGTTGATCGTGAAGAATGACCGCTACTGGACCCTCACATTGGACGGCAGGGAGCGGCTAGCAGACCTTCGCGTCGAAGCAGCGGAATGCGCAGACTTCGTACCCGTGTTGGGATGCGGACAAATGGGTGCCCGAGAGCGCAACCGTACTTGAGGAGAACACCATGACCGCTACCTACACTTTCGACGTCTTTAGCAGCCTCGACGGCTTCGGCTCCAACAGCGGCGACTGGGGCGGTTACTGGGGCAAGCAAGGCCCCGAGTTGCTCGCCCACCGCCTGGCCTTGTACGACAAGGAGCAGCGGATGGTCTTCGGGGCCAACACGTACCGGGCATTCGCGCAGATGGTGGCCTCGGCCACCAAGGAGTCCGACGTGCACGACCCATGGGTCACACGGATGAGGCATCTGCCGGCAACGGTGGTGTCGACGACGCTGAAAGGTCCCCTCGACTGGCCGGACGCGACCCTCGTGAGCGGTGACGCCGTCGACGTCTTGGCCCGGCTCAAGAAGGAGTCCGAGGTGCCGTTGCGCTCCCACGGCAGCCTGTCGATGAACCGGGCGCTGATGGCCGCCGGCTTGGTCGACCGCGTCCAGGTGACGGTCTTCCCCGTGATCACCGGTCAGACCGGAGAGGAGTCGATCTTCCAGGACGCGGCCGACTTCGACCTCGAGCTGATCGAAAGCCGGACGCTCGACGGAAACATCCAGGAGCTCGTCTACCGGCCCACCCTGCATGGCTAAGCGAGTACGCCGACGCCGCTAGACGCCACTGGAACTCGTCGCGCTGCGTACGGCCGTCGCCACGGAGGCATCGCCGCTTTTTACGTATCCGAGTGCCTCCACGATCAGGCCATCGCGCACGCGCATCACGTTCACGCCCCGAACCGACTGCGACAGTCCTGGGCCGAAGCGATAGCGCCAGAGAATGATGGCGCGCTCGTCGATGGCGACGATGTCTTCGTCAGCAAATGCACCATCGCGGTTATTGGCCAGCTTCTGCCAGAACTCGAGGCAAGCATCGCGACCGACGTAGCGTGTGCCGTCGGGAGCGGGTTCCACGCTCTCCATGACACAGTCGTCGGCGATCAGGTCGTCGAGCATCGAGCCGTCGTGTTGCACGAAGGCCTGGTTGAACCGCTGCATGATCTGCAAGGTCTGGGATGGCCGGGTTTGCATGGTGCTCTCCTATACTTGGCGGCGTACAGCGCCTGGGCGAGCAAGAGTGTGCCGAGGCGCGCCGGGCAGGAATTGATCGAGAATCCGCAATTCTTTGCAGGAGATTTGCCGGATGGATGCACTGTCGGAAGCCATGCGCGCGGTGCGCGTCACCGGCGCGCTCTTTTTCAACGGCGAGTTCTCGGCGCCGTGGCGATTTGCCACGCCGGCGCAGGATCAGCTTGGTCCCCAGATTTCACCGGACAGCGAGCGGCTGGTGCTGTTCCATCTGGTGACCGATGGACACGCGACCGCTCGTACTGCCGGTCACGACGAGGTGAGCCTCGCGGCCGGGGACATCGTCGTCTTTCCGCACGGTGACGCGCACGAACTGTGGCATGGACGAACTTCCAAACTGTTTCCAGGCGTGCGCCTGTTGCCGAAGCTCGCGAAGGGCGAGCTGACCGCAGAGAAATGGGGCGGCGATGGACCCGTGACCCGGATCATCTGCGGCTACCTGGGTTGCGAGCGTCACGCGGAAGTCCTGTTCCTGAGCGGCTTGCCTGCGATCCTCAAGACAAATGTGCGCAGCAGCCCGGCGGGCGCATGGATCGAGAGCGCGATACGCCACTGCGTGAGCGAGCCGGAATTACAGCAGGCCGGCCGGTTGGAGGTGCTTGCCAAGCTCGCCGAGACCGTGTTCGTGGAAACGCTCTGCCGGTACATGGATGAGCTGCCGCCTGAGCGCACTGGCTGGTTGGCCGGCGCGCGCGACGCCAAGGTCGGGCAGGCGCTTGCGCTGCTGCATCGCGACCCCGCACGCGCATGGACGTTGCCCGATCTGGCACGAGCAAGCGGTACGTCGCGCACGGTGTTGGCCGACCGGTTCGCTCAGCTCATGGGCGAGTCGCCCCTCGCATACCTGGCGCGCTGGCGTCTTCAGCTCGCTGCGCGCCTGTTGCTGACGACGAACCGGAAGGTCCTGCAAGTCGCCTACGAGGTTGGTTACGAGTCGGAAGCGGCCTTCAGTCGCGCTTTCAGTCGCGCCTTCGGCGCGCCACCGGGGCGATACCGACGGGAGCGGAAGGCTGAGCAACCGCCGCTCGCGGCCGCAACGCGCGGAAGGCGGCCTTGAGCCCGCCCTACATCTGTAAGCGACGCGCGAATAGGCGACCCAAAGCAGGTCGGCGAATATAGGCGAGATTGATTGGGGGTCTGATGAGAATCGTTCTGCTGTTCTGCGCTTTATTACCAACGCTTGCCTTGGCTGCGCCATCGTGTGTCCAACCAAATGCCAAAAATTTCGTGTTTGCGAGCAGCCCGAGCAGGCTCGCTGACGGATGGTCCGCCGAATGGCTGCTTGAAAGCGTGGATTCTTCCAAGAAGATCGTGTTGAAGCGCTGCAGTGAACGTGCGACCGACCATTGCTACTTCGCCATCGATGTCGAGCCAGGCAAGTACTATTTCAAGGAAGTTTTGCCCGGCGCCCAGAATTATTTGAATTACCCTGTGACGAAGCCGGCACTGTGGTTTGAGGTAACGGCAAAGGGAGTCGACTACATCGGAAAGTGGACGGTCGACCGTGGAGACAAAGGCGTCATCAATGACCTTCAAATAGCTTACGACCTGAAGAAAATCGATGAAATGATGACGTTTTGCGCTGTGGGTGAACGGAAGCTCTTTCTGGCGCGAACAAGAATTGATGCCGCCGAGATTGTCGACTGAGTGCGCGATCGGTGCAGTCAGCGTGACTTGTGTGAGTCGCCTGGGCCCGCCCTGCGAACCCCCGGAAAAAGGGGTCAGGGCAAGGGACCAGGTGCTTAAAGCAGGTGCCGGTCTTACCAGGACGCAGGCTGGACGACGTGCTCCGGAATGCCGGGCACGTCGAGGCGGGGCAGGCGACCATGCAGCGTTCGAAGCAGACCCCGATCGAGGTCAACGCTTGTCGAACGAGTATCGCCCCGGTCCCGCCACCATCAGCAGCAGCAGTCCGCCGGCGATGCTGACGTTCTTGTAGAAGTTGATCATGCTGTCGTAGCGCGCCATGCCGTCCATGTTCCAGTACGGATGGCCGATGAAGGCAGCGAGCAGGGTATAGCCCAGCAGCAGGAGGGCGAGCGGGCGGGTGTAGAAGCCGACCGCGATCGCAAGCGCCACGCCCACCTCCATCGCGAGCGCGATCGACGTCATCAGGAAGGGCGCCGGCAGATCGGTCGAGGCCATGTAGTCGACGGTGGCGGAGAAGCTGAAGAGCTTGCCCACCCCGAACCGCAGGTACAGCAGCACCAGCAGGAGACGGGCCGTCAGCATCAGGCCGTCCTTGTACTTTTCGAACAGGGTGTAGCGCATGTTCGCCTCCCGGTCTTGCGACCGCAGTCTCGGCAAGGCGCGCCACGCGTTCGACTCGCAGCCGTCCGCCGTGGCCGATTCTACGCGCCTCGGCAAGAACGGAGTGAAGAACGGGGTCACGAAAAAAAGGTCGGGTAAAACTAGAATCAGAGTGCATTTCCCCCTGGCTTCGATTGCCCTCGACCCTGGCGCGCGGCGGGCCGCGGATCGTCCCTGACACCATTTTCAGGCAAGCCGGACGACGAGATAGATTGAACTCCGTCACGACTTTGCCCCGGTATTTCCCCTATATATCCTCCACCCTTTGCACGTGGAGACCAGGATGTCTTCGCACGTACTCAGCGATGCGGTGCTGGCTGCGCTAATTACCGGTACCGCTCTGTCCGCCGCGGGCTTCTCCGGCAATGCATCGGCGCAGGACGCAAGCGATGAAGAGGCGCCGGTCACGCTCGATCGCATCGAAGTGACGGGTTCGCGCATCAAGCGCGTCGATATCGAAACCTCTCAGCCGATCTTCCAGCTCAGCCGCGAGGATATCCTGGCCCAGGGTCTGACCTCGATCGGCGATGTGATCCAGAACCTGACCGCCCACGGTTCGGCACAGAACTCGAACGTCAACAACGGTGGCGATGGCGAGAGCAATGTCGATCTGCGCAATCTCGGTCCCGGCCGCACGCTCGTGCTGGTCAATGGTCGGCGCTGGGTCGGTGGCACTGGTCTTGGCGGTGCGGTCGACCTGAATTCGATTCCAACCGCTGCGGTCGAGCGGATCGAAGTCCTGAAAGACGGCGCATCGGTCATCTACGGCTCGGACGCAATCGCAGGCGTGGTCAACGTGATCCTGCGCGACGAGTTCGACGGTGCCGAAGCAAACGCCTATTACGGTCAGTACGACAAGGGCGACGGTGTCCGGCAATCCTACGACTTCACCGTCGGCGCCGTGGGCGATCGCTTCTCCGCAATGATGGGCGTCGGATACGTCAAGGAGGAACCGGTATTCGCCCGCGATCGGGAGATCTCCAGGGAGCCGGTCTACGGCACCGGCAACACCTTTGGCAGTTCGATCACGCCCTTCGGCAGCTACCTGCTCTGCGATGGCGCGATCGGCCCGGCCGGATGCAGTGGTGACCTGGTGGATCCGAGCGGCAATCCATTCGCGCCGTTTACCTACGATCCCGGCCAGAGCGGCCTGAACTGGCGCGCCTTCCTGTTTCCGGACGATATCTACAACTTCGCACCGGAGAATTACCTGAGGACGCCGCAGGAGCGCACCTCGCTGTTCGCCAGCGGCAAGCTCGAGATCACCGATCGTGTCCGCTTCAAGGCGGCCGCGACTTATAACGAGCGCAAGTCCGAGCAGCTGTTGGCTTCCACGCCGATCGTGCTCGGCGCCGCGACCGGCAGTCCGCTGGGCAGCAGCATCTATGTCCACGAGGACAGCTTCTACAATCCGTTCCGCCGACCGGTCGCCTTCATCGCGCGCCGTGCAGTCGAGACCGGCGGCCGCAGCTTCAACCAGGATGTCGATACGTTCGTCTTCGATGGCGCGCTGGAGGGCGATTTCGAGATCGGCGATCGCCTGTTCGATTGGCAAGCCGGCTATCTGCGCGGTGAAAACAAGCGCCACGACAGCACCTTTGGCCAATTCGGCCTGCCGGCGCTGCGTGATGCGCTCGGTCCATCGTTCCAGGACGGGCCTGGTGGCCCGGTCGTCTGCGGCACGGCCGATGACCCGACCACGCCGGGCGTGAACGAGCGCAGCGTGATCGCAGGTTGCGTGCCGTTGAACCTGCTCGGTGCGCCAGGCGTCATGACGCCCGAGATGCTGGACTACGTCAGCGTCGTCGCCCACGATGAAATCAGCTACGAGCAGACGACCTACTACGCCAATTTTTCCGGCGAGTTGTTCCATCTCCCGGCCGGCCCGTTTGCCTTTGCCACCGGACTGGAGCACCGCAAGGAATCGGGCGTCGACTCGCCCGATGCAATGATCAATTCCGGAAATACCACCGGCAATGCCCGCGTCGGCGCGGGCGGCGATTTCGATCTCGACGAAGCCTTTCTCGAGTTGGCCATCCCGATCCTCGCGGACGCACCGTTCGCCCGACTGCTGGATATCAGCCTCGCTACCCGTATCTCCGACTACAGCAACTTCGGCGATACCACCAACAGCAAGTTCGGCATTCGGTGGAAGCCCATCGATGACCTGATGATCCGCGGCAATTACACGCAAGGTTTCCGTGCGCCATCGATCGCGGAACTGTTTACCGGGGTAACTGATTTCTTCTTTTCGACGGTCGATCCTTGCGAAGCGACGAACTACGGCGGCCTGTCTCCCGCAGCGCAGGCGCGCTGTCGCGCCCAAGGCGTGCCAGAGGGCGGATATCCCCAGCTTCCCGGCGCAGCCACCCGCGTGGCGACCGGCGGCAATGTCGATCTGGAGCCGGAGCCCTCGACCAGCAAGACGCTGGGGCTCGTGTACAGCCCGGGCTGGGTGGAGGGCCTCAACGTAACCCTCGACTGGTGGCAGATCGAATTCGAGAACACGATCACCCAGTTCGAGGCGCAGGACATCGTCGATTTTTGAATCGTAGGTGGCATCGATTCCTTTTGCG
>Ga0193708_1000225_pt1 | contig 12828 bp, 13 predicted proteins | sample H3c1metaG_FD_160570 | JGI IMG/M metagenome (GOLD analysis project Ga0193708, IMG submission 160570) | Soil microbial communities from a riparian zone of the East river system, Colorado, United States - H3c1 | ecosystem: Environmental > Terrestrial > Soil > Riparian zone | place: USA: East River...
CGACCCAGACGTAGTGTCCATCCTTGTGGCGGAAGCGGTACTTCGCGCTGGTCGGAATGCCGTTCGCGAGCAGGGTTTCCATGGCGCTCTTCTGTCCTGCGACATCGTCGGGATGCACCAGGTCCCAACGCGACGTGAGCAGCTCGTTCGGCTCCCAACCGAGCACGTCCTTCGCCGACGGCGAGACGTAGAGCCGCTGTCCGTCCATGCGCATGCGCACCACCACGTCCTGCGAGTAGTCGGCGAGCATCCGGTAGCGCGCTTCGCGGTCGCGCAGCCGCGCGTTGAGCCTGGAGAGGTCGGCCATGATCAAGGCGACCGGGAACGTCAGCACGCACGCGGCACCGATGAACACTTGCAACAGGAACGTGCGTCCGGTCTCGCCTGCGGCACCGGCCAGCATCGCAGGACCGTGGCCGAGTGCCGTGGCGATGCCGCTGATGACCGTCAGGATGGCAGTGCCCCCGACCACGCCCGCGAAACGATGCCGGTAGGCCGCCCACAACAAGGGTGGAAACGCCATGAACAGCAGCGGGAAACTGTTCTGGGAAAAGATCGCGGCGACCACGATCGCGATCAGCAGCATGTTGAAGGCGAAATCCAGGCGCCGGCCCGGCCGGCCCAGTAGGCCGAAGCCTTCGCGATGCGCCACCAGAGTCAGGGTTCCCACCACCACCATGCCGATCACATGGGCGGGATACCAGACCATGAAGGTGAGCTGCCGATCGCCGGCCACGATCGGTGCTGCGGCGCTGGCGATCAGCCCGGAGGTCGCGCACGCACCCAGCGTGCTGAGGGTCGCGACGCGACCGAGGGTCAGCCATTTTTTCGGATCGCCGATGTCCGGCACCCGGCGCCGGATGAATCCGGCGATGAGCAGGACTTCGACCAGGTTCGCGATAGTGGTCACGCAGGCGTACGCGAACGGGTCGCCCGCAAGTTCGCGCGCGAGGATGTAGGCGAACGCTCCCGCTGCCGCGTAGCCCGGCCAGGACTGCGTCGGACGCGACAGCATCCATCCGGCCAGCAATGCATTCGCCACCCAGACCGAGGCGATCCCGCTGGGCGAGCGCGTCAGCGTCAGCGAAAGCCAGGAGGTCAGCGCAACGAGGATCGTCACGACCACCAGGTCGCCGATCCGTCGGCCGTGTCGCTGAAGACCAGAAGGCTGCCGCATCTTGCCTCGTGCCAAGTCAGGGAACGGCTGCGAGAGGATGCCTGCCAGAACAGCCTCCGTCGCCGTGTTCCCGCCAGCCTAGACCAGGAGGTGTTGGCAGAAGGAGAAAGCGTTCACAGCGCTTGCTATCGGCGTTCCGGACCCGAACTGCGGAGGAATCGCCTCAGGCGCGGGGAAGATCCGATGGCCGATGCTGCGCCAGCTTCGTGCGCTGCAATGCCGCCAGTTCCAGTTCCTCACGCTTGTGTTGCTGCTTGCGCAACTCGTCCTGGCGCAAGGCTTCGATTTTCTCGGGCGTATGCATGTCGTCCATGGCCAGCGCCAGCCCCGCGGCGGTGCTCGGTTCGCCGCGCACGCTCTTGAGCTTGATGTTGAGCCGCAGCTCGTTGGCCGAGTCGGCGTTGCGGATCGCCTCGTCGTAGGAAATCTTGCCTTCGTTGTACAGCTCGAACAGCGCCCAGTCGAACGTACGCATGCCGAGTTCGCGCGACTTGGTCATCACGCCTTTGAGCTCGTTGAACTCGCCCTTGAAGATCTTCTCGGCGACGGTCGGCGTGTTGAGCAGGATCTCGATCGCGGCCACGCGTCCCTTGCCGTCTTCGGTGCGCACCAATCGCTGCGAGACGATCGCGCGCAGGTTGGCCGACAGGTCCATCAGCAGCTGCGTGCGGCGCTCTTCGGGGAAGAAGTTGATGATGCGCTCCATGGTCTGGCTGGCGCTGTTGGCGTGCAGCGTGCTCAGGCACAGGTGGCCGGTTTCGGCGAACGCGATCGCGTGCTCCATGGTCTCGGCATCGCGGATCTCGCCGACCAGGATCACGTCCGGAGCCTGGCGCAGCGTGTTCTTCAGCGCGTGGTGCCACGAATGCGTATCCACGCCGACTTCACGATGCGTGATCAGCGACTGCTTGGACTGATGCGCATACTCCACCGGATCCTCGATGGTGATGATGTGACCCTGCGAGGTGGCGTTGCGATGATCGATCATCGCCGCCAGCGAGGTCGACTTGCCGGAGCCGGTGCCACCGACCACCAGCACCAGGCCGCGCTTGTTCATCACGACTTCCTTGAGGATCTCCGGAAGCCTCAGTTTCTCGAAGTTCGGGATCTCCGCCGCGATCGTGCGCAACACCATGCCCACGTGCTGCTGCTGCATGAGCACGTTGACGCGGAACCGCGAGACGCCCGGCACGAAGATTGCGAAGTTGCATTCGAGCTCCCTCGCGAATTCCTCGCGCTGGCGCTCGTTCATTATCGCCTGCGCGAGGAGCGCCGTGACTTCGCCGGTCAACCTGGTTTCGGACAGCGCGCGCATGCTGCCATCGGACTTCATGCTGGGCGGGAAGTCGTGCGCGATGAACAGGTCGGAACCACCGGCGGCAGCCATGGTGGCAAGCAACCCGTGCATCTGCGCACGGGCCTGGTCTTCGGACATGGAATGCATTGCGGTGCCTGGGTGTGGCAACAGGCGGGGGCATGCTGACGAATGGGAAACAGTCTGCGGAGAATAGGGGGCATGGCGGCGGCGAACCGTGCGCTGGAGCCCGTTGCGGACTCACGAAGGCCAGCCATCTGTACCGTTCATGTCCGTGGCGGACGCACCATCCGCTCGAGCAGATGTTCCATCGTCGCCGCCATGTCCGCGCACTTCCCCATGTGCACGGGCGAAGTCTGGATGATCGAGCTGCGCTTGGCCGTCAACCAGTGGAAGCGTGCGCGCAGCGGCAGCAGGCCGATCGGGCCGGTGCCGGGACCACCGCGGCAGATCGCGGGGATGGTGTAGAGGTGACGGCGCAGCGATTCGAGGTCGAGCGTTGGGTCGAGCGACGCGACGCGTGCTTCGTCGAGTTCGATGCGTGCTTCAAGGTATCCGCTCGCCTCACACGACAGCAAGATGCCGACATTGACGAATTCCTCGCGCTCCACGCGCGGCACGACGCGGATCACGGCGTAGTCGTAGGTGTCAGCGCGGCGCACGGATGGCCTCCTCGACGAAACGTTGGCGCTCGGCGAGCCGCCGTGTGAGATAGGCGACATACGCCGCGCGCTGTCCGGCCGGATCGGCGAATGCATCTTCGCCGCCGAGCCAGACATCCGGGACCTGCGCGACGATGCCCGAGATCACGTCGGAGGTCAGTACTTCGGCGAGCGCGCCGTCGACCTCGGCGATCGCGGTCGCCCACGGCAGCAGCACATGGTCCTTGATCATCGCAAAGGCATTGCCGGCATGGTCGGTACTGCCGTTCCAGCCATGATGGAAATACAGCGCGGCACCGTGGTCGATGAGCTTGAGCTGGCGGTGCCACATCAGCAGGTTGGTATTGCGCGGCGTGCGGTCGACGTTGCTGACGAAGGCGTCAAACCAGACGATGCGCGAGGCCAGCAAGGCGTCCGGCTGCTCGGCGACGGGATCGAAATTGACCGCGCCGGGCAGGTAGTCCAGCGCGAGGTTGCAACCGTCGCTGGCGCGGATCAGATGCTGGATCTCCGGATCGGGCTCGGTGCGCGCGAGGCCGGGATCGAGGTCGGCCAGCACGATCTCCGGCACCGGCAAGTCGAGCGCGCGTGCGATTTCGCCCGCGACGAGTTCGGCGACCAGCGCCTTCGCGCCTTGTCCGGCACCGCGGAACTTGAGGACGTACAGGCCGTCGTCGTCGGCCTCGACGACGGCAGGCATCGAGCCGCCCTCGCGCAGCGGCGTGACGTAGCGGGTGACGGCGATCGTGCGCAGGGTCATGGGGCAAGCATAGCCGGCGGCCGTACTTGCTGGTTTGATCAGTGCTCCCCCGCAGGCTGGAACGCCGGGCGCAATCGTGTTGCTTTCAGAAGCGCTCGTGCCGTGCCATGTAACGCCACTGGCCGACGGGCAGCTTCGCCATCGAGATGCGGCCGAGGCGGATGCGTCTGATCGCCACCACCTGCAGCCCGACCGCCGCGCACATCGCTTCGATCTGCCCGTGTTGCAGCGCCTTGATCGCGAAGCGCAGCGTCGTCTCGTTCTGCCAGCTGACCTTCGCCGTCGGCAGCGGGCGCGGCGACAGGTCGCCGAGGCCATGGTTGAGGCGCGCGAGTCCGTACATCGCGATCTCGCCGCTGATTTCCACGTTCAACTCGTGCTCGATGCGCTCGGCATCGTCATTGAGGCGGCGCACGAGCTTGGGATCCTGCGTCACCACCATCAGGCCGCTGGCGTTCGCGGACAGCGGCAGCGGCGCACTGCGGCGGATGAAATGACGCTGCAGGGCGCGGATGCGGAATGGATCATCGGCGGCGCGGTTTTCCGGCGTCACCAGTGCGATCGCATCGGCGATGGCGACGCCCGCCGGTTTGTGCAGCAGGAAAGTGGCTGGCTCGGGCTCTTCGGCCTTTGCACCCGGCAACAAGACGACGACCTCGTCCCCGATTTCGGTTTGCGGCGTCTCGACGACGTTGCCGTCGACGGTGACCCAGCCGCCCTCGACATAATGCGCGGCCTCGCGGCGCGAGCAGCCGGTGAGCTCGGCGACGCGGCGGGCGAGGCGGACGGTCGTGTCGTCGTCGGTTTCGTTCAAGGTGCAGTTCCGGCTTCGGCGCCACCGCGTTGCAGCGGATCGGGCAGGGCCTCGCCCTTTGCGGTGAAGCCGAGCGAGACGGAATTCAGGCAGTGGCGTTCGTGGGTCGGCGGCGGACCATCGGGAAAGACATGCCCGAGATGGCCGCCGCAGCGCGCGCAGACCTCTTCCTCGCGCACCATGCCGTAGCTGGTGTCGCGCACGATGCGGATGTGATCGGGGTCGAACGGCGCGAAGAAACTGGGCCAGCCGGTGCCGGAGTCGAACTTGCTGCTCGACCGGAACAGCGGCAAGCCGCAGAAGCGGCAGGTGTAGATGCCGTCGAGCTTGTTGTCGAGGAACACGCCGCAGAACGCCGCCTCGGTGCCGTGCTCGAGCAGCACGCGGCGTTCGTCGGGGCTGAGGCCGGCCGTGATCGCATCGCGCTGCGCGTCGGTCGGGGGAGTCAGGTCGTAGGCAGTCATGGCGGGAACCGCGGGTCGGGGGGCGGCCATGATGCCCTGCGCGTGGTGCGCAGCGAGTGGAGAAACCGCTGCAGGCGTGCTGCCTGGATCAGGTCACCGGAATCTTGAGCAGCACCTTGGTCACGCCGAGCTTCTCGACGGTGCCGCCGGCCTTCTCGAAATCGGCCACGTCCGCGGAAATGCGGTCGCTGGCCAGGCGCTTGTGCAGGTTGGGATCGGAAGCGTCGCGCAGGCCCTTGCGGCTTTTCTTCTTGGCGGCCGCCTTGGCTTCCTTGGCGGCGTCGACCGCGGTGCGCTTGGCGATGTCGGGCGCGGCGGTTTTCAGCGTGGCGGCGCGGGCGGTGGGTGGGGCTGCCTTGGCTTTGGCAGCGGCTTTCAGGGGTTGTTTCGGCATCGGGTCATCCAACAGGCCTCGCGATGGAATCGTGGCGGGGCGGCGAGTCGCGCCTGCCAGGTCGTGAGTCCTCGATGGATGCCGCGTACGCGATGCCCAGAATCACTGCCGTGCGACTATGCACCCCGAGTTGTTAGGACCTCGTTAGTTCGTCTCGCCCAAGGCGGCCGTTCGCGAGCGGCTGCGAGCGCTGGTTTCGCCGTCTGGGGCTGCCTTTCCGGCGCATGAAGCGTTCGCGTTGCGGACCATCCCTTGACCCCTGCATCACCCCATCGCGCGCACGGTGACGCGGCTGCGATCTCAATCGCGCGCCGGCGGCGCGCATCGCCAATAACGGGAGGATACCAATGAACGATGCCACGATGCGCCGCTACGGCGCTTGCACGGTTTTGCTGTTGAGCGGCCTTGCCCTGTCGGCGCTGGCCTCTGCCGCCGATGAGTGGAAGCCCGGCGGTTCGGTCGACGACCAGGTCCGGATGATGGACGCCAACGGCGACGGCAAGGTCTCGCCGCAGGAACATGCCGCGGGCGCGAAGCTGATGTTCGACAAGATCGACGCCGACCACGATGGCGAGGCGACCGCAGCCGAGATGGACGCCGCGCACGCGGCAGCAGGCAGCGACGGTGGCGGCATGTCGTCCGCCGACAAGATCAAGACGATCGACAGCAATGGCGACGGCAAGCTGTCCGCGCCCGAGCACGAGGCCGGATCGCAGTCGATGTTCAGCAAGACCGATGCCAACCACGACGGCAGCATCGACGCGGCCGAGGTCAAGGCGGCGCACGAGGCGATGATGGGCAAGAAGGACGGGCAGTAGGCAGCAAGACGCTGCACGCCTGCTCGCATCAGGCCTGCTCGCATCAGGCCTGCTCAAATCAGGCCTGCGCACGACGGGTCCGGCAACGGACCCGTCTTCGTTTGCCGCCGGATCGCCCTTGATATCGGCGCGCGAGCCGCGATATCGACCGCACCCCGCTACAGATCACGGCCATGGCACATCGCGACAAGACAGCTCCCATCCGGATCGATTTCGTCTCGGACGTCTCGTGCCCTTGGTGCGCGGTCGGATTGAAATCCCTTGAACAGGCGCTGGCGAGCATCGGCGACGAGATCGAGGTCGAGCTGCATTTCCAGCCGTTCGAATTGAATCCGCAGATGCCACCGGCCGGCCAGGACGCGGTCGAGCACCTGACGCGCAAGTACGGCATCACCCCGCAGCAGGCCGCGCAGAACGGCGAGGGCATCCGCGCGCGCGGCGCGGAACTCGGCTTCACTTTCGACATGGACAAGCGCCGTCGCGTCTACAACACCTTCGACGCGCACCGCTTGCTGCATTGGGCCGGGCTGGAAGGCGAAGCCCGGCAAGTGGCGCTGAAGCATGTCCTGCTGCGCGCCTATTTCAGCGATGGCGAAAACGTCTCCGACCACGACACGCTCGTACGCCTGGCGCGGGAAGCCGGCCTCGATCCGGAGCGTGCTCGCGAGATCCTCGTGTCCGGCGAATACGCCGACGACGTGCGCAGGCAGGAAGCCCTTTACGCCGCGCGCGGCATCAATGCGGTGCCGTCGGTGATCCTCGACGAGCGCCATCTGATCCAGGGCGGACAGCCGCCGGAACTGTTCGAGCGCGCGCTGCGGCAACTGGCGGCGCAGTCCGCCTGAGCCCCACGGGCGCCGTCGCACTCGGCGTGACCGCGGCCGTGCACAGCATCGTGTCGGCGTTGCAGACCGTCCAGCTGCCGGGCGTGTCGCGCGCAAGTCCGCTGTAGCGGCCGGTGTTGTCGAGGGTGGTGACATGCGCGCCGTTGCGGTAGACGTCGACGCGCGCGGCGCCCGAGCTCCATTGCAGCGAGACGCGCAGTGCTTGCCGCGGATCGATGTCGGTGATGCCGGCTACGAGGTTGGCCGGTGCACTGGGGCTGTCCGGTTCGGCGTTACGCACGCACTCGTAGGTCTCGACGATCTGCGGCCCGGTGCGCATCACCTCGAAATCCTGTACGCGCACCGGCGAACCGGGTACGGCCTGGTCGAAGATGCGCGAATCGATGCCGATCTCGTCCCACTTGTGCGTCGTGTAGCGATCGCTCTCGGCCGTGAGCGCGACGTTGCCGCCGTCGGCCAGCACCATGCCGTAGCGCTGCAGCGTGCGCAGGATCACGCGCGCCGCAGGCGGATACGAGGCGACCGGGAAGTTGGCGCGTAGCCGCAGCCGCGACCCGTACGGCACGCTGTTGGCCGGACCGCTCGGACCGCCGGCATGGCTGGCCGGATGCACGTACACCTTCACGCCACCGGGGCGCGAGGCCATGCGCGCGTTCGGCAGGATGAAACGGATGGCATGGCCGAGATCGCCGTTGGCGACCTGCATTGCCGCGTATACCTCGTCGGCATTGAACAACAGCGGTGCGATCGGGAAGCCAGCCGCGTCGGCGCTGGTGCAGTGCTCGCCGCGATTGTCGGCGGCGTAGCGCTGATCGAGTTTCCACACCGCCAGGCACTGCGCCTGCAAGCCGCCGGCGCCGCTGGCATTGGCGCGGTAGGCCTCGTACAGGCGATTGCCCTGCACGACCAGCAGGTGGCAATCCTCGTTGTTGTTGTCGCAGGCCAGGCCGGGCTGGGCTTCGATCGCTGCATTGGCGGGGACCGGCATGGTGCTGCCGACGGGTTCGCAATCGGGTGAATAGTAATCGCCGGTGGTCGGGAAACCGACGATGCTGCGCGTCGGCGCGCCCGGCACTGCGTGGACGATCTGCAGGCCGAAGTCGATCTGCATGCGCCCGAAACCGAAGCCGCCGAGGCCGGCCAGCGTCGAGATCATCGTGCGCGAGTTCGCATGCGGCCGCTGCAGGCGGATGTCCTGGTGCCAGACCGCATCGCTGGTGAAGCGCGGTGGCGGCGCGGCCTGCGAAGCCGTGCAGGTGACGCCGGCGAGCAATGCCGCTGCAATGACGATCGTGCGCATGGAACCGCTCCGCGGGAAAGGCAGCGGCGACTTTAGCGGTTTGCCGGACGCGGACTGTGCGGTTGTCCACAGGTTGGACTGGTCGTACCGCGCTCCACGCAACCGGCCATGCGCCTCACGACGTCCTGCATGCGCGCCACGCTATGCTCCAGTGCATGCGCCTTCATCGCAACTGCGTCCTACTGCTCTGCATCGTGCCGTGCCTCGCGCAGGCGCAGGATCTGCTGATACGTCTGTCGAACGCGGCACCCGAACTGGACCGCAAGGTGCTGGCACTGGCGCTGGAAGCGCGCGATTGCGCAGTTGCGTCCGACACGGTCAAGGCACCCGTGCGACTGGCGGTGATCGATTACACGCTGCCGTCGACACGGAAGCGGTTGTGGGTCTTCGACATCGATGGCGGACGCCTGCTGTACGCCGAGCACGTCGCCCATGGCCGCGGTAGCGGCGAGAACCTGGCGACGCGCTTCTCGAACGATGAAGGCACCTATCAATCCAGCATCGGCCTGTTCGCGACCGCCGAAACCTATCTCGGAGAGAACGGCTATTCCTTGCGCATGGACGGCCTCGAACCCGGCATCAACGACCACGCGCGCGAGCGCCTGCTGGTGATGCACGGTGCCGACTACGTCGATCCGGAGCAGGCATTGCGGCAGGGCCGACTCGGCCGCAGCTGGGGTTGCCCAGCGGTGCGCAAGGCAGTCGCGCAAGGCGTGATCGACAGCCTCAAGCAGGGACAACTGGTGTTCGCGTACGCGAACGATGCGGCGTGGCTGAACGGTTCGCGCTACCTGCATTGCGACCAGCCTGAACGCAAGGCCGCCGCGGCGCACTAGCCTTCACGCGGCGCTGGCGCGTGCCTCACGCAGCATCCGGGCCTGCCAACAGCGAAGGTCCGCCATGACAAGATTCACGCCACGCCTGCTCCCCGCAACGCTCGCGCTCGCCATCGCATCGGCGTTCGATCCAGCACACGCGGCGACCGCGGAACTCACCGCGGAAGCAGTGAACGATGTCACCACGACGACCGGCGCTGCGGCATCCTTGCGCGCGCAGGTCCTGCTCGATCGTGCCCACTTCTCGCCCGGCGAGATTGACGGCGGCGGCGGCTCGAACACGACGCGCGCGATCGCCGCGTTCCAGCGCAGCCGCGACCTCGCCGACGACGGCAGGCTCGGTGCAGCCACGTGGAAAGCCTTGAACGCCGACAGCGCGGAAGTGTTGGTGCGCTACACGATCGCGGCGCAGGACGTCGGCCCTTTTAACGCGCTGCCGGACGACATGATGGAGAAATCGAAACTGACCGCCCTCGGCTACACCTCGGCAGCCGAAGCGCTCGGTGAGAAATTCCATGCCAGCCCGAAGCTGCTGCAGCGTTTGAATCCGGGGAAGGATTTGGACAAGGCCGGCACCGAAATCCTCGTTCCGAACATTGACGGCGGCGCACCGTTGCCGCAGGCGGCGAAAGTGGTCGTCGACAAGTCCGATGCCAGCGTCGCGCTGGTCGATGCTGCCGACAAGACCATCGCGCGTTATCCGGCCTCGACCGGCAGCGAGCACGATCCGTTGCCGGTCGGCGAATGGAAGATCAAGGGCATCGCCCGCAATCCCGATTTCCACTACAACCCGGCGCTGTTCTGGGATGCCGATCCGGCGCACGCCAAGGCGAAACTCGCGCCCGGACCGAACAATCCGGTCGGCACGGTGTGGGTCGACCTGTCGAAGGAGCACTACGGCATCCATGGCACGCCGGAACCGTCCAAGGTCGGCAAGACCGAATCGCACGGCTGCATCCGCCTGAGCAACTGGACGGCGGATGCGCTGGCGGCCGCGGTGGCGCCGGGCACGCTGGCGATCCTGCAGGAATGAACAGGATGACGCAGGTCTCGCGCATGCGCGAGGTGCAGGAACCATGCTGAAGCAGCTGATTGTGCTGTTGATCGGCGCTTTGCTCGGCGCGAACGTGGTGTATTACGCGATGACGCGCGGCGAACGTGCGCAGACCGCGCGGAGCGACCGAGCGACCTCCGCGCCCGTTACCGATGCGATCGCGACGAACGAAGTCGCCGCACAGGATGCGCCGCGGACTGCGTCGCGACAGGACACACCAGACCAACCGATCGCTGCGTCACCGCCTGCTGCATCAACGACCGTCGTTCCCAGGCCGGACATTGCCGGCCTGATCGTCCCGGTCAGCGGCGTAGCGCCGTCGCAGTTGTCCGACACCTTCGGCGATGCGCGCGGCAGCGAGCGCGCACACGAAGCACTCGACATCATGGCGCCAGCCGGCACGCCGGTACTCGCGGTCGCCGATGGCAGCGTCGAGAAACTGTTCGACAGCAAGCAAGGCGGGCTGACCATCTACCAGTTCGAGCCGAGCGGCCGCTATGCGTACTACTACGCGCATCTGCAAAGCTATGCGCCGGGCCTGATCGAGAAGAAAACGATCCGCCAGGGCGAGGTGATCGGCTACGTCGGCAGCACCGGCAATGCCAACCCTGCGGCGCCGCACCTGCACTTCGCGATCTTCGCGCTGGGGCCGGAGCGGCAGTGGTGGAAGGGCACGGCGATCAATCCTTATCCGTTGCTGCGCGGTAGTGCGGACGCCGCACGGTAGTTTCGCGTGCAGGTGCAGACGCTGCATGATCGTTCCCTCCCCCGCTTGCGGGGGAGGGCTAGGGTGGGGGCCGCCGGAGCCGCAGGTATCGGGTAGAAATATCGCTTCGAGTGCGGCGCTGCCATGCACTTGCGTTCGATGCATCTGCATCGCGTGGAGATCACGGATCCGCTAACCCCCATCCCAACCTTCCCCCGCTGCGCGGAGGAAGGAGCTGAAGCAGCGCTCCCGTCGCGCTGCGCATTGGCGGAACGCTGCATCGCGACGGCTTGCGCCAGGAACGCGTGTCCCCACGTCATCCTTGCGCGACCGATCGCGCGATGGCGGACACGAGCATGACGCAGCGGCTTCCCACTTACTTCCTCTCGCACGGCGGCGGCCCCTGGCCGTACATGAAAGCGCAACTCGGCGCGACGTACGACCAGCTGGAAGCGTCCCTGCGGGACATCCCACGCCAGCTCGGCGAGCCTCCGAAGGCCGTTCTGATGGTGTCGGGTCACTGGGAAACCGCGCAGTTCGCGGTGATGGCGACGCCGAACCCGCCGATGGTCTACGACTACGGCGGCTTTCCCGAGCACACCTATCGCGTGCAGTATCCGGCACCGGGCGCACCGGCGCTGGCGACGCGCGTGCATGGCTTGCTCGACGCGGCCGGCCTGCCGTCGACATTGGACGATCGCCAGGGTTACGACCATGGCGCCTTCGTGCCGATGGCGGTGATGTATCCGCAGGCCGACGTGCCGATGCTGCAGCTGTCGATCCGTCGCGGCTACGATCCTGCCGCCCATCTCGCCGCGGGCCGCGCGTTGGCGCCGTTGCGCGACGAAGGCGTGCTGATCGTCGGCAGCGGGCTGACCTACCACGACATGCGCAACATGGGTCCGTCGGGCAAGCAGGCGTCGGCGACGTTCGATCGCTGGCTCGACGAGACACTGGTCCATGCGGATCCGAGCGAACGCAGCGAGCGCCTGCTGCACTGGACGCAGGCCCCGGCCGCACGCGCGGCACACCCGCGCGAGGATCACCTGCTGCCGTTGATGGTGGCGGTGGGTGCCGCGGAAGGCGATGCCGGAGCGCGCATCTACCACGAAGAGGATGTCTTCGGCGGGATCGAGGTGTCGAGTTTCCGGTTCGGTTCGGTTGCGATTGCCTGACCGATAACCACTCGTCATCCCGCTCGTCATCCCAGCGAACGCTGGGATCTATTTTGATGTGTTTTTTTTTGCTCGTCATCACCGCTTGTACCGTCGACGAGACAGCAGATCAAGATGGATCCCAGCGCTCGCTGGGGTTATGAGCCAAGGTCAGCGCCGATCGTTCGGCTTACTCGAGCATCGGCTCCAGCACGGTCCACACATGATCCCGCAACTTCGGCTGCACGCTCGCCACCGGATGTAGGTTGTCGCCCTGGAACGCATCGCGGTCGCGCGCGATCGGTTCCAGGAAGAATGGCAGCAACCTGGCGTCGAAGCGTTTGGCAAGGTCCCGGTAGCTGCGTTCGAATTCCTGCGTATAGGCCGCGCCGTAGTTCGGCGGGATGCGCATGCCGAGCAACAGCACTTCCGCCCCGACGCCATGCGCCGCGCCGATCATGCGGGCCAGGTTGGTGCGCGTCTGCCGCAGCGGCAGGCCGCGCAGCGCATCGTTGGCGCCGAGTTCGAT
>Ga0193708_1000226_pt1 | contig 12800 bp, 10 predicted proteins | sample H3c1metaG_FD_160570 | JGI IMG/M metagenome (GOLD analysis project Ga0193708, IMG submission 160570) | Soil microbial communities from a riparian zone of the East river system, Colorado, United States - H3c1 | ecosystem: Environmental > Terrestrial > Soil > Riparian zone | place: USA: East River...
TGATAACCAATAACCAGGAAATAGTACAGCATTCCAAGCAAATATTGGTACTGGCATTAAATATTGAATCCAGCTTCAGGGGCTATATACTTACCGGAAAAAAAACCTTTTTAGGAACACTTGAAAAATCACAAAAAGAGATCAATGATGAATTAGCTGCCCTGAAAAAGCTTACGGTTAATATCCCGGCTCATAAAATTAATAGCGACCCGCTGTTATTTCATGTTAACAACAGGATTGTCTTTTCAAACCATAATATAGCAAACTATGAAACAAACGGGGCAAATGCCGCGATGAAAATAGTTGAAACAGGGGAGGGGAAATTATATACAGACCGCATCCGGTTTTTGACCGATAAAATACAGGATACCGCAAATGTTTTGCAGGTTGAGTATAAAGATGCTAATGAAAAAGCTTTCAGAAACCTTCAGCTTGTATTATTACTGGTGATTGTAGGTATTGTTTTATTATTAGCCGGTTTCATCCGCAAAATAAAAGCCGAGAGTGTTGAAAAAGAGAAGACAGCGGCGGCTTTAAAAAAAATAAATGATGAACTGGAAGAAAGGGTTATAGAGCGTACACAAAAAATTATAAAGACCAGCAGGCTTTATTTCTTCATTAGCCAGATCAACCAGATGATCGGGCATACCACAGATGAAGCAACCCTTTTTAAAGAAGCCTGTCATATTGCTGTCAACGTGGGGAAATTCAGGATGGCCTGGATAGGCATGGTTGATGAAAAAACAAAAACATTGGTCCCGGTAATGCATGCAGGTGAGGACGGTGATTATCCCCCCATTATAATCAGTGACAGTGAGGCAACCAATACAGTTCTGCGGGAAGGAAAGTATACATTATGCAACGATATCAGAAAGGAACAGCCAATGGCTCCCTGGAAAAAAGAAACTATAAGCAGGGGTTATCATTCCTGTATGCTGCTGCCTATAAAAAAATCCGGTACTGTGGTTGGGATATTCTCTTTATATAGCGAGGTAAAAGATTTTTTTGATACAGATGAGATCGCATTACTGGAAGAAGCTACAGATAATATTTCTTTTGCATTAGGTGTTTTTGAAAAAGATAATTTGCGAAAAACGGCCATTGACCGGTATGATATTCTTGCCCAGGCCACCAGCGATACCATCTGGGATTGGGACATAGTGAACAATACGATGTTGTATAATGATAACATCACTAAAATGTTTGGATATAAGGCCGCTGAAATAGAAAATGTAGTTGACTGGTGGAATGAAAAGCTTTATCCTGATGATTTTAAAAAGGTCACGGAAATGGTAGAAGAGGTTTTTGAAAAAGGGTTACAAAAGTTCCAGTTAACCTATAGGTTTCGCTGCGCCGACGGATCCTATAAATATATCTTTGACAGGGCTTATGTAATGTTTGATGAAAACAATAACCCCTGCAGGATGATCGGGGCCATGCAGGATATCTCTTCCCGGATGGAAGAGGAAATGCGCACATCAAAAGCCATCATTAATACACAGGAGCAGGAACGGCAGTACATCGGTGCGGAGCTGCATGACAATGTAAACCAGATATTAGCCAGTTCGCTGCTTGTACTTGGCATGATAAAGAATGAGAAAATGAAAATAAAGGAGGCGCTTGAATTTATAGACACGGGTAAAGGGTATATTAACAATGCTATTGAGGAATTAAGAAAACTCTCACATGAACTGGCGCCTGCTTCCTTCGATAACAGATCTTTAAAAGATGCTTTTGTTAACCTGTTAATGACCTTTAATTTAAATAAGCAATTTGATATAAGACTTGATTTCGATGAGCAATGCAATGCGCTCAATGGCGAGATCCAGTTAAATTTGTACAGGATAATGCAGGAGCAAATAAAGAATATTGTTAAGTATTCAGCAGCAAGCAAGATCGAAGTAGGCGTAATTCAATCAAATGGTTCTGTTAACATGCGGATCTTTGATAACGGCAAAGGCTTTAATGTAAAGACCGCAAAAAACGGTATTGGCCTTAGCAATATTAAAAAAAGGGCCGAATCTTTTTCCGGTAAATTTATTTTGAATTCTGCGCCGGGCAAAGGTTGCGAAATAATAGTAGCGATACCCAGGGGAATATAATTATGCATCTGGTGATGCGATTTGATTAAAATGAAAAGGCCATCAATAAAAATTGGCGGCCTTTTTTTATGAAACTATAACTACGAAACTAATTTCCTGCACCCACACGCTGTTGCTCTTCCTCTGTTGCGGATGTTCTGCGGCGGGTTTGCCCCTGCTGCTTTCCAAAGCGGTAAGTGAAATTCACACCATACTGGCGGTTGTCCCAGCGGTTCTGGATGGAAATATCAACATTGCCATACCGGGTAAGTCCGCGGTAGTGCTGCCAGTTGAAAGGGTCACGTGCATTCAGCCGGAGGCTTGCCTTTCCTTTTAATAAATTATTTTTTGCAAGGCCGAAGCTGATCTGGCCCATGGGGTAGTTTAATGATAGCTGCTGAACATTTTTATAATTATACCAGCCACTTACTTCTGCGGTCCAGCCCTTGCCAATGGAAAAACTGTTGTTGACGTTTAAGTTAAAGGAGGTATATGCAAGGTCAAGCGCAACCACTTCAGACGTTCCGTTCTCATTAGATATATAAGTACCTGTGTAATGGTTGCGGTAAACATTACCATAGAGGTTAGCATTCCACCATTTCGCAAATTTAACCGGGCTGCTTATGGCAAGACCCATGTTGGTGAATTTTGCAATATTATCGATGGTTAAGAAACCAACGATCTCGTTGTTTGATCCTTTTTGCCTTTTGATGATCTGTGATATCACATCGGTGGTGGAAGTATAATTTAATGTGATGCTCAGCTTGCCGCCATAAGTATGCTTCAGCTCATAATTATAAGAGAACTGCGGTGTGAGGTATGGATTTCCCTGGCGGTAAGACAATGAGTCAAGAAAGAATGTAAAAGGATTCAGGTCCTGGTAATTGGGCCGCTGCAGCCTCCTGCTCGCTGAAACAGTGAGCATATTCTTTTTATCAATATTGTAACTTACAAATGCTGAAGGGAACAGGCTTACATAGCTGCGCTGCACGGTTATATTATTCGAAGTTTGTGTGCCTTTGGTATTGGTGTTCTCCATCCTTAAGCCGGCCTGCACATTCCATTTTTTTAATTCTTTACTTGCATTCACATATGCGGCATTGACGTTCTCTGTATAAATAAAATGATTGTTCCTGGAATCAGGTACCCAGTTCATACCCATTTTTCGGAGATAATCCACGAGGTTATCAGATTTTACATAGTTTGATTTGATACCGGCTTCGATCCTTAAGCCGCTTTTATATGGTTTTGTAAAATCAGATTTGAGTGAATAGATATTGATGCCGGAAGGAAGATGACCTTTCAGGAACATGGAGTCTGCGGTTTGATTGTTGTTGCCATCAAAGAATCCTGTACGTAATAACTGGTCAGATATATTCTTGTAATGCGAATAATCAAGGTCAAGCGTGATCTCTGTTCCCGTAGTATCGAAATTGTGTTTATAATTAAGGTTGGTACTGAAATTGTTCCAGCTCAGTTTGTTGGTCGTATGCGAATTCAGCTTTGAAAATACAACACCTGCCAGGGTAGAGTAGGTTGTAAAAGTAGTTGGGGTTGGGCGACCGGCAAATAAAAATCCATTCAATACAATTCCAAAATTATTCCGCTTATTCGGCGTGTAATCCATTCCAAGCTTTAATGTATAGTTATTATTCCTGAAGCGGAAAGCAGTGTTTACCCGGTTGATGCTGTCGATCTGCTTTCCATTCTGATCATAATAGCGGCTGGTAATATCCAGCATACCCCTTCCTTCACGATAGTTGTAAACAAAATTCCCGAACAGGTTCACTTTGTTCTTTTTGTAATTATAGTTTACAGAAAGAGAAGGTTTCCACAACATTTCTTCTTTGCCATCTCTCCTGAAAAGAGAACTGGTATTCCCGAGGCTGATACTGCCGTTCGATCCTTTGGTCTTGCTTTTCTTTGTTTTGATATTGATCAATCCTGAATTACCCGATGCATCGTATTTTGCAGAAGGGTTGGTCATGATCTCTATCTGGTCAAGCGCAGATGCCGGCATATTGCGTAATACATTGGCAAGGTCAGCGCCGGAGAGATAAGTCGGTTTACCATCCATCATGATGATGACGCCCTGCTTTCCTTTGAGACTTATGTTGCCGTCATTATCAACACTAACACCCGGAGATTTTCCAATACTTCCAACGCTGTTGCGCCTGCATTGGAAGGTGATGCTTCCACGTTAACTACGGTGCGGTCGAGTTTTTGTTCAATGAATGGCCTTGTTGCAACCACGGTCACTTCACCCAATGCCTTTGACTGGTTGGTCAATTCTATGGCAACCATTTCAACAGCGGGTTTAGCTGCTGTTATATCAACCGCATCACTTATCTTTTTTGCAAAGCCAACGGCATTGATGCTGATGATGTATTTGCCTTCCGCAATTTTTTCAAAAGCGTAATTGCCTGCTTTATCTGTTATGGCTGTTTTAACAAGAGCTTTGTTATCAGCTTTCAACAATTGAATGGTGGCAGACTCTAGCGGTTTTTTATCTGCATTGGTAATGTTTCCTGAAATTTTACCGGCTTTATTTTGGGCATACGGCAGGAATGATAACAGCATTGCTGTCAAAAGCAGTGAAAACTTTTTCATGGCTGATAATTTTTGGCTTATACTTTAATTTATGGCTACATAAAAATGTACTAATCTCTTCGTAAAGAAACCTCTAAAAGGATAAATGGTAAAAATTATATATGGCAGGAAGGATGTAAAATTTTGACAGGAGGTGGATGGTAATAGGGCGGGAGGAATGGTGAAAGGTTTGCAGCTCCCTGTTACCGTCCCTTTAAATAACTTATTAATTGCCCTATACTTTCTTGGGAATACTCCGGTAATTCAATGCATTTATTATCTCTATATATTTTTTTCCTGGCTAAGTAAGCACTGTCTTCAATTAAATTCTTACGGTCTTTGAAAAAAGTATAAAACCAATCATTTGTTCTTGAATTTAAAAGTTCCCGGGTCAAGGGAGGGCCAATAAGCATTTTGTTTTTATGATGACAGGCTGCACAAATGCTTATAAAAAGTATTCTGCCATTTTGATAAGAATATGGTTTGAATTTTTCCAGTGTCAGGTTACTGTTTATAGCCGGATCACTTGTCTTAAAAATTACCGATTTGAAGATCTGCAATATTTTTTCTGTCCCTTTAATATTATTACCGGTAAGGCTGAATTTATTATCCTCATCTACCCTTGGGAATCTAAGTCTGATAAATCCGCTTCCATCAACTTTAGGTATTTGGATAATGGCTATAAACCCGTTTATGGTATCTTGTCCGTACAAATATTTAGAAGATTCATACCCGTCTATTTCTTCCCTATATTTTCGATAGTCAAAGAACAGGGTATCTTTTCCATTTGTAAAGCCGCCCATATAATCATCTGCTTCCTGTAATTTGAATTTTGTCCAGCCTGGCGGGGTCTTTATTTTAAATGATTCTTGATCGAATGTCTGCCATTGCTTGTTAGATGTCAAACAGGACGATATGAAGAATAGCAGTATGGCATAAAATAGGAACTTCATATAATGAGCTTAACTTATTAACCGGGCTGAACTTTTAATTAAGCCTGCCCCAAAAAGCTATCCTTTATCTTTCCCGTCAGGTCTATCTGCAGCATGCGGTGGGCAATGCGTATCATATTCTTAAATGCGGTGGCGTGTGAGATGCCGTGCCCGATGATAACAGGTTTATTTACGCCAAGTACAGGAACACCGCCGTATTGCTCAAAATTAAAGCGGGAGAAATGTTCGTCATCGATCTTGCGGCGCTGAACGATATCAAAAATGCTTTCGGCCAGTTTTAAAATAACGTTGCCGGTGAAGCCTTCACAAACAAACACGTCGGCCTTGGTCAATAAAATGTCACGTCCTTCCACGTTGCCGATAAAATTGATCTGCTTGTTTTCTTTTAAAAGGGGATAAGTAGCCTGTGCAAGAATATTTCCTTTACCTTCTTCTTCTCCTAAATTTACAAGCCCTACTTTGGGCTCATCGAAATTTAAAATGTATTTTGCAAAGAGGGAACCAAGCACAGCAAACTGGTTAAGGTTCTCCGGCTTACAATCCGCATTCAGGCCAACATCAAGCAGCAAACCCAGCGTGCCATCTTCCCTTGGAAGATAAGCGCCAATAGTCGGTCGCAGAACGCCTTCAATGGCTTTGATGCTGAACAATGCGCCAACCATCATGGCGCCGGTGTTGCCTGCGCTGATAAAAGCGTCAGTTTTACCCGTTGCCAGCAAATGAAAACCTATGGCGATGGAAGATTGTTGTTTTTCTTTTAAGGCTTTGGTGGGATGCTCGTGCATTTCTATAACCTGCGGGGAATGTACGATGCTGTATTTGCCTGTAGGCATGGGGTAGGTGGCAAGATGCTCTTTTATCTTTTCTTCATCACCAATCAGCGTAAGATGAACATCGGCGGCTGCAGATGATAAAAATTCGGCAGCGCCTTTCACTGCTTCAAGCGGTGCAAAATCGCCTCCCATCATGTCCAGTCCGATATTCATATCAATTGCTTGTTTAGGATGGCCATTCGAATAATTATGCTGCCAGCCTGAGCTTGTCGAAGGCGGTGATCTTTGCATTAACCCGGTTTCGACTCAGCTTTGCGTAGCCACTACGGCAGAGCAAGGCAAGCTCAACCTGGCAGTTCCTTAAATGCAAAAATTCTAAACCAGAAACTCAGTTCATCGAATTTCGGATTTAGAATTGATACTTTAAAAAATATTATGCTTTAAGCGGAGCTTTTTCAGCTACTAATTTTCCTTTATAGTATAATTTCCCTTCGCTAACATGGGCACGGTGACGTACATGTGTTTCCCCGGTTGTTTTATCAACACTCAAAGTTGTTTCGCTTGCTTTATAATGCGTCCTTCTTTTTGCACTGCGTTGCTGTGAGTGGCGCCTTTTTGGATTTGGCATATCGCTTAGTTTTTAATTTTAAATATTACTTTTTTGTTTTTACTTCCATCAGCTTCAGCTTCTCTAAAACTTCTTTGTTACACTGTGGCCCGCCAATTTCTTTTTCGCTGCACATTTTCTGCAAGGGAAAGCTGAGCAGTACAAATTCATAGATCCAGTTACCGATGTCCACATGGCTTTCTGTCCTGGAGATATAATACACGTCAGGGTCTTCTTCCTGCTGGTTCATCTCATCGGGGTTTTCAACAAGCTTAACCAGCATATTGAACTCATCCCAGATATCCATGGCCAGCGGATTTCCACAACGGTCGCAGGTTACATCCGCCTTGCCACCGATCTCGAATTTTAAAAGCATAAAACTGCTCTTTTTGTCAAGCGACAACTTGATGTTGGCGTGGCAGTTGGCAAAGTCAGGCTCCCCTTTTTCAGCAAAGAACTTATCATCCACAACGTAACTAAACTCATGAATTCCCGGTTTCAACCCTACAAAAGCTATCTCAAATGCCCGTTTATTCGCCATCACGTATGGTTTAAAGGACGGCAAAGGTAAGGGAATATTTGCAATTTTTGGGTTGAAAATCAGCGTTTTTTTCAGCATACCGGCTATTGGCCTGCTTTTATTACTTTTAGGGCTGATATGAAGCTCAAAAGATCCTTGTTATTCACCCTTGTTTTGGTAATTATTGCGTTATCCGTACATCTTTATTCAGCCGATCCGGCCAGGGTTGAAGACCAATATTCTACGGGAATCTATCCTTCGATTGCCAGGTTTTTAAGATACTTACTGGGCTGGCTTCCCTTTAGCCTTGGAGATGTTTTATATGGCTCAGTTATTTTATGGCTGATATGGAAGCTGGCAAGGGGAGTAAGGGCTTTGTTTAAAAGGCAGGTTACCCTTAAAAGATTGGGCGCTGTTTGCTTAAAAGCCATCAACATCTTCCTGATCATTTATATTTTCTTTAATATTCTCTGGGGAATAAATTATAACCGGAAAGGGATCGCGGAACAATTGGACCTGAAGATGGAAAAATACAGCCTTGATGACCTCAAGAATATGAATGGTTTGCTGGTTGAAAAGGTAAATATTTCAAAACGCTCACTGATCAGCCAAAACAAAACCTATCCTGGTTACCGGCAGTTATTTTCAAAAGTGAAACAGGCTTATACAAATGCTGAGGTTGTTTACCCTTTTTTACAATACCACCCCGTCTCATTAAAGCCATCTTTATGGAGCTGGTTAGGAAACTATATGGGTTTTACCGGCTATTACAATCCCTTTACGGCAGAAGCACAGGTAAACACCTTGGTGCCAAAATTTTTGCAGCCCTTTACCAGTTGTCATGAAGTGGCGCACCAGCTTGGCTATGCAAAAGAGATGGAAGCAAATTTTGTAGGATACCTTGCTGCAGCCATATCTGGTGATACACTTTTGCATTATTCTGTTTACCTCGATCTCTTTATGTACAGCAACAGGAACCTTTTTAAAACCGATTCTTCAGCAGCAAGGGGATTTGGAAAGCAACTATTACCGGAGGTGTTGGAAGATCTCAAAGAATGGAGAGCATTCAGTAAAAACCACAGGAACCCAATAGAACCCGTTTTCAGGTGGATATACGGAGTATACTTAGAGCGCAACCAGCAGCCGGAAGGTGTATTGAGCTATGATGAAGTGACGGGATTTTTAATTGCGTACTATAAAAAATTTGGAAAGATATAGGAAGGTTAATAGTTGATGGTTCATAGCTGGAGTTCATATATAATTTGTCTCTTACTATGAACTATTAACCATGAACTATTAACTTACTAAAAGCTATTCTTCCACATCATACTCTCAACCGGTTTGTTGTGCTGGCCACTGTACTTAGCATTTTTCTTTTCATTATACCGCACTTCAATTTCTCCATCTACGGGAAAATAGATCAACTGCCCGATGGGCATACCTTTGTAAACCCTCACCGGTTGCTTAACAGATATCTCCAGTGTCCAGTTTCCGCAAAAGCCTACATCGCCTTTGCCGGCCGTGGCATGTATATCGATCCCAAGCCGGCCCGTACTTGACTTACCTTCTAAAAAAGGGACATGGGCATGGGTTTCGGTGTATTCTTCTGTAACACCGAGGTAAAACTCATGGGGATATAATACAATGCCTTCATCAGGAATTTCAAAATGCTCAATGGTATTGTGTTTTTTTGCATCCAGTTCCTTGTTTGTATAACGGGCAAGGTGTTTGCCCAAATGCACATCATAGCTGTTACTTCCCAAACATTCCCTGTCGTATGGTTCAATTTTGATGCTTCCTTTTCCTATTTCTTCTAAAATCCTTGTGTCGCTTAAGATCATGTTTATTTTTTTTCCGTTACCCAGTTAATCCGTTAATTTGTAGCCTGCAATCTAAAATCTAAAATTGTTTTAATGCCTTTGGTTTATCAACAAAATATTAACGCGGTAACAAAAGTAGCCGTTTGGCATGTTAAGGAAACAGAAGATTATTTCCTGGCGCAGGTGCCACTGCAAAGAGAGATCAGGCACTGGCATAAAAGACTGCAACACCTTGCAGGGCGGTTGTTATTAAAAGAAATGTATCCTGATTTCCCGGTTGAACTGATACTTATAGCAGACACAAAAAAACCTTACCTCGAAAATGAACCTTTCCATTTTTCTATTTCTCATTGCGGTGATTATGCTGCGGTGATCGTAAGTAAAATTTTCAGGACAGGCGTGGATGTGGAACAGGTAAACTTTAAGATCGAGCAGATACAGCAAAAATTCACCTCCAAAAAAGAATTACAGATATTTCACCTTAAGCACGCCGTAACAAATGTTCAATGCTTAACACTTTACTGGAGCGTTAAAGAATCAGTTTATAAATGGTGGGGCAGCGGGAGCGTGGATTTTAAAAGGCATATCCTTATAAAAGAAATAACGGGCGAGGTAAATGAAGGGATCGTGTATTGCCTGTTTAAAAATAAGACCAGGCTGGCGGTACATTATTTATATTTTGAGAATAATTACCTCACCTGGGTATTAACGGATCATTGATCGCTTATCTCTTCATCCGTTCCTTCCAAAAGTGGTATATCTCCGACTGATGCTCCGGCAATACCTTTTACAGAGCCATACATACCGCTGGTGCTGATCAATACTTTTTCAAGCTGCTTTTCCCGCTCTTTCCATATTTTCTCCATCTGTATCCTTTCTTTCATGATACCCTGTTTCATCGCCATAAAACCTTCCACGATCGCTTCCATCTGTCCCCGGAATTCATTTCCGGTAAGATAATCGTAAAGCATCTGCATTTTATCGCCCTTGCCTTCCTGTGCTTTTTGTATCTCCTGTATCTTAATGATGCCATTGCGCAATAAATGAGACACGCTGCCCACTTCGCTGAAATTGCAGATCCATATCCCGTCTTTTTCACCAAAGCGGTCCATATCCTTTGGAAAGGTTTGTGTTACCAGTATGGCAACGTCGGCGCCGGTATTTCTTTTGTCTGTCTTTAATTTATCCACCCAGTTATTGCTCCAGCCCTTGGTGCGCTTGCTTTCGTAAATGATCTTGCCACAGATGACACCGCTGCTGTTCCTTACGGTTTGAATGCAATCAGCACCTTCAACACCTTTGCCAACTTCTTCAATCAGGTCGAATGGAAAATTATTATGCAGGATCTCTTCCAGTAAGATCTCCTGGCTTTCGCCCTGCAGCTGCATACTTCCCTGTTCACTTTTGCGCTTCAGCTCTTCTATCAGTTTCTGCTGCTGTTCCATCTGCAGCTTATACTCTTTTGTTTTCAGGTCAAATAATTCCTGCTCGCGCTTAATGGCCGATTCTTCAATTTCTTTTCTTTTTTCCAAAAATCTTTTTTCAATTTCAACCTCCAGGTTTTTTTGTTTCTCTTCCAGTGCATTTTTATCCCTCATCAGGTCCAGTTCTTTCTTCTGCAGGTCCTGCAACTGCAGTGTTTTTATTTTTGCTTCTTCTTCCAGCGATCTCATTTTAACAGCCGTTTCTTCACCTGCTTTTTTTAAAGCCTCGTTCAGCAAAATATTTTTTTGCTTTTCAAATTCTTCTTCTTTTTTCTTCTGCCAGTCCACCATCTTGCCGCGAAGCTCTTTTTCAACTTCATTTTTAAGGCTTTCGTTCAGTTCAAACTGGTGACCGCAATTCGGGCATTTAATTTCGCTAGACATCTTCTTTCTGTTTTATTAACCGGTACAAATTAATTAATAAAAATCCGCCCTCAGAAAAGAATTTTTAAAAAAGTTAAATCCATATGAAACCATTCTTCGTAGCTGAATAGCATGCCAATTCAACCATCCCGTTAAAAATCAGCCAGCCTGCCCCATCACCACACGGAAAGTACGCTCACTTATAAATTAAAAATTTATGAAAAGAAAATTTTATGCAGCAATTATGCTGATCGCTATGCTTTTGAATACCTTCCCGGTATGGGCATCCAGTCACCGGGAGGCCCCAATGATCGCGGATGATCCGGAGGCAGATAATACGGATCTCTATGCTTTTAAAAGTCCTAATGATCCCAACAAGATCATCATTATCGCAAATTATATACCTTTCCAATTACCCCAGGGAGGACCCAATTTCAGCCATTTCAGCGAAAACGTACAATATGAGATCCATATTGATAACGACGTAAATCACCTTGGTGATGATGTTATTTACCGTTTTACGTTTGACAAAAAGAATGAAGATCCTACCACCTTCTTCAACATCAGGCTGGGTAAAGAGAACCTGAAAACCACGTACAAACTGGAAAGAAGCGTAAACGGAGGATTTAATTTTAAAACAATTATTGCAAAAGGAACCGTACCTCCGCCAAATGTTGGTGCAAGGTCGATCAGTTCGCCCGTTGGTTTGAATGCACCCAATTACGAAACACTCATGACCAATGCAATTAAAACTGCCAATACCGGCGAAAGGGTTTTTTGCGGTCCTGTTGATGATCCGTTCTTTGTTGACCTTGGTGGAATTTTTGACCTGGGTGATGCCCCACGCCAGGGCCGAACAAATCCTGAAGACGGTTTGAAGTGTTTGAATGTTTCCACCATTGCTTTGGAGATCGATGTTAAAACCCTGCAGAAGGATAATAAAACTTTAAGCCAGGCGGCCAATATACTTGATCCCAATTATGTGATCGGTATCTGGGCTTCTGCAAACAGGCAAAAAATTAAAGTGTTGAATGAAGTTTCCGATGGCGGCAATGGTGATTACGGCAGCACAACTTATTATGACGGAGATCCTGCAACCTATTCCGGCTCATGGATACAGGTTTCAAGGTTGGGTATGCCATTGACCAATGAAGCAGTTATTCCTATCGGGCAAAAAGATCTCTGGAACAGGTTAACGCCGTACCAGGATCTTGACAGGATCAGCAAATTCGGTAATTACTTTTATAATCCCGAGCTGGCCCTGTACATGGATAACGCACAATTTGGTGGAGTTGTACCGGCTTTTGCACCATTAAGAATTCAAAAGAATTCTTTGGGGGCATTTGGATTTGGGAATGGCCAAAATGGTTTGTTCTCTTTAAAAGGAACAGCTGCCTTAAATGGTACAGCTTTAAGTGAAGCAAACTTTGGCAGCTTATTATTACTCGGCCCGGGTAAGCCACGCTCAGTTGACCTGTGGCCGATCTTTCATACCGGCGTTCCTAATTTAAAGCCTTATCAGCTAGCCACAGGTAAGGGCGGCAACCCGCTTGCAGCAGGAAAACCTTTCATCAGTAATTTTCTCCCTAATGGCGGCGACATGCTGCGGC
>Ga0193708_1000228_pt1 | contig 12784 bp, 12 predicted proteins | sample H3c1metaG_FD_160570 | JGI IMG/M metagenome (GOLD analysis project Ga0193708, IMG submission 160570) | Soil microbial communities from a riparian zone of the East river system, Colorado, United States - H3c1 | ecosystem: Environmental > Terrestrial > Soil > Riparian zone | place: USA: East River...
CATAGGTACTTTTAAAAATTACTTTCTCATCCGTGCCATCAGTTTTATAGCTTCCGAATGAACTCCTGTTCAATTGGTAATAGATACGATCTCCGGCAGCATTGAATTTTGGAGATTCACCCTTATCATTCACGAATACAGGTTTGCCACCATTCGCATCAATTAAGTACACACCCGGTTTAACATTGAACGTAACGCCCATTACTATATCGCCATTGTCTTTTTCATATACGATCGATTTTCCATCGGGTGAAAAAGAAGGCGTTCGGTAAATGGCTTTTTCATTTGTTACCTTAACGGGTTTAGAAGCAGCACCCATATTCAGTTTGTAAATTGCTCCCATCGCGGTATCGTTCCAGGTTATATAAGTGATCGTTTTTCCATCTGCAGAAAAAGATGGTTCGGCTTCCTGGTCACTGCCTGCTGTCAGGCGTTCGGGCTTACCATCGGGCAATGTTTTTTTCCAGAGATAACCAAGTGCATTAAAGACAAGTGATCTTCCATCCGGTGATGTTATGGCATTGCGGATCACATTTACATTAAAATTACCCGTGTTCAGATTTTGCTTGAAGCGAACTGCTTCCGTGATCCTTTGTTTTACCTGGCAGCTAAAGGGAATCTCGATGGCTGTATTTTCCCCGTTTGTATCGATCCTTAAAATTTTACCTCCACTCCATATCACAATGGATCTGTCACCGGGCATCCAGTTAAAGCCCGTATAAATGCCGAAGGTTGTCCATGCTTCCTGCTGGTCTTTACTTAGCTTGTCGTAGACAGGCCACTCTTCTCCTGTTTCCAGGTTTCGCAGGTACAAAACAGTTTTTGTGCGTATCCTTTTTACAAAGGCAAGTGTCTTTCCATCATGTGATATCTGCGGACGAACTGCGCCTCCCGGCCCGCCTGTTACCTGTTCGATCGTTCCTTTTTCCCTGTCGAAACGTTTGATGGCGAATATCTGGTTATTGGGATCTTTATTGTATTGAAAAGATCCGCCGGGATACATGTCTTCGCTGTAATAAATATATTTTCCATCTGCGGAAGCAGAAGGTTCATTGAGATCCTGCTGGTCATTTTTCCGCGGCGTTAATTGTAATCCATCACCTCCGCTGATATGATAGATCCATAATTCTCCTGCACCCAATGAGCGGCCGGAAGTAAAATGTTTCCTGGCAATGATGTATTGGCCATCAGGCGACCATATACCATTATTCAGTAAACGGAAATTTTCTTTGGTGACCTGTTTGGCATTGCTGCCGTCTTTATTCATCATCCATATATTATCGCCGCCACCTGCATCCGAAGTAAATAATATCTTAGCACCATCAGGACTATATCTTGGCTGTACTTCAAAAGCGAAGTTGTGGCGCAGCACTTTCGCTTCACCACCTGATACAGGTATCGTATAAATGTCGCCCAGCAGATCAAATACTATTTCTTTACCATCAGGGGAAACATCCAGGTTCATCCAGGTTCCTTCATTTACTGTAAATGAAACTTCTTTTGACGGCCCGTCCGGATTATTTACATCCCATTTCTTTTTATCCTGCGCATTTGCAGAAGTAAAGAACAGCATTGCAATGAAAGGAAACAATTGTTTGGAGACCATGATCAGTTAGTTTGTGTATGAATGTTGAAGATATAAAATAGAAAAGAGATTTTTACTCCCTATGCTTTTTTTCAGGATAAGCGGGAAATGAATATCGAACAAGGAACAAGGAATGCCGAATATAGAAGTTCGATATCCTAAGAGGACTACGTTCCTTATTCAAAATTCCTTGTTCCTTGTTCATTATTCCTAAGTGATCAGATAACCCGCGGGATCCTTTGTTCCAGCATCATAAGATCGGCGAGTACAATTGCCGTAACTGCTTCCAGTATCACCGGTACCCGTAATGCGATACAAAGGTCGTGTCGCCCTTTTACTGAAAAGCTTTCAACAGTATTGCTTTCCCAATTCAGCGACTGCTGCTCTTTGGGTGTGGAAGATGTGGGCTTAACTGCAATGCGAAAGACCAGTTCATTTCCATTTGTCAATCCTCCTACAATACCACCGGCATGATTGGTTTTTGTTTTGCCCGTTTCGTCAATGATGGCATCATTGTGTTCGCTGCCAAACATTCTTGCAGCAGCGGAGCCGGTGCCAAATTCAATGGCACGGATGGCAAATACGGCGTGGCTGATGAGTGATTCCACAGAATCGAAGAATGGTTCGCCAAGACCAACAGGCAAACCGCTTGTCTTACATTCAATAATACCGCCAATAGAATCTTTTGCATCAATGGCTTTTTGAAGGCCTTTGTCAAGGTCCTTTTCTCCGCCTATTTCCAGGATGGTGGCTTCTACTTTTACCTGATCCAATAATTTCTTTGCGACCACTGAAGCAGCAACCAGGCAAACGGTTAACCTGCCGCTGAAATGTCCGCTGCCCCTGTAATCCTCAAAGCCATTGAATTTTTTATGCGCTACAAAATCGGCATGCCCCGGCCTTGGTATATCTCTTTGTTTTTCGTAATCAGCACTGCGGGTATTTGCATTATCAAATAAGATCGTTATCGGCGCCCCGGTTGTTTTACCATTGAACAACCCGGTTTTTATTTGTGGAATATCATCTTCCTTACGCGGCGTGGTCCCCTTGTTACCGCCTTTTCTTCTTTCAATGTCTGTTGTAAAATCATCCACCGATAAAGACAGGCCTGCAGGGCAGCCATCGATGGTCACGCCTACACACTCACCATGCGATTCGCCAAAAATGTGGACTCTGAATATGCGGCCGAAGGAGTTCATTTCTATTTATTAAGATTGATTAAATGCATCATTAAAACCACTCTCCCCGATTTCTAAGTTAACTCCTAAAAATTTTAAATCCTGATAAAAGTCCGGATAAGATTTTTTTACAGCATAGGCATCTGTAATAATAGTTGCATACGGCGATCTGACCCCGGCTACAGCACATGCCATTGCAATACGATGGTCATGATGTGAATGAACAATAGCTGCTTTTAATTCAGCTCCGCCTGTTATCATCATCAGGTCATCATGCATACTTATTTCTACGCCCATCTTTTTAAATTCTTCCTGCAAAGTTATTGCCCGGTCGCTTTCTTTGTGTGCTAAACGGCCCACGCCTTCGATAACACTTATACCATCACAATGAGCAGCCAGTGCAACCAGGGGTGGAAAAAGATCGGGACAGTCTGTTGCATTAAAATGAAATGCCTTGCACCTTTTTCCCAGTGGTGAACTTACAGTTATTTGATTTTCTTCAATAGATACAAAAGCGCCGCAATCCATCAATGGCTGCAATATTGCTTTGTCTGCCTGTTCTGAAAACACATCTAATCCTTTAACCGTAATTGTTCCGGCAATGACACCCGCCACCAATAAAAATGCAGCGCCGCTCCAGTCGCCTTCAACGGTATAAGTAAATTCGTTAATCCGCTTATCTGTTGATCCGTTAATTGGTATGATTGTGAAGGATTCATAATTATTATTTTCCACTTCATATCCAAAATGCTTCAGCATCTGCAGGCTGAGGTCGATATATGGCTTGCTCTTTAAATTATTTACCGTGATCCTAACCCGTTTTGTTGCGGCTTTTGCATAAGCAAATAAAAGTCCTGTTAAGAACTGTGAGCTTAATGAGCCATCTATTATAATGTCTTTTGGTTGCAGCGGCCCTTTGATCTTCATTGGCAATTTGCCATTATTGGTTTGAACAGATATCCCTAACTGCGGGAAGACCTCATCAAAAAAATTCATAGGACGGTTCAATAAGCTTCCTTCCCCGTTAATTATTATTTCTTTTGAAGACAATGCAACAATGGGTGCAAACATCCGGATGCCTAAGCCGCTTTCACCACAATTGATTTGCCCCCCAACCTCCTGAACGTGCTTCAATCCAAAACCACGAACACATAAATCACCATTTTCTTTTTTAGTGATCATTGCACCTAATTTTTGAATTATATCCTGTGCTGCAAGGTCATCATTGCTTTTCCCGGGATTAATGATCGTGGTCTCGCCATCATTCAGTAAAGCCAGTGCACAGGCCCTTTGCATACTGCTCTTGGAAGCCGGCGCATTTAAAATTCCTGAGATCTCAGATGGCTGGATGGTTACGGTCACTATAATATTTCTTTAAACTGTTTTTGAAGCTTGTCCAGGCTGATGCGCTCTATTTTTGCCTTGCCAATGGTATCCAGCAGTATAAAATCGATCCCGTCTTCCCTGCGCTTCTTATCCATCTTCAACACCTCAAATACCTGTTCATGGTTGGTTTCAATATCCACCGGCAAATGATATTTGGCTAAAAGTTTGACTAACCTACTGGCTTCGCTAAAGTGAAAGCCGTTTGTTTTTTCCGATAAGTTACAGGCTGCTACCATTCCAATACTTACCGCATGGCCATGCGGAAGCTTGTGTAAATTTTCAATAGCGTGGCCGATGGTATGGCCAAAATTCAATAATTTTCTATCCCCTTTTTCAAATTCGTCGGCTGTAACAATACCTGATTTTATTGCCACGTTCTTTTCTACCAGCTCGGCAACCAGGGTTTGGTCAGTTTGAAAATCATGCAATGAGTATCTTTCCAGCACCGAAAATAAAAGTGCATCCTTTATACAGGCGTGTTTTATTATTTCTGCAAAGCCATTTACCCATTCTTTAACGGGCAGGGTTTTTAAGAAGGTATAATCATAAAAAATAAAATCGGGCTGCAGGATGGTACCCAGCATATTTTTATATAACCCCACATCAATACCGTTCTTTCCGCCGATCGCCGCATCCACCATGGCCAGGATGGAAGTGGGCACCAGCCCGAAGGATACGCCCCTCATATAAATGGCAGCAACATATCCCGTGATATCTGTTACCACGCCGCCACCTACGCCTATTAAGAAAGTATTTTTATTGGCGCCGAGTTTTATTAATTCCTGGACAATATGATCAACCGTTGCCTGGTTCTTGTGCGGCTCGCCTGCTGCAGTTTTAATAACGGGCCATGCTGCAAATTTCTTTGCGTGATACTCATAAACATGCTCATCGGTAATGATAATGATGCTCTTATCTTTCACCAATTCATTCAAAAAAGAAAAATCCGCATCAAAGTAACAGGTTACTTTTTTTTTCGAAAATGTATATTCGGAACTATGCATAATATATTTTAGAGGTAAGAACAGTAAAGATGGCAGGCCGCTGTTCTATCCTATGAGTTCATCACTTTATTCTGGTGATTGATACTTTCCCAGTGCACGGCATCAAAGTATTTAACGATAAATTCTTTGGTGAGGCCCAGCCCCTCTCCTTTTTTAAATGCTCTTTCTAAAATATCATTCCAGCGGTTGGTTTGCAGGATGGTGATATTGTTATTCTTTTTGTATTCCCCGATCTTATCAGAAAGTTTCATTCTTTGTCCAAGCAGGGTAAGCAATTCATCATCCACCTGGTTGATCTGCTCTCTTAAGGTGGTGAGTGCCGTTATGAATTCCTGTTCTGTGCTGCTTTCACTGCGCCAAACAAGGTCCGACAACATTTCAGCTAATCTTTCGGGTGTAACCTGTTGCTTCGCATCGCTCCATGCATTATCAGGATCAATATGGCTTTCGATCATGAGTCCGCTAAAATCCAGGTCAATGCTTTTTTGTGCAATAGCCTGCAACATGCTGCGGTTACCGCAAATATGCGAAGGATCGCAGAGCAGCGGCATATCAGGATACCTTCTTTTCATCTCAATGGGCAGGTGCCACATGGGTGCATTGCGAAATTCGGTATTACCATAAGAGGAGAATCCGCGATGAATCATGCCAACCTGCCTGACCCCAACTTTTTGTAAACGCTCAATACCCCCGCTCCATAGTTCAAGATCGGGGTTTATAGGGTTTTTTATGAGAACGGGAATATCAACGCCCCTCAATGCTTCTGCCACTTCCTGTACGCTAAATGGATTAACGGTTGTTCTTGCCCCGATCCATAGCATATCTACATCAAACTGCAATGCTTCTTCCACGTGTTTTGCAGTGGCTACTTCTACCGTAGTTGGCAGGCCCGTAATTTTTTTTGCCTGCAAAAGCCAGGGCAGTCCAATTACCCCAAGCCCTTCGAACATACCTGGCTTGGTACGTGGCTTCCAGATACCGGCACGCAGCATATCCACCTTACCCGTTTTAGCAAGGCGTGTAGCCGTTTGCAGCATTTGCTCTTCCGTCTCGGCACTGCAGGGACCACTGATGATAAGGGGCCGCTTGTTCCATTTCTCCTGCGTGATCTCTTTCATTGTTCTTAGTTCTGTTTGCATTGTAAAATTAGTTTATTTGGTCTGACGCCCTCGTCTGACCAGGTATTATTATTTTGATGTTTCCGTCTATTTCACAAACCCAGCCCTTTCCCCGGTTGGTAATAAAATCTTCCACGTCATGATCGGGCACAAAAGCAGGATCAGACAGCATACTTTCTTTTACAGAATTTCTCACTACCTGTATTTGTTTGATATCATTTATTGTAGCTTCCCGGTAGTTCATAAAAATCTATTTTTTATTGCTGTCATTCTCAGCGATAGCGAAGGACCTGATATTATAAAAGGAGATGCTTCGTTCCTCAGCATGACAATACTATTTTAGTATTCGTTTTATTTTATTTGCATTTTCTATTAATTCCTTCAGGTACGCAAAATTTTCCTTTTCCAGGCAACTCTTTATCTTTCTTAGCTGGGCAATATGCTCATTCAAAACATCCAGCACATTCTCTTTATTCTGCATAAAGATGGGAACCCACATCGCCGGGTTGCTTTTTGCGAGGCGTACGGTGCTTTCAAAACCACCACTGGCCAGTTCAAAAATAGTATCTTCTTCTTTTTCTTTTTCTAGAACTGTAAGCGATAAGGCATAAGAAGCGATATGGGAGATATGACTTACATAAGCCGCATGCACGTCATGCATATCCGCATCCATATAAACCAGTTGCATGCCTATATTTTCATATAGCTGTTCCACCATCAGCAAAGCATCTGCATCTGTTCTTTCTTTTTCACAGACCACGGCAACCCTGCCTTTGAATGCATCTTTAACTACGGCTTCGGGCCCGTCTTTTTCCGTACCCCACATCGGGTGCGTTGCAACATACCGTCCACGCTTAGGATCTTCCGCCACCGATCGGCAAATGATCCCCTTGGTAGAACCAACATCCATCAGCACCTGTTTATCCATTTTATTTAAAATAGCCGGGATGATAACTGCTGTAGCATCTACAGGTATGGCAATGATCATTAGCCCGCTTTGCCCGATGGCATCATCAAGGGACATTGCTTCATCGATCCACCCGAGCTGTAGTGCAGTTTTTAAATTCTCCCAGTTATTATCAACCCCGATGATCTTTTCGGCAAAGCCGGTTTCTTTTAAGCGGTATGCCATGGAGCACCCGATCAATCCTGTTCCTATAATGGTTACTGTCATATAATTAAAAATCCCCCGATTTTGTCGGGGGAAGTTTTATGTTAATGTGTTCTGTTTAGTTTTTAACAAAAAAATGCCTGCCCCTGCTGGAGTTGCTATAATAGTAATACCAGGTATTTTTTTTGTTGTTGTTCATTTCTAAAACAAAAATAGGGAACTCGCTCCAAATTACCGCAAAAAAAAGCCCCTCTTATAAATAAGAGGGGCCTCAATGATTGCTTGTCAATTAAAAAATATTTATTCCGGCATCAAAACAAACAATCAGCCGGGTACTAATTACTTCTTAAGAGTATCGATAGTAGTAGTAGTTTTAACGGTAGTGTCTTTAACAACCATAGTAGTGTCAGTTGTAGGAACAACTGTAGTGTCGCTGGTCTTTGTTTCTTCAACTTTTTTGTCGCCTTCGTTACAAGCTGCGAAAGCTACAGAAACGATAGCCAGTGCTAAGATTACTTTTTTCATTTTGTTTTGTTTAATTTTTAAAATTATAATTTGATATTTATACCCGGATCGGGAAAAGGTAACCCAAGTTTTTTAAGATTTTTTTTTGTTTTCTTTGGGTTACAAATAGGCAATAAACGTATTAATATTTACCAGGTGAACACTTTTGAACAGGAAAGACAGTTATTGGAAGGTTTGGCACTAAATGATAGAGCCGTTGTTGAAGCCATTTATCGCGATAACTACCCTATGGTTCAGACCTTTATACTTAATAATAACGGCAATACGGATGAAGCAAGGGATATTTTCCAGGAGACGATGATCGTGTTATTTGAAAAGGCGGTTTCGGGTAGTTTTGAGTTGAATTGCCAGTTAAAGACCTATATCTACTCGGTTTGCAGGCGGCTTTGGCTAAAAAGGCTTCAGCAATTACAGCGCTACCATAACCCGGTTGAAAATGGGGAAGAAACGGTTTCGGTGGAGGAAGAACTCGAAGTGCATGAGAAGCATAATACGGATTTCAGCATGATGGAAAATGCACTGGCCAGGATCGGGGAACCTTGTAAAAGCTTATTAGATGCCTACTATATTCAGAAAAAGAGTATGCAGGACATCGCAGCTGATTTTGGTTATACGAATGCCGATAATGCAAAAACACAGAAATATAAATGCCTGCTGAGGTTGAAAAAAATATTTTTTGCGCAATATAAAAACGGACAATAGATGGATGAATTATTACTTATAGAAGCAGTGGAGCGGTATATGAAAGGAGAAATGTCCCCCAAGGAGAGAACATTTTTCGAAGAGATCCGTAAAAACAACCCTTCGGTAGACCAGATGGTTGTTGAACATACTTTTTTACTTCATGAACTGGATAAGCATGCCGGTATCAAGGCCTATAAACATTCCCTGAACGAAGTGGAATCCAAATTAACTGATGAGGGCCTGATCAGCAGGTCGCAGTTAAAAGGAAAGGCAAGAGTTGTTTTCCTTTGGAAAAAATACAAGCGAAGTATAACTGTCGCTGCAAGCATCGCTGGAATTATCTCCATAGCTACAGCCGGCCTGATCGTTGTTTATACAAAAAAGGTAGCAGAATCGAATAAAGAGGACTTAGTAGCGAGAATTGATAAAGTGAAACGGCAGATACAGTCGTCCGGCCAACCTTCAAAAACGCTTCCTGTACCACCTACCCCTGATTACAGGGCCACAGGTTTTTTAATTGATGGGAAAGGATTTATTGTAACCAATGCCCACGTAGTTGACCGTATGAAAAACATCTACGTTCAAAACAATAAGGGTGAATATTTTACTGCAGTTTCTATTTATACAGACCCTAATACCGACCTTGCTATCCTGAAGATCAATGACACTGCTTTCAAAAGTATCAGCAACCTTCCATACTCTATTAAGAAAGCAAATTCCAACCTTGGGGAACAGATATTCACGCTTGGCTACCCCCGTAACGAGATCGTTTATGGCCAGGGATATGTGAGTGCCAAATCGGGTGACGGAGGCGATTCTACCGCCTACCAGCTTTCAGTATCCGTTAACCCGGGTAATAGCGGCGGGCCTGTTCTTAACAGGAACGGCGAAATAATCGGCATTATCACTTCTAAAAACCGCACGGCTGATGGTGTTGTTTTTGCCGCGAAATCAAAAAATATTTACAAGCTTTTAGAGGCTCTTAGAAAGAGTGGCGACACGGTAACCATAAAATTACCAACCAATGCTGGATTAAAAGGACTGGATAGGGAACAACAGGTTGAAAAAATGGAAGAGTTTGTGTTTATGGTAGTAGGTAATTAATTTCCCTTAAAACATTTTATAAAAAAGCTGTTGCATGGTCAACAGCTTTTTTATGCCCAAAGTGAAGCAGGATATTCTTTATCAGCTACCAGCTTATCTACGCTCGCCTTTACAGTGGGTGCATCCTCCTTGTAGGTAACACCAAACCATTTTGAAGAGGTTGGTATCACACTTATATAACCACCCCTGTTCTTAATAAAATCCTCCGCAATTATCGGAATAAAGAATTCAGCCTTGATGTTAGAACTGTTCTCTTTTACAAATCCCAGGAATAATTCCTGCGTGGCAGGGAATAAAGAAGGATGAAAGCACCAGAAGTTCATAGATACGCTTGAATTGAATGGCACGGTATGTTTACCCGTTTCATCCTCGTACATGATATCGTTGTTATCTCTATAGATCTTTGTTCTTTCATTTATACTCACCAGGTTTTGTTTTTCATCTACTTCACAAACCCCGCGGCTAACAGTACCATGCTCGCTTAATGTTTTTGCCAGCTCATATCCAATTATTGCATACTGCTTCTCATTGCATTGATTGTTTAAAAAATCAGCAGCTTTTGCAAAAGCATCCCTTCCATAAAAATCATCAGCATTAATAACGGCAAAGGGCTCTTTTGCGGTATCTTTTGCACAAAGCACGGCATGCGCAGTTCCCCAGGGCTTTGTTCTTTCGGCCGGGACTTCCAGTGCGCCTAAAAAGGAATTCATTTCCTGGAAAACATACTCCGTTTTGATCTTACCCTTTAACTTAGGTTCAAATATGGCTTTAAAATCTTCAGCAAAATCTTTACGGATGATGAACACCACTTTGCCAAAGCCGGCTCTTATTGCATCGTATATCGAATAATCCATTATTGTTTCACCTGTGGGACCAAACCCCTGTATCTGTTTCATACTTCCATAACGGCTGGCCATTCCTGCAGCTAATATCAAAAGAGTAGGTTGCATCTATAATTAAAATTAAAAAGTAAAATTAATCCTTGATTTTTGTAATGCGAAAATACTATAAACCGTTAAGTAATACCAAATGCTTTTTGATATTTCCAAAGCTGACATAGAAATATTAAGTGATGAGTTGTTTATAAAAAAACAGGTCAGGGTTTCTGTATTGAGGCTGGATAAGATACATCCTGTGGTATCTGGCAATAAATTATTCAAGCTCCGGTATTTTTTAGAAGAAGCGATCACGTCTGATCACAAGACCATACTTAGTTTTGGGGGTGCCTGGTCTAATCACCTGGCAGCAACAGCCTTTGCATGCCACTTTGTTGGCTTAAAAAGCATCGGCATTGTAAGAGGAGAAGAGCCGGCAGCACTTTCATTTACACTTCAGCAATGCATTGCGTATGGTATGCAATTAAAATTCGTTCCCAGGCAGGTATATACTTTAAAAGAAGATCCTTCTTTCACCAGTTCACTAAAAAAAGAATATGGCGAATGCTGCATTGTTCCCGAAGGGGGCTATCACCCAACTGGTGTACAAGGGGCTGCTTTGATAATGGATCTGGCAGCAAATAAAGATTATTCTCATATCTGTACGGCATCCGGTACTGCTACTACCCTGGCAGGATTACTAACTGCCGCCACACCGGGACAAGCAATAGTTGGTATACCCGTTTTAAAAGATATGACAGATACAAATGAAAGGATACAATACCTGGCGGGTGAAAAAGCAACAGGCAACCTGCAATTGCTCAATGATTATCATTTTGGCGGCTATGCAAAAAAAACGCCTGAGCTACTCCGCTTTATGAATGAATGCTGGATCAAATATCATTTACCGCTGGATTTTGTTTACACCGCAAAGATGCTGTACGGGATAACAAACAGCATACGGAATGACCGGTTTCCAAAAGGCAGTGATATTTTATGTTTACATACGGGTGGGTTGCAGGGAAATAAATCTTTACCTTTAAATACATTATTATTCTGACCAAAACATAATAGTCTTATTTTCGTTAATCCCTTATGCGCAAGATTTTTTATTTATTATTGCTGGGTATCACCGTTCCTGCAGGTAAGCTTATTGCGCAGGAAATACTTCCCGGCATCACCGTAAAAAATTACAACGGAAAGATCATCGTAAGCTGGAAAAATGAATACCCGCTTGAAGTTAAGACCATCAATATCCAGCGCTCATTCGACAGTTCAAAAAATTTTACAAGCATCGGTTCTGTACTTAATCCCCAAAGCACAGAGAACGGTTTTGTTGATGAGAAGCCGCCTTATAATAAAATGTATTACCGGGTATTCATCACTTTCGATGCCGGCGCTTATGTCTTCAGTGAATCAATAAGGCCAGTAAAAGAAATGCCCCAGCCTTCGCCGATGATCACCATTGACGATACCAAAGACCGGCAAAAAGATGTTGTAATACCGGAAGAAAAAAAACTGACCAGGCCCGTTATTTCAAACAGGGATAAAACATCAAAACAACCGGTGACAAAAACCCCGGTCAATGACAACAGGCAACCTGAGGTTAAAGCTGAAGTAATAACCTATCCAAGCCGCCGCATTTATACCGCCCGGGATAACAATATTGTGATCCACCTGGAAAATGTGGAAACAAAAAAATATATTGTTAAGTTCTTTGATGAAGCGGATAAACCCGTTTTTGAATTAAACAGGATAAAAGACGATCACCTGATCATTGAAAAAGTGAATTTCCTGCGTTCCGGCTGGTTTTATTTTGAAGTATATGAAAGCGGGAAGCTGGTCGAAAAGAATAAATTCTATATTCCTAAGGACGGTAAAAATTAAACGTTCAGCGCAATACAGATCCAAATACCTTTTCAAAATTCCGCTTGACCTTCTCCTTGGCCTCTTCGTAATCTACTGCATGGCCAAGTTCCTTTTCAATTGAAGTAACCTGTTTGTTTTCGATACCGCAGGGAATGATATTGTTAAAATACCCAAGGTCGGTATTTACATTCATCGCAAAGCCGTGCATGGTTATCCACCTGCTGCAACGTACCCCGATGGCACATATCTTCCTTTCTTTTCCTTTAATACCAGGCTCTATCCATACCCCTGTTTCTCCTTTGCTCCGGTCTCCTTTTATACCATATTCCGCATTGGTTAACATCA
>Ga0193708_1000229_pt1 | contig 12783 bp, 21 predicted proteins | sample H3c1metaG_FD_160570 | JGI IMG/M metagenome (GOLD analysis project Ga0193708, IMG submission 160570) | Soil microbial communities from a riparian zone of the East river system, Colorado, United States - H3c1 | ecosystem: Environmental > Terrestrial > Soil > Riparian zone | place: USA: East River...
CGTAGGGCTCCATACAGTCTGTACCTCTGTACACCAGGGAGAGGCTGCCGGAACATACACGGAACAGGCAGAGCTATTCCAGGGTACCGAATCTGCTATCTGCATCTATTGTGATGACGACCCTACAGGCTGGAAGAACGGCATCAATCGATACGCCGCTCTAATCGCCGTAGGGATCACGCCGGAGAAGCTCTCTATCCGGCTACCAGCTGAAGGCTGCAATGACGTTAGCGACCATCTAAGGGACGCACAGGCGATACTGGACGGGTGGCGCGAAGTAACGATCAATGAGCTAAGGGGCCTCGCTGCGATCGATGATGGCTCTGTGGACTCTGCTGATGTTGATGGAGCGGTGAGCGCCGTAGCGGCCGCAGAGCTCATAGCCGTTATCCACACCGCCCTACGGGCAGCGGGCTGTAAGCCAGCTAGCAGTGGACAGGATTGGACCTGCCCCCATCCTAAGCACAATGATCGACACCCCTCCTTTGGCGTCAAGATTAGCGAGGAGTCTGGAAAGGCACTGCTCAACTGCCAAAAATGTATGCCTGAGAGAGAGACCCCCGCACACAAGCGTTGGCTAGCCGAGGTCCTGAAGGTCCTACGGCTCAAGCCCAGCGACCTTAAGCCAGGCGCACGGCAATATAGCTGGGATGACTTTGGCAATGCAGAGCGACTTGTAAATACGTACGGGGGTGTCATACGCTGGGTGCGTGATGCCGCTACATGGGCAGTGTACGGCGATGGTCTCTGGCGGATAGACAACAGCGGCAATGAAGTCGGTTCCCTTATCCGATCGGTCATCATCGACATGAGCGACCCCAATGGAGTCGAGGCCCAGTCGTACGGCGCAGAGAATGTCAAAGGGAAGGGTGGAAAACTTGAGCCCTCAGAGCGCTCCAAGTTCCTTAAGTGGGCACAATCACAACGGCTAAGCAACAAGGTTGAGGCTGCACGTAAGTCGGTTGGCTATCACCCAGGATGTAAGAGGATCGATATGGAGAACTTTGACAGCGACCCATGGGTGCTCAATGTACGGAACGGCGTAGTTAATCTGCGTGACGGCTCATTGGTTCCGCATAGCGCTGAGCAACTGCTCATGAAGCAATCGCCGTTGGTCTATGCGCCAAATGCACACTGTCCAGAATGGGAGAAACTCATTAGCTGGGCGCACCCGGATGACGATCAGCACTGGTATATGCAGAAGGTCCTCGGCTATTCAATCACCGGCGACATGAGTGAGCAGGCTTATTGGACGCATCACGGTTATGGGCGAAATGGTAAGTCGGTTGCTTTCCGGGTTCTCTCAGCGGTCCTGGGAGCTTACGCGCACGACCTCCCACCCAAGGCCCTGACAGTGCGCCGTAACGACGCGCATCCAACAGAGCTAGCGGATATCGCCGGTAAGCGCTTGCTCATGGTTAGCGAGCTAACGGCTGGCTCTCGGTATGATGATGCCATCATCAAATCGATCACTGGGCAGGAGCCACTTACCGCTCGACACATGCGCCAGGACAACTTTACGTTTAAACCGATTGGCAAGATTCACTTCCTTGTTAACTCGCTGCCTGGGTCGGATGGTGGCGGGGCAATGGAGCGCCGTGCCCGCACAGTGCCCTGGACGCAGACGGTATCTGAACGGGAAGTGGATCGATTCCTGGCCGAGCGGATCATCGAGAATGAGCTAGCGGGCGTGTTGAATTGGCTTATCGCGGGGATAGAGGGCTGGGTCAGGGAAGGGCTTGAAGTCCCCTTGATGGTCGCTGGGGCAACCAAGGATCACATCCGTGGAGGGGATATTTGGTGGAGTTGGATTGATGATTGCCTTGAGGTTGATGAGACTTCTTCATTGGAGAAAATGGTACTTTACGACAGTTATGTAGACTGGAGTACGGCGAACGGTTCGAAGGTATATAACTCGAAAGTCTTCGGTCAGGCTATTCGAGAGCGTGGTTTCTGTAAGGATTCCCTTCACCCGGTGACACGGCGTGCAAGGTTCAGCGGATACAAATTCATTGACTCAGCTAAACTACACACATAATCCGAAGGTATATCGAAGGCATCCCGAAAGTATCTGAATTGTTGTACAATGTGTTTGACCAGGTATTTAGAAGGTATCGAAGGTATAGAAGGTATTATTAACTCGATCTCTCCGTAAAGAAAATACACTAAAAACTACATATATATTACGTTATACATATTTTTACGTCTCGTATATAGCTCATAAAGGGCGAAATACCTTCGTACCTTCGGAACCTTCGGATGGGGGTGCACAATGGATAATTTGTTGAGGGCTGGGGATATGGTGAATATGACGGAGATTAGACATAAGGAGGGGAAGCCGTGCGAGATGACATATGGGGCTAGAATTGTGGCTGTTGGCTCGATTGGTATTCGGGTTAATGGAGGGAGTGGTAGTGACTATGTAGTGCCATGGAGCACCATTGTTGATGTGGAGGTTATAGAGCAAACAACAAGAAGGTAATTTCGGTCAACAAATTAGGGAAGGGGACTGGTGATGGCGCCTAGGGGCAGACCAACTCAAGCACAACTTATGGCTATGAAAGCAAAGGAGCCTTTGGATGTCCGACGCATGTATGAAATGCGTATCAAGGGAATGTCCATCCATAGGATTGCTGAAGCATTCAACACCTCTTCAAGCTATGTTCACAAGCTTATGGAGAAGTATGCCAAGGCTGAATTGGTGCCCTTCGTAGAGGAGTATCGACAGCTCCAATTGGAGCGATTGGAATTCCTTTGGCAGAAGCTTGTTAGCTCGGGCCGACTGGAGAAAGGCGACCCGGCTGCACTCAATGCGGGTACAGCGATTTTGAAGCGCTTGTCTGACAACCTAGGTTTGGATGCGCCAACAAAGCTCGAATTGGAGACCAAGATTGACCCCAAGGAAATCGAATTGCATAGTCTCATTCTGGAGGCACAACGCAGAGCGCGCGGAGAGATCAAGGCAATCAAAGGCGAGGCAACAGACGAAGATGATGAAGACATTGTCGATGCCGAGGTTGTAGATGAGGAGGAGTGATGTCAGACAACATTGTCGAGGTCGAATTCACACATAGCCAAACAAAGCGCTATCGAATTAGCGATCTCACCAGTACTTGTTTCAAGTTGGCGGATGGTTGTATGCATTTGTTCTACAAGAATGGCTCTGACCCAATCAAACATGTGGTGTCAATTCCGCTACACAATATCCGACAGTGGAGGATTTGGGATGCCTGACCAAGTAGACCAAGCCGGGAAGTACTACAGAATAGGCAGGTTCCGGTTCGAACACCAACTGGATGGTCGCTGGGGCTGTAGCGACGGCTGTCGTGGGGTCTGTAACTTCAGGACGCCCCTTGGCGCCTATGTGGCGTTACGGCGCTGGCAGAGGAGTGTTAAGAGGGAAGGGTAAGCAATGCCTAGCTTGCTGTGTAGCGCATGTCTGCGGTTCCGCTACTCTCCTGTACACGGGCTCATCCGACTTCTGGGCCTCTGTCCTGGCGACAGCTACGGCGATAGGCGCAGCAATGACAAGTGTGTATGAATGGACTATCAAGAATGGATGTGTAGTGGACAAGGAGCCCCACAGCAAGACAGGGCACATCCAGGAGTTCTTGCTAGGCCCTGCTGCGCCACGTGACGGCGACCAGCCCTTGCCTATCCCCAACGACTCGCCAGACATACAGACCCTCGTGCTTGAGGACATCCGAGAGCGGCGCAAGGTCGGGGTCCAGCGTTACGGGACGGCGCTCCAACCGCACAATGGGAGGGACGCTCTCAGGGACGCATATGAGGAGGCTCTGGACCTCGTGATGTACCTACGGCAGGCAATCGAGGAACGCGACACATGATGGTCTATGAGCTCACGCCTGGTGACGTCATTACGGTTGGTGAATCCAGAGCTACATTCATTGCGAGGACGCAACACCCGCTATACCCCAGTCTGTGCCTAGTCGTCTGGGTGCTGGACAATGGGCAGATATCGCTTGATGCCCTGGCGTCTGTACAGGATATAGGCAATCCATATGGTGGCGGGAAGAATGCCCTCAGGGATGCACTATTGGAACAGCAAGCGAGAAGGGGACCCACAAAGCGTGATCTGTGAACCGTGTAAGAAAGGCAAGCACAAGGGGCATCGACTGGGCTGTGCTTGTCAGCACAGCACCAAGCCGCTCGACCAGATTGTGCAGAGGTTTGGTGCTGCTGTTGACAAGGCCAAGGATACAACTCAAGATAAATGGGTGCTGAGTGCACAAGTGGAAGGGGACTCGCCCAAATAGCAGGCCATCCACCAGTATGAGATGACAGAGGGCAAGCAACACAATGGCAGATGCTGATGCTGCGACAGAACGTATCGAGCAGTTCTTGCAGGCAAAGGTGGAACAGGACAAGCGTTACGCCCGGACTTCTTCAGTGAATGGTCTGGTGGCTATGATCCGGATCCATGACAAGGAGACTGGGAAGTTTCAAAACTTCCCATTGATGGCAGATGATCTCCAAACGCTGATAGACGGGCAGAAGAGTATCACCAAATGGGAAGGGGAGATTTTGCCCCTATCTGAGATCAAGCGATTGGGTGTGGAGTCAAGAGAATCCAGAATGCATGGTACACTTTCCTGAGCGCCGACCCTGAATCTGAGTCCTGAAGTGTTTGCAGAGCTTCTGGAGGCTGCGCGAGGCACACACGCTGTGTGATCCGGGCGCCTAGCTGGATCCTCCCGATTTGACAGCGGTAAGCCTGGGCCCTGAGTAGGGTCCAGGCTGCCGTGCGCTTAGGGGCCATCCTAGGGATTGGGGTAGGGTTGCCTGCCATATGGCCGATAGCGTTTGGGAGGATCTCTGATGACACAGCGCAGAGGGTCCAAAGGTGGCAGACTTCCATTCTGTTCACAAGCACAATGGAGGTTTGTATTTGCGACGCACCAACCTTGGGCACGTAAATGGGCGCACAAAATTCATGGTCGAAAGGTGGCCCTGTATCGAGCCCTGCCTATGCGAAAGTCCTTGCGTCGAAAGGCACGCTAGGCTCAATGGTGCTGGTCTGGTGTTTGTGTAGTGTGGGGTGCATTCCGTAAGTGCCAGGCCAGCCCCAGCGAGATTGTGATTGAATTCGAATTGCGATCTCGGCCGTGACGAGCATTGGAACTTTGTGCGTGCAATCCGAAGTGCAATCGCAGCCATCGTAATTGCCGCAGGGTTTATCCTGCCGCTCCACATTGTTACAGCGACCCCTATTACCTCTGCTGCCGTTGCAGCGGCGAAAGTCGCTCCGGTGGTATCGAGGGTGCAGACAGCACAGCAGAAGCGCTATAGTGCTATGCGATTCGCTCTGAGCAAGAAGGGTGGTTGGTATCTGTACGGCGGGAATGGGCCTACCAGATATGACTGCTCTGGGCTAGTAGTCGCCGCATACAATCATGTGGGGGTCTCGTTGCCCCGTACGACATACGGGATGCTTGGGTCGAGCAAGCTCATTCGCATTCCACGCTCACAGGCTAAGTGGGGGAACCTCGTGTTCTTCAGTAGTGGCCATGTTGAGATGGTTAGCAGCGCTTACCGATATGCCTACGGCGCGCACCATTCCGGGACGCGCATTGGCTACCGGCATTACTATGGCAGTCCGACTTTCTACAAGGTGAGAGGAACCTGATACATGGGCATTACCGATGACCCGTCCGACCCACGACTCACGCGTGGGTCGGATGTGGAGCCTAAGCCACAGGCAGAGGTCTACTTGGTCCTATCCCCAGATGAGAGAGCCAAGGGATTTGTACGCCCACTCCGGCTGTCCTACTGGCACGAGAAGTGTGAGGCTGTCACCAAGATGGCCTTGCCCATTGCGGAGACCTATGCGCGTGAGCCCGCATTCTACGGCGCTACCTATTGTTGTGTGTGCCAGATGCACAAGCCGGTAGGCGCAGAAGGGGAATTCCATTGGTGCATTGATGGCCAGGGGCAATCGCCTGATGACCCAAAGGTAGGCACATGAAGGGCAGTGCGGGAGTCGAGTATCACCCTGTGGGCGGTATCGAGCTGCGCTCAGAGGGTAATGAGCTCGTGGTGTCATTCGAGCATGATGGCGAATGGTATGAGGCATTCCGTGAGAATCGGGAAGGGCCAATTCACCATACCTTTCATGCCAATGGCATCAAAGGATTGGTTGAGGGTGAAATGGAAGTCCAAAGGGGAAGGGATTTGGACATTGGCTAAATTCGAGAAATTGGTTGAGGCCATTCAATGGGATGGTCTTAACCTGCAGGAGATCTGGGACACATTCGGCTGTGGGGAGATCTATGGCCCCACCCCGGACCTAGGCCACAACAATCTCCGCATTCATACGGAGACGAGCAAGAAAGACGTCTGTGTCGGCGAGTGGGTGTGCCGAGACGAGATGGGCAATCTGTACAAGGAGGAGGATCCGGAATTTCGCAGGACTCACAGGGAGGTAATGCCCAGGTCCTCTGAGGAGATCTTTCGACAGCAACGTCATCTTCATGTCGAGCAGTATAAGAGTGCCATTGGTGAGGTCGAGTGAATGAGGAGCAGGCATTCAGGCGAGTGATCATCATATGTCTGGATGATAATGATATTGTTCAGGAGATTGTGGAGGTCGATAAGGGCAAGGTCCAGGTGAATCTTGATACTGAGCGTGAGCATGACATCCTTGGCGGACTTCTCCAGAGTACTCCACCTCGTGTCAATCGTGATGTGACCATTAAGGTTCCTGGGGGTAGATTCTCAATTTATCAGCAGACCGACCAGAAGGTGATTGACTACCAGAAGATGCTTGGAGAGATAACTGATGCGACCTAAATATCCACTGTTGTCTGAATCAACAATTAAAGATGTACAGGCAGAGGTCCTGCGAGCCAGCACAGTTCACAGGGATAAGTCTCTGCTCAACCCGGATATGCCGGATGTGGAGAAGCTCGCTGCCTTGGTTGAGGAGGTTGGGGAAGTAGGCAAGGCCCTAACGTACGATCAACAGAGAAAGGACCTACCAAGAGAACTCCTCCAAGTAGCAGGCCTTGCATTGGCCTGGGTCGAATCGATAGGGGCTGGTAATGGCTGACGGCACGCCAATATATAAGCGTGGCGATGTTGTTTATTGCCCACACATCAGTGGGCCAGCACAGGTTGTCAAGATCCGGGTACATAGCACAACAATCAGCCAGGTTGAGCACGCAGAGACCATATACCTTGTGCGACGGCTTAGCTCTTCATGGATGCCATTCACTGGGCGGTGGGTGACGGCGGAGTCATTGCAACGGTGGCCATCGTGATTATTGTGACTAATGATTATGAGGATATCAGGAAGGTAACGTGCCCCTCCAAGGTAAGGGCAATGAATGCAGTTCTCAATCAATTCCTTTGCCCTGGTTGTAGGGGGCAGATTAAATTGAGTGATTATGGGATGAAGTGTAATCCATGTAAGGTGCATTATCAATTTGTTCCAGCTGAATGATCAGAAGGAATTCTTGTGTTCTATGCTCGCAATACTTATGTGGTAAGAGCGGCACGATGGTTCAAGAATGGCGATCACCCAAAGGATGGGCCTCCTGATAAGGAGGGGAGGATTGTTCGGTACTATCGACACCCTGACATCCCTGGGGATATGCATTGTGTGACGTGTGGGGACGCATGCGAGCACAAACAAAAGCAATCGCTTCACAAGATCATCGAGGAGGCATTGGCCAATGGCTACCTCCCAGCTGCTATGCCAACAGAGGAATTCCGCTATAGCAAATTCATGTTTCCTGCGGTTGATACGACAGAAGACAGCGAATGGGACATTGTCCTGGTCAAGCTGACGCTGCCCCTACGGCGCGCATACCTCGACACCCAATACATACTCCAGCCCAAGAAGGGCAACACGTGAGCGATGGGCCTAGGGCTGACAACTACTGTAAATGTCGCTCATGTTGGGGCTGGTTTGTCGAGGAGCACCTTGGGGAGGATTTGGATGAATTGGGGAAGGATCTTTCTTGGTGGTCTGGATTGTCTGAGCACAGGGATCCTCCGGCAGGGGTTGAGTTGTAATGGCAATCGACAAGATTAGTAGACGAGACCTTGACCAATCTCATGAATGGAGTGGCGACAGCAATTTCATGCCAGACCCGCATTCCACTGGATGGTGTTGTCTTAGATGTAATGCCATGATTTGTATGTTCTGTACTCCAAAACAAAATTCGGATTATGAAATGGCAACACAGCCTTGTTCTGAATAGGACACGTAAGCTATCCGCATGATAGCAACGGCAGAAGATGATGTTTGGGCTGATAGCAGCCAATTCGATTTGGATGAATACATATCCGCATTCGACCCGGCATTGCTGGAGACCCGTGCAGGCCGAAAGGCGATTACTCGGACAAGGCCACTCCTCTTTGCGCTGCTATACCTTCCGCACCTCCTGAGAAGCCCAGAGACAGGCGATTCCATCACCTGGGCGGATACGCACCTAGCCTTTGCGCGTTATGGCCGTACATGGATACGAGACGCTGGGCTGCGTACGGACCGGCACGTGTTTGTGGCGCCTCGTGACTCCGCTAAGTCAACCTGGTTCTTCAAGATCCTCCCTCTCTGGGCAGCGGCGCATAGGCATAAGAATTTCATTGCGGCATTCTCCTCTTCCTCGCAGCAGGCACAAAGTCATCTGGCTGGATTCAAGAATGAGCTGGACACCAATAGGCTGCTACAGAATGACTTCCCTAAACTCTGTAGGCCAATGCGACGCCCCAGTGGTGTGAACGTTTCTGACACACAGGGGATGTTGTTTACATCAAGCCAATTCTCATTCGCTGCACGAGGTATTGATGCCGACGTTCTAGGTCTGGTAGACCCAGTCAACAGGCGACCCCAGGTATTGATCCTTGATGACATCGAGCCAGACGAGACCAATTACAGCGCTTACCAGAGCCGTGGCCGACTTATGACTATGCTCGATACCATTCTACCAATGAATGAGAGGGCACACGTTGCACTAGTCGGGACCGTTACAATGGCTGGTTCGATTATCCACCAATTGGTACAGAGCAAGCTGGAGCCTGGAAATGATATCCCCAATTGGATTGAAGAGAACAGATTCCAGGTGCACTACTTTGCCCCCATTGTGGATACGGCGGAAGGGGGACGGCGTTCTGTATGGCCTGGGAAATGGCCAATGGAATACCTTTTGAGTATTGAGCACACACGAGGCTTTGCAAAGAACTTCCTGAATCTGCCGATCAGCACAGACGGCGACTATTGGACGCCGGATGACATTCGGTATCAGGATGTTGAGGCAACTAGCGCTGTGCTCTCGATTGACCCTGCAGTCACCAAGAAGAAAACCAGCGACTTTTATGGGATAGCCGTAGTAGCCTTTCAGGCGCCACGTAAGGAGGGCAATCGGGTTATCCCACCCCGTGCCGCTGTCCGGCTTGCCAGAGCCGTACGGTTGAGTCCAGCTGGCCTCCACAAGATGGCGGCACAGATCCTTACGGACTGGCCAGAGATCGGAGTCATCGTTATCGAGACCAACCAGGGCGGAGATACTTGGAAGGAGATCCTGCATGATTTGCCTGCCCGAATAACAACTGTGTGGCAAAATGAACCAAAGGAGGTGAGGGCAGGGCGTCTGCTTAACCGATACCAAAGGGGTATGGTTACACATGCTTACCCTCTGGCGCAAGCAGAGACGCAATTGTGTGCTTACCCGAATGTGCTCAATGATGATATTGTTGATGCGATCGGCACCGGGGTACACTTTTATTGGATGAAACGTAAGCGCCGTATTGCCAAGACGGTCCAGCCGAGATAGGAATACCAATGTCAAGGTTTGTGTTGATTGTTGTGATTGGTTTGGCTATTGCCGCAACAATTATTGCTGGTATCAGTGCGGCGGTAAGCATGCACTATCAGGGCTAGGCACAGGGTAGGGTATCTCTGTGTCCACACGGGGCAGGGGAGGCAACAATGGGTAAGGCTAAGCGGAACAGAGATCAGAAGATTTTCGAGCGGCAAAATAAACAGCCGATTGCCATTCATGGCACAGGGGTTCAATATGAAGCTCGTAGTGCTGTTAAGGGCATAATGGACCCTGGCCCTGGTAAACATTATTGGGTCGTTATTGCTACTTGGGGAGTGGCTGATCCGGCGAGCAAGGAGATCCAACATATGGATATGGAAAACCTTCTTGATTTTGCTGGGCCTGGATGCTTTAAGTGTGAGCAAGAATACACAGCAGCAATAGACGCCAATCCTTGTAGGGTAGGGTAGCATTAATGTATGAACTCTACACATGGGTTCGGGATAGGCTTAAGCCTTTCGCTTGTTGGTTCTTCAATCATATTGGTGAATTCATTTGCTTCATCGGGTTCCTTGTGCTTATTATCGGGTTGGTATTCTTTACAGCACCGTTCCCCAAATGATCTGGGACAAGCCAATGCCAATAGATGTGATATCCCTAACTCCAGGGGATGTTGTTGATAATATGGGTGAAAGGTATACATTCATAGCAAGGGCGAATCATCCAATATACATTGGACTTCAATTGGTGATATGGAGGCTAGCAGACGGCTCTGTTGCCTTTGATGCGCTTCACCCCAGGCAACAAGTGGTTGGCGTGAAGGTCGATAGTGGACCTGACAATTTCCGCAGAGCTGTTGGAATGGAGTAATGATGGGTGACCACAAGTTGACAGATATCATGCCAGCAATTCGTGCACCTTGGATCAAGAAGGAACTTCGCTCTCGCCCGGAACGCCTATTGGCAATAGGGATTGTTGCTATCAGCGTGGGGGTTAGCTCCCATGTTCTGGCTGCCCCGGTAGCAGCAGGCCCACAGGGTCCACCAGGCTCCGTCCATTCGGTCACTGTTGCGCCGTCATACGTCCAGCAGGCTGCACCGAACAGACCGCGACGGTCAATTGAGCCGCGCCGTGCTGCTGTGCCCCTGAAGTCCTCTATGGCCCGTACGGCGTCTGCGACCCCTAAGCCCACCCCTACGTTCACCCCGTCGCCGGTAAGCCCTCCTAAGCCAACTCCGGTCGATGTCCCTTCACCGGAACCTAAGCCCACAATAGTCACGACTGTCACGCCAGTGCCGCCTGTGCATTCTGATACTCCGCCATCGGTGGCTCCGGCAAGCCCTTGAGGGACATAGCATTAGAATAATTGCCATCGGCATCCCGGCTAAGATAAGGCAATTCCTATATAGGAAATGTCTGGTTCCCGGGAGTTTCTGAATGGCTATTACACCAGAACAACAGGCACAGATCGATGAGGTTCGTCGTGAGGCCAAGGCTTACCATGAGGCCAAAGCATTTTTTGAGGGGCATGTCGAGGAGATCTATGCCAGCCCCAAGATTCGGCAAATGCTACAGAAGTCGAATCTGAATGAGCTTGATGCCATCAACTTTGCCAAGATCCCCTGTAAGGCAATGTTGAACCGACTGGAGATTAAATCAATCTCTGCTAAGTCGCCAGAGGGCAAGGACCTTGGGGATGAACTCAAGGCAATTCAGGATCGCAATCTGATGGGCTTCTTTCAGCCCGACGCGCATGAAAAGACATCCAGCCTAGGTGATTGTTACATATTCGTTTGGCCTGTTACTGATGATGATGATAATGTCATCTCTGTTGATATCCGGGTCAATAGCCCAATGACAACACGTATCTTCTATGACCCGGAAGATCCATTGCTCAAGATGAATGTTGTTAAGGTCTGGACCTATGACACAATCGATGGAAGGGAAAGTCGAGCCAATTTTTATTACTCGGATCGCATTGAGCGTTATGTAACAGAGAAGAACAAGAACGGCAAGGGAACAAAGGCAGAGGATTGGATGCGCTATCAAGCCCCCAAGGAAAAGGGCAAGAACAAGGATTGGCTGATCCCCAATCCTTGGGGCGAATTGCCATTCTTCCATATGCGCACCGGATTCCCTTATGGCATTCCGGACAATCATGATGCCTGGGTTCCACAGATCATGATCAACAAGCTTGTGATCTCGCATGCCTCTACGATTGACTTCCAGAACTTCCCGCAGCGTTATTTCCTAACAGACCCTACGGACGATAACACAATGGGTGGGTCAGACAGTGACCCAGACTTCCCACAGGATGAGGACAACGATCCTGAGAGCCCTTACAATGCCAGTAGGTTCCGTGCCGATCCTGGATCTGTTTGGGTGGCTACGGCGAAACAAGCCGGGCAATTTCAGTCTGCTTCCCCGGATACATTCATTTCGCCGTTCAATCGGTATGTGCTCGCAATGTCACAGGTAACTGAAACTCCACTGCATGAATTCGATAAGAGCGGGAATGCCCCTAGTGGCGAGAGTCGGAAGGTCCTGGAGGCGCCACTAATCGCACGTTGCGATGCACGCAAGCTTCTGACAACGAGTACCTGGGCTGACGTCTACCAATTCGCCCTTGAGCTACTGGGCCACGAGGGGGCTATGGTAACGATCAACTGGAAGTCCAGCGCGAGTGAGCCTGGGCAGGCTGAATGGGAGATGGCATTCAAGAAGATTGATGTGGGAATTCCAGCAGAGGTTGTGTTCCAGGAAATGGGTTATGATGCCGAGGTCATGAAGGATTGGCACAAGGGACGTTCTGAGCCGGATGACCTAGCATACGGCACAATCACCATCAATGAGCGGCGTGCACAGATTGGCCTTTCGCCGTTGCCTGGGCGTGAGGGGAACCAGAGGGTAAGGGCACCATCCGATGGACAGGATGGTACGGATCTTCACACAGCTAGACTATTGGCAGAGCAAGATGGACACCTACCTGGTGGGGTTA
>Ga0193708_1000230_pt1 | contig 12758 bp, 9 predicted proteins | sample H3c1metaG_FD_160570 | JGI IMG/M metagenome (GOLD analysis project Ga0193708, IMG submission 160570) | Soil microbial communities from a riparian zone of the East river system, Colorado, United States - H3c1 | ecosystem: Environmental > Terrestrial > Soil > Riparian zone | place: USA: East River...
CCATGGTCACCATCATGCTTGGTAGCATCATCTACGTCATCATCATGCGTGATGGATGACGCTCCTGCTGCGTTAGATCGGGCTGTTGCTTGCGTTCTTGTTCGATCTGCTGTGTGCTGCGTTCGATCGATTGGTGCGCCGCCTGCGCTTTGTCGACGTAGATGCGGTGATGGGCCGGGTCGCTCATCGCACCTTGCACGACGAACAGGCCGGTGCCGTCGCGATTGGCAATCACATGGTCGATTCGCTGCAGTCCGCTCACTCGGGCTTCAAAAGCCAAGGTACCGGCGGCGTTCCGGTATTCCTGTTCGGAGCGGAAGCCCATCTTCTGCGGGTCGAGCTGCTTGAGGCCATCGTAGGCCTGTCGATACAATATGCATCCGCCATCACCAGATAGGGGACCTTCTCCTTGAGCGGCAGGAAGTAGAAATACCCACCCGCGAGAATTAGCGACATCAGGATCGCGCTGAATGCCACCAACCATGCCCGACGTTCGCTGCGGCGTGCGATGTCGGCGATCGTCACTTCGAAATTGACCGATTTCGACACGGCACTTTCGATGCCGGATGTCGTTTGCGACTTACGCAACTTCATGACGCACCCGTGACGAACGAGGCAATGGACGATGACTTCTTCCTAGGCCACGATACGAACGGGTCCGGGCAATGAACTGCCACGTTTCGATCAGGTGCCGGCATAGACGGTGAGCCATCAGGACTGACCTTTGCCATTTCAGTTGGTGGTAACTGATGCATTCTCAGCAGGCTCGATCTGTGCCTGATCGGAGGCGCGAACGACGATCTGGGTCGCGGTTGCAGTGATGGAAACCAGCTGCTCGGCGTAGATCGCAGATAACTGCGAAACGGCCTCCTGGAGATTGCTGGTCTGGACATGGGCGACCGGCGCATGCAGCGTGAAATCGGACGGATGCAGATACGAAAGAGTCATCTTTGAATCTCTTGCCCAGCGAGTCAGCATCGTCTTGAGTGTTCCATCCATCGGTGATGGATAGAACATGTAGGACTGGTATAGGGGAATCGCTTCCGTCGTTTCGGCATAGTGGTTAACGGCCTTCCAACGACCGTTGATGCCCGGTGCCGGACGTGTGGCACAGCTTGCGAGCACCCCACTCATGAGGGCCAGGAATGCGAAGTAAATTAAAATTTCGGTTCTAGTTTTCACGCTTCATGGCTCGATTAGTTTTTGATCCTGGCGACACGCCAAGCGCGCGCACAGTCCCGCCGCGCGCAACAGGCTGCGCAAAAAATGCATGAATGTTTTCCCAGTACTATTCTTAGTCAACAGAACATGCTCGTAAGCGGCCGTTTACCAAAACAAAACGCGACGCAAACAACTACGACGGCCCGCTCGAACAAGCAGACGCTCAAGCACTCCGTTGACTATCTCCCCGCCTGCGGATGCACGGAAAGGCTATGAACACGGATTGATATGGTCGGCCTCCTTGCCGAACTCGATCCCTTAGATTATTTCGATCCTTGAAATATCCGCTGTTTCACAATGGCAGCGCGGAGATGCGCGCCAGAACCCACGTGAGTAACACGACAGGCCAGCGCTGGGTTGAACTTAGCCTGACAAATGAGTCAGGTCAAGTAGAACTCATCGTTATGCCATTTGGATCAACCTCTCCGGCCCCATGGCCCAGAAATTAAAGCCACTAACGTTTGGCTCGCCGTTCGTGTTTCCGGGCCATTGCAACGCACCATTGACGGCTAGGTCAATCAGGATTTTCTGACGCTGCCCCAAACGTTGTCAGTTTATCGTGCAATCCGGCCGCTCGAGCACACGAAGTGGTCGCGCACTTCTTCGATCGTCAGATGCCTGTTCACGTTGCCACACATCACGGCACAAGAAGACCTCCCTATCGAAGCCCATTGCCTTGAGCTCCTGCGACAGTATCAACGCACTGCGTTCTTCCCACTTCCTGCGAGAGAGTTCGCACCAACGAGTAATATTCTGCTTACGGGCTGTCGGGTAGCCGAGCATGTCCGATTAATCGCTGCGCCCTGCTACTTGCAAGGCCCACGATTATCTGCAGCGCATAATTGGTGATAATCGTGTGATATGTCCTCCGCGCAGGTCGCATCAAGCTGCGCCATGCTCTGGATAATTGGCAACAGGCGAATGTTGTAGCCGACCATGTAGACGACAAGCGGCGCGATGATGTCCACCTTGCCGATCGAAGTGAGTGAGCTACGGACTGCTCTGCGGCAATTTCCTGGTACTGAGGTTGTGATGACCTGATTGAAGAACGGATTGACAGTTAATCGCTCTCCGCGAGCTTGTTCGGCTGAATGCCGACATACATGGTCATCCTCTTCTTGCGTATGTCCGTCAACAGGAAGTCGTCGCTGTTGGCAGCAGCATCAAGAACCGGGTTGATCTTTCCGATGCGGCGCCACAGATCGTGCTGTATGGATTCTGCGCACGGTAACGACTCGAAATCGCACAACCGAGGTATCACACTATCGCAAGAACGAGTCCCAGATTTTTTACGAATCCCCTAAAGTGTTCAAAGAAAATTTTTGTCGTGGGCCTGAGTATCGCGCGCCCATTGCGGAGTCGAGTGTCATCCCGGACCAGAATTTCTGAGCCTCCTCGATCTCTGCCTGCGCAAAACGAAAAAAGCCAACGAGCATCCTCTCGCTGGCTTGATTCGCATCTTCGATGGCGCGCCCGGAAGGATTCGAACCTCCGACCCCCAAGTTCGTAGCCTGGTGCTCTATCCAGCTGAGCTACGGGCGCGCAGAAGGCGAATTGTGCCGAATCGAGCCGTCATTGGTCAATTCGTGCACGTTTGGAACTGGCGGAGACTGAGGGATTCGAACCCTCGATGGAGCTTTTGACCCCATACTCCCTTAGCAGGGGAGCCCCTTCGGCCTCTCGGGCAAGTCTCCGGATCGCACTGCGCCTGGGCGCAGTGCGCGGAGAAGGATACCGGCTCACCCGACTTGCGGCAAACCTTCCGTGGCGGGTTCGATGGCGCGCTCGTCGGCGGCGCCATCTTCACGATGGATGCGCTGGTAGATTTCCTCGCGATGTACCGCGACGTCCTTGGGCGCGGTGATGCCGATGCGCACCTGATTGCCCTTCACGCCGAGCACGGTGACGGTCACTTCGTCGCCGATCATCAGGGTTTCGCCTACCCGGCGGGTCAAAATCAACATGTTTTTATTCTCCGTATCCAGCGGCCCATTCGCTGAGCTGCGTTGCTCGCATTGGCGCGACAAACGCTTACATTTGTTGGGCAAACGTTGATCATGATACCGACCGGCCACGCTGAACCGGTAGGCAGTAAGTCACGAACGTTCAGCTCAGGCGTTCAGCGACCCAGGTGTCGACCCCGGCCAGGGCATCCACCAAGGCGGGGCCGTCATCACCACCGCCCTGCGCCATGTCAGGGCGACCGCCGCCCTTGCCGCCGATCTGACCGGCGATATGCGCCAGGAGTTCACCGGCCTTGACGCGACCCGCCGCGGCGCCACTAACGCCGGCCACGAGGGCGGCCTTGCCATCCTGGGTGCCTGCCAGGATCACTACGGCATCGCCCAGCTGTTGCTTGAGTCGGTCGACGGCATCGCGCAGCGCCTTGGCGTCAAAGCCTTCGAGGCGTCGCGCCAGCACCTTGATGCCGGCGATGTCAGTGGCCGCGGTCGACAGATCTGCCGTCGCGCCGCTGGCCGCCTTGGCCTTGATCGTGTCGAGTTCGCGCTCCAGCCGTTTCTGGCGGTCCAGCAGGCTGCGTAGCTTGTCGGCGATCTCGCCGGAGGTACCGCCTAGCAGGCGCGCGGCCTCGTCGAGGCGCTTCTCCTCGTCGGCGACGTAGTCGAGCGCGCCCTGTCCCGTCAGGGCTTCGATGCGTCGCACACCGGCGGAGACGCCACCTTCGGAGACGATCTTGAACAGGCCGATGTCGCCGCTGCGGCGTACGTGGGTGCCGCCGCACAGTTCGGTCGAGGTGTCGCCGAGCCGCAGGACCCGTACGCGCTCGCCGTACTTCTCGCCGAACAGGGCCATCGCACCGAAGTCGAGAGCCTCCTGCATGTTCATCTGGCGGATGTCGGCCTCATGGTTGGCGCGGATCTCGGCATTGACGCGGCGTTCGATCTCGGCCAATTCGGCCGCGGTGACCGGTTGAAAATGCGAGAAGTCGAAGCGCAGTCGGTCGGGCGCCACCAGCGAACCTTTCTGCGTCACGTGCGTGCCGAGCACGTCGCGCAACGCGGCGTGCAGCAAATGCGTTGCTGAATGATTCAGTACGGTCGCCGCGCGACGCGCTGCGTCGACGGAGGCGACGACATGGTCGCCGCGCCGCAGGGTACCGGCCTCGAGTCTGCCCACGTGACCGTGGAACTGGCCTGCCAACTTCTGTGTTTCGCGCACCAGGAAGCGCACGCCCTGTTCGTCGAATTCGCCGGTGTCACCGACCTGGCCGCCGGATTCGGCATAGAACGGTGTCCGGTCGAGCAACACGATGGCTTCGTCGCCGGCGTCGATGGATTCGACCGGGCGGCCGTCGCGCAACAGCGCGACGACTTGCAGGCCGCCGGCGGTCAGCGTGTCGTACCCCATGAATTCGGTCGGTTGCAGTTGCGCGACGAGTTCCGCCGGCAGGACCGTGCCGCCAGCGAACTTGCCGGCCGCGCGCGCGGTCTCGCGCTGCTGGGTCATGGCGGCGTCGAACCCGGCCATGTCGACCGACAAGCCACGCTCGCGCGCGATGTCGGCGGTGAGGTCGACAGGGAACCCGTAGGTGTCATAGAGGCGGAACGCATCCGCGCCCGGGATGGTGCCGACGCTACGCCTGGCAACGTCGTCGAAGATGCGCATGCCAGAGTCGAGCGTCTCGGCGAAGCGCTCTTCCTCGGCCTTGAGCGCGCGCTCGACCAAGTCGCGCTTGGCGGTCAGCTCGGGATAGGCCTCGCCCATCACGGCATCGAGCGTGGCAACCATCTTGTGGAAGAACGGCTCGCGCATCCCCAGCATCCAGCCGTGGCGCAGGGCGCGGCGGATGATCCGGCGCAGCACGTAGCCGCGGCCTTCGTTGGATGGCAGCACGCCGTCGACGATCAGGAAAGAACAGGCACGAATGTGGTCGGCGATCACGCGCAGCGATTTGTTTTCGAGGTCGGAGGTGCCTGTCAGCTCGCCGGCCTTGCGGATCAACGCCTGGAACAGATCGATTTCGTAATTGCTGTGCGCGTGCTGCAGGACCGCGGCGAGTCGCTCCAGGCCCATGCCGGTGTCGACGCAGGGCGCTGGCAACGGCTGCAGGCTGCTGTCGGGCTGGCGGTCGAACTGCATGAACACCAGGTTCCAGATCTCGATGAAGCGGTCGCCGTCCTCATCCGGCGAACCCGGTGGGCCACCGAAATGCTGCTCGCCATGGTCGTAGAAAATCTCCGTGCACGGACCGCACGGGCCGGTGTCGGCCATCTGCCAGAAATTGTCGCTGGCGTAGGGCGCGCCTTTGTTGTCGCCGATGCGGACGATACGCTCGACCGGAAGGCCGATGGTGTCGTGCCACAGGGCGTAGGCTTCGTCGTCGGTGTGATAGACGGTGACCAGCAGGCGGTCCTTGGGCAACTTCCAGACTTCGGTCAACAGCTCCCAGGCCCAGAGAATGGCGTCCTTCTTGAAGTAATCGCCGAACGACCAGTTGCCCAGCATCTCGAAGAAGGTGTGATGACGCGCGGTGTACCCCACCTGGTCGAGGTCGTTGTGCTTGCCGCCCGCACGCAGGCAGCGCTGGACATCGGCCGCACGTACGTAGCTGCGCTTCTCGGCGCCGAGGAACAGGTCCTTGAACTGCACCATGCCGGAATTGGTGAACAGCAGCGTCGGATCATTCCCGGGCACCAGCGGTGCCGACGGCACGATGGTGTGACCCTTCGCGCGGAAGAAGTCGAGGAAATCGCGCCGGATTTCCGAAGTGCTGGGCACCGCTGTATCGGGCGCTGGTTTACTGGGTTTGGGCTTCGTGCTCATGAGCTGACATTGGTTGGCGGGCGCAATTCCTGCGCCGCGAGCCCCGAAGATGCGGGCGCGGACCCGGATGGGCAACCCAATATCCCAAGATTAACAGGCTGGGGGCGGCAGTCGCCTCTCGAATTCCCGATCATTGCGATAGGGCGGGACGAAAAACCGCTCAGTCGTCCGGGTGCTGCCGCGTTGCGTAGCGCACGCTGTCACCGTCGAAGCCGCGCCGGATCAGGAAATCGGCGGCCTTGCGGCGCAGGGCGATATTGTCCGAGAGGGTCGCGCCGTAGCGCCGCCGCACCAGATCGCGGGCGATGGCAGGCCAGTCGCCCTCGCCCGCCCTGTCCAGGGCAGCCAGCGCGGCTTCGATCATCTCCTCGCCCAAGCCGTGGGTGCCCAGTTCGGCGCGGATACGGATTGGGCCGTAACCGTGCGCCATGCGCATGCGGGCAAGGCTGGTTGCGAAACGGGCATCGTCCTGCCAGCCCTCGGCGGTCATCCGTTGCACCGCCAGGCCAGCCTCGTCGTCCGGCACGCCGCGTGCGGTCAGCTTGCGGGTCAGCTCCTTGCGCGAATGCTCGCGCCGGACCAGCAATCCGAGCGCGCGCTGCGCCGGGGTCATCTCCCGGCGCTTGGCCTGCGGACGTGATCCGCTCCTCGCAATGTCGGCATCGTCCACTTAGTCGAACCGTCTACCGGTGAGTACTCGCCCGGGGCGGATCAGACTTCCGTGTCTTCCGCTTTGACTTCCTTGATCAACACCGCATCCGGCACGAGCTGGGCGCGCAGGGTGGTTTCCAGCTTCGTCATGACCGCCGGATTCTCCTTGAGGTACTGGCGTGCGTTTTCCTTGCCCTGGCCGATGCGCTCGCCGTCGTAGCTGTACCAGGCACCCGATTTCTCCACCAGCTTGGCATCCACGCCCATGTCGATCAGCTCGCCTTCGCGGCTGATGCCTTCGCCATACAGGATCTCGGTGACGACGACCTTGAACGGCGGCGCCATCTTGTTCTTGACGACTTTGATCTTGGTCTGGTTGCCGATGATCTCCTCGCCCTTCTTGATCGCGCCGATGCGGCGGATGTCGAGGCGCACGGAGGCGTAGAACTTGAGTGCGTTGCCGCCGGTGGTCACTTCCGGGCTTTGTCCCGGCATCATGATGCCGATCTTGTGACGCAACTGATTGATGAAGAACACCATGCAGTTGCTGCGCTTGATGTTGCCGGTCAGCTTGCGCAGGGCCTGGCTCATCAGGCGCGCCTGCAGGCCCGGCAGCTGGTCGCCCATCTCGCCCTCGATCTCGGCGCGCGGCGTCAGTGCGGCGACCGAGTCGATCACCACCATGTCGACGGCGTTCGAACGCACCAGCATGTCGGCGATCTCGAGCGCCTGCTCGCCGGTGTCGGGCTGCGACACGAGCAGGTCGTCGACGTTGACGCCGAGCTTCTGCGCGTAGGTCGGATCGAGCGCATGCTCGGCGTCGATGAAGGCCGCGACGCCGCCGAGCTTCTGGCATTCGGCGATCGTCTGCAGGGTCAGCGTGGTCTTGCCGGAAGATTCCGGGCCGTAGATCTCGACCACGCGACCGCGCGGCAAGCCACCAATGCCCAGCGCGATGTCGAGCAGCAGCGAGCCGGTCGGGATCACCGGCACCACTTCGGCGACGCGGTCGCCCATGCGGATCACCGAGCCCTTGCCGAACTGCTTCTCGATCTGGCCCAGGGCCGCGGAGAGTGCGCGCTTCTTGTTCTCGTCCATCGTGGTGTTCCTTGCAAGGTGGGAAAGTCGGGTTGCAGGCAATCTAGCGGGCGTCCGTCGCAAAGGCTGCGACCTCGCCGCCCGTGATCGAAGGATCGGCTGTTGCGTACTGCGCCTGTAGCGCGCGACCGCCCCGGGGCATGTCGGAAATCGCCGCATCGGATCGCAGGAAAGCGCGTCCTGCGATTGTCGTGGCTGGTGTTGCACGCGAGAGCGGCCTCATGCTCAACGGTTCGGCCGCACCAGCCCGCAGTACAGGCCTTCGATGGCGAAGTCCTGATCGGGCAGCACATCGATCGGGGCGTAGTCGGGATTGCGCGGTAGCAGGCGGATCCGGTCCTTGCCGATCTTCAGCAGCTTGACCGTGATTTCGTCGTCGATCCGCGCGACGACGATCTGGCCGGTGCGCGCGTCGGCGGTGCGATGCACGCCGATCAGGTCGCCGTCGAAGATGCCCTCGTCGCGCATTGAGTCGCCCTTCACCTTCAGCAGGTAATTGGGCGCCGGCGAGAAGAAATTGCGATCGAGCAGCACGTAATCGTCGCCGCCGATATCGGCGCCGATCGGCGCACCCGCCGCCACGCGGCCTAGGACCGGCAGGCGCAGGGCATCGTCGGGTGTGGCCGGGCGCATCTCCCGGGCTTCATCGCGCACGACGCGGATGCCGCGTGCCTGTCCCGGAATGCGCTTGATGGCGCCGGCCTGTTCGAGGGCTTCGAGGTGATATTGGGCCGCGCGCACGCCGCGAAAGCCGAAAGCCGCCGCGATTTCCGCCTGTGAAGGCGGCATGCCGTCCGAGTCGATGCGCTCGGTGATCATCGCGAGCATCGCTTGCTGGGTGTCGGTCAGGTCCATGGTTAGTAGTAATACTACTAACGAGCGGTGCACGCAAGCCCTAGCGCTCGGTGGAATCCACGCGGGCTACAGCCCCTGCAGGCCCTGCAGCGCCGCCGCAACGGTTCGGCGCCGGACCGCGTCGCGGTCGCCGTCGAAATGAAACAGCTCGGCCCTGGGATAGCCGCCCCGGCGTTTCCAGGCGATCCACACCGTGCCGACCGGCTTCTCCTCGGTGCCGCCGCCCGGTCCTGCGATCCCCGTTACAGCCACTGCCACGCTGGCGCCGGAGGTCACCAGAGCGCCGGAGACCATTTCGATGACGGTCTCGCGGCTGACCGCACCTTGCGTTTCCAAGGTTTGCGCGCGCACGCCGAGCAACGCCTGCTTGGCCTCATAGCTGTAGGCCGCGAGCCCGCAATCGAACCATTCGGAAGAACCGGCGACGTCGGTCACTGTCTTGGCGATCCACCCGCCGGTGCAGCTTTCGGCGGTGACGAGGTGGTCATGTCGGGCGCGCAGCTGTTCGCCGAGCGATTCCGCCAGCTGGCGCAGTTCGAGATCGGAGGGAGGCATCGACGTGTCCGCACGGGCGAGCGCGCTTTGTAGCCCAAAAGCGCCTTCGTGTCGCGGCGCAAAAGAAACGGCCCGCGCATGGCGGGCCGTTTCGCGACACGATGTCGCCGACTCAGTAAGTTACGCGAAAGGTCACGCCGTAGGTCGCGGGCGCACCGAGGAACGCGTTGTAGGAATTGAGCGGGTCGCCCGGCGCCGGCGAACCCGGGGCCTGCAGCGGTGCATCGAAGCCGACCTGCACGTATTCCTCGTCGAAGACGTTCAAGCCCCACAACTCGACCATCCAGCGCTTGTTCTTCGCGCCGACGCCGACGCGGGCGTTGACGACCGTGTAAGCGTCCTGCTTCTTCTCGGCATCGAGGTCGGAGCCGGTGTTGAACTCCGACATGTACTTGGCGCCGACGTTGAAACGGCCGACCACGCTGCTGCCGAAATCCCATTCGTAGGTGACCGACCCGGATGCCGACCACAACGGGGCGAAGCTGGCCTGGCTGCCCGGCAACTTGTACAGCGGACCGAGCGTCGGGGTGGTCTGGAATTCAGCAGTCGGCCTTTCGTCGCCGTACTGGGTATCGGCATACATCAGGCCGCCCTGCAGCATGAGGCCCTGGATCGCATTGGGCTGCCACAGGATTTCGGTGTCGACGCCCTGCGACACGACTTCGGGGATCGAGCGCACCACGAAACTCGTGCCGAGGAAGCTGTTGAGCTGGAAGTCCTCGTAGGTCTGGTGGAACAGCGTCGCGTTCAGTAGCAGGTTGCCATCGGCCCACGTGGTCTTGGCGCCGAGTTCGTAGCTGTCGACGAACTCGCCCGGGAACGAAGTGTCGTTGACCGGCACGATGCCCGCGCCGCTGCTCGAGAGTCCATCCGCCGACTGCACGCGATCCAGATTGAAGCCGCCCGCCTTGTAGCCGCGCGCGGCCGAGGCGTAGGTCATCACGTGTTCGTTCCAGCGATAGGCGCCCTTGAGCGTGCCGGACCACTCCTTCTCTTCGCGATCCTGGTTCGTGGCGCGACCGTTGTGCAGGGCATTGGCCCACGGCAGGCACATGAAGCCCACCACCTGCGGTGCGATTGCTGGAACTGCCATTCCCAGGATCTGCGCCTGCACCGCAGGGGGCAGGAACTGGAAGTTCTCGATACGTCCTGCCAAGGCAGCACCAACCTGCGCCGCGGGATTGGCGAGGGTCGACCCGCAGCCGATGCTGCCATTGGGATTGCTGTAGACCGAATCGAGTTCCTTTTTCTCGCGCGTGTAGCGCAGGCCCAGGGTCAAGTCGAGGGCATCGGTCGCGTGCCAGGTGTTGTTGGTGAACAGCGCCAGACTCTTCGCGTTCTGTTGGTAACGGTCGAGCGCACCTAGACCAGTAAAGTTGGTGCCAAACGGCTGGCCGGTGACTTGCGACAGGAATAGCGCGGGGTTGGCTTGGTCTACGGTCAAACCCAGCGGTGCCAGCTGCGCGGCGAGCCCACCGAGCACGCGCGAACCGACCAGTGTCGACAAATAGGGCTCGTAGGCGGCGCCAATCCGGTAGGAATCGTTGCGCTTGAGGTCCTCGTCCGAATAGAACATGCCGACCATCCAGTCGACGCTGTCGGTGGCGCCGGTCAGACGGAATTCCTGACTGAACTGCTCGAAGCCGGTGAACGATTCGTTCTCGTCGGCATTCCGGTAGATCAGGTCTGCGCTGGAGTAATCGAAATCCAGACCGTTGATCGCCTGCCAATCGCGCGAGGCAGTGATCGAGGTCAGCGTCGCGCCGCCAAACCACGGCGTGGTCCAGTTGACCTCACCGCTGATACCCTTGTCCTTGATGTCCTGTTCAGTGCTGCGATTGGCGTAGGCCACGCGCGCGAACGGATCCGCGACCGGCGCCACGCCCGAATCAGGCGACAATGCGTCGATGATCGCTGCTGTCGCGCCGCGTGTGGTGGTCACCGCCGTACAGCAATTCTCTTCGCGGCTGGTGAAGTCGGCGATGAAATTGATGTCGAGATTTTCGGTCGGTTCGAGCAGCAACTGGCCGCGCAGCGAGTGGAAGTTCTGGTCGTAATCTTCCGTTTCGGTGCGTGGACCGCCACCGGTGCGCACGTCCATCCAACCATCACGCTTGCGCTTGGTGGCATAGACGCTAAACGCGGCGTTCTCGCCCAGCGTGCTGTTGAGCGCGCCGGAAACACCGAGTGCGTTGTAGTTACCTACGGTGATTTCGCCTTCGACGAAGGTGCTGTAGCTCGGTCGTCGCGTGATCACGTTGACGACACCGGCCGACGTGTTCTTGCCGAACACGGTGCCCTGCGGTCCCTTCAGCACTTCGATCCGTTCGAGCTGGCCGAGATCGCCGAAGCCGACACTGTTGCGCGGCCGGTAGACGCCGTCGATGACGATGCCGACCGACGACTCCAGGCCGGCGTTGTCGCCGACGGTGCCGATGCCGCGCAGGCGCGCGGTGGTGATCGCTTCGTTCTGGGTGCTGGTGACGGTGAAGCCGGGCACCAGCACCTGCAGGTCCTTGATGTCGCGCACGCCGGTGTCCTGCAGCAACTGCTCGGGCAGCGCGGTGATCGCGATCGGCACGTCCTGCATCTGTTCTTCGCGCTTCTGCGCGGTGACGGTCATGGTCGCGAGCGTGGTCGCCTCTTCCTCGTCCGTGGTGGCTGGAGCCGCAGCTTCCTGTGCCTGCGCCCCTTGCATCTGCGACATCGACACGAGCGCCACCAGCACAGCGCTGGCAAGCAGTCGGCGTTCCGGCTTGATCGAAAGCATGGTGTCCCCCTACCCGAGTGTGTATGGACCGCGCATCCCTCCCGACCTGGGCGGGCGCCCAGTCTGGATACACGGCAAATCTCCGCGGCCAACGCCGCTACAGCCCAAATGCCTGACCGTTGTGGGGGACGCGGTCGGGCATGATCCGGACGCTGAACGCGACCGTAGCGGAAAACTAACACATCCGCACGCCGGCGTACGCTTGCCAATGGTCATCCTGCTGCCCGCCACGGCGCCCGATCGCGATCGGGCAAACTACCCGGCCCTTCCCGTCGTCCGCGTCCATGTCCGCCGAGCAACACACCCCACTGATGCGCCAGTTCTTCACGGCCAAGGCCGAGCATCCAGACGTGTTGCTGTTGTTCCGCATGGGCGACTTCTACGAGCTGTTCTACGACGACGCGCGCAAGGCCGCGCGCCTGCTCGACATCACCCTGACCCAGCGCGGCAGCTCGGCCGGGCAACCGATCCCGATGGCGGGCGTGCCTTATCACGCGGTCGAGGGCTATCTCGCGCGCCTGGTCGCGCTCGGCGAATCGGTCGCGATCTGCGAACAGATCGGCGATCCCGCCGCGAGCAAGGGCCTGGTCGAGCGCAAGGTCGTGCGCATCGTCACGCCAGGCACGGTGACCGACGAGGCGCTGCTGCAGGATCGCCGCGACACGCTGCTGATGGCCGTGGCACGCGGGCGCAGTGGTTATGGCCTGGCGTGGGCGGATCTGGCGGGCGGCCGCTTCCTGGTCAACCAGGTCGAAGGCGACGATGCGCTGGAAGCCGAACTCGCGCGACTGGAGCCAGCCGAGCTGCTAGTCGCCGACGAGGA
>Ga0193708_1000232_pt1 | contig 12748 bp, 9 predicted proteins | sample H3c1metaG_FD_160570 | JGI IMG/M metagenome (GOLD analysis project Ga0193708, IMG submission 160570) | Soil microbial communities from a riparian zone of the East river system, Colorado, United States - H3c1 | ecosystem: Environmental > Terrestrial > Soil > Riparian zone | place: USA: East River...
CGCGAGGCCCTGGCCGCGCGGCTCCCGGACTACATGCTCCCCGCGGCCTTCGTCTTCCTGGACGCCCTCCCCCTGACGGAGAACGGCAAGGTGGACCGCCGGGCGCTCCCCGCGCCGGACACCGCCGTCGCCGCGACCGCCAGCCGCGAGCCGGCCCGCGATCCGCTGGAGCGGTTCCTCGCCGCTCAATTCCGCGACGTTCTGGGGTTGCCGGCCGATCGCGAGATCGGGATCGGCGAAGACTTTTTCGAGCTCGGCGGCACCTCGATCACCAGCGCGATCTTCATCCACCGCCTCCAGCAGGCGCTGGCGGAGGTCGTCCATGTGGTGACGATCTTCGACCATCCGACCGTGGCCGCCCTCGCGGCCTTCCTGCGCGAGCGGCACGCCGGGGGGGCGCGGCGGATCGAGGAGGAGGGCGGCGAGGTGCCGGCCGGACCTGTCGCTCTGGAACGAGGCGTGCTGGTGCCGCTGCAGGAGGGCGGGCCCGGCCGCCGTCCGCTCTTCTGTGTCCATTCGGTGGGCGGCGAGGTCGTCTCCTACCGCGAGCTGGCGCGCCGCCTGGGTTCCGACCAGCCGGTCTACGGCCTGCAGTCCTCCGATCCGCCGCTCCAGGACATCCGGGAGATGGCGGCGCGCTACGTCGCCGCCATTCACGAGGTGCAGCCGGTGGGACCCTACCGGATCGCCGGCTGGTCGATGGGCGGCATCGTGGCCTACGAGATGGCCCGCCAGCTGGAGGCCGCGGGGGAGAAGATCGATGTCCTGGCGGTGATTGACGCCGCCTCGCCGGACCGCTGGGCTGGAGAGCCCGAACGGACCGATACGGAGATGGTGACCCTCTTCGCCACCGCCCTGGAGCAGCTCCACGGCGGGGATCTCGACCTTCCCCCCGGTTTCGAGCTCCCCGCCATCGACCTGGACGGCCTCGACGCCGATGCCGCGCTCGCCATCGCCCTCGACCTCGGCCGCCAGGTCGGCCTGCTCTCCTCGAACCTCGAGCTGGCCGAGCTGCGCCGTCTCTTCGAACGCTTTCAGGCCAACCGCCGTTCCCTGTCGTCCTATCACGGTCCCTACCCCTACAGCGGCGAGCTCCACCTCTTCCGAGCCGCCGATCACCTTGCGATGAAGGAGGAGAATGGGGACCCCACGCTGGGATGGGGCAAGCTGCTGAACGGGAATCTGCGGATCGTCGACGTCCCGGGCGACCATCGGACAGTCCTCAAAGTTGGCGTGGAGGCTCTGGCGGACCGGCTGCGCGAGCTGCTGAGGCGGTAGACTTCCCCCGGAGAGACCCGACGTCCGTCCACCCCCGATAGGAGAGCCGATGCCCCACACCCTTCGCCATGCCGTGCTGTCCGCCGCGCTCGCCGCCGGAGCCACCCTGACCGCCTTCGCGCAGACTCCGGCCCCGCCGGCCGGCCCCGGCGCCGCGCCGCGTTTCGATGCCTCGGCTCTCGACCGCTCCGTGCAGCCCTGCGACGACTTCTACCAGTTCGCCTGCGGCCCATGGATGGCGAAGAACCCCGTGCCGCCGGACCGTTCGCGCTGGGGGCGCCTCTCCGAGCTGTCCGAGCGCAATCAGTACGTCCTGCGCGACATCCTCGAGAAGGTCGCGAAGGCCGACCAGCGCGGGGTCATCGACCAGAAGATCGGCGACTATTACGCGAGCTGCATGGACGAGGCCGCCATCGAGGCCAAGGGCCTCGCTCCTCTGCGGCCTCAGCTCGACCGGATCGCCGCCCTCAAGTCGAAGCGTGATCTCGCGCCGGTCCTCGCCGGGATCCAGGCGCACGGGGTGCCCGCGATCTTCCGTTTCGGTGCCCAGCCCGACCTGCGGAACGCCAGCCTCAACATCGCGGCGGTCGGCCAGGGCGGGATCGCCCTGCCTGACCGCGACTACTACCTCGAGGACGCGGCGAGGTTTGCGGAGCTGCGCAAGCAGTACCTCGTCCACGTTCAGAAAATGTTCGAGCTCCTGGGCGAGCCGAAAGAGGCCGCGGCCCGGGACGCCCGGACCGTGGTCGACATCGAGACCGGCCTCGCCAAGGTTTCGCTCGATCGCGTCAAGCGCCGGAACCCGGCGAACAGCGACCACAGGATGACCCGCAAGGAACTCGCGGCGCTGGCTCCCGACTTCGACTGGAACGCCTACTTCACGGCGATCGGCACGCCTTCCTTCACCGCGATCAACGTCACCTGGCCGGATTTCTTCAAGGGGATGAGCCAGCTCCTCGCCGCGCGGAGTCTCGACGATTGGAAGACCTATCTCCGCTGGCACGTCGTCCATGACGCGGCTCCGCTCCTGCCCGCCGCTTTCGTCAACGAGAACTTCGATTTTTTCGACCGGATCCTCTCCGGCGCCAAGCAGCTCCAGCCGCGCTGGAAACGGTGCGTCGGGCTCACCGACCAGCAGCTCGGCGAGGCCCTGGGGCAAATTTACGTGGAGGCCACCTTCGGGACCGAGGGGAAGGAGCGCATGTCGAAACTGGTGGCGGCGCTCGAGGCGGCTCTCGACCACGACATCCGCGAGCTCCCCTGGATGACCGACGCCACCCGCAAGCGGGCCCTGGAGAAGCGCGCCGCCATCGCCAACAAGATCGGCTATCCCGACCGCTGGCGCGACTACTCCACAGTGAAGATCGTGCGCGGCGACGCCCTCGGCAACAGCGAGCGCGCCGCGGCCTTCGAGACGGCGCGCGACCGGGCGAAGATCGGCCAGAAGGTGGACCCGTCCGAGTGGGATCTGACGCCGCCGACGGTGAACGCGGGCTACGACCCCTTCCAGAACAACATCACCTTCCCGGCCGGCATCCTGCAGCCGCCGTTCTTCGACAAGTCGGCGGACGACGCCGTGAACTTCGGCGCTATCGGCGCCGCCATCGGTCATGAGCTGACCCACGGCTTCGACGACGAGGGGCGGAAGTTCGATGCCAAGGGGAACCTCGCCGACTGGTGGACGGCGGCGGACGCCAAGGAGTTCGAGAAGCGCGCCGCCTGCCTGGCCCAGGAGTATTCGGGGTTCACCGTCGCCGGGGACGTGCACCTGAACGGCGAGCTCACCCTGGGCGAGAACACCGCCGACAACGGCGGCGTACGCATCGCCCTGATGGCCCTTGAGGACACCCTCAAGGGATCGACGGCGCCGCTGCGCGATGGTTTCACCCCCCAGCAGCGCCTGTTCCTGGGCTGGGGGCAGATCTGGTGCGAGAACGCCACCGAGCAGGGCGCCCGGCTTCAAGCCCAGACCAACCCCCATTCACCGGGCCGCTACCGCGTGAACGGCGTCGTCTCGAACATGCCGGAGTTCCAGAAGGCCTTCAACTGCGCCCCCAAGGCGCCGATGGTGCGCGAGAACGCCTGCCGCGTCTGGTGAGCGGTGGCTGCCGCGGAGCTCCGCGGCGTTTTCGCGACTCTCGCCGGCACGCCTGCGAGCCAAACTTCCGGGCTCTGGTCAAGGGAGCCCTCGTCAGTGGATGCCGCTATGGGGAGTTGGTAGCTCTTCAGGTTGGAGACGTGACTGACCAAGGAGCTATCCACATCCGCCAGAGCAAGAGCAGCAAACCGCGCTACGTCTACCTCAATGAGGACGGAGCACGGTTCTTCACCCAACTTGCCGCAGGGAGCAGCATCCAACTCTTATAAGCACCGTCGGAAAATGGCGCTTCTGTCCGTCCATAAAAGAGTTGAGGCAGGTATGCGACCATGGAAATGCCTCTGTGAACTTTTGGCCCAGGCTTGCGGGGCCAAGAGTTGACTCATCTGCTCATTCATTGTAATATCTGGTTTACGACTTATAAGATTATCTTGAATGTCTGCATGGGTTTGATTTTGCAATTTTGCATAAGAAAAGGAGTGGGCTATGGGCTGGTCTCGCTTCAAGCACATGATGACAGTGGTCGCCTTCCTAATGTGTAGTCCCGCGTTCGCCGATCGTATATACGATATTCAGTATGCTCCGAAGGCTGACGGAGGCAAGAGAATAGTCATTACATGGTCAGCGGATTTTGTCGCATCGAGCGGCGACTTACTCGTGACCGCCTTAAGTACGTCAGGCACTACAAGCACTGGCAAAGTTCAAGGGTTGATTACTGCAACATCGGTATCTCCGCCCAAGACAAGCTTCTCCGCGTCGATTAGTTTTGGCGGTAGCAATATCCCCAACGAGGCGACCGTCTCACTGACGGCAGTTTTGTCAGCAACGTCGCCGAGCACGGCGCCAGTGGGTACAGCATCAGCAAGCAGTCCACCAACTCCAGTACTTGGCGAGGTAACCGTCAATCTTGACGCAGTCAAAGAGTACTTTTCTGCAATGCAAGAACTCGATACTGCAAAGTCACGACGGCTCTCGCCTAGCCCGCCATCTCCCGACGTAAATGCGGAAGTAAACACCCTGACGGACAGGTCACTCCGAGTTCGAGTGACATCGGACCGTTTTGTCTCGGTACAAGCGTTTGCCTACCCCACAGATAAGATCATTGATGCAACTGGTAACACCCCCTTTAAGAGCGAGGAGGTCACAGTACTAAGGGATGCCCCTCGGGTTTTAAAAATACTGAATCTTTCAGCCGCGACACCCTATGTAATCGTGCTTCGCGACACAACCAATAGTGCCATCCCTGCCGTCCTTAAAACGCTTAGCACCGACGACAATGGTAATCCTATTAAGACACTCACTCATTTTGATCAGCCAACCCTAGCGATCTTGGAACGCCCGAAGAACAAGAAGAATCAGGCGGTATCAGTTAAGCTACAAAGCACCAACGCCGCTAAGATAAAGATCTCGATTGAGGAAGGCGATCAGATGGGACGCTTTAGGGAAGTCGCCCAAGAGCTAGTTGAGCCAACAATTACGGCGACGCCCGAGTTAAGGAAGATTTCCGTAGCTCTAAAGCCAAAAGAGAACTACAGAGTAGTCGCCACGGCTCTTTCTAAGTTCGAGGACATATCTAGTTCAGAGCCTGCCTACTCCGAGATCTTCTCCGGCGTTGAAGACAACTTGTTTACGGCCATCGTTGTCGATGTAACAGATGGTTTGAAGTTCATGCCAACAGAAGTGGCTGGTCCGGTAACGATGCGTATCGCAGCCAATGTTGCCGGCATTGGCATCTCGAAGGAATGTGCACCGGCGAATGTTCCACCGAGCTGCGGGTTCACCGTGGACGAGGTACAAACCAAGCTGGCAGCTTATAGTGCAAACTCGAAGGGTGTGACTTTTAAAATAACCGTAGCGAGTGCCGATGACACCGAAAGGTCGCAGGAAGCTCAATTCGGCTTCATAATCACGCCACCAGCAAATCCGAAAAATGAAACAGGAAAAAGGAACGATAAATGGAAACAGGCGATTGACCTCACTTTAAGTTCCGTAAGTTCCAATACCTCTCTTGGTTTGGGGCCAAAAGCCAAAAGCGTGGGAACATTTCTTCTAATGTTGCTTAAAGGAATTATCTAGTACGAGCTGCGTCGGGGTGCGCCATTCTCTCGTCAGAGAGCCTCTGGAACGAAAGATCTCTACAGGTGGCTACCCTCACCATGCACTGAGAGCAGATAGTGCGCCCTGGGGCCGCTGGCGAGGTAATGCACGAGGCTCAAAACCGTTAGAGGTGGTTAGGCTTGTGTATGGCAGGTGCCTCCAGTGGATTCTGCTCTACTGAGCGCACAGAATAGTTATTTGTCCATATGCGTTGGAATTTTGGTCAGCCTCGGGGACAGGGTCTCTGCATCTGTCCTACGCTTTCCCGTGCCATGAGAGAACGACTAGAACCTACTCTCTTCTTTTGCTAAGCGTACGAGTACGACACAAAGTCATATGACCATCAATCCAGGACAAATCCTGGAGCCTCGGAATCGGCACACAACCGCCATAGCCCTGCAAATTGACAGGGCGAATAAAGGGTTCTACAACTCGACTTTTCTAATGATTTCAGCGGAGGTCAGTACTCAACGAAGGGCAGGAATTTGGGAACCCCCACCATACCTTTGCAGCGCCCCAATAGACTCCTATTAGACCCCCCCTCGTTGGATTAAGAGAGGCAGGATTAAGAGAGGCAGCCTGAATCAGCGCAACAGGACGAGCACTGCAATCTCCGAGAAAAGAGTGAGGCGCTTGGTTCCTTTTCAGGAAATATAATATCTACAGAACTTACCTTGAATTGGGCAGAGGGGGCAGGTAATTGTCAATAAAAATCATAATAGATTCTGTTTGGTCAAGCGGAATGCGGTGATATACTGGAATCCCAGTTTCTTCACGTAAGGCTTCCATCTCGACATCGTTACGCACAGTAAGACATGCTATTGGAAGTTGCAAGCCCAACTGCTTTGCTCTGCGGCATAGGCGAAGGCCAGTGTTCTTTGACGATTCAAAGAACTCAGCGTTAAGAGCAAGCTGTGAGGATAGTATGTCTTCAATGCTAAGGGTCGAAACCATCACATCAAAAATGGCCGCCGCATACTCTTCTTTCCCATCATGGATCGCCTCTAATCTGAGATTTGCGTCCCTTTCATTGGTACATACTGTCACATCATAGCCTCGATGTTGCAGTAACTCAAGCAGCCAGAGAATCTCTTCAACTTGGTCATCAACTATAAGAACAGCCTTTTTCGAGGTCATCCTCACTCCTATGCCAAGCCTAGGAACCTTGTTTTTGAAAAGTTATACGAAAACGATTGAGCGAGCGCGACTCTTCTACTATCTCAGCGTAATTGATAGTTGCATTGTGAAGAGTAAGAATCTGCCGAACAAGCCACAGGCCTAGCCCGGTGCCATGTGGCACTAGAGCTTTGGCATGCGAAGAGCGTACACCTCTTTCAAAGATCCTCTCGTAGTCTTTAGGATGGATAGGGATTCCACGGTTTATAATATCGAGTACAGGGCCTGAAGGAAGAAGAGATGCCTTTACCTGGATGGACGAATGAGGGCGCGAATATTTTATTGCATTATCTATTAAATTTGCCAATACTTGCCGCAGCAATTCAGGGTGGCCATATACAAGCTCTAAGTGCTGCAAACTACCTGCATTAATTTCGATAGAAAGATCCTTTGCCCTCAGGGCGGTAGAGAAATCCTGGCCTGCCTCACGCAAGAGCCTACGAATGGAAACTTGTTGAATACGAATGGGCTCCCGTCGCAGAACCATATCCATGTAAGAGAGATTACGCACGAGCCTGGAGCAGGCTCGAAGCTGACCAATGATACGAACAAGTTCACTCTGGAATTCAGATTTTTTGAGGACTCCTCGTCCTAGGTTTTCGATCGTACCAAGCAGAGATCCCAATGGGGTTTGAATCTGATGGCCTATGCTTGAGATGTAGTCGATCTGGAACTCTGTGTCCTCCTTGAGGCGCGCGAAGAGTTCGGCAGGAGGGAGGACTCTGTCCTCTTGATCATTGAGGAATCTCTGCAACGTCATTTGAGCTGTGACATCGCGATAGAATCCCTCCACTCCAACCTCATTTCCGGATTTGTCTACAATTAACCGAAGGTCAACTTCTGCCCAGAAGCGCTCGCCTCCTTTTCTTCGCAACTCAAGGAGGTGTCTAGTAAGCTTCCCATTGCGTTGGCGTAAGAGATCTATAAGTTTGTCTCGATCTGCCACGTTCTCATATAAAATTCTGCGGCTAAGATGCTTCAAATCCTCCTGCGAAAACCCAGTAATACGTACATCAGCGTCCGTAGATTGAATGGTTCGATCCGTCATATCGGTCCGGAAGTATGCTACATCTAATGCATCCAGGAACGCGAGTAACCGCTCATATTGCTCCGCAAGTTTCTCAACTTCAGAGAGGTCGCGAGCTGTTACAATTGTATAATAGGTGGGAGGGTAAAAAATTAAATTAGCCTGAATCCGAAAAGATATCATAGCAGTTATATGTGAGCCATCTGCGCGGCGGAGAATGCTGCGGATTGGCCCATATTCGCCATGGCCGTGCTTTACTGCACTCTGCTTAGCCTCTCGAAGGCCTGGAAGAAGTCTCTCATACTCGCCCGGGGCATAAATCTCGGCAACCTCTAAGGTTTTTATATCTTCAGGAGAACGGCCTAAAATAGCAGCAACTCCTGGGTTGGCTGCAACGATTCTATCTAAAGCGCGTGTGGCCGATTGCCGAAGAGACACCATTACACCTTCGTTGGCAGATGCAAGTATGGCGTTAGCCTGATTGACTTGTCGCCAATTTCCAAGAGCCGATCCAAGCAGGTCGCCAAGAAACTGCAAGGTACTCTCGTCTAGGCTATTAAATGGTTTCGGATTAGAATGTCGGAAGAGCGCAACGATGCCAACAACATATTTTCCAAAGCGAAGAGGCCCACCTAAAAAATTGTTGGTGAGTGAACCTTGTTCGTTCTGGTGACGATCGAGTTGTCTAAATGGCTCGCCTATGCTCTCGCTAATGCGCAGGCTGCGATGATGTTCGTAAACCCAACGGACATGATCTTGCACCTTCTGATGGCTGCCATTATTATCTTGACGCTCAGACTGCTGAGTTGTGCTTGCAGACGGCAGCAAGATTCCGTCATCCTCAATGAATATACTCGCATCTGCCACATACATATGACAAACCTGTGCGACCAGCCACTCTAAGTCCCATTGATTATTTCTTGGATTTGAGTGCTCAAAAAATTCTTGCATTAATGTATTTATCTGTCGCTGGCGAGCCCAAGACTCAGCTCGTGTCGCTGCCTGAATAGAAGCGGCAAGCAATGGAGCCGATTGCACAATTGTTTTATAATACGGCTTAGGATGATCTGGTCGCTCCAAAAACCAAACCAACAAGCAGGCGATGACTACCCCTTTGCATCTAAGCGGAATCACGACGCCATTTAGGAGCCTATTATCTCGTGGACTAATCCTATCTACGAAGCCCATCTCTTTGCTGCTTTTATATATATCTCGAATAATTTCAAGGCTCGGCAACTCTTTATTTGTTACATTACAGAGGCTGACGGCCAGCGGCTCCAGACTGGCCTCTGGATCTTCTTGCGAATCTTTGTCCCAGGCGATCAATGCAAGTGATTCGGCGTTGAATGATTTGCAAAGCCGTAACGCAAGACTATCAAGAAAGTTTTGCAGTCTTGAGTTCTGTTCTTGAGACAGATGATCATTGAGTAAATCTGCGATAAGATCGTTGGCCGCAGAGGAAGTCATGAACAGATCCTCGCTTCTTATCTTTGGATAGCGACTTCATGCATTCCAGGTCCAGCCATTTGCTTCTTTGGCTGGGCGAGAGCATTCAAGGGAAAGTCAATCATTGTCTGATTTCTCGAATTTATCTTTTGTCGGCAGTTTGAGCTGGGGCAGATAGCGCAGAGCATCCTTAATCAGGCTGATAAAGTTCTTTTCGCTTAGACTACCGTCTCCCTGAATGCGCAGGATGAATGCGCCGACGACTGCATAGAACAAAATGCCCCCTAAGAGAACAACCGGCAGAAGCCAGGGCGAAACATAGTAAGAAAGAAAAAACATTCCAGCGATAACGACCACGAAGACAAAAAGGAAAAATGCCCCAGACTGCCAGAGCATGCTGGCCCGCCTTGCTCTCTGGGCGGGTTGTTTTTCATATGAGGCATGCGCACCTTTAAACGCGCGGCGCAGGCTTTCAAAAAAGGCGGTCTGTTTCCGCTCATCGGCCGGAATCGATTTCCGCACTTTCTGTAAGTAAACTGTAGCTCCGGATTCTATTGCATCCAAGTGATCATTATAGTCTGGGTATGCGGTGAAGATGACCACCCTAAGGTCAGGGTATCTATCCTTAAGATCGGCAAGAAACTCAATTCCGTTTTCGCCGGCCCCAAGTCGCACATCAAGCAATATGCCGTCCAATTGATTTGATTCCGCCCTCAATATTGTAAGGGCGCGCGATAGAGTCGCAGCGCTTACTATTTCGAACCCGTACCGATGAAACACAGGGGTGCTGGCATTAACCAGCTTCAAATCGTCATCAATCCATAGCAGTCGCATAATTCAGTCACTTGGAGGGATGGTTATTACAAATCGCGCCCCTGAGGCATATGAAGGATCGACTAGTATCGAACCTCCAGCCTCCTTGGCCCACTTACGACAAACAGATAGCCCTAGTCCTGCTCTGTCGACAGAGGTCGTGACAAATGGTTCCCATATCCTATCGCCCAGGGAAATCGGAATTCCTGGTCCAGTATCAGTCACTGAAACCCTCAAAGCAGCGCCATGTAGATGTGCTTCGAGAAGAATTCGTCCTCCAGGCGGAGTAGCCGCCAGAGCATTGTTGAGAAGGTTGATCAATGCGATGCGGACTGACGAGAGCACGCTTCTGCGAGATGCGCCTGAGGTTATTATTATCTCCAAATGTATTTTGTTCCGCTCGGCATGTTCCCGGATGTCACCGATCGTCCTAAATTCCCCCCCGTGGATCACCTAAAAATCCCCCCCTCCTCCCAACCGTGAGAGCGAGGTATGGGATGGACAGCAGCGTGGGAAGCGAGATGCTAGCCGTGGTGCCTGAAGGCGCCACGGAGGAGCCGTTGATCGAAGAAAGTGTTTGGGGGGCAGTGCGGGCCCTGCGCGAGCGGGGTCTGAGCAAGCGGGAGATCGGTCGACAGCTCGATTTGGACATCAAGACGGTGCGCAAATGGTTGCGGCAGCCGTGGGAGCCGCAGTGTCGGCCGTTTCGGGGCCGAGCCTTGGACCCTTGGGAGACGTTCCTTCGGGGGCGGGCTCCGGAGGTGGGTTTCAACGCCGCGGTGCTGTACCGGGAGGTGACGGCTCAGGGATACCAGGGTTCGTATCCGGCGTTGGTGCGCTACGTGCGGCCCTGGCGGCAGGAGCACCGCAGCGATGAGACCTCGACGGTGCGCTTCGAGACCGAGCCGGGCCAGCAAGCACAGGTGGACTGGGGCTCGGCGTGGGTGTGGCTGGGAGAGCAGCGGGTGCGGGTGCATGTCTTCACGATGGTTCTGGGCTACAGCCGGCGGATCTTCGCCCGGGGGTACCGCGAGGAAGGGCTGGTCTCCCTGCTCGAGGGCCATGCCCAGGCTTTCGAGCACTTTGGGGGTCGCACGGAGACGATCCTTTACGACAATCCGCGAACGATCGTGCTGTCGAAGGACGAGTCGTCGGGGAGCGTGGAGTGGAATGCCAAGTTCAAGGACCGTATGGACTTTTACGGGGTTTCGATCCGGCTGTGCCGGTACTACCGTGCGCAGACGAAGGGGAAGGTGGAGTGCGGGGTCAAGTACGTCAAGCGCAATGCCTTGGCCGGCCGGCGCTTCCACGACTTGGAAGAGCTCAACGCCTGGCTGCTGGAATGGTGCCTCGGGGTGGCGGACCAGCGGATCCATGGGACGACTCACGAGCTGCCGGGGCAGCGGTTCGCGCGGTCTGAAGCGGCGTCACTGATCGCGGTGGATGCGCGGCCACCAGCGCCTCAGGAACGGCTGGAGAGCCGGATCGTGCCGCGGGATGGTCTGGTGGCCGTGGAGGCTAACCGCTACCCGGTGCCGCTGAGCTGGGCGGGACACACCGTGCGGGTCCACCTGCTGGCCGAGGAGATCGTCCTCGGACGCGACGGCGAGGAGCCCGTGCGTCACGGCCGTCTCTTGGGCAAGCACCAGGTGGCGCGGTGGACCGGTCCTGCGCGCAGCGTGACCGCCGGCCGAGCGGCGGCGCCAGGGCCACCGCGATTCGATCCCTTCTACCTTTCCAGGGCCGGGGAGGTCGAGGTGCGACCTCTGGATCAGTACGAAGGGGTGACGCGGTGAGCGGCTTTGCCATCGAGCAGATCCAGGAGCAGATGCGGCAGCTGAAACTGGTGCGCACGGCCGAGCAACTGCCCCTGCTGCTGCAGGACGCCGCCAAGGGCGAGGTCTCCTACAGCGACTTTCTCGCCGAGCTGTTGGGACACGAGCTGGCCGCCAAACAGGAGCGCCACACGGCGATGAAGACGACGATGGCCCGCTTCCCGTTCCAGAAGAGCCTGGAGAGCTTCGACTTCAAGTTTCAACCCTCCATCGAGCCGAAGGTGGTGCGCGAGCTGGCCACCGGCCGCTTCCTGGCGGATGCGGACAACGTGCTGCTGCTCGGGCCTCCGGGCGTCGGCAAGACCCATCTGGCCGTGGCGCTCGGCTTACGAGCTTGCGCCCTGGGTTTTCGGACGACCTTCGTCACCGCCTCGGGGCTGATCGCGAGCCTGACGCGGGCGCACACCGAGAACCGCTTGGAGGAAAAGCTGAAGCTGCTGGTGCAGCCGAAGCTTCTGATCATCGACGAGATCGGGTACCTGCCCCTGGAGCGGTTGGGGGCCAACCTGTTTTTCCAGCTTGTCTCGCGGCGCTATGAGCGGGGCTCGATCCTGATCACCTCCAACCAAAGCCTCGCCGGCTGGGGTCAGGTCTTCGGCGACCAGGTCATCGCCACGGCGATCCTGGACCGGCTGCTGCATCACTCGACGATCGTCAACATCAAGGGGGAGAGCTATCGGCTCAAGGAGAAGCGCAAGGCGGGTCTACTGACGCGCAGCGAGCCGTACACGGAGCCGGAACGCGCGGCGGCCCCCGAACAGACCCCCACCTGAAGGGAAGGATGGCCTATGGACCCTGACGGAGCTATGGAAAACGCCAAAAGCGGCGTTTCCCACAGCTCCTTGGACGGCGCCAACAGCGGCGCCGCCCACAGGCCCCACAGGCCCGGCGACGAGGTCTGTCAGGAGAACAACATCAACCGAGGAGGGGGGGATTTTTAGGCGATCGAGGTGGGGGAATTTTGGGTGATCGTTGACA
>Ga0193708_1000233_pt1 | contig 12733 bp, 14 predicted proteins | sample H3c1metaG_FD_160570 | JGI IMG/M metagenome (GOLD analysis project Ga0193708, IMG submission 160570) | Soil microbial communities from a riparian zone of the East river system, Colorado, United States - H3c1 | ecosystem: Environmental > Terrestrial > Soil > Riparian zone | place: USA: East River...
AAACGGAAACCGACGATGCCGCGCAATTGCGAGCGATAGTCGTCGCGCTCCGGTTCGAACTTCCAGTCGCTGCCTGCGAGCGCCTCGAAACGATCGCTCAACCGCGACACGAAATCGGACAGGCCGGCCTCGTCTTCGAAGCGCTCGAGCGTGCCGGACAGGTGCGCGATCGTGTAGTTCCAGGTCGGCACGCGTGCTTCGGCTTCCTTGTCCGGATACCAGGACGGCGACACGTAGGCGTGCGGGCCGTGCGCGATCATGAGCACCGGGCCAGCGTGGCGGCATTGCGCGTTGGGTCGGGCCCAATGGCCTTCGATCAGCACGTCGTGACCCTGCCTGCGATACAGCACCGGGATATGGCTGGCGAAGGGTTCGCCATCGCCGTCCGTGGAGATCAACGTGACGAAGGGATCGGCGGTCAGCAGCCCATCGAGATGGGCGAGGTCGGTTTCGGCGAAGGCGCGCGGGAGGTACATGCCATCAGGCTCGCGCGCCGAGTTTCTGCATCATGTGCTCGCGCAGGAGGTCGTCGTGGTCGCCCTGCGGCGGCACGATTTCTTCGAGCGAGAATCCGCGGGCCAGGGCGTCGTCCTCGTCGAGTCCCTCGAACGCGACGAACTCCGCATCCATCAGCATCGCCCGCGCGGTGTCCTCGCTTTCGTAGACCAGCGTGTTGCCGTCGCTGTCGAAGACCTCCGCAGTGCCGGCCTTGCGCACGCGCAGCTGCGCCCAGACCACGGTGCGGCCGAGCGTGGCCAGCCACCATTCGCTACGCACGATACTCATGCCGGCATCGCCAGCGACCACAGCCATAACAGCCCCGCCATGGTGAGACCCAGCAGGATCGTCATCAGCGACAGCCGTGCGGGCGTCGCCAGGCCGGTGAATTGCGGATCGGCGGTCTCGCGGTAGCTGCCGTTGAGCAACCACCACAGCGCTGAAGGCTTGAGGAACGCGCCATGGCCGAGTCGGGCGCCCACCGCCGGCAACCGGTCGCGCACATGTACCAGCGCCAAAGGCCAGAAGATCACGAAGGCGCAGGCGCCGGCGATGGCGATGGCAACGAAGAGCAGGGCGAAGAAGAGGATCACGTCGTACTGGACCTAGTCATGGATTGCAGGCGAGCGCGGTTGTGTCGCCGCCATCAGAATTCCGCATTGCCCGGTGCGCGCGGGTAGGGGATCGCGTCGCGGATGTTCGACAGCCCGCAGACGTAGACCACCAGCCGCTCGAAGCCGAGCCCGAACCCCGCATGCGGCACCGTGCCGTAGCGCCGGAAATCCCGATACCACTCGTAGTGCGCCGCATCCAAGCCGAACTGCGCGATACGCGCGTCGAGCACGTCGAGGCGTTCCTCGCGCTGCGATCCGCCGATGATCTCGCCGATGCCCGGAGCCAGCACGTCCATCGCAGCGACTGTCTTGCCGTCATCGTTGAGGCGCATGTAGAACGATTTGATGTGCTCTGGATAGTTCGTCACCACGACCGGACGGCCGACGTGGTGTTCGGTCAGCCAGCGTTCGTGCTCGGTCTGCAGATCCAAACCCCATTCGACCGGGAACTCGAACTTGTGCGACGACTTCTGCAGCAGCGACACCGCATCGGTGTACTCGATGCGCTCGAACGGCGCATTGACGAACGCCTCCAGCCGCGTGATCGCATCCGGCTGCACGCGTTCGGCGATGAAGGCGAGGTCGTCGCCGCGTTCATGCAGCACCGCGCGGAACAGGTACTTGAGGAAATCCTCAGCCAGTTGCGCATTGGCGTCGAGGTCGGCGAAGGCGACCTCCGGCTCGATCATCCAGAACTCGGCCAGATGGCGCGTGGTGTTGCTGTTCTCGGCGCGGAAGGTCGGACCGAAGGTGTAGACCTTGCTCAGCGCCAGGCAGAACGCCTCGACGTTGAGTTGTCCCGACACGGTCAGGAAGGTCTCCTTGCCGAAGAAATCGCGGGAGAAATCGACTTCACCATCGGTGTTGCGCGGCAGGTTGGCCAGGTCGAGCGTCGACACGCGGAACATCTGCCCTGCGCCCTCGGCGTCCGAGGTGGTCACGATCGGCGTGTTGACCCAGTAGAAGCCGTGCTCGTGGTAGAACCGGTGCACTGCCTGCGCGAGGCTGTGGCGGATCCGGGTGACGGCACCGAACAGGTTCGTGCGCGGACGCAGGTGCGCGACCTCGCGCAGGAATTCGAGCGAATGCGCCTTGGGCTGGATCGGATAGGTCTCAGGATCCTCGACCCAGCCGACGACTTCGATCGCCTCGGCCTGGATCTCATAGCTCTGGCCCTGGCCCTGCGATTGCACGAGGCGACCGCGCGCAATGACGGCGCAGCCCGCGGTGAGGCGCTTGATTTCCGATTCGTAGTTGCCGAGCGTGCTCGGCGCGACGACCTGGATCGGCGCGAAGCAGGATCCGTCGCTGACGTTGACGAACGACAGCCCGGCCTTGGAGTCGCGGCGGGTGCGCACCCAACCGCGGACCGTGACTTCGCCGCCGGCAGGGAGCTTGCCCGCGAGCGCGTGCTCGACGCTGACCACCGTCATGCCTTGAATCCTTGCCGCTGCGGGCCTATCTGTGGAACGGACAGTTTAACGGAGCGGCCGCACCCACGCCGCTATACTCAGCGCATGTCGATCCACCTCGCTCCCGCCGCACTCGAACGCATCCAGGGCTACCTCGCCGAAACCCCGGGCGCGATCGGTCTGCGCTTCGGCGTCAAACGGACCGGCTGTTCGGGTTGGGGCTATGTAGTGGATCTGGCCCGCGAAATGCGCGTGGACGACACGGTCTCCGAGCAGGACGGCATCCGCATCCATGTCGATGCCGACAGCCTCGCGCTCGTGGATGGCACCGAGATCGACTTCCTCAAGCAGGGCCTGAACGAGCAGTTCGTGTTCCGCAATCCGAACGTAGCCGGCGAATGCGGCTGTGGCGAGAGTTTCACCACACAGGCCGATCGCGCCGCCTGAGAGTTGGGCTGACAGACTTTCGGCACGGTAGCCGCCGATCCTGCTGCGCTAAGCTTCGCCCCTGTTTCCGGGGAGAGGCGCCATGTTCCGTTCTGTACTTGCACTGGCCGCATGCTTGGCCGGGTCGATCTTTTCGCCCTCGTTCGCCCAATCCGCACCGACTGCATCCAGTTCGGCCAGCGCACCGCAAGCCAAGGCGCTGAATGCCTTGTTTGCGGAGGAATGGGAACGCGGCCTGCGCGAGAGCCCCGAAAGCGCCAGCTACAACGGCGATACGCGCTACAACGACCGCTGGACCGACTTCAGCCTCGACGCCATCGCCACGCGCCAAGCCGCCGATCGCGCCGCGCTCGAACGACTGCATGCGATCGATCGCAACACGTTGGCGCCGGCCGACCAGATCAATTACGACACCTTCGAGTGGCTGCAGCAGCGTAGCGTCGAGCGGCAGAAGTTCCGCGAGTATCTGCAGCCGATCAACCACCAGGGTGGCCCGCAGACTGCCGATGGCATCGCCGAGATCATGCCGTTCGCCACGACCGCCGATTACCGCAACTGGCTCAAGCGCATGGCGGCGCTACCGGTGGTCATCGACCAGACGATCGTGCTGATGCAGGAAGGCGTGAAAGCCGGAAGCATGCCGCCGCGCATCCTGATGGACCGCGTGCCGGCGCAGATTGCCGCGCAGGTCGTCGAGGATCCGACCAAGAGCCCGTTCTATCGTCCGTTCCAGAAATTCAGCGACGGCATCCCAGCCGGCGACCGAGCCGCGCTGCAGGCCGAGGCGCAGGCCACGATCCGCGACAAGGTGGTGCCGGCCTATCGCAAGCTGCAGGCGTACTTCAACGAGCAGTACCTGCCCAAGTCGCGTGCCTCAATCGCGGCGACCGACTTGCCCGACGGCAAGGCCTATTACGATTTCCTGGCGCGCTTCTATACGACCACCGACCTCAGCGCCGACCAGATCCATGCGATCGGCCTGAAGGAAGTCGCGCGCATCCGCACCGCGATGGAGAAGGTGAAGGCCGAAACCGGATTCAAAGGCACGCTGGGCGAATTCTTCACCTACCTGCGCACCGATCCGAAGTTCTTCCACAAGACGCCGGACGACTTGCTGGCGGCCTATCGCGTGATCTCCAAGCGGATCGATCCGGAGCTGGTGAAGGTGTTCAAGACGATCCCGCGGCTGCCATATGGCGTCCGCCCGATCCCGGACAACATCGCCCCGGACACCACGACCGCCTACTACCAACCCGGCGCCACGGACGGAACGCGACCAGGCTACTACTACGTCAACCTGTACAAGCCCGAGGTGCGGCCGACCTGGGAGATGATGCCGCTGTCGCTGCACGAGGCGGTGCCGGGGCACCACTTCCAGTTCGCACGTGGGCTGGAGCTGCCCGATGCGCCGATGTTCCGTCGCACCGCCTACTTCGTCGCTTACGGTGAAGGCTGGGGCTTGTATGCCGAGCAACTCGGTTACGAGATGGGCCTGTACGACGATCCGTACGATCGTTTCGGACAGCTGACCTACGAGATGTGGCGCGCGGTGCGGCTGGTGGTCGACACCGGCATGCATGCCAAGGGCTGGAGCCGCGAGAAGGCCATCGCCTATTTCAAGGACAACGCCGCCAAGACCGACCAGGACATCGTCAACGAGATCGACCGCTACATCGGCACGCCGGCCCAGGCCCTGGCTTACAAGATCGGCCAGATGAAGATCTCCGAGCTGCGCGCCCGCGCCAAGCGCGAGCTGGGCCCGAAATTCGACCTGCGGGCCTATAACGACGCGGTGCTGGAGACGGGCTCGGTCCCGTTGGAGGCCCTCGAGAAGCGCATCGATGCGTGGATTGGGGCGGAGAAGGGAAGCCGGTAGGCGGGAATCGCGACCCGCCACGCGGCCACCGGGCAGTGGACGTCATCCCGGCGACGGCCGGGAGTCGTACCACTGCTTGCTCGAGCCGGTTCATAGGCCATCGCTCCCGTCGGCCGATGATTTGCGCCTAACCCATTGAACCTGCCATACTTTCCGGCTCCCGCATGCCGGGAGACCTTGCCCCACCGCGTCCACCCCGGGATAGTCGGGGGGCTGCCTGGCCCGATTCCTCGCGAATCCGGGTCGCACCCGTAAGGAAGACAACATGCGTCACTATGAAGTCGTGTTCCTGGTCCATCCGGACCAGAGCGAACAAGTGCCTGCCATGATCGAGCGCTACAAGACGCTGATCGAAGGTGGCACTGGCAAGATCCACCGCCTCGAAGACTGGGGCCGCCGCCAGCTGGCCTATCCGATCAACAACCTGGTCAAGGCCCACTACGTGCTGCTCAACATCGAAGCCGACCAGGCCGTGCTCAACGAGCTCGTCGAAGGTTTCCGCTTCAATGATGCCGTGCTGCGCCACCTGGTCATGCGCCGCGACGAGGCCGATACCGAACAGTCCCTGATCATGAAGAACAAGGACGAGAAGGGCGACAAGCCCGAGCGCGGCGACCGTCGCCGCCGTGACGAAAATGAAGGCGCCATCGGCACTGCCGATATCGCCGACGACACCGCCGAAGCCGCTTAAGGGGAGCCCTTCACATGTCCAAGTTTTTCCGCCGCCGCAAGTTCTGCAAGTTCACCGCCGAGGGCGTCAAGGAGATCGACTACAAGGATCTCAACACCCTGCGCCAGAACCTCACCGAGAACGGCAAGATCGTGCCGAGCCGCATCACCGGCACCAAGTCGCGCTACCAGCGCCAGTTGGCGACCGCGGTGAAGCGCGCGCGCTTCCTGGCATTGATCCCGTACACCGACAACCACAACATCTGACCGCACACACACCCTTTCCCGTTCGCGGGAGAGGGCTGGGGTGAGGGCGCGTCGCATCACACCATCATTCGGACAGCACAACAGTTGTGGCGGGCGCCGGTTCACCTTGCGGCTCGCCACTAACGAATACGGAGTTACCCATGCAACTGATCCTCCTGCAGAAAGTCACCAACCTCGGCAACCTCGGCGACAAGGTTGACGTCAAGCCGGGCTATGGCCGCAATTTCCTCGTGCCGCAGGGCAAGGCCGTGCCGGCCACTGCCGCCAACGTCGCCGAGTTCGAAGCCAAGCGCGCCGAGTACGAAGCCAAGGCCAAGTCGATCCATGACGATGCCCAGGGCCGCCTGGCCAAGCTGGAAGGCGCCAGCGTCACGCTGACCGCCAATGCTTCCACCGAAGGCAAGCTGTTCGGTTCGGTCGGTCCGCGCGACATCGCCGAGGCCCTGACCGCCGCCGGCATGCCCGTCGAGAAGTCGGAAGTGGTGATGGGCGAAGGTCCGCTTCGCCACATCGGCGAGTTCGAGGTCGTCGTGCACCTGCACGCCGATGCCGAAACGACGGTCAAGGTGATCGTGCAGCCCGAAGCCGCGTAACTTCTGGCTCCGAGTAGTCCTGAGCGGGCGCCGAAAGGCACCTGCTCTTTTTTTGTCGCGTCCGGTGAGACGACTGCGTGCAAAGTTATGCACAGCATGTCCAGTGACTTGTCTGCAACGGTAACCGACCGGGACCGCGTACGATGACTGATCGGCTTCACAATCTGATCCGCTTCGCTACTCACGCTTCCCAGGAGCCGAACACCACGATGTCCGCACGTCCCCGGTTCGGCAGCGACTCCCGCAGTGATCCGCGCATCGAGCAATTGCGCGTGCCGCCGCAGTCGGTGGAAGCCGAACAAGCCGTGCTCGGCGGCCTGATGCTGGCGCCCGATGCCTACGACCGTATCGCCGACCAGCTCACCGACCACGACTTCTATCGTCGTGACCATCAGCTGATCTATCGCGCGATCCGCGAGCTGGCCGAGAAGAGCCGACCCTACGACGCCGTGACGCTGGGCGAATGGTTCGAATCCCAAGGCCTGGCCGAGCAGGTCGCGGGCGGTGCCTATCTCGTCGAACTGGCCAGCACCACGCCATCGGCAGCCAACATCACTGCCTACGCCGACATCGTGCGCGACAAGGCGGTGCTGCGGCAGCTGATCGACGTCGGCACCGGCATCGTCAACGACAGTTTCCAGCCCGAGGGCCGCGACAGCGGTGAGTTGCTCGCCAAGGCCGAGCAGGACGTGTTTGCGATCGCCGAGGCCGGCGCGCGTGGGCGAAGCGATTTCGTGCCCGTCAACAAGGCGATGGCTGAAGCCTTCGACGTGCTGCAGACGCGCTACGCGAACGGTGGCGGCATCACGGGGCTGCCGACCGGCTACACCGAATTCGACGAGATGACCGCCGGCCTGCAGCCGACCGACCTGATCATCGTCGCGGCGCGCCCGGCGATGGGCAAGACCACGCTGGCGCTGAATATGGCCGAGTACGCCGCGATCAAGACCAGGAAGGCGGTTGCGATCTTCTCGATGGAAATGTCCTCCAGCCAGCTCGCACTACGCCTGATCTCGTCGAACGGCCGCGTCAATGCGACGCGCCTGCGCACCGGCCAGCTCGAGGACGAGGACTGGAGCCGCGTTACGGGCGCGATCCGCATGCTGCGCGAGGCCAAGATCTTCATCGACGACACGCCGGCGCTGTCGCCCGACGTGCTGCGTGCCAAGGCCAGGCGCCTGAAGCGCGAGCACGACCTCGGGCTGATCGTCATCGATTACCTGCAGCTGATGGCCGTACCCGGCAACAGCGAGAATCGCGCGACCGAGATCTCGGAGATCTCGCGCTCGCTGAAGAGCCTGGCGAAGGAACTCAACGTGCCGGTCGTCGCCCTGTCGCAGCTCAACCGCTCGCTCGAAACCCGCACCGACAAACGCCCGGTGATGGCCGACCTGCGCGAGTCAGGCGCGATCGAACAGGATGCCGACGTGATCGTCTTCATCTACCGCGACGAGTACTACAACAAGGATGCTTCGCCGGACAAAGGACTGGCCGAGATCATCATCGGCAAGCAACGTAACGGACCGACTGGCTCGGTGAAGCTGAAGTTTTTCGGCGAGTACACGCGCTTCGACAACCTATCGCACGATGCGGTGGGCAGCTTCGAGTAGGCATGCGTCGCGAGGTTGTCGACTCGGAGGCGTTGCGCAGTGTCGGCTACGATCCGGATTCGCGCATTCTCGAGATCGAGTTCAATACCGGTACCGTATATTGGTACTTCGCTGTCCCCCTCAGCGTGTATGCCGGCCTGATGACGGCAAAGTCCAAAGGCGAGTATTACGCGACGAACATTCGTACTGCGGGGTTTGAGTACGAACAGCGGCCTTGAATTTATCGAGTGCGAACCACGGGTCGCCGGCAATCCTCGCCCGGACGTCATTTTGGGCGTTGCATACGCTTGGGCACGAGACTGGTGGCGCTCGCTTCATCAAGTTTGATCATCGGTGGGCGGACTGCCTCGTGCGCGGCAGCCGCGCTGGCTAGACCGCGAACACACCTGTCCACGCCAGGTCAGTCCTGCAACAGCACGTACTCGCCCTGCTTTCCGAAGCGTTTTGGCTCCATACCTACCTTCGCGCATAACGCCTCGCCGCACTGGGTCAACGCGCCGGACTGCGTCGCTCTCAGAACGTCCTGACCAAACTCGGCACGTTTCAGTTCTTTCGCGTTCTTCCACAGCAGAAAGCTGCTACCACCTGCCGTCAGCAATGCGCCTGCAATCAACGCGATCGGCGCCGCCCACAGCCACAGACCGCGCTGTTTGCGCAGTTCCATGGCCGCCTCGTTGACTTCGCGTGCCGACCATGATGCCGAACTCGCGGAAGCTTCCAAATGCGTCTTCGACGCATTGGCCGCTTCGGCAATGCTGTCGGCCACCGCGTCCCTGGCTTGGCTGCGCAGCATATCCAGCGCATCACGTGCGAGCGCCTGCCCACCGCTGCTGACGGCCTGCGTGGCGCTTTGCAGCTGAGCGACGTGCTGCGTCAATAGCTCCACGAAACGCTCGTCGCGTTGCTCCATGCGGTCTGCGATGGCCAGCAGTTTGAGCGTCAGGTCCTTGAATGCCGCAACGTCCATGTCTTCTCCTTCCAGTCAGCGGGACATCACTGGTCCCCGTTGCACCTGTTCCTGTCGTTGCTGTTCCGCCAGCGCGCCCTGTTGTTGCAAAGCGTCCTGTTGCTCCTGCTCGCGCATCGACTGACTGAACGCCTGCTGCTGCTGGCCCCACGCCTGGCCGTGGTCGGACTGCCGATAATCCGTCATCACCGCGCGGAAGGTCTGTGCGTTGTCGCCCATGTAGGCGCTGAATACCTTGTCGAAAAGGCGGTCGACTTCGAAGGCCGACTGCTGCTGCAGGTTCGCCGGTTGAAACGCCAGGCCGGGCGAAGCAGGCCCATGCTCTTCCCGGCTGGCGCCGATTTGCACCGCGTCCTGGGTTCGGCTGGAACGACCTTGTTCGAAGCGTGCCTGTTCGATGAGCCCTTGCAGCTGTTTCTGCTCCAGCGGGTCGATCTGGATATGGCGATAGTCGAACTTCGCCGCCAAAGCTCGGTCCACGGGCTCGGAATCCCGACACGGGTCGACGATCTTGCAGTTGGCGAGTTCCTCGCGCAGGTTGCGCTCCCCATCCTGATCCATCTTCCAACCGAATCCCGCCGTCACACCGCGCACTTGGTAGACCGTGAACATGGCCGGATCGGTGGGCACCGGACGCTTCTCGAACATAGGTTCGTCGCGCAGCAGGTTGAGATAATCGATCACGGCATTGCCGTACAGGATCTCCAGTCCAGGTTCCCGCGCGCCGCCGCCGGCATTGGCGTGACCGCCGGGCACCGGAGCAGTGAGCGCTCGGCCGTCCGCTGTCATCCCAAGGTCGTTGATGGCTTGGTGCGGGTACCACTCGCGCTGTTCGTTCGTCGCCAGCAGTGAGAACGAGGATATGACCGAGCGCGGAATGCGCGCATCGTAGTTCGGCGGCATGTTGGTAGCGACAGGATCGAAGAACGGCGCGACCTGCGCCACTTGGCCCGGCGGCACAAGCGGCGGATGGGAGCTTTCGATGGTGATGTTGCCGTGCCGGTCGCGGCCGAATTTCAGGCCTTCCGGGTTTGCAACGCCGTACTGATCCACCAGCCGATGGAACCCAACATCCTGCACTGCACCGCGGCTGTAGCCGATTCCGGCAACTCGAATTTGAGCTTGTGGATCATCGCGCATCCACTTTGCGCCTTGCTCGGCGAACTCCCGGTACATCTCCTTGATTCCGTTGTCCCAGGTCACTGCGACCAAGCCGTCCACCACGCGGACAAGCCCACTGTTCTGTGCGCCGATGCCTTCGACGTAGTGGCCGCCAATTCGATGGTTGGGATCGTTTTTCATCACCTGTAGCTGTTTTGCCAACTCGCCAATATTGGTTGGTGGGCCAAGCTTCGGGTTGTTGAGATCCTGGCCGCTACCGTCGAGCAAGGCGAAGAACAGATACTCGTGCGGGTTGTCGCGGTGTTGCAAGGTCGGTACCGGCAGCTGCGATAACGCTTCACGCATTGTTGCGATGGCCTGCAGTTCCTCTGCAGTAACTGGGCGGCTGTCGCCCCGGGAAAGCACCTGTCCCATTTCAACGCTCCTTGTGCTCAATAGGTGTAGGTCTTGACCAAAACCACATCATCACGAAAATGGCTGTATTTGTTTCCCGGTATTTGTTCGCGTTTCGTGGAAACAAACGCGCTCATATACACCCGGATCGTGCAATCGTTGACCTCCAGCAGGATGGACGGGTTATCGTCATATTTGCCCTCCGGCAAGTCGGCCATTTCCTCGCGTGGTACGTTGTGCAAGATCAACTCATCCTTGAAGATCTCGCCGATATCGATCTCCGCCTCGTGCGCCACGCCATCCTTGGAACGCCAGGTCACCTTGGCTGGTCCAGGGAAGTTGCGGATCATGCCGTGTATGCCACTCCATCCCTTCAAGTAGTCCTGGCCATAGCTGGCAGAAGATCGCGTTGGATCATCATCGCCGTGCTCGAAACCAGCATAGATAACCGTGCAACCACGGGTGTCATGACAGCGAACTCCAAACGTATGTGACGTGAACCGCAGTGGCCACTCGACCGGTGCGCGGTTGTCCACATTCGTCGCATCGGGGGTGGTGGGCGATGTACTCATGGCGGATTGGCATCCTGCAAACAAAATTACTGAAACGATCACTGCGAAGACTCTCGCAGAAGCATTCCGCGTTCGTCGCATCCTCATCTCCTGCCAGCCTGCAGCTGTCGGCGCCAACTTGAGAGGGCGCCAAGTCGAGATGCCGCGTGGAAGCTGGGGGCAGAAACAGCGGCGTCTGCAGCGAGCGGACCGAATGGATCGGCCATGCGGTATCCCTCCATGGAACCGGACCCAAGCCTATGCGTAACCACGCGCGGTGCGCAATCGGGCATTCCCTACAACCAGATGCGGTGATATGTGGCGTCCTCGATCGGCAAAGGCACGACGGTCCGCACCGCTTGCCGCGGGTGTTCATGGCGAAGCCCGCGCGATGCGCCGTTACACTAGTCAACATGGCCCGACCCACCTCCGCCACCATCCACACCGACGCCCTGCGCCACAACCTCGGCGCGATCCGCGCGCGTGCTCCGGGGAGTCGGGTGATGGCGGTGGTCAAGGCCGATGGCTATGGCCATGGCCTGGAACGGGTGGCGCGTGCGTTGCAGGGCGCCGACGCCTTCGGGGTCGCCGCCTTGAGCGATGCCGAGCGCATTCGCGCCGCCGGTTTGTCGCAGCCGATCGTACTGCTGTCCGGGTTCGACGAGGTCGACGACCTGCCGCAGTTGCGGCGACTCAATGTCGAAACCGTCGTGCACCATGCCGCGCAGCTCGCCATGCTCGAGCAATCCACTGGCGAGCCCATCCGCTGCTGGCTGAAGGTGGATACCGGCATGCACCGGCTCGGCTTCGCGCCGGAGGCCGTACGCGACGCGCATGCGCGTCTGGTTGCGATGGCGGGCGTGGCCGACGAGATCGTGCTGATGAGCCACTTCGCGAGTTCGGACGAATTCGAGTTGCCGCAGACCCGCGAACAGTTGCAGGTGTTCGCGCATGCGACCAACGGATTGCCAGGGTTACGTTCGCTGGCGAACTCGGCGGCCGTGCTTGGCTGGCCGGGTGCGCATGGCGATTGGGTGCGGCCGGGCGGGGCGCTGTATGGAATTTCCGTGGTCGCGGGCAAGACCGGTGCCGATTTCGGTCTGCGCCCCGCGATGACGCTGGCGACGCGGTTGCTGGCGGTCAACCGCATCGGCCGTGGCGAGCGCATCGGCTACTCCGCCACCTGGGAAACACCGGAAGACATGCCGGTCGGCGTCGCCGCCATCGGCTACGGCGACGGCTATCCGCGCCATGTACCAGCGGGCACGCCGGTGCTGGTCAATGGCCGCATGGCGCCGGTGATCGGGCGCGTGTCGATGGATCTGATGACGATCGACCTGCGTTCGCAACCCGAGGCAAGGCCGGGTGATCCGGTCACGCTGTGGGGCGAGGGTCTGGCGGTGGAAGTGATCGCCGATGCGGCCGCGACGATCGGTTATGAGCCGGTCTGTTCGATCACGCGCCGGGTCCGGTTCGTCGAGGACTGAGCCGGCAAGATCATAGTCTCGCGACCGCAGTCGTGCGATGAGGGACGAGGTCGGAAACGTATCCCGACGTTCACTCCGGCCTGATCCGCGTCGGTTAGCTTGTCGGCATGCCCAACGCCCTCGTCTGGTTCCGCAATGACCTGCGCCTGGCCGACAACCCGGCCCTTCAGGCGGCGGTCGACGAAGGCTTCACGCCGATTCCGATCTACCTCCATGCGCCCGACGAA
>Ga0193708_1000236_pt1 | contig 12638 bp, 14 predicted proteins | sample H3c1metaG_FD_160570 | JGI IMG/M metagenome (GOLD analysis project Ga0193708, IMG submission 160570) | Soil microbial communities from a riparian zone of the East river system, Colorado, United States - H3c1 | ecosystem: Environmental > Terrestrial > Soil > Riparian zone | place: USA: East River...
GGGATCGCGGCGATTTCCAGCAACGCGTGCCGGTTCCAGTCGAAGCCCCCGGTTTCCACGTCGACCACCACGGGCAGGTAGCCACGGAAACGTTCGGACATCTTGCGGAAGGGTGGGGCGTCGTCGGCTGGCGTCATCGTGCCAGCGTAGCAGACGGTGTCCTGGAATCCGGGGCCGGTGGCGGCTGCGCGGGCCGTGGCAGCGGCACTCCCGCAAGCGCGTTCGTGCTACCGGCGCGTGCCCAGCAGCGTGCCTTCGCGATGCAGTTGCAGCAGCATCGCCGTGCCGTCGCGCATGAAGGCGTCGATATCTTCGGAGCCGGCTTCAACGGCGAGCGCGGCAAGCTGTTCGCGACCGCTCAGCGCCGGCTCGAGATCCAGCCGCTGCAGCAGCCGGAACGTCAGCGGGCTGAGGCCATGGAAACTGACCTTGCCGTCGGCCTCGCGCCGCAGCAACAGCAACGTCGGTTCGCGCGGCGCGACGTCCGGCTGGTAGTCGGGGCCGATCCGGTTCACCGGCCAGGCGTAGGCCAACGGCCAGGCTAGCGGCGACGGCAACGGCCTGCCCGAAAGAAGATCACCACCGGCATCGTGCGCAGTGTCGTCGCGGGCCGCTTCGCTGATCTGCAGCGCAAGTTCGACCCACTCGTAATGCGCCAGTTCGCGCAACCATGGCTTGCCGTCGTCGACTTCGCGCGTTTCGAGGTAGCGCAGGAATTCGCGCGGCAGTTCGGTGAACAATGGCGTGCGGCTGCCGTGCTCGCGATAGAACGCCGCGACCAGCGACGACCATTCGTCGTCGCCGAAAATACGGCGCAGCACCGGGAAATTTCCCGCGAGCATGCCGTCGATGTTGCCGAGGAACAGCTCGCGATAGACCTTGAGGCGGCGTTCGTCGATGCCCGGCGGCGGCACGACGTTGGCTGGATCGCGGATGTAGGCGGCGAGGGCATCGAGTTGCCGGGACAGCGTCGTTGCGGGCCGCGACGGCTCAGGCGACATGGCGCGCCTCGCGGCTGGATTCGGCGAGATGGCGACGTATCGTGCCGAGTTCGTCGACCAGTTCCGCGAATGGCGGAAAATTGAAATCGCGCTCCAGCACTGTCGGCCTGCGCCCGTGCAGACGATAGGCCTCGGCGAGCAGTGCCCAGACCGGATCGCCGACCGCGCTGCCATGGGTGTCGATCTTCAGGTCGTCGGCTTCGTCGTAGTGACCGGCGACGTGGACGTAGGCGACACGCTCGCCCGGCAGCGCCTGCAGGAACGCGCGTGCGTCGTAACCGTGGTTGGTGGCATTGACGACGATGTTGTTGACGTCGAGCAGCAACTGGCAATCGGCCTCGGCCAGCACGGCGTTGACGAAGTCTATTTCCGCCATCGACTGGAAGGGCGCGGCGTAGTAGGAGATGTTCTCGACCGCGATGCGCTGGCCGAGGATGTCCTGGGTGCGGCGGATACGCGCCGACACATGGGCGACAGCCTCTTCGGTGAACGGCAGCGGCAGCAAGTCGTAGAGCTGGCCGCGGCTGTCGCCGCAGGCACTCAGGTGTTCGCTGTAGATCGAGACGCCGTGCGCGTCCATGAAGCGGCGCAGCTTGCGCAGCAGGGTGTCATCGAGTTCCACCGGGCCGCCGACGGACAGCGACAGGCCGTGGCAGACGATCGGATGGCGCGCGGCAAGTTCGGCGAACGCATCGCCGAGGGCGCCGCCGACGCCGATCCAGTTTTCCGGCGCGACCTCGAGGAAATCGAAGCTGCCGCCGGGAGCCGACTGCAGCGATCCCAGCAGGGATCGCCGCAGGCCCAGGCCGACCGCATCCGGCGCAAGACTGCCGGTCGCCATTACGGTTGCAGGCGCCTCAGATCGAGCCGCCGCACTTGCCCTCGCCGCACTTGCCTTCCATGTCTGCCTTGGCTTCGGTCTTCATGCCGTCGCCCGCCTTCATGGCGCCGCCTTTCTTGTCCGCGCCGCAACTGCCTTCGGCGTGGTGCGCCTTGCCTTCGTCGGCATCCATGAAGCCGTCCTTGTTGGCGTCGATCGCATCGAACTCGGCGGCCTTGTCGGCGTGGGCGGCGGCGAATTCGCTCCGCGAGACCTTGCCGTCCTTGTCCGCATCCATCTCCGCGACGCCGCACTTGCCTTCCGCGCCGGCTTTCATGTCGGCGCCGCAAGAGGCTTCCTTGGCCTTGTCGGTCGTGGCGGCCTTGCCCTCTTCCTGTGCTCCGAGCAGGTAGCCCTGCGCCAGCGGGGTGGAAGCGAAGGCGGAGCCCGACAGCATCAGGCCGCCGGCGAGGGTGGCGCCGATCGCGAGGGCAACGGGTTTCTTGGTCTGCGACATCGTGTCTCTCCTGGAATACGGGCGAGGCCCTTGGGTGATGGTGCAATGCTAACGCGTTGTGGCCGGGGACCCCGCAACCGGAGGTGGCTCGGGCGACAGGTAGTGCCGCGCCAGGCTGCGCGCACGATGCAGGCGTGCCTTGGCGGCTTCGGGGTGCAGCCCGAGGTGTGCGGCGATCTCGGCGATGGTGCGGCCTTCGAGGTCGCGCAGCAGGATGATCTCGCGGTAATGCGCGGGCAGCGCCGTCAACGCCGCCACCACGTCGCGCAGCAGGCCGCTGGGCGCCGGGTAGTGCGGGCCGTCGATTTCCTCGAGCGAAGGCAGCAGCATCAGGTGGCGACGCGCGCGCTTGAGGCGGTTGCATTCGCGCTTGACGATGCGGAACAGCCATGAGGTATAGGCCTCGAGCGCGCGCAGGCTGCCGAGCTTGCGCGAGACCAGCAGCAGGCTCTCCTGCACGGCATCCTCGATGTCGTTGACGCCGCAGTGGTACTCGGCATACCGGCGCAGGTCCTGGCGCGAATGCGCAAGCACGCTTTCGAGCGCGGCACGGTCGCCGTCGCGGGCGGCATGGAGTTGTTGCTGGAAGTCGGCGTCGGGCATGCGCGGCTCTGTCCTGGGTGTCGTACCCGGACGATGGCCATCCGGATACGCACAGGAACAGCCCAAAGGCCGCAACGGTGTGCGCGTATGGCGGGATGGCGACGCGGGTTCAGCCGGAGTTTAGCCCCGACTGCAGCAACGATCAGCCGGTGTTGGTCTCGTCGCGCTTTTCGCGCGGTGGCAGCGCCGCCTCGCCATGGACCAGGAACCAGACGTTCTCGGCGATGTTGGTGGCGTGGTCGCCGATGCGCTCGAGGTTCTTGGCCATGAACAGCAGGTGGGTGCAGGGCGTGATCACGCGAGCATCCTCCATCATGTAGGTCAGCAGTTCGCGGAACAGGCCGGTGTATTCGGCATCGATCTCGGCATCCCTGGCTCGAACCTTCTGCGCCGCCTCGGCATCGGTGTCGCGATACGCCACCAGCACGTCGCGCACCTGCTGCACGGCGAGCATGCCGAGGGCATGCAGGCCACGCGTATGAGGCAGCGGCGGCGAGAGATTCAGGGCCAGCGAGCGCTTGGCGACGTTGGCGGCGTAGTCGCCGATGCGTTCGATGTCCGAGGCGATGCGCAGGGTCGCGAGGATCTCGCGCAGGTCGCGCGCCATCGGTCCGCGCAGCGCCAGCGTCATCGCATCGTGGCTGATGCTGCGTTCCAGCGCGTCGATCGCCTCGTCGTTGCCGATGATGCGACGGGCGGCGTTGTCGTCGCGGCGCTCGACCACGTCGAGCGCGGATTCGAGCTGGGCGGCGGACATCTCGCCCATGCGCATGATCTCCGCGATCACGTGCTTGCGCTCTTCATCATGGCTCTTGACGATGTGGTCGTGGGGCTGGGTGTTCATGGTGATGGGCTCGGGGCTGGGATCTGGGGACTAGGGACTGAAGGCTTTAGAAGAGCAGGAATTCGGGCCTGGGACTGACGGATGGAAGGCTTTCCCAGCCCCCAGATCCCAGTCCCCGGCTCGTCATCCAAACCGCCCCGTAATGTAATCCTCGGTCTGCTGCTTGGTCGGATTGGAGAAGATGGTCTCGGTCGCGCCGTGCTCGATCAGGTCACCGAGGTACATGAAGGCGGTGTAGTCCGACACGCGAGCGGCCTGTTGCATGTTGTGGGTGACGATGGCGATGGTGTAGTCGACCTTGAGTTCCTCGACCAGCTGCTCGATGCGGCTGGTGGAGATCGGGTCGAGCGCCGAGGTCGGTTCGTCGAGCAGCAGCACGTCGGGTCGCAACGCCACCGCGCGGGCGATGCACAGGCGCTGCTGCTGGCCGCCCGACAGGCCGAGCGCGCTCTGGCCCAGCTTGTCCTTCACCTCGTCCCACAACGCGCCTTGGCGCAGCGCCTGTTCGACGCGATCGTTCATGTCCGCCTTCGAAACGTTTTCGTGATGACGGATCGCGTAGGCGATGTTCTCGTGGATCGTCATCGGGAACGGCACCGGCTTCTGGAACACCATGCCGACCTTGCTGCGCAGGCGGTTCATCGGGTACTTCGGCGACAGGATGTTCTCGCCGTCGAGCAGCACATTGCCGGTGGCGACCAGCTTCGGATACAGCGCATAGATGCGGTTGAAGACGCGCAGCAGCGTCGACTTGCCGCAACCGGACGGGCCGATCAGCGCGGTCACGCGCTTTTCCGGGATTTCCAGGTCGATCGACTTCAGGGCGTGGAACTTGTCGTAGTGGAAATCGAGTCCGCGCGTGACGAGCTTCACCGGCGACACCGTGGTATCGGCGGCGCGGACATTCGCGGCGATCCTGCGCGCCGGCGCATCGGTGCTCTGGTGGACGTCGTTCATGGCGTGGTTCCGTGGCTGGATCGGGAGCATGGCGGGAGCGGTGCTGTCGGGCATGGCGGCGTCAGTCGTTGGCGATGCGCTTGCGGCCGAGCAGGGCGCGCGCGCCGAGGCTGACCAGCAGCACGAACAGCGTGAGCACCAATGCACCGGCCCAGGCCAGCTGGCGCCAGTTTTCGTAGGGGCTGCCGGCGAACTGGTACATCACCACCGGCACGCTGGCCATCGGCCGCAGGATGTTCGAGTTCCAGTACAGGTTGCCGAACGCAGTGAACAGCAGCGGCGCGGTCTCGCCGCTGATGCGCGCCAGTGCCAGCAATACGCCGGTGACGATGCCGGCGGACGCGCTGCGGTACAGCACCTGCATGGTGACCTTCCACTGCGGGACGCCGAGCGACAGTGCCGCTTCGCGCATCTGCGTCGGCACCAGGCGCAGCATCTCGTCGGTGGTGCGCACCACCACCGGCAGCACGATGAAGGCGAGCGCGATCGCGCCGGCCATGGCGGAGAAATTGCCGCCGGCCTGCATCACCAACAACGAGTAGACGAACAGGCCCAGCACGATCGACGGCGCCGACAGCAGGATGTCGTTGACGAAGCGCACCACGGTGCCGAGCTTACGCGTGTTGCCGTATTCCGCGAGCCAGGTGCCGGCAGCGATGCCGAGCGGCGTGCCGATCAGGATCGCCAGGCCGCACATCACCACCGTGCCGAAGAAGGCGTTCTTCAGGCCGCCTTCTTCCATCGGCGGCGGCGTGTTCTGCGTGAACAGGGCCACGTTGATGCCGTGGATGCCCTTGGAGACCAGCGTCCACAGGATCCAGGCCAGGAACAGCAGGCCGACCAGGGCGGCGATGCACGACAACACCTGGGCGAAGGCGTTGAAGACCTTGCGCCGGCGGTAGAGGCGGTCGGCGACGGCGTAATGATTGGCGGGCAGGGTCGACATCAATTGCCCTCCCGCCGCGCCAGCTGCATCAGCATCAGCCGTGCGATGGCGAGCACGATGAAGGTGACGATGAACAGCACGAAGCCGAGCAGCAACAGGGCGGAGCGATAGGTCTCGGTCGCCTCGCCGAAATCATTGGCGATCAGTGCGGCGATCGTGGTGCCGGGTTCCAGCAGCGATGCCGACAGGGTGACCGAATTGCCGACCACGAAGGCCACCGCCATGGTCTCGCCCAGGGCGCGACCGAGCCCTAGGAAGACGCCGCCGATCACCGCTGAGCGCGTGTAGGGCAGCACGATGTCCCAGCTCACTTCCCAGCGCGTCGAACCGAGCGCGTAGGCGGATTCCTTGAGGCGCGTCGGCACAGCCGCCCGACCAGCGGCAGGGTGCCGAGGTGGTCGTTGAGCCAGGGCGTCACGTACTCGGTCATCACCGGCACCAGCACGAACAGGCCCCACATGCCGTAGATGATCGAGGGCACGCCGGCGAGCAGTTCGATCGCCGTGCCGACCGGTCCGCGCAGCCAGCGCGGCGCGACTTCGGTCAGGAACAGCGCGATGCCGAAACTGATCGGCACGCCGATCACCATGGCGATGATCGCGGTGACGATGGTGCCGTAGATCGGCGCCAGTGCGCCGTATTTGTTCTCGACCGGATTCCAGTCGGACGAATAGAAGAAGTGCAGGCCTTCTTGCGCCAGCACTTCGCGTCCGCCCCACAACATCGACAACGCCGCCGCCGCGAGCGCGACCAGCACGAACACGGCGGTGCCCATGAGCACCCAGCGGAAGGAGCGATCCGCGCGGGCATCGCGCAGGTCGCGGACCGGCAAGGCATTGGGACTGGGAAGCGTCGTGGCGTTCATGCGCGAAAGGGCAGGTCCCGTTGTTCTCGTTTTTGCTCGTCATCCCCGCGCAGGCGGGGATCCAGTGGCTTTGAATTGCAAACCAGAGACCCGAGCGTGTCCCGGCATGGGTCCCCGCCTGCGCGGGGATGACGCACCGGCAAAGGCGCCCGCTATGCGGGCGCGCCGGTGCGTCACTTGAATTCAGCGGCCCAATACGCCTCGATCTGCTGCACCAGTTGCGGCGGCAGCGGCACGTAGTCCAGCGAACTGGCCTGCTGCTGGCCGTGTTCGTAGGCCCACTTGAAGAAGTCCATCGCATGCTGCGCGCGCGCCGCGTCCTTCGGCTGCTTGTACATCAGTATGAAGTTGGTCGCGGTGATCGGCCAGGCGTCGGCGCCCGAGGCATTGGTGATCACCAGGTTGAAGTCCTTGGCGCTGGCCCAGTCGGCCGCGGCGGCCGCGGCCTGGAACGAGGCCGCGCTCGGCTGCACGTAGTTGCCGGCCGCGTTCTGCAGCGACAGGTAGGTCATCTTGTTCTGCAGCGCATAGGCGAGTTCGACGTAGCCGATCGAGCCCTTGATCTGCTGCACGTAAGACGCGACACCCTCGTTGCCCTTGCCGCCAACGCCGCCCGGCCACTGCACCGAGGTGCCTTCGCCGACCTTCGCCTTCCAGTCCGGGCTGACCTTGGACAGGTAGTTGGTGAAGTTGAAGCTGGTGCCGGAGCCGTCGGAGCGATGCACGATATTGATCTTGGTGGCCGGCAGCGCCACGCCCGGGTTCGCGGCGGCGATCGCCTTGTCGTTCCACGTCGTGATCTTCGCCATGAAGATGTCGGCGAGCAGCTGGCCGGTCAGGCGTAGCTTGCCGGCTTCGATGCCGTCCAGGTTCACCACCGGCACCACGCCGCCGATCGCCGACGGGAACTGGCCGAGTCCGGCGGCTGCGAGTTCGTCGCTGGCCAAAGGCTTGTCACTGGAACCGAAATCGACGGTCGCCGCCTTGATCTGCGCGATGCCGCCACCGGAACCGATCGACTGGTAGTTGACCTTGTTGCCGGTTTCCTTGTTGTAGTCGGCCGACCACTTGGAGATCAGCGGATAGATGAAGGTCGCGCCGGCGCCGGTGATCTCGGCGGCCACCTTGTCGCCGGATTCCGCGGGTGCGGCGGCGGCATTGGCGTTGGCATCGCCATTTGCGGGAGTCTTGTCGCCGCCCGGCTGGCAGGCTGCGATGAACAGCACGGTGGACAGGGCCAGGGCGGTGATGCGGAAGGTGGTCGATTTCATGTGCGGGCTCCTAGGGGGTCGGCGCTCTGCAGGCCGACTGGGATGCCGCTATGAAATGATGTTTTTGTTACACCACGATGACAGGGTGCCCGATGGCATCGGGAAGGCGGCATCCGCCGCATCGCGCACAAAAAAGCGGGCCCGAAGGCCCGCGAAAAGGAGGAAGAGCTGAATCGTGGCAGTGCAGGTCGATCCGAACGGACCGATTCTTCCAGGATCAATGCACCGCGATGTTCTGTGCCCAGTAGGCTTCGATCTGCTGCACCAGGCTGGCGGGCAGCGGCACGTAGTCGAGCGCCGTGGCCTGCGGCTGGCCCTGTTCGAGCGACCACTTGAAGAAGCCAAGCGCGGCTTTCGTCTGTGCGGCGTTCTTCGGCTTCCTGTACATGATCGCCCAGGTGGTGGCGGTGATCGGCCACGCCTGTTCGCCGGGGGCGTTGGTCATGATCAGGTTGAAGTCCTTGGCCGACTTCCAGTCCGCGGTCGCCGCGGCAGCGGAGAAGCTTTCATCGCGCGGCTGCACATAGTTGCCGGAGGCATTCTTCACGCGCGCGAAGGCGAGCTTGTTCTGCAGCGCGTAGGCGTATTCGACATAGCCGATGCCACCGTTGATCTGCTTGGTGTACGCCGCGACGCCTTCGTTGCCCTTGCCGCCGATGCCGGAGGGCCACGGCACCGTGGTGCCTTCGCCGATCTTCGACTTCCATTCCGGGCTGACCTTGGACAGGTAGTTGGTGAAGTTGAAGCTGGTGCCGGAGCCGTCGGAGCGGTGCACGACGGTGATCTTGGCGTCGGGCAGATTCAGTCCGCCATTGAGCGCCACGATCGCCGGGTCGTTCCACTTGGTGACCTTGCCGAGGTAGATGTCGGCGAGCAGCGGGCCATCGAGCTTCATCGCGCCCGCGGCGATGCCGGGAACGTTGACCACCGGCACGATGCCGCCGATCACGACCGGGAACTGCACCAGCTTGAACTTGGCGAGGTCTTCCGCGGGCAGTGGTTTGTCGGATGCGCCGAAATCCACGGTGGCCGCCTTGATCTGGGCGATGCCGCCGCCGGAGCCGATCGACTGGTAGTTGACCTTGTCGCCGGTCTTCTCGCTGTATGCGGATGACCACTTCGACAGGACGGGGTAGACGAAGCTCGAGCCGGCGCCGGTGACGTCGGTGGCATGCGCGGCAAGGGCGAGGCTGGACGCAGCCAATGCCAGGGCGATGCGGGTCTTGAAGCTGGAAATCACGGGTGTCTCCTCGGATGGATGACGACGGTGTCGTCGGCGCCGGACCATTCCAAGGCAGTTCGATGACGGCTTCGCGTCTGTTTTCTTTCATTTCGATGACGGCATGCCGCGGACCGGCGAAGTTTTGCCATATCCGGAAATTCCGGAAATCGGCGCTGTTGTTGCGCTGACTTCTCCGCGTCACCCGAATGACGCAAAACGGTCACATTCTTAGCGGAATCTTAACCGCGTTCCGCAGCGACCCTAGAGACGGCGCTGGCGGCAATGTTCCTTTTAACCATCCCGCGGAGACATTCCATGCGTTCCAACATTCTTGCAACCGCCATCGTCGCCAGCCTCGGGCTCGCCAGCCTGGTTGCGACCGGTGCCGCACATGCACAGGCCGCCACGCCGGAGCAACTGGCCGAACTGAAAGCGCAGATCACGGCGCTGCAGGCACAGGTGGATGCCCTGCAGACGCGCACCGATGCGCAGTCCGACATCAACGTCGCCAACGCGCAGAACGTGGAAGCCGCGCAGGCCACGCAGACCAGCGTCGACAAGCTCGCCAAGCTGGTCAACGATACCCAGATCAGCGGTCGCATGTACTACGACGTGAGCAGCATCGACAGGACAGTGGGCGGCAGCAAGGTCGACCCGTCGGGCACCAACTTCGACATCAAGCGCTTCTACCTGGGCGTCGACCACAAGTTCAGCGACGTGTGGGCGATGAACCTGACTACCGACTTCCAGTACAACTCCACCCTCGGGGCTTCCGAGTTGTACCTCAAGAAAGCCTACATCGAAGGCAAGTTCAGCCCGCTGTTCACCGTGCGCGCTGGTGCGACCGACCTGCCGTGGATCCCCTACGCGGAGAACCTCTACGGCTACCGCTACATCGACAAGACCATCAGCGACCAGCTGGGCCAGGGCACCTCGTCCGACTGGGGTCTGCATGCGTTCGGCGCGAGTTCGTCCGGCGTGTTCAACTACGCCGCAGCCGTGATCAACGGCAACGGCTACAAGGCGGCCCCGGACAACGGCCTCAACAACCGCAGCAAGAGCGTCGACTTCGAAGCTCGTATCGGCTTCCAGCCGATCGACGGATTGAACGTCGCTGTCGGCGTCTATTCGGGCAAGAAGGGCAAGGACACTTACGCCAACGATGCCTCCGACACCAACGAGGTGAACACCGCCAGCCGCACCAACGCGATCGTCGCCTATGCCAACAGCAAGTTCCGCATCGGCGGCGAATGGTTCCAGGCCAAGGACTACGCCAACCCGTTCATGCCGATCGGCGCCGCGGATCTGAAGCAGGACGGTTACTCGGTCTTCGGCAACGTCGCGTTGAACAGCAAGGGCGTCACCCTGTTCGCCCGCTACGACAAGGCCAACCTGAACAAGGATGCGGCATTCGATCCGGAGTACACCTTCTACAACATCGGCGTCGAATTCCCGATCGTCAAGGGCGTGAAGATCGCGCCGGTGTACAAGTACACCAAGCAGGAAGGCGCCACTGCCGACGCCGCCAAGATCGAAACCAAGGAATTCGGCGTCTTCGGCGAATTCCGCTTCTGATCGTCGGGGATGCAGGCAATGCTGGCGGCGGGCTTCGGCCCGCCGCTGTCGTTTCCGGCACCGCATTCTTTCTAAGCCGGCGCGCAGCACCACGAAGGCGTCGCAGGCGATGGGCCGCGCCTGCGGCTTGCGTCTTGGCGCGGAACATCGAACAGGAAGTCGCAGCTAGGACGGATCCGCGACAGTCTTGTCCGGATAACGGCACAGGTCGCGGATCACGCAGTGCGGGCAGTCCGGCTTGCGCGCCTTGCATACGTAGCGGCCGTGCAGGATCAGCCAGTGGTGCGCGTCCTGCCTGTATTCGTCGGGCACGACCTTCAGCAGTTTCTCCTCGACCGCGCGCACGTCCTTGCCCGGTGCCAGGCCGGTGCGGTTGGAGACGCGGAAAATATGCGTGTCGACGGCGATGGTGGGCTCGCCGAAGGCGGTGTTCAGTACCACGTTGGCGGTCTTGCGGCCCACGCCAGGCAATGCCTCCAGCGCGTCGCGCGTGCGCGGCACCTGGCCATCGTGCAGGTCGAGCAGTTGCTGCGACATCGCCACTACGTTGGCCGCCTTGGCGTTGTACAGGCCGATGGTCGAGATGTAGGGCTTCAGGCCGTCGACGCCGAGCGCGACCAGCTGCGCCGGCGTCTTCGCCACCGGGAACAACTTCCGCGTCGCCTTGTTGACGCCGACATCGGTGGCCTGCGCCGACAGGATCACCGCGACCAGCAGTTCGAAGGGCGTGGCGTACTTCAGTTCCGTAGTCGGATGCGGATCGAGTTCGCGCAGGCGCGAGAACAGTTCGCGGATTTCCGGCGCCGTCAGCGTCCTGCCGCGTCGCTTGCCGGCACTCATGTCTTCCTCGCGGCCTTGGCCTTGGCGCGCGCAAGCACGGCGGCTGCGGCCGGTGGCAGCGAAGATGTCGTCCGTGCCGTTTCCTGCCGACGCGCATCGCGCTCCGCCGCGCGACGCGCCAGCCGTGCGTTGCGCGCGCGATAGTGTTCGCGCGCGGCCAGCGATCGCAACCGCGCCTCCCGCGCCTGCTGCAGTCGTGACACGCACAGCGGCGTACAGGCCGCGCAGGCGTCGTGTTCGAGCAGGCCCAGCGTCATGGCCTGGTCGAGGTCGTCCTCGGCCAATGCCGCGACGATGGCATGTGCCGTCGCGCCTCGTGGATGCATGCAACCGCAGACAGGGCAGGTGGAGACAGGCTTCATCGCGCCCTCAACGAACTGTCATCCCGAACGCAGTGTGGGATCTGCGCGCGTTGCCATGACTTGCGATCGCTGGAAGATCCCTCACTGCGTTCGGGATGACAGGATCGGGGGTCGCGTGGCGTGAAAGCGGTCGCATCCGGTCAACTGCCGCTGAATTCCGGCTTGCGCCGTTCCAGGAATGCCCGCGTGCCTTCGCGCATGTCCTGGGTGGAGAACACCAGGCCGAACTGCGCGGTTTCGTATTCGAGACCTTCCTCGATGCCGCATTCGCCACCGACATTCACGCAATCGAGGATGCCGCGCAGCGCCAATGGCGCCGCGTTGGCCAGTTGCGCGGCGAGCTTCATGGTCTCGGCTTCGAGCTCGGCCGCGGCGACCACGCGATTGACGATGCCGAGTTGCAGCGCGCGCGCGGCGTCGATCGGAGTGCCGGTCAGGCAGAGTTCGAGCACCGCCGCGCGACCTGCCAGCCGCAGCAACCGCTGGGTGCCGCCGAAGCCGGGGATCAGGCCGAGGTTGACCTCGGGTTGCCCGACCTTGGCGGTGTCGGCGGCGATGCGCAAGTGGCAGCACATCGCCAGTTCGAGGCCGCCGCCGAGTGCGAAGCCGTTGAGCATCGCCAGCACCGGCTTCGGCATCCTTTCCACGCGACGCATCATGCGTTGCCCGCGCAGCGAGAAATCGCGGCCCTGGACCGGGGTCAGCGCGGACATCTCGGCGATGTCGGCACCGGCGACGAAGGCCTTCGGGCCGGCTCCGGTCAGCACCACCACCCGGATCGCGTCGTCCGCGGCAGCGGCGGCGAATGCCGCATC
>Ga0193708_1000238_pt1 | contig 12623 bp, 10 predicted proteins | sample H3c1metaG_FD_160570 | JGI IMG/M metagenome (GOLD analysis project Ga0193708, IMG submission 160570) | Soil microbial communities from a riparian zone of the East river system, Colorado, United States - H3c1 | ecosystem: Environmental > Terrestrial > Soil > Riparian zone | place: USA: East River...
CGCCACTCTCGAACGCGTCGACGGCGTACTGGTCGTATGCGGTCACGAACACGATCTGCGTGCGCGGGCTGACCTGCGCGGCAGCCGCGGCGACGTCGAGTCCGGTCAGGCCCGGCATGCGGATGTCGAGAAAGGCGACGTCGGGGCGGAACTCGGCCAGCGCTTCCACCGCACTGGCGCCGTCTTCGCACTCGGCGACGATCTTCAGCTGCGGCCAGGCGCGCGCGAGCTGGTCGACCAGCGCCTGCCGCAGCAGGGCTTCGTCCTCGGCGACGACGCAGGTACAGGGAAGGTCAGACATTGCGAGCGTCCCGGGCGTTGTCGGGCACGGTGATCGTGGCGGCGACGCCGGCGGGGAAGTTGGCGACCACCGCGAGCGCCGCCGCGCCGCCGTACACCAGGCGCAGGCGCTCGCGCACGTTCTTCAGGCCGATGCCGGTGCCGCTGGTCTTGGCGTTGAAGCCGTCGCCATCGTCGGCCACGGTCACCGCGACCACGCCGTCGTCGCTGCGCCGCGCGCGGATCCACACCGTGCCGCCGCCGGTACGCGGTTCGAGGCCATGTTTGATCGCGTTCTCGACCAACGTCTGCAGCATCATCGGCGGCAGGTCGGTTGCGCGCAGGTTTTCCGGCACGTCGACCTGCACGGACAGGCGCGGACCCATGCGGATCTTGAGGATTTCGAGGTAAGCCAGCGCCCGTTCCAGTTCCGCGCCGAGCGTCGACAGTTCATCGTCGGTGCGCGGCAGCGAATGGCGCAGGTACTGGATCAGATGTCCGAGCATCTCGTCGGCGCGCGCCGGGTCGCTGCGCGTCAGCAGCTGTGCGCTGGCCAGCGTGTTGTAGAGGAAGTGCGGTTCGACCTGCGCGTGCAGCAGGCTGAGCTTGGCGACCGTGAGTTCCTTCTCGGTCGTGGTCTGCACGGCCTCGGCCTTCTCGTTGCGACGACGCTCGGCGACGCGGCGCGTAATCGCGCGCGTGATGGCCTCGGCATTTTCGAAGTTGGTGCCGTCGTCGACCAGGAACCAGTCGCTCCATGCGGGCGTTTCCGGTTCACAGATCAGCGTGACGCTGCCGCTGTCGTGGCTCGGCGTGACCGTGGCCAGGATCTGGTTGCGCGGGGTGCCGAACCACGACAGCGGATTCCAGCGCCCGCCGGGCAGCTCGCCATCGCGCGTCGCGCGGCCGACCTTGGCGCGCACCTGCAGGCTGTCGCGTGCGCTCTCGACCTGCTGCACGCGCGGCAGCTCGCGGATCGCGGCGTCGAGCAGGTCGAAGGCCTCGCCGGCTTCGAACGGAATCTCGACCTGCCGACGCTGGCGGTTGTCGAGCGCGTCCTTGTCGATCGTCCCGGCGATCAGCCGCACGCGGCCCAGATGCGAGAGCGCCCCTGCCACCACCAGCGCCATCGTCGCCATGCCCGCGATCGCGATCGGCCATTCCAGCCGGCCGAGCAGCGGCAGCTGCGCCCAGATCCCCGCGACCAGGAAGATCGCGAGCAGCCAGGCGATGGCGATGCGCAGGACGAAGGACAGGCTCTTGATCACGGATTCCGGCTGCAGGGTGGATTGCCGCGGAGCATAGCGATCGGCGGCGCGGGAGCGGCAGGATTTGCGACGGAAGCCGGAATACGGCGACGAATCGCGCCCACGGGACGATCGAGCCGGCGCGTAGCGGGTAAAGCCGCGCCCTCATCCGGCGCTGCGCGCCTCCTTCTCCCGCAGGCGGGAGAAGGCAACGGCTCCGCTCCCTCTCCCGCTTGCGGGAGAGGGTTGGGGTGAGGGTGCGCAACGGAGAGCGGGAAACGTGCCGATGCATGGCGGCGGCAACTCGCAAGCGCTAAGGTCCGCGCTCGGGTAGACGACGACGGGGCCGACATGCAGGACATGACACAAGGTTCGATCCCGCGCCACCTGGTGCGCATGGCCGCGCCGATCGCGATCGGCATGCTGTTCCAGACCGCGTACTACCTGATCGACCTGTACTTCGTCGCGCACCTGGGCGATGCCGCGATCGCCGGCGTCGGCGCGGCCGGCAACATGCAGTTCCTGGTCATGGCGCTGACACAGGTGCTCGGCGTCGGCACGATGGCGCTGATAGCGCACGCGGTCGGGCGCAAGGATCTCGCCGATGCCAACCTGGTCTTCAACCAGAGCCTGCTGATGGCGGCGTTGTGCGCGGCCGCGACGCTGCTCGGCGGCTACATGCTCGGTGCGGCCTACATGCGCAACCTCGGCGCCGATGCCGCGACCGCGGCGGCGGGGCTGACCTACCTGTACTGGTTCCTGCCGGCGATGGCGCTGCAGTTCGCACTGGTGGCGATGGGATCGGCGCTGCGTGGGACCGGCATCGCCAAGCCGACGATGGTCGTGCAGATGATCACCGTGCTGCTCAACGCAGTGCTGGCGCCGGTGCTGATCGCCGGTTGGCTGACCGGCCGGCCAATGGGCGTGGCCGGCGCCGGCCTGGCGAGTTCGATCTCGGTCGCGGTCGGCGTGCTGATGCTGTGGTGGTTTTTCCAGCGGCTCGAAAAAACCGTCGCCTTCGACGCGGACATGTTCCACGCGCGGCCGGCGGTGTGGAAACGCATCCTCGCCATCGGCCTGCCGCCGGGCGGCGAATTCGCGCTGATGTTCGTCTACATCGGCGTGGTCTATTGGGTGATCCGCGATTTCGGCGCATCCGCGCAGGCCGGTTTCGGCATCGGCATGCGCGTGATGCAGGCGATCTTCCTGCCGGCGATGGCGGTGGCGTTCGCGACCGCGCCGGTGGCGGGGCAGAACTTCGGTGCCGGCCTGCACGCGCGCGTGCGCGAGACCTTCGTCGCCGCGGCGTGGATCGGCAGCGTGCCGATGCTGGTGCTGACGCTGCTGTGCCAGTGGCGGCCGGAGTGGCTGATCCATGGTTTCACCCAGGATCCGGCGGTCGTCGCCGTCGGTGCCGACTACCTGCGCATCATCGCCTGGAACTTCGTCGCCTCCGGTTTGATCTTCACCGCCTCCGGCATGTTCCAGGCGGTCGGCAACACGCTGCCGGCCTTGCTGAGCAGCGCGACGCGCCTGCTGACGTTTGCCGTGCCGGCGTTGTGGCTGTCGCAACGTGGCGGCTTCACCTTGCGCGATCTCTGGCATCTGTCGGTGGCGACGGTGACCTTGCAGATGATCATCAGCCTGGTGCTGCTGCGGTTGGAACTGCGACGCCCGCGTCCGATGGTGGCGGCGACGGGTTTGTAGGTAACGGTTGCGTCGTAACATCACGCAGGTCCCCTCGCGAGAACAGACCGCCGTGAAGATCCACGCCCTTGTCGCACTTGTGCTGATCACGCTATGTCCGCTTGCGCGCGCGCAGGACTGTGCGGACACCGCGCCTTACGACAAGGCGCGGGATGTCGTGCGCGACCTCGGGCGCATCGTCGCTCCGTCCGGCATCCAGGAATCGTACAAGGCGAAGATCGGCGGCATCGAGCAATGGATCAACGTCAGGGGCCAGGACAAGTCGAATCCCGTCATCGTCTTCATCCATGGCGGACCCGCCGCACCGAACACACCGTCCATCTGGCAGTTCCAGCGGCCGATAGAAGAGTATTTCACCGTCGTGAACTGGGACCAGCGCGGCGCCGGCAAGACGTACCGGACGGTCGATCCGGATTCGATCAGCGACAGCATCCACATCGGGCGCTACGTGGAGGACGCGATCGAGGTCGCCGAATACGTGCGCAAGCGCTATCACAAGGACAAGGTCATCCTGATGGCGCACAGCTGGGGAACGGTGGTCGGCATGAACGCCGCGTTGAAGCGTCCCGACCTGTTCCATGCCTACGTCGGCATCGGCCAGGTCATCAACGTGCGCGACAACGAAAGGATCAGCTTCGACTACGGCCTCGAGCAGGCGCGCAAGCGCGGCAACACGGCGGCCCTGCGCGAGATGGAGACGATCGCGCCGTATCCGGGCGACCAGCCGATCACGCGCGAGCGCATCATCATCGCCAGGAAGTGGGCGCAGTTCTATGGCGGGCTCAGCGCGTACCGGGAGGACTCGAAGTACTACTTCGACGCGCCGCGGCTATCCCCGGAATACGACCATGACGACGTCTGCGCGATCGACCGCGGCAACCTGTTCACGCTCGGCAGGATCCTGCCCGAATTCCTCGACGTCGATTTCAAGGGCGTGCGCTCGTTTCCTGTTCCCGTCGTGATGTTCATGGGGCGCCACGATTACACGACGCCGTCGGCGCCGACGTCGGCATGGCTCGACAAGGTGACGGCCCCGTACAAGCGCGGCGTCTGGTTCGAGCATTCCGCGCACATGAGCCCGTGGGAGGAGTCGGGCAAGACGCTGGTGAGCCTGTTGACCTATGTGCGACCGCTGGCGGTCAAGGCCGACGAAGCCGGCCACTGAAGAGCAGGAACGGCCGTAGGCTGGGTTGGCTTCATCAACCCAGCATCCAGCAGCATCTCGCAACTTTGCTGGGTTGATAGAGCCAACCCAGCCTACGTGCTGCTGTGAGCGAGGTTAGAGATCCTGTTCCGCCAACAAAGCCGCGGCCGGCTCTTCCCGGCAAACCCGATTGCGACCCGCGGCCTTCGCGCGATACACAGCGCTGTCGGCGGCGTGATACAGCGCGTCGTCGTTCTCGTGCAGCGCGACGTCGAACTCGGCAAGGCCGATGCTGGCCGTCATGGTCAGCGTGATGCCGTCCAGTGCGATCGGATGCTCCGCCAGGCTCGCGCGGAAATGCTCCGCGCGCAGCGTCGCCGCGGCAAGATCCTGTCCGCCGAGCACCACGCCGAACTCCTCGCCGCCGACGCGCGCGGCCAGGTCGCCTTCGCCGCTGAAACTCGTCTTGAGTCGTCCGGCGATCGCCATCAGGCAGGCATCGCCGATCGTGTGGCCATGCGTGTCGTTGACGTGCTTGAAATGGTCGACGTCCAGCAACAACAGGGTCAGCGGCTCGCCGCTGCGTTTGGCCTGCTGCGTTGTGCTGGCCAGCACGTCGGCAAACTGGCGGCGGTTTGCCAGCTCGGTCAGTGCATCGACGCGGCTTTGCCTCGAGAACAGGTCGCGCTGGTTGCGCAGTTCCTGGTCCAGGTCCAGCCGCTGCTGGTACTCGGCATAGCTGCGCAGCAGCGAGATGACCACGTAGACCAGGTACATCACCATCATCAGCGCGTTGGCGCGGTCGGCGGGATTGACCCAGAGCAGGAGCAGGCCGGGCAGGCACAGCAGGGCGATGCCGGCGAACGCGAAACCACGCCGCATGCTGAAGGCGTGCGCGATCGCGGTGGCCAGGCCGAGCGTGAACAGCAGCGCGGTGATGCGCGCGCCGCCGAAGCCGGGGTCGAGCGTCGCCCAGCAGAACAAACCGCCCCACAAGGCGGTCGTGAACAGCACGATGCCCCAATGCAGGCGCAGCCAGCGCACGACGGTCGCCTCGTCGTCGACGTGGATCGGGCGATGCATGAAACGCCAGGCCGACAGGCCGATGAAGCCGAGCAACAAACCCCAGCTGGCCAGCGGCGCGCGTGAGAAGGCGTCACCGTAGATCCCGACCAGCAACCAGGCAGCGGCATAGAACGGACCGCCGGTCAGCGCGCGTTGATAGGTGTCGGCCATCTCCTGCGTCAGCCGGCGGGTCTGGATGAGGTTCATTGGGGCGGAGAATACCGGGAAGAATGAAGCGAGGTGGGACCTATATGGCGGTTCCCCGATTTCGTGCTGATGAAGCCGATCCGAGGGCGGGCGAGCTCATCGACCGCGCGCCAGCCTCTCTTCGATCGCGCTGAAAGCCGAGCCGCTGCCGGCCGGCTCATCCGGCACGCCGGTAGCGAAATAGGCGACGCCGGTGCCCGTTTCGCGGTCCACCCACAGGCCCGACAGCAAACCGTAAGCGGCACCGGCATGGCCGACGCGTGCAATGCCATCGCCGAACGGATCGTCGCGGCAATCCTCTCCCCGCGTGGCCAGGGTCTGCGTCGCGAGGCCATAGCGGCAGATGAAGCCGCGCTTGGATGGTCCGCTGTCGTCTTCCTCGTAAGTCATGCCGTTGCCGGGCGCGTAAGTCCATACCGGTTGCAGCAGCGTGCGCACGCTGTCAGGTTTCAGCACGCGGACGCCGTCGACGCTGCCGTCGCCGAGCAGCAGCTGCCCGACCTTGGCTAGGCCATTGGCGGAGATGCGCAGGCCACCCTGCGGTGAAAACAGTGCTCCGTTGCTGCCGGCGCGCCAGCGCGACAGGTCGCAATCGCCGTTGCTCGCCGGATTCACCGGGCAGGCCGGCTTGCGGCCGTGGTTGTCGTCGCGCACGGGTTTGCGGTCGGCGTCGTACAAGACCACGGCGCGTGCGGCGGCAGCGTCGTTGCACGTGTCCCAGTTGAAACAGGCGACGATGCCGAGCGGACGCAGCACCAGCGTGTCCATCAACCAGTCGAAACGTTCGCCCGTGGCTTTTTCCATCACCGCCGCCACCAGCGGGAAGTTGAGGTTGGCGTAGCGGAAATAGGTACCGGGCGCATGCGCGGCGTCCCAGGCGCGTGGATCCTCCAGGATGTCCCTCAACTGTCCGTCCAGGGGCACCGCGTAGTAACCGGCGGCATCGGTCAGGCTGGAACGGTGCGACAGCAACAGACGCAGCGTGATCGGCTTGTCCGGATCAGCGGGATGACGCAGTGTCCAGCCGAGCAGGTCGGACACATCCGCGTCCAGGTCCAGCTTGCCGTCTTCGACCAGGCGCATCACGCCTATCGCGGTGACAAGCTTCGAAATCGACGCGATCCGTACCGGGTCGCCAGCGCTGATCTTGCGCCCACTGGTCACGTCGGCCAAACCGTCGATGGCGATCGCGGTGATGCCTTCGTGATCGAAGGCGACACGCACGGTGGCTACAGGTTCGGCAGCATGGGTGGCATCTGCGGTAACCAGGATGGTGAGAAGCACGTAGGCTTTCAGGTTTCCCAACAAGATCGATGTCCTAGATCAGGCACATGGCATGTCATCCGGGAAAAGTATCGTCGGATACGTCCATATCGGGATCCGGACCCCGTCATCAAGAACTCTGGAGCAAATGGATCAGGTTCATTGCTCCGACGGCCGCCCTAGCGCCCGCAACAGTTCCTTGCGCGTCGCGACGACCGCCTCCAGCTCGCGCCTGCGGTACGACAGGTGGCTGGTCTGGTCGCGATAGAGCTGAGCCAGGGTGGAGGACATCGCCGGATCTGCACGCATGCCGGGCACGTCGAAGCGACACGCGATATCGCGCCGTGAGCGCTCGTCACCGACGATGGTCCAGGTGCGATGCGCTTCCAACGGCGCGGCCAAGCGTTGCACCATCGGGATCAGAAGGTCCGATCTACCGGATTCGGCATGGGCGCTGTCTTCGCGGGCGAGCAAGGTGCGCAGCGTGCCGTTGCGGATCAGGCCCAGCCGGCCTGCGCTCAAGAGCTCGGTGTAGGTGCCGCGTTGTATGCGGTCCGCCGGCGCAACGAACCAGCGGCAAAGCGCGTCGTTCATGGCCTTCTCCGACGGCAGCGGCCCAGCGTCGCGCAGCGCCATGTCGAGCGCGTGGATTGCGTCGGCTCGCCGCTTCAGGACTACGACGAGCCACTGGAGTGACGCCACGTTGCTGTCGCTGTCGGACAGCAAGCGTTCGATGTAAAGGCGCTCCTCGCTACGCTCGCGTCGCGCCACCGCCCATTCGTTGGCCTGCAGGCCGATGAAGATGCCGACGATCACGATCAGCAGCTCCACGCCGACCGTGAACCAATCGCGGGCCCTGAGCTTTTCGACAAAGTTGCGCAGCAGCATGGGCTTTCTCCCCCTGTGACGCAGAAGAATCACCCGATCGATTGGAGGAAGCAATCCATGGGCGTTCACCCGGCCGGGGGGTCATCGGAGAAATGGCTGCAAGGCGCAAACAAAGCACCATGGCGGAGGCAGGGGCGGTACCAAGAAGCCAACGCCGCCTCGCCGTATACGTCACCAATGATCGAGTACATCCGGCGCCAGGTCCATGCGCCGGCAACTTCGTGCCGCAACCCCTTCGCGCAGCGCGCTGCGGATGGCGGGAGACACCAGCAGCAGGCTGCGCGCGGCGACCGCATCCTTGGCGCGCTGCAGGCGCGAACGTTGCAGCAGCGTGCAGGCCCAGTCCGGCAGCAGTGCCGCGCCCGCGCCAAGGAACACGGGGCGGATGGCATTGCCGAACAATACCGGCAGCGTCGCCTTGTCGAGCACGCCGAGCACGGTGGCGGAGCGTTCGTCGAATCGCAGTTGCGGCTGCACGCCGGCGAAATAGTCCTCGATGTCTGCCAGCGAACGCGGGACATCGGTAGCGCCGAAGGCTTCTGCAATGCGCGCGGTCTCGGCGTAGTAGCGGTCCTGCACATCGTTCGGTACCGCCTTCACGTAGCGCCGATAACCCTGCAGGAAACTCCACATCTCGGTGCAGTGGACCCAGGTCAGCAATTCGGGATCGTCCGCGCGATAAGGCGTGCCGTCGGCGGTGACGCCCACGACCTTGGTGTGAATGCGGCGAACCCGCTCGATCAGGCCATGCGCCGCGGCGGTCGGCGCGAAGGTGGTGCCGCCGACGAAGATGGTTGTACGCCGCAAGCGTCCAAGCAGGTCGCGGCGGAAATCGGAGTGATCCCAAACGCCGGCAAGAGCGCGCGGATGCAGCGTCTGCAGCATCAGCGCGCACAGGCCGCCGGACATCATCGCGGGGAAGTCGGCGTGGATGCGCCAGGTCGCGCTGTCGGGGCCGAACAATCCTGGATCGCCCTTTGGGCTGTCGTAGTCGACGCCGCTGCTGCGCGAGTCCGAGACGACGCCCACCACCAGCTTGCGGATCTGGGCATGGAGCAGCGCGATTGGACGCGGACGTATGGCGAAGCGCATGGCAGCTTCTGAGACGGTGATCGCAAGCGGTACATGCTACGCGCCTGCGTCAAGTCGGCGACTCGCCGTCAATGCCGTTTGAAGTACTGCACTTCGCGCTCGTGCTTCTGCGCAGCTTCGCGCGTCGGGAAGGTTCCCAGGTTGCGGCGCTTTCCGGTCTTGGCGTCCTTCTTCCTGGAGTAGAGGCGGTACTCGCCCGACTTCAGCTTGCGGATCATGTCGGCATCCTCGGCATCGATGACTTTGCCATGCCGGTGCTCCCGTTGCGTTCGACGACGCGATGCTAATGCCGCGGTTGTATGCGGACCGTCATCGCGCCGGGTAGAGTGTGTCCGTTGCCAAGCATTGTGCCGGGGAGGGCGCGTGCCATGCGAAGGATGAAATGGCTGGCGGTAGTGGTGCTGTGGGCGGCTGGAGCCGGCGTCGCTATGGCGCAGGTGGATCTCGAGCCCTACCTGCGGCGCGATGCGTACGAGACGATCAAGATCTCGCCCGACGGGCTGCATTTCGCGGCGACCGTGCCGCTGGAGGACCGCACCGGCATCGTCGTGTTGCGACGGTCGGACAAACGGGTGCTGTCGAAGGCGATCGGCGTGGAGCATTCGGAAGTCGCCGACTTCTGGTGGGCGGACAACAAGCGCATCGTCGTCGCAATGGCGCAGGCGATGGGTAGCAAGGATGCGCTGTATATCACCGGCGATCTGTACGGCTTCGGTATCGAAGACGCATCGGTCAAGACCTTGTTCGGAGCGGCGCCTGCAGCCGCCGGCCTCGTGGACTACTACGGCGATCCAGGCGATCGGGACATGGCGACGCTCATCGCTACCTTGCCGGACGACCCAGAGAACGTCCTCATCGCGGTGTCGCCGCTGCAATACAATCCGCGCACGCGCGTCGAGAAGATGAACGCCTACACGGGCCGCCGCACGCCCGTCGCCTGGGCGCCGGTGCGACGCGCCGTGTTCACCACCGACGCCAAGGGCGAGGTGCGCTTCGCCGATGGCGCCGACGATCGCAACTACCGACGCCTGTATTACCGGGCAGGCGCGAGCACGGACTGGCAACTCGTCAACGACGAGCAGGCGAGCGGACGCGTGATGCATGCGATCGGCCTGTCAGCCGATGGCACCGTCGCCTATCTGCGCGTCAACCAGGTGGAAGGGCCCGACGTGATCGAGTCCTGGGACACGCGCACGCAGGCACGGAAAGTGTTGCTGCGCGATCCAGTCGTGGATCCGTATGCCGTGATCCACGACAAAGATGGGCGCACGCCGATCGGCATGCAATACATGGATGCCGGCGTGAGCAGCCGCTTCTTCGACGAGGGCTCGCCGATGGCGCAGTTGCATCGCGGCCTGGAGCGTGCGTTCCCGAAGTCGGTGGTTTCGGTCACGTCGTTCACGGCCGACGGCGGGCTCGCGCTGCTACGGGTCTGGAACGATCGCATGCTCGGCGACTACTATCTCTACGACACGCAGAAGCGCACCGCGGTCGGCGTGTTCGCGCGGCGCAAGTGGTTCGATCCGGAACAACTGCCGGACTCGCGGCCGGTGGCGCTGAAGGCGCGCGATGGCGTCGCGCTGCACGGTTACCTGACCGTGCCCAAGGGGCGCGACGCCAAGGCGCTGCCGTTGGTCGTAATGCCGCACGGCGGCCCCTACGGCGTGTTCGACGAGTGGGCATTCGACGACGATACGCAGCTGCTCGCCGCGGCCGGGTACGCGGTGCTGCGCGTCAACTATCGCGGTTCCGGCAATTACGGCAAGGCGTTCCGCGAGCTCGGCGCGACGCAATGGGGCGGCGCGATGCAGGACGATCTCACCGATGCCACGCGTTGGGCAATCGACCAGGGCATCGCCGATTGGGACCGCATCTGCGTGTACGGCGCTAGTTACGGCGGCTACGCGGCGTTGATGGGTGTGGCGAAGGAGCCCGACCTGTACCGCTGCGCGGTAGGCTACGTCGGCGTCTACGACCTGGTGGCGATGCATCGTGAGGATTCGAGGCGCGCAAGCTGGGTAAAACACTGGGCCAACGACTGGATCGGCGAGCGCGGCGGGCTTGCGGCGAAGTCGCCGGTCGAAATGGCGGAACGGATCAAGGCGCCGGTATTCCTCGCCGCCGGCGGCGCCGATCCACGTGCACCGATCGCGCACAGCAAGAAGATGGAACGCGCCCTACGCGATGCGAAGGTGCCGGTGGAGACGCTGTATTTCCCCAGTGAAGGCCACGGCTTCACCACCGAGCCGCATCGGCGCGCGTTTTACACGCAGTTGCTCGACTTCCTCGGACGCCACATCGGCGACAAGCGGGAGAAGTAATCCCACCGCGGAGGGACCGCCCGGCGGCCGGATTCGCCGATTAGGCGGGGCGTGGCTGCGACCGCATCGGTTGCCACTGCCCATACGTGAGGCTGCGCCACGCCCATTCCGCCGGACCGAAGCGGAATCGGGCGAGCCACCAGCGACTGAACACGATCTGCGCACCGAACAGCAGCGCCCAGACGACGACTACGCCGACCAGGCCGTAGCTTGGCCCGAGCTTCAAGCCCACTCCATAGAACAAGGCGATGCCGACCAGCGTCTGCGTGAGGTAGTTGCTCAGCGCCATGCGTCCGACCGGGGCCAGGTGCTGCATCCAGCGCCGCCACGCCGGGCGCGCGAACAGCCACACGAACGCGGCCGCGTAGCCGAGCGCGAGTACCAGCGCCGTGGCCTGGTTGAGTTCGCGCAACAGCATCCTGCCGGCATCGTTGCCGAGCCATGCCGCCTGCATCGGCAGCCGCCCGTAGTCGCCGAGCTTCACGAAAAACGCCAATGCCAGACCGACCGGGAACGCCAGCAGCAGTCGCTTCCAGAACAGCGCATGCCGTGCTGGATCGCGCAGCACGCCGCTGTTGCCGAGCGCGGCACCGACCAGCATGCAGCCGGAGATCGACGGCACCAAGCCCCAATGCACCGGAACCCACCAACTGTTGAACAGCCAGTTGCCGCGCAGCATCGTCGCAAGATCCTGGCTGGAGAACGCGGCCAACGCGGCGGCGTAGGCCTGGTCCTGCGTCGCCGGCGGCGGCCCGTTGCCCGGGAACCACCCCGACAGCGATGGGTGCGGCAGTACCACCAGCAATATGCCGAGCGTGGCCAGCGTTCGTGGCCGCAGGCGCGCCAACGGCAGCAGCAGCAAGCCCAGCACCGCGTAGTAGCGCAGGATGTCGCCCCACCACAGCGCGGCATGCAGCAGGCCGATGACCAGCAACACGCCCAGCCGTCGCAAGTAACGCCGCACGCCTTCGTCGCGCGCGGCGTTGCGTTGCATCTGCAGCGCGAAGCCGACGCCGAACAACAGCGAGAACAGGCTGATGAACTTGCCGCTGACCAGGATGCCGATGGCCGGATCCAGCAGCCGGTCCACGGCCGCCGTCGGCAGCGCGGCGCTGGCTTCGCCGGACAGGAAGAAATACGAGCTGAAAGCGACCAGGTTCGCCATCAGCACGCCGCTCAGCGCGAAGCCGCGCAATGCATCGAGCAGGTCCAGGCGTTGCGATCCAACGGTGGGGCCGGGCAGGTCGATGCGCATGGTCGCATCGTAAAGGAGTGAGCTTGCTTTCGTTCCTGCGCGTGTCATGGGTGGGTTCGCGTTCGTGCCGTCATCCCTGTACACGCGACGCGATGCTAGCCCCGGCCATGCCGCTGCTGCAGAAAAAAGCGAACCATCTCCGCCGAAGCATCCGG
>Ga0193708_1000240_pt1 | contig 12615 bp, 9 predicted proteins | sample H3c1metaG_FD_160570 | JGI IMG/M metagenome (GOLD analysis project Ga0193708, IMG submission 160570) | Soil microbial communities from a riparian zone of the East river system, Colorado, United States - H3c1 | ecosystem: Environmental > Terrestrial > Soil > Riparian zone | place: USA: East River...
TCCACGAAGGGTTCTGGCACCCCATGGACACCTACCGCGACTACCTCCACCTGAACGATCTCTGGAAGCGCGGGGAGACGCCGTGGAAGATCTGGTGAGTCGCCTTAGCTGTCGCTTCTGCGGCGCTCCGCTCACGGAAATCTTCGTGGATCTCGGGTCCTCGCCGCTCGCCAACTCCTACCTGGAGCCGGAGGACCTCGGCCGCGCGGAGGCGTTCTATCCGCTTGCCGTCTATACCTGCGGCGAGTGCCTGCTGGTTCAGCTTCCCGAGGCGGAGCGGCCGGAGGCGATCTTCTCCGACTACGCTTACTTCTCCTCCTTTTCTGATAGCTGGCTGCGTCACGCCGAGGCCTATGCCGTAGCGATGATCGACCGCTTCGGCTTCGGCACCGGGCATCAGGTGATCGAGATCGCCAGCAACGACGGCTACCTGCTGCGCTGGTTCAAGGACCGTGGGGTGCCGGTGCTCGGCGTCGAGCCGGCCGGGAACGTCGCCCAGGCGGCTGTGGCGGCGGGTATCCCCACGGTGGTGAAGTTCTTCGGCGTGGCGACCGCCCGCGAGCTGGTTGCCGAGGGGAAGCGGGCCGACCTCCTGGTCGGCAACAACGTGCTCGCCCACGTGCCGGATCTGAACGACTTCGTGGCCGGGTTGGCGATCCTCCTCGCTCCCGCCGGGGTGCTCACGATGGAGTTCCCCCACCTCCTGCGGCTGATGGCCGAAGACCAGTTCGACACCATCTACCACGAGCACTACTCCTACTTCTCCTTCGCCACGGTGCGCAGGGTTTTCGCCGCGCACGGGCTCACCCTGTTCGACGTCGAGGAGCTGCCCACGCACGGCGGCTCGCTCCGCATCTATGCCCGTCACGAGGACGCCTCGAAGCTGGTGGGGGAGCGGGTGGCGGATCTCCTGGCCCGCGAGGAGGCCGCCGGCCTCGGTCGGCTGGAGACCTACCGTTCCTTCGGCGAGCGGGTCCGCCGGGTGAAATGGGGGCTGCTGCGCTTCCTGATCTCTTCCAAGGAAGAGGGGAAGTCGATCGCCGGCTACGGCGCTCCGGCCAAGGGGAACACGCTGCTCAACTACTGCGGCGTCCGCACCGACTTCCTCGACTACACGGTCGACCGCAGCCCGCACAAGCAGGGGCGCTTCCTGCCGGGCACGCGCATCCCCATCCACGGGCCGGACCGCCTGCGCGAGACGCGGCCGGACTACGTGCTGATCCTCCCCTGGAACCTCAAGGAGGAGATCGTCGAGCAGATGGCGGACGTCCGCTCCTGGGGCGGCCGCTTCGTGGTGGCGATCCCGGAGGTCAGGGTCCTCGAATGATCTTCCGCGAGACCCCGCTCGCCGGCGCCTGGGTTCTGGAGCCGGAACGTTTCGAGGACGAGCGGGGCTTCTTCGCGCGCACCTGGTGTCGCCGCGACTTCGAGGCGCGCGGGCTCGATCCCGGAATCGCCCAGTGCAGCGTCTCCTGGAACCACCGCCGGGGGACCCTGCGCGGACTCCACCTCCAGGCCGCCCCCCACGAGGAGGTCAAGCTGGTGCGGGTCACCCGCGGTGCGGTCTGGGACGTGATCGTGGACCTGCGGCCGGAGTCCCCCACCTTCAAGCGCCACTTCGGGATCATCCTCTCGGCGGAGAACCGGCATGAGCTGTACATCCCGAAGGGGATGGCGCACGGGTTCCAGACGCTGGAGGATGGGACGGAGGTCTTCTACCAGATCTCCGAGTTCTACGCCCCCGACTCCGCCCGGGGCTGCCGCTGGGACGATCCCGCCTTCGCGATCCCCTGGCCCGAGCCGGTGACGGTGATGTCGGAGAAGGATCGAACCCTGCCGCTGTTCGAGGGGACGACATGATCGACCTCATCCGGGAGGCGTACCCGATCTGCCGCAGCATTACCGGCGACGGCGTCCGCCGCACGCTGGCGCTGATCCGCGAGCGCATCCCCCTGGAGATCCGCGAGGTCCCCACCGGCACGCCCGTGTTCGACTGGACGGTGCCGCGGGAGTGGAACGTCCGCGACGCCTGGATCAAGGACCCCTCCGGCCGCAAGGTGGTCGATTTCCAGGAGTGCAACCTCCACGTCCTCAACTACAGCGTGCCCGTCCACGAAAAGCTGCCGCTGGCGGAGCTGAAAGAGCGCCTGTTCACCCTGCCGGACAAGCCGGACCTGATCCCTTACCGCACGTCCTACTACAAGGAGACCTGGGGGTTTTGCCTGCGGCACCGCACCCTGGAGGAGCTGCCGGAGGGGGAGTACGAGGTCTTCGTCGATTCGACCCTGGCGGACGGCGCGCTCACCTACGGCGAATGCCTCCTGCCGGGGGATTCCGAGCGGGAGGTGCTGCTCTCGACCCACGTCTGCCATCCGTCGCTGTGCAACGATAACCTGTCGGGGATCGCGGTGATGACCGAGCTCGCCCGCGAGCTCCAGGCCCGCCCGCGGCGGCGTTACTCCTACCGGTTCCTCTTCATTCCGGGGACGATCGGCTCGATCACCTGGCTGGCCCTCAACGAGGTGAAGGTCGATCACGGACTGGTGGCCGCAAATCTCGGCGATCCGGGGAAGTTCCACTACAAGAAGAGCCGCAGGGGGAATGCTGAGATCGACCGCGCCGTGCTCGCGGTTCTTCGAGCCTCGGGCGAAGATTTTGGCTTAGAGGACTTCGTCCCCTTTGGCTACGACGAACGGCAGTATTGCTCCCCGGGCTTCAATCTGGCCGTGGGTTCGCTGACCCGGACGCCGTACGGCCGGTATCCCGAGTACCACACCTCGGCGGACAACCTGGATTTCGTGAGGCCCGAGGCGCTGGAGGGGTCGCTCCGCACCTACCTCGCGGTGGTCGACGTGCTCGAAGGGAACCGGCGCTACCTGAACCTCAATCCCAACGGCGAGCCGCAACTCGGACGGCGAGGTCTCTACCGGACGATCGGCGGCGACGAGTCCGGCCGCGCCCGCGAGTTGGCCCTGCTCTGGGTGCTGAACCTCTCCGATGGGGAGAACGACCTGCTCGACATCGCGGAGCGGTCCGGCATGAGCTTCGCGGCGATCCGGACGGCGGCGGACGCGCTGCTGGAAGTGGGACTGCTGCGCGAAATCGAGGAGAACGCATGAACAAGCTCCGGGGGCTGGTGGCGCTGATCACGGGCGCGAGTAGCGGGATCGGCGAGGCGATCGCGATCCAACTGGCCCGCGAGGGTGCCAAGCTGATGCTCGCGGGACGAAATACCGAGAAGCTCGATCTCGTGGCGGACCGGGCTCGCGACCTCACGCCGGGTGTCGAGACCTTCGCGGGCGACCTCGCCGAGGACGATCAGGTGCGCGCCCTGGCGGACCGCACGGTCAAGGCCTACGGCGGGGTGGATTTGCTGATCCACAGTATCGGCCTCTTCCTCGGCGGCCCGTTCGCGACCTCGCCGGTGGAGGACCTCGATCGCCAGTACCGGATCAACGTCCATGCCCCGTACCTCCTGACCCAGGCGCTGCTGCCGTCGCTCGTCGCCCGTCAGGGGCAGGTCGTCTTCGTGAATTCCAGCTCCGGGTTCCACCCCGCCCGCGCCGGCTGGGTCGCCTACTCGGCCTCCAAGCACGCCCTCCGCGCCGTGGCCGACGGCCTGCGCGACGAGGTCAACAAGCAGGGGGTCCGGGTGATCACCGTCTTCCCCGGCCGCACCGCCACCCCGATGCAGGAGGAGGTGCATCGCTACGAGGGGAAGCCCTACGAACCCGAGCGCTTCCTCCAGCCTCGCGATGTGGCCGCCGCCACGCTCAACGCCCTCGCCCTGCCGCGCACGGCCGAGGTCACCGACCTGCATATCCGGCCGATGCAGGGGGCGCGGTAGGCTCCAAACAAACAATTCTTCCTCTCGCACGTACTATGGGACGATCGATCGGGGTCCCATCGACATGAAACAGGTTCAACAGGCCGCCGAGGCGGTCCTTCAACAGCTCGAAACCGTCATCTACGGCAAGCGGCCGGTCCTCGAGCTGGTCCTCACCTGCCTGCTCGCGGAGGGGCACCTCCTGCTGGAGGACGTCCCCGGCACCGCCAAGACGCTGCTCGCCAAGACCCTCGCCCGCACGCTCGGCGGCGGCTTCCGGCGGCTCCAGTGCACGCCCGACCTGCTGCCGGGGGACGTCACCGGATCGAGCGTCTTCAATCAGAAGACCGGCGACTTCGAGTTTCACCCCGGGCCGGTCTTCACCCAGATCCTGCTGGCCGACGAGATCAACCGCGCCACCCCGCGCGCCCAGGCCTCGCTCCTCGAATGCATGGCCGAGCGGCAGGTGAGCGTCGACAACCGGACCTACCCGCTGAAGCGGCCGTTCTTCGTCATCGCCACCCAGAATCCGATCGAGCACGAGGGGACCTTCCCGCTGCCCGAGGCGCAGCTCGACCGCTTCCTGATGCGCCTGTCAATCGGCTATCCCAGCCTGCAGGCCGAGGAGCAGATGCTGGTGCGCAACGAGCGGAGCGATCCGCTGGAGGGAGTCGTGCCGGTGATGAGCTTGGAGGCGCTGGCGAGGCTCCAGGATCAGGTCCGCGAGGTGCACGTCCACCCCGAGGTGCGGCGCTACATCGTGTCGGTGATCTCGGCGACCCGCAACGCCCGCGAGCTGGTGCTGGGCGCCGGTCCCCGCGCCACCCAGGGGCTCTATCGGGCCTGTCAGGCCAAGGCGGCACTCGCCGGCCGGAGCTTCGTGCTGCCCGACGACGTCAAGCGCCTCTATCCGGCGATGCTCTATCACCGGGTGATCCTCGGCACCGAGGGGCGGCTCTCCAAGCGCAGCGCGCAGCAGGTGGTGGACCAGGCGGTCGGTCTGGTGCCGGCCCCCCTCGTCGATGCCGGCCCCGCCGCCACCGGCCGCCCCGTGGCCGGATGATCCCCGCCGTCGCCGGCCGCGAGGTCCGGGATCTTCGCCGCCGCCAGGCTCTCTTCTGGATATCGGGGGTGGGCCTGCTCGCCGTGCTGGTCTCCCTGTTCTCCGCCGGCTTCTTCCTCTATGCCGCCGTGGTGACCGCCGCCGTGCTCGGCCTCGCCGCGCTGCTGCCCGCCGCGAGTCTGATGGGGCTCGAAGTGCGGAGGAGCCTCGCGGCGACCGAGATCGAGCTTGGGGGAACGGTCGAATCGCGGCTGGTGCTCCACAACCGCAAGAGCCTGCCGGCCCCCTGGTTGTTCTGGAGGGAGGCGGTCGATCCCGGTCTCGACGTCGAGGGGGTGAGCTGCGGTTTCCGGACCCTGGCGAGCGAGCAGACGATGCACGTGGCCTGCACCCTCCACAGCACCCGCCGGGGATTGTTCCGGGTGGGACCGGCGGTGATCGAGGCGAGCGACCCGTTCGGGCTGGTGAAGCGGTTCAAGGTGGACCCGGAGGTGCGCTTCGTCACCGTGATGCCGCGCACCGTGCCCCTCGGCCAGGGGTGGCCGCTCGGCCACCGGCCGGTCCATGAGATCCCCCGCCGATGGAGCGCGCTGGAGGACCCCGCGCGCTTTCTCGGCGTGCGCGACTACCGCCCGGGGGACGCCCTGCGGCGCATCCACTGGCGCGCCACCGCCCGGACGGGGATCCTGCAAGTGAAGCTCTTCGAGCCGACGGTGCTCGAAGGGGTCCTCCTCGCCGTGGAGATGGGACGGTCCGCCTACCCCCGCGCCTCGGCGGAGACGGGGACCGATCCCGGGGTCGAGCTCGCCGTGACCGCCGCGGCCTCGATCGCCGAGCTCGTCCTCGCCGGCGGCCAATCCGTGGGGATGATCTCGAACGGCGGCGACGCGGCCGAGCGCTTTCCAACCGACTGGACCGGCGGCAGTTTCCGGCGCTACGAGGACGCCCTGGAGGATGCCGGCGCCCGCCGCCTGATCCCCGCCTACCGGCCGCTGGAGGTGGAGCCCGGCCGCGGCGACTGGCAGCGCGACCGCCTCCGCGCCGCCCTGGCGCGGCTGACCCTGGCTCCCGGCCTCACCCTGCCCGAGCTGCTGGTCTCCGAAGGGCCCCGCCTGCCGCGCTCGATGGTGCTGCTGGTGATCACGCCCGATCTCGGACCCGCCCTGGGTGGCGCCCTCGGCGGGCTCAAGCGCTCGGGATTCGACGTCGGCGTGGTCTGGATTCAGACCGGCGGCCCTGGGACGGTCGCCACCAGCCTGCTCGAAGGGGTGCCGGTCTACCCGGTGCGGGAGGAAGCGGACCTCGAACGGATGGGGGCGCAAAGCCTGTGATCACCGCCGGCGAGCCGCTCGACGACGACCTGTTCACCTTCCTCCTGCATCACGTCGTGGTGCCGGCGGCGGTCATCGCCATGGTCGCTTCGCTGCTCTCCTACCTGGTGGATGTCCGCTCGGCCTTCCTGGGCGGCGGGCCGCAGCTCAAGTGGATCGGCTTCTGCTTCGCCGCCGCGACCGTGCTGATCGAGCGCTACGCCCATACGCAGGGAGATCGCGAGCTCCAGGGGTGCTACACGATCGCGCTGAGCGTGGCCACGGTGCTCGTGATGATGATCGAGCCCTGGGAGACCCGGCCCGTGGGGCTCGGCGAGAGGGTGGCCAACCTGCTGATCATCGCCGCCGTCTGGCGTCTGGCCACGGGGGTGACCCGGGGGTTGAGCCCCGAGGAGGGGCGGCCTGCTGTGCAGACGTCGCGCCTCTTTGGCCTGGACCGCCTCCGCGCCGAGGCCTGGCAGCGCAAGCAGGCGGAGCAGACGGGAGCCCAGCCGCCGGTGGAGAAGAAGAAGCCGGCCATCCCGGCCAATCCGGCGATGTCGGTGGCGCGCTTGGCCGCTTTTGCCCTCCTCCTCTTCGCCGTCGGCGAGCCGGTCCTGCTGGGGGCCACGCCGCAGACGGGCATCCGGGCGCTGGCGGCGGTGGTCGTCTTTCTTTTCGCCACCGGCGTCGTGCTCGCCGCCGGCTCGGGTCTGGATGCCCTCCGTCGCGCCGAGTGGGCGGGAGGCCTGGTCTCGCCGGGCTTGGTCCCCGGCCGTGTAGCGCTCGCGGGGGCGCTCCTCGTCGTGGTGCTGGCCGCCGCCCTGGCCGTGCCCGGCCTCCAGTTCCAGGGCTCCGGCCGGTTCCGGCCGCCGATGGCCCACGGCGAGGGCGCGGAGGCGGACCGCGGCTATCAGCAGGCGGATCAGGCGGGCAAGATCTCGCTGCAACGTCCTCCCGACGAGCAGGCCCCGCGGGGACCGGAGTCCCGTCAGGGAGAGCCCCAGGGGGACTCCAACTCCCAGAGCCTTCAGGCGGCGATACCGGGGCCGGCCGCCGGCCTGATCCGGCTGCTGACCGCCGCCGGGAAATGGCTGATCATCCCGCTCGTCCTGGTTCTCGCCTTCGCCGCTCTCTGGGCCCTCTCCCGGCTCTGGCCGAACCTCGCCGGCTGGCGGGGGAGGATGGCGGAGCGCTGGCGGGGCCTCCTGAACCGCCTGGCCGCCCTCCTAGGCCGCCTTCGCCGGTCCGCGCGCCCGGCCAGCCGGACCGTCGATCCGCTCGCCAACCTGGAGGTCCTCGCCGGCCTGCCGTCCCGCGACGCGGTTCTCGCGGCCTATCACCGCTTCCTGGACCTGCTCGAGAGCCGCGGCTATCCGCGGCCGGTGAAGTCCACCCCCTACGAGGTGCTCAACGCCCTGCCGTTCGATTTCCGGTCTCTCGCCGATCCGGCGCGCAGCCTGACCGAGCTCTACGTGCGGGCCGCCTACTCCGGCGAGCCGGTCGAGCCCGGCGCCCGCGAGCAGGCGATCTTCATCCTGAAGGGGATGCGGAGAGTGCTGGAAAATCTTGCAGTCTAGGTTTAAATTAGTACTTATCCAAATTTTGAGATTTCAACCCATTCCCGTGCCAAATGGCCCGGGTCCCTCGACCCAGCCACCGGGCTGGGTTGTGGAAGCCGGCATCACCCATCCGCGCCTTAGCGTGGCTTAATACCCAGGGCCCCGGCCGTTCAGAAATTCAATCTAGGTAATGCTCCAGACTGATGGAGAACGGTCCGTGGGCTCTTTTGATGCTGAGCGTCCCTAGCCCAACTTCCACGGCCTACCCCAGTCTCCCCAGGGAAACATTGGGGTGAGGCCCAATTTTCGTCACTGTCCTGGGTCGCCCCCGCCCTGGATGGGTAGCCAGGTCTTTATCGGAGCCATGACCTCCTCTGGAATCCCCAGGACTCGGTAGATCTGGCGGTGCTGGGACTCCGGGGTGGTGGCCTTACGGATTTTCAGCAGGTGGCCATCTGTGGTCGGCAGGACCGCCGTGACGACCTGATGGGTGCTCAACTGCTGACGCAGGGTTGCCCAGGAGGTGTGGATCTCGTGATCGAGGAAAGTTTTCTCGATGGCGATCAGCAAGTGATAGGCCAGAACGCACAGAAAGATGTGAGTCTCGACGCGCCTCTGGAGCTGGTGGAAGATTGGCCGCTCACTGAGCGGGCTTTTCATGTCGCGAAACGCGTCTTCGACACGGGTCAGCAGGATATAAAGGCGCCAAGCTTCTTCGGCCGTGAGGTCTTTACGGTCGGTCTTGAGCAGGTAGGAGCCGTCGAAGCGGAGGGCACGTTGTCTTTTTTCGCTGTCCTCGTCCCAGTGGAGCTTTTGCTGACTGGCGTCATAGTGGAGGTTCCAGTAGCGGGCGACTCGCGGGTAGCGTTCCTTGAGCCGCCCAAGCGCTTCGTAGACTTTCTCTGGCTGATGGAGCCGTCCGGCTTCGATCCGCGCCTTCAGGCGTTCCAGGTCAGCCTTGAGGCGCTTTTCCTGCTTGAGCCGGATGGCCTGATCTTTTGCCTGTCGGCCCTCACTGCGGCACAGTACGAAGAGATGATCGTCGGTCTCGGCTCTCTTGATCCAGACGCGAGATTTCTTCTGGAATGGATTGCGCGGCGAGGGCTGGCGGATCAGCTCTTGCCAGCCTTGCTCGTCTTCGATCTCGTCGAACCAAGCTTCCCGTTCGCTCTGGCGGCCGGCCACCAGGTAGTGGTGACCGTGCGCCTTGATCTGGGCCAGGTTGTCCTCGTAAGCCATACCGCGATCCACGATCACTGTGCCCCCGCCCTTTCGGCCGCTGCGCTTTTCGAGGATGCCCAGCATGTCCTCAAGCGAAGCGCGATCCTGACGATTGCCTTCGAAAACTTCATGAGCCTTGGGAAAACCATCCCGATCGAGAACCAGACCGACCACCACCTGCTTGCAGTCGGGGCGCTGGTCGCGGGAGTAGCCGCGTTGGGCCTTGGGGTTGGCTTCGCACTGGCCCTCGAAGTAGGTCGAGGTCAGGTCGTAAAGATAGTAGGTGTCATCCAGATTGAAGAGGCTCTTTTCCCGCTGCGCCAAGGCCTCTTCGATGCCTCCCCGGTTCGGATGGAGGCGGTCCAGGTTGCGGTACAACGCCTCATCGCTGAGCTCGCTCAGATCGACGCAGAGCACATCGCTGAGCGCCGTGCCTCTGCACCCAGTCCGGCATCGCGTGCTCCGAGCAAGGGGCTACCAGGCGATTGAGCACCATCACCTCACTGAGCAGTTGCGCCCGCGCCGACAGACCCGCCCCGCGTAGAATCTCCTCCAGGCCCAAGCGCCTCCACATCTGATGGCCGACATGCACGGGCCCAGCCTCGCGCGCCTCTTCCAAGCTGACTTGATCGGTATGAACAGCAACGATGTCTCCGTCGTCCTGAGGCGACTTCCTCTGGGCCGAGCGGATCCGACCAACGATCCCTTCGATCAATGGATCCGGGCCTTCCAGGGAAACCTGGCCTCGTAGAGCGGCTTCGATGCGGCCGGCCAAGGCCGCCCATTTCTGACGAGGACCCGGCGACAGGTCGCCCAGAGAGCAAATCGTCTTCTGGCGCGGCCCTTTCGGGGTGCTCACCGTCTCCACGAGCAGGTAGTGCGTGTAGGTCTGCTCTTTATACCGCTTGACGGTCTTGCGGATGAACACCCGGCATATATAGCAGAAACTCAGGGTCTGTATTTTCGTCACTAATCCCGGAATTCGGGCACAGGGCTCCTCGTAGAATCAAGCACTTACGCCGCCCCAACCGCGAGGTTTTGCCACCGCGGCTGGGGAGGCCGTGGAAGTTGGGCTAGGAGTCTGTCGGAAAATCTCTGAGCGTGCCTATATGTTGTGGTTTGGCCAAGTAGAGAATACCGCTAATTGGGGTCGAAAGGCGCATTTCTCGGGTTTCCCGACAGGCTCCTAGAGCCACCACGGCGACGAGGATTCTGCGCAGCAGAAAGAAGGCAGCAATGCCGAGGTAAAAAGAACCCGCAGTTGACAGTTTCAATGTGTCCATGAATATATGTTTCGCTTTCTCGTTGACGCTGATGCTGGACTGAGCTAAGGTATTTCTAAATCTTATCCGCGTGACGGGACACTTGGCATTACGTTAATGGCAGCGGCAACGGAGGGGGGACTCGCGCTGATCTCCGTTGGACACCAAGGCACCTATTTATCTCCTTGGAGGGTTTGAAATGTCGACAGAGCCGCTACCCGGGCCTCCGGTATCACTTCCACCTCGGCGCTCCCGCATAGATTTTAACCAAGTCCTCGGCATTCTAGGTATCCTTGCTGCCATTTTAGGGCCCTTCCTCCCATCCCTGCAGTCGCCGGGCTCGCCAAACTCGGTTGGGCATCCCCCGCTTCTTCTTGTCTCTAATCCATTTGTCCCCGAGTATTGGAACCCGGGGGAAGTTCTTTATGCTGTTAATCTTAGCGCTGCAGTCATTTTTGTCGTTGCGTGGTGGACAGGAGGTTATCTTGCTCGGGAGCTAAAATACTTTTCCCGTATGTGGCTGCTTTGGTGGATTGGCCTTGTACTCTTCTACCTGTCTAGAATTATTATTACAGGCGGGAGCCTCCAGCCTCGCCTTGATGTAATTCTCAACAATGCCAACACAGCCTTCCTTTTTCTTGCCTATGTAGGGCTCGCCTATCCTAAAAACACTGATTATAATAATCGTCCTAAAGTATTCCAGCGGCTGGCGGCATGGGTGGTCGCAGCGTTCTTTGTTCTTGCCTTAGTAACCAGTTTTGCCCCTGACGGAGAGGGTATATTTATTGCAAAACTCCTCAGCGGATGCTATGCCGGATTAGTATTCTGTTTTCTCGCAGCGCGGCTAGAGAGCCTTATTCCGCAACAGTATGCGATCATTTCTCTTGTATTCCTATATTCTTTTGTGCAAGTATTGTGGTCATTTGAGGGTGTACAGGGAGTTCTCTCTGGAACGGTCGTCTTCGCCTTGGCTTTCCTTGGAAAAGTATCTCTTGGGATTCTCGTGTTGGTTAATCACGCGCAGATTGCTGATCGAGCTTCTAAATACTTCGAAGTTAAGGAAGAGACAGCAAAGGCTGCGTCTGTGATCCAGTTTCAAAAGACCCCTGGCGGGTTCTAACCCAATCCGGCCAAGCCAGCAGGTTTCTCCTTTAGCTTCGGCAGCTCGGCTGCGCGAGCAGATGGTGGTGAGGAAGCGGCTTTTTTCCTCCCCCTTCAGGGGGAGGCCAGGAGGGGGCCCGGCCATACAGACAAGGAGCGGTCCCGTGGACTCCGCAAAGCCCCCCTCCTGGCCTCCCCCCGTTCCGGGTGGAGGAAAAATCCGGGCCTCGAGAATCATCCACTTCCTCAGGAGTCTAGGCTTCGCCCTGGAACTGAATCCTATGGGTGGCTATTAGCCAGAATTCGGTGAATTACCGGTCAAAGTATATCGCATCCGTCACTCGAGAGCTGATGGAGGACTAGGCGCCGCTCAACCGCGCCGCCTGCATCAGCAGATAGTTCCGCTCCGGCAGGCTGGTCGTGCGGCCGGCCGCTCTTCTGAAATGCGCGATCGCGGCCTCCCGATCGCCGGCCCGTTCCAGCAGGTGCGCGCGGACGGCGTCGAGGCGATGGTGCCCCGCCAACCGCTCGTCGGCATCGAGCTCTTTCAGCAGCTCGAGCCCCGCCGCCGGGCCGTCCACCATGGCGGTCGCGATCGCACGATTGAGCGCCACCATCGGATTGCCGGACATCCGCATCAGCACGCCGTACAGCGCCAGAATCTGCGGCCAGTCCGTCTCCTCGACGCGCGCCGCCTCGTCATGCACGGCCGCGATCGCGGCCTGCAACTGATACTCGCCAACCGCGCCCATCGCGAGCGCCGCACTGCAAAGCGCAACACCCTCGGCAATTGCCTCCGCGTCCCAGCGCGTGCGATCCTGTTCGTCGAGCGGGATCAGCTCGCCCGCCGGTCCGGTCCGCGCCGCGCGCCGGGCGTCGGTCAGGAGCATCAGCGCCAGTAATCCTGCAACCTCGCCGTCGTCCGGAAGGATTCTGTGCACCGCGCGCGTCAGGCGGATCGCCTCGCTCGACAGGTCGTTGCGGTTCAGCTCGGGGCCGGAGCTCGCCGTATACCCCTCGTTGAAGATCAGGTAGAGCACGTGCAGCACGGCGCCGAGCCGCTGCCCGCGCTCTTCCACCGTGGGCATCTGGAACGGCACGCCGGAAGCCTTGATACTCTGTTTGGCCCGGCTGATCCGTTGCGCCATCGTGGCCTCGGGGACCAGGAACGCTGCGGCGATCTCGGACGTCCTCAGGCCGCCGACGGCGCGCAGCGTCAGCGCGATCGCGGAAGAGGGAGAGAGCGCGGGGTGGCAGCACATGAAGAGCA
>Ga0193708_1000241_pt1 | contig 12609 bp, 12 predicted proteins | sample H3c1metaG_FD_160570 | JGI IMG/M metagenome (GOLD analysis project Ga0193708, IMG submission 160570) | Soil microbial communities from a riparian zone of the East river system, Colorado, United States - H3c1 | ecosystem: Environmental > Terrestrial > Soil > Riparian zone | place: USA: East River...
ATCAGCAAATTTTGTATTGCCTGTTTCCGCCATGTAGCATAGTAAGGCATTACGGGCGGTGTTGATGTGATTGGGAATTGAATCCTTTGTAATGGGAATATATTTTACACCACTGGTGGTGCCGCTGGTCTTGGAGAAATAGATCGGCTGACCTTTCCACAATACATTGTGCGTACCCTCTTTTATTTTTTCGATATAGGGTTTGAATTCTTCATAATCACGCAGCGGAACTTTTTTTACAAAGTCTTCATGTGACCTGATATTTGCAAAATCATGGTCTTTACCAAAGATCGTTTTTGTACCAACTTTTACAAGGTGATTAAAAATGGATTGCTGGTCGGCCTCAGCAGTTTCCATTCCTTTTTTAATTTGCTTATATATATACCCGGCAAAGGGTTTTGCCAGGAAGGATTTTATCTTCATACTAATTATTCAGCCATTCAGTCAACAAACTTACGTTGTTTTTACGTTTGCGAAAAGCCAAGATTTATAAGCGGGGATTTATTTACAGTCACATGACCAGTCCCTGTCAAGATCGATGACGGTGACCACCACCAATGCATCGTTTTTTGGAGCAAATACGATGCGTACCCGTTGCTTGTCATGGGTAATGCCTTCAACCGGGAATGACTTACCCTTTTCATCCTTTTCGATCCTGCTGGTATTTATTTCCCCTTTTTCCAGTATTTCCTTCACTTCAGATTCGTCAATATGCCTGCACTCCATGCGGCACCTGGCGTGCTTACTATATATTATATGAGTGGCATTGCGGTTAAATCCATCGGCTGTATTTTGCTTTTCATTCGAAATAACTGCCGGGATGGTTATTTTGGTACCAGTTTGCTCAGTTTCCGGTTTTACAGGTGCTGCACCCCGCTGGTTATTTTTGACATACCAGTACAATAAAGCGGCAGCAACTAATAGTATATAGGGAAGGTATTTTTTAAACATGCCGCAAATTAAACCAATGGATCTGTTAAAACATGGTAATCCATGATGCATCCGTTGCTTTTCGTTAATTTTGCCAGCAATGAACAAAACAGTTGCATTACATACACTGGGCTGCAAGCTCAATTTCTCGGAGACCTCCACTATCGGCAGGTTACTGGAGAATGATGGGTTTGAAAAAAAGAACTTTGATGAACTTGCTGATGTGTACGTGATCAATACCTGTTCGGTTACAGAAAATGCAGATAAGGAATGCAGGATGCTGGTACGGCGTATCCAGCGTAAGGCACCCGAAGCCATGGTGGTAATTACAGGCTGCTATGCACAGTTGAAGCCGAAAGAAATTGCTTCCATCCCAGGCGTTGACCTGGTATTGGGCGCTGCAGAGAAATTCAATATAGCGGGCCATTTAAAGGAGATTACCAAGGGCGACAGCGCAAAGATCTGCAGTTGTGATATTGAGGACGTAAATGAATTCACCGCATCACATTCCATTAATGACCGCACGAGGATATTTTTAAAAGTGCAGGATGGATGTGATTACAATTGCTCTTTTTGTACTATCCCGCTAGCAAGAGGCAAAAGCCGGAGCGACAGTATTAAGAATGTTATAGAAAATGTAAAAAGCATTGCCACACAGGGAGCCAAAGAAGTTGTGCTGACGGGGATCAATTTAGGCGACTTTGGCAAAGGATACACAGGTGGAAAGAAAAATGAAGAAAATTTCTTTGACCTAATTAAAGAACTGGATGAAGTTGAGGGGATCGAACGCTACCGCATCTCATCGATAGAACCCAATTTACTCAGCAATGAGATCATTGAATTTGTGAGCAACAGCAAAAAATTTATGCCTCATTTCCATATTCCTTTACAAAGTGGCAGTAATAAAATACTAGGATCGATGAGGAGACGTTATAAAAGGGAATTGTATGCAGAAAGGGTCGGGCTGATCAAAACACTGATGCCCCATTGCTGTATTGGTGTGGATGTGATCGTTGGTTTTCCTGGCGAAACGGATGCAGACTTTATGCAAACTTTTGATTTACTGCATCAACTGGATATATCGTATTTGCACGTATTTACTTATTCGGAAAGAACAAATACACTTGCAGCCGGTATGAAGCCCGTTGTTCCGCTTAATGTAAGGCATGAAAGAAATAAATTATTGAGGAATCTTAGCTACCAGAAAATGCAATACTTCAATAACGGGCATATTGGTGAAATAAGAAAGGTATTATTTGAAACACAGAACAGGAATGGTATGCTGGAAGGCTATACCGACAATTATATTAAAATAACGATCCCGTACAAAGCGGAATGGGAAAACAAGATAACAGAATGGAAAATATAAATGATCAGCAATTAAACAAATACCAGGTCACCGTTCATTTTGATATGGACGATGATTTTATGTCATTCGTCCCCCCTCACCGTGTTTATATTAACAGCCTGATCGAAAAGAATATCATTGATTATTACACCGTAAGCATGGAAAGCCAGCGAAGCTGGATGGTATTTAATGCTGCTGATAAAAACGAGGTGGAACATTACCTCAGCAAATCACCCCTTTATAAATACTGGACCGTAGAGATCGATGAATTATTTGTATATGATGGGCAGTCATACCGCTTACCTGCACTACAATTGAATTAAAACGTACTGCCAGGTTGAGCTTGTTGAAACCGCCTTGGAATATGATCAAACCTCCTAAAGTCCATACCAGTAGCCTCTCTTAATTAATACCAGTAAAAAATTTTGTTTCAATTCCTTCATACCCTTATCTTTGCCGTCCAAAATTAAAGGGAGCATAGCTCAGTTGGTTTAGAGCATCTGCCTTACAAGCAGAGGGTCCGCGGTTCGAACCCGTGTGCTCCCACAAAAACCTCACAGAAATGTGAGGTTTTTTTATTGTGATCATAATGATTTGTAGCCAACGTTCAATTACTTTAGGTCGTTTATGTAACCCTTCAATGACTTTTCAATGCTGCTATATTCCTGCGATGCAATTTCCAAAAAGGAGTTCATTTCGCCATTGATCGTTCCTTTTTTTCCAATAGCTTCGATCTCTTCGAGCATCGTTATTAATTTTTCTGCCTGTATCACGCCGGCACTGCCTTTGAGCTTATGGGCTTTTTTACAAACAATATCCGTTTTGCCTTCCTGTGCTGCCTGCTTCATTTCTTTTATATCGGCAGGCATTTCATTTAATAAAACGGTAAGTACTTCCAGCAAATACTCATTATCCTCCATTTCCTCCAGCATACTCAGGTCATAAAAATTTTTTGGTACTGCAAGGGTTAATCTCTGTGGTTGTGTTTCTAAATTTTTCATACTTGTATTTTCAGCGTTCTTTTTTTTATCAGGCTCTTTTATCAGCGGATCTTTCTTTAATGATGTTCGACCATTTGGTAAGCATATTCACCAATTCCTCCAGCTTAACGGGTTTACTTAAAAAGTCATCCATACCGGCTTTCAGGCATTCATCCTTATCTTCCTTCATGGCATTCGCGGTCATCGCGATAATGATGGGCTGTATTTCCATATCTTTTCTTATGATCCTTGTGGCTTCCTGTCCGTCTATTTCCGGCATTTGAACATCCATCAGGACCAGGTCATATTGCTGTTCTTCCATCATCTCAATGACTATCCTTCCATTTTCTGCAAGGGCGGCATCAAAGCCAAGCTTGCTTAATATCTTAAGCGTTAATTTCTGGTTCACCAGATTGTCTTCGGCTACGAGTATTTTTAAAGGATGTTCTTTCACGAAATCCAAAGAAAGCTTTTGCTTAACGGGTTGTATTTCATTTACCGGTTTCGATCTGCCCCTTAACTCATTAATAATAAGTTTACAAAGCATTTCCTGTTTTATCGGCTTGGCTAATATCGATCTGAATAAACCTTCATATCGCTTATTACGGTCATCACCTACCGAACTCAGCAGGATGATCGGAAGTTCGGGATAAAGTCCTTTTACATTTTGCGCCAGTTCGCAGCCATCCATATCAGGCATCTGCATGTCTGTCAGCAACAGGTCGAATGCTGTTCCTTTGGCCAGTATTTCCAATGCTTCTGTCCCGCTGCTGGCAAGGGTGGGCAGAAGTTTCCATATTTCCAACTGGTTTTTAAGTATGCAGCGGTTGGTGAGGTTATCATCGACAACCAGCACCTGCTTACCTTCAATGGCTGCTATATGGTTGGTCACATAAGTGCGCAGTGTTTGTGAACTGGCAGATGAAAGCATAGTGAATGTAAACGTCGTGCCTTCATTCTCCTTACTTTCTACATTAATAGCTCCTCCCATCAATGCCACTAATTTTTCAGATATGACCAGGCCAAGCCCGGTACCGCCATATTTGCGGCTGGTAGAAGAATCTACCTGTGAGAAAGCTTTGAACAAACGCTCCATTTTATCATCAGGGATACCTATGCCGGTATCACGCACTTCAAACTGCAGTTCAATTTGTCCGTCATTCTTTGTTTTGACCAAATGGACCCCCACAAATATTTCTCCCCCCTCTGTAAATTTAATGGCATTGCTTACCAGGTTTATCAATACCTGGCGAAGCCTTAAGCTATCGCCGATGATCTGTGCAGGAACATTGTGGTCTATTTCATACACCAGGTCAAGTCCCATTTTACCGGCTTTGCCTGCAAATACATCCAGTACTTCTTCAATGCAGGTACGCAGATCAAAATCCCGGTATTCCAATTCCATATTGCCGGATTCTATCTTGGAAAAATCAAGGATATCATTTATCACTTTCAGCAAAGCTTCCCCGGAGGTGGTGATGGTTCTTGCATAATCCTGCTGCTCAGGGGTAAGCTGGGTTTCATTTAAAAGAGAGGCCATGCCAATTACACCGTTCATCGGCGTACGTATCTCATGGCTCATCGTAGCCAGGAATACACTTTTTGCTTTATTGGCTTCATCTGCCTCACGCCTTGCCTGCTCAGCATTCCTGTAGGCAACCTGCAGTGCTTCTTCATTCAATATTCTTTCCTTGTGTATTTGCGCTTCCCGCTCGAGTTTTCCCATTTCCCTGGTTTGCTCAACCTGGATCTTACTGTATTTTTTTAAAAGGTATGCCCATAGACCGCAGGTAAAAAATATTACTGCTGCAAGTACAATGTGTATGATAAAAGTTTGCAGTTCAAGTGTATCGAGCTGGGTAAAATAAACCCCTTCTACTCCTGAGTTTTGCAGGTAACCCAACCCGGCATGATGAATTAAAACAACTATCACCAGCGGAAGCTGCAGTTTCCAGTTCTGATAAGTTATGAGTATGGCACTTGCTATAAATGCAATAAAATGCATTTCAAAAAGGCCATGCATCTGGTAAATACCCTGGGCCATAAAAATGGCCAATACCACACTTAAAACATACTGGTACAAATTTGAGCCGGGCATCGCTATTTTAGTAAAGTAGTATGCAAAAAGTGAAAAACCGCCGACACCAAATGCTATTAACCAGGTATCATAAACAGGAGCAAGTATTAATCCGCAAATAAAAAAACAGATGAGAAAGTAATTCATCAATTTATCTGAACGCTCTTTTACCTGCTGGGCAAATGACTTTATATGAAGTTGTATTGCCGGGGTATTATTTTCCATTTTAATCTTGTATTTAGGCTTGTTATTTATTTTGTACAGACCGGTAAAGAGCAACCGTAGGCGGTGAGTGCAAATTTGTTAAACGCAGGTTCTCTTTTACTTGCCAGCAAGGAATCGATCGCCATTTCTGCATAATTACTTTTCTTATCGGTACAGTAACGGCTTCTGTTATAGTTCCCCCTGTAATAAAGAGACTGGTCAATATTAAGCAACACCGCCTGTGGTGTTGAATACACGCCACAAGTGCTGGCAAGGGCTGTATCAAATAAAACCGGCATGCTGATACCGTATTTCTTACGGATGCCTGCTTCAGTATAATCTTTGTTATTTGTCATTACCACTACAGCAAAATTTATTTCACCTGCATACGTGGTTGCCAGTGTTTTAAAGTGTGGCATGTTAAACTTTGAACAGGGACAATCCGGATTAAAGAAGTGTATGAAAACCGGCTTGTTCTCCATCTGCCTGATCTTTGATGAAACAGAGGAAATATCTATATGTTCTTTTGCTTTTACAGTCTTGTATTGTTCAGGTACCGGCGTGGGTAAGTTGTATTGCCATTCACTATACCAGAATAAGGTGCAGATACAGCCAAATGCCATTAACAATACACTTACAGCTATTATTCTTTTCATTGATGCGTATTTAGGAATGAAAACTGTTCAGTGCTTATACAATACCTGTTCATAAGTAATGAGAAAGAAAAAGTGCAGTTCGGAAAGGTTACGGGCATTTTGGTTTTATTTAGGGATAGTGTTGAACGCTAAAACGTTACGAACACAGTTTTTGGTGTTAGTTAAGCAACTATAATCTTGTAGAAAGATTTCTACTAAATTTAACTACACCACAATTTTGGAGACGCTATGCAATTTTCTCTTATCATTCAGAGTTCTACAATTTACCTGTGTTGATCATGACCCGGGCGATTTATTAATTAAACCATTACAAGCTGGATACCGGTAGTTCATACCCTAAACATGAAAGACGTATTAACTGAAAAGATCGATATTTTTCTTATCGTAAGCCCGCAAGCCATCGAAGAACATTTTAATAAGAATGACCCTTCCCCATTATACAAGCGACAGTTAAGCCATGAATTCGAAGAATATATAAACCGTATTAAGGCCCCGGCCCGGAAGAATACAGTTCTCGAATACAAGATCACCTGCAAAACGGAAGACGACAGGCAATATACAGAGCCACTTATTTATGCCATTAAGCGGCATTTCAGTAACGTAATGACTGCCATGCAAAGTGAATTTGAAAGGTTTAAGCGTCGTAATTATCTCATACTTTTTATTGGACTGGGCATTATTTTACTGTCGCATATTCTTATCCCCATGATCTTAAAGGATGAAGGAGCCATAGAATCAGCCATACTTATGGGTATTGATATTTTTAGCTGGGTAATGATGTGGCAACCCATTGATAATTTACTTTTTCACAGCTACCGGCAACTGAAAGATATTGGCACTATAAAAAAATTAACAGAAGCGGAAGTGGTCTATACCGAAGAAGGCTAATAAAAATAAAACAACTGAAACATTGAAAAACGAATTAAACAAATAATATCTTTTTATGGAAATCGCACTAAGTTTTTTTATGACGGGGAGCCTGCCGCTTTTTGTAATATCAACTTTTAATACCTGCATTTTCCTGTTGGTCATTGCGGCAATGTTATTTGTGCTATACGGATTTTACAGATCAAATGTAAAAAGCTATGATAATAAAATAAAATCGATGGGTCTGCAGATAGCAGCTATGCAGCAGCACCTGGATTATGCAAGCCGTGAAGAAACAAAAGCAAGGGCGGATGCAAAACGATCAGCCGCTGCAAGAGAAAAATTGTTAGCTTCCCTCAGTCACGAGATACGAACACCTATGAATGGCATATTGGGCATGACCATACTTTTGGAAGAAACGTCCCTTAACCCCGAACAAAGAGATTATATTGATACGATCATAAGCTCCGGAAGAATACTTTTAAATAAAGTGGATGAAGTGATGTCCAATGATATGCTTGAGCAATCTAAAATTGACCGTACCATTACTAATGCCCAGCAAAAAAATACAGACCTGCGTAACTGCGTGGAAGAGGTGATGGAAACCTTTGCCGTCAGGGCGTCGGAAAAACTGGTAGACCTTTTATACGAGATCGATGAAGACGTGCCCGTCCAGGTAATGGCAGATAATAATCGCCTTCGCCAGGTATTGACCAACCTGCTAGAAAATGTAATGGAGAATAAAATGCAGGTATTTATTGGCGTACACATAATAAAACATGACAGTACGGATACTGCACCGTCTTTGGGTTTTACCATATGTGAACAGCCCCTGCGTAATACAGCGCAACTAAATACACTGCTTGCTTCCGGTAATATATTACCGGGAAGCGATCCGAAAAAAGAACAGGATGGAATAAACCTGGGCCTTGACATAAGTAAAAAGCTGGTGGCAGAAATGAATGGACAAATAAAAGGATTAAGTGGATCCAGTAGCGGATATATTTTCACTGTACCACTTAATACTGTTCCATCGCTTGCCGGTTCCAATCACGGCTATAACCTCAAAGACTTTGAAGGAAAATCTGTATTGCTAATAAATAACAACCCGTCTGCCGCTGCGATCCTGGAAAAACAATTGCAGCAATGGAAGCTGGTACCGGAAGTAGCTGCCAATGCTAACCAGGCATTACAAATGGCAGCAGAGCGATCTTTTAGCCTTGTGATCATTGACATGAATCTCCAGGAAATAAATGGGGCTCAACTGGCAGCAAAAATGAAAACTATCTTTCCAGGAATGCCCGTTATGTTATTAAACCCTGTGAATGATGTCAGGTATAAAGAAGAGGAGGATATTTTAGGAGGGGTCACCGTATTGAAAAAACCCGTAAAACAACACCTGCTCTTTGATAATATCCTCAGTAACCTGCGTCATAAAAAAACCGGGCAGCGCCAGGACATTTCAGTAAAAAAATTATCCGCTGAATTTTCAAAACAATACCCTTTACGAATCCTTGTAGCCGAAGACAACCAGGTGAACCAGAAATGGGCCACAAAAATATTGGGCAAAATGGGCTACCAGCCGGATATTGCTGATAACGGGCACATGGTGCTGGATATGGTGGACAGATCATCCTACGACCTTATTTTAATGGATGTACAAATGCCCGGAATGGACGGGTTGGAGGCAACTAAAATGATAAGGGTTTGCCTGAACAAACAGCCTGTGATAATAGCTATGACCGCCAATGTAATGCACGGAGACAGAATGGCCTGTATGCAGGCGGGCATGGATGATTATATAAGTAAGCCGGTACAACTTAGCGAATTGGTAAATATGCTGGAAAAATGGGCATTGGTAATTACCGATAAAAAACTTGTTGAACAACTGTAATATATACGCTGCTCAGTATTCATGCCATTTTAGCTAATACAGCTATATATTTACAGGTGGGCAAATTAAATTTTTAGCCTTATTTTTGCCTTAGAAGCATGACATCCTCCAACACAAATACAAGATCAAAAGAACAAACAGATACACTCACGCTTACTGAGTCGTATTGCACCCTTATCGTTTGGAACGACGAGGTAAATACTTTTGAATGGGTAATAGAAACCCTGATAGCGGTATGCGGCCATTCACAGGAACAGGCTGAACAATGTGCTTTTTTAATAGATGCAAAAGGCAAATATGCTGTTAAACAAGGCATCTATGATATTTTAAAACCACAATGCGATGCCATTACCGAAAGAGGCATCAACGCTACCATTGAGGTAACAGTAAATTAATTCTACCAAAAGTCTCACAACGCAATCACAGAGATACACAAAGTTAACTTTGCGCCCTTAGTGGTTCTTTGGGCATTTTTGTGGTAGCCCTTGTTATTTTTATCTTTAACTATGTTCCTCCTAAACAAAGAACTTATTTTTCCGCCTGTAGAGGTGGCTGATGAAGATGGATTGCTGGCTATTGGCGGCGACCTGGGCACAGAGCGCTTACTGCTTGCTTACCGCAGCGGCATCTTTCCCTGGTACAATGAAGGAGAACCCATTTGTTGGTGGAGCCCTGATCCACGCTTTGTTTTATATCCCTCCGAATTAAAAATAAGCAACAGCATGAGAACGGTTTTGAATAATGGGAAATTCCGCTTTTCCATTGACCGTGCTTTTACAGAAGTGATACAAAACTGCAAAACTGTTACGAGAAAGGGACAGGATGGAACCTGGATATCTCCCGCCGTGCAAAAAGCTTATACAATTTTGCATGAACAGGGATATGCACACAGTGCCGAAACCTGGCTGGATGGGAAACTGGTTGGCGGACTATACGGCATAAAGCTGGATAATATTTTTTTTGGTGAAAGCATGTTCAGTATAGAAAAAAACGCAAGTAAGTTCGCTTTTATAAAATATGTGCAGCTTCTGCAAAAAGAGAATCTGCAACTGGTAGACTGCCAGGTATATACCGGGCACCTGGAAAGCCTTGGCGCAGGAATGATCAGCAGGGAAAGATTTGTAGAAGCGCTAAGAGGTTAAAAGAGAAAAAGAGCCAATGTCTTGACTAATCTCTCCTTTCTCTCTTTTTTCCTCTTAGCTAACTTTTCCTCTTGGCTAAAACCTTATTTTTGCGGGACAAAACAACTAATATGCTATTTGAATTTTCAGAAGAACAATTAATGATAAAGCAGGCAGCCAGGGATTTTGCTGTAAATGAATGCCTGCCAGGTGTAATTGAAAGAGATGACCTGCAAAGGTTTCCCAAAGAACAAATTGAAAAATTAGCCGACCTGGGTTTTATGGGTATGATGGTAAAGCCCGAATATGGCGGCAGCGGCATGGATACAGTAAGTTATGTGCTTGCAATGGAAGAGATCAGTAAGGTTGACGCCAGTGTGAGTGTTTGCGTGAGCGTGAATAACAGTCTTGTTTGTTATGGCCTGCAGGAATATGGCAGCGAAGAGCAGAAACAAAAATATTTACATCCACTGGCTCAGGGAAAAAAAGACGGCGAATTATATATCGGCGCTTTTTTACTGAGTGAGCCCGAAGCCGGCAGTGACGCAACTTCTCAACGCACTACGGCAGAAGATAATGGTGACCATTATTTATTAAATGGTACTAAAAACTGGATCACCAACGGCAACAGCGCCAGTGTTTACCTTGTAATAGCACAGACAGATGTAAGCAAGGGCAGCCGTGGCATCAATGCATTCATTGTTGAAAAAAGCTGGAAGGGTGTGCAGGTTGGCGCTAAAGAAAATAAATTGGGCATCCGCGGAAGTGATACGCACAGCATCTTATTCACCGATGTAAAAGTACCAAAGGAGAACAGGATCGGGGCCGATGGCTTTGGTTTTAAATTCGCCATGAAAACCCTGGCAGGTGGAAGGATCGGCATTGCTTCACAGGCCCTGGGTATCGCCAGCGGCGCCTATGAAAGATCATTAGCTTACAGCAAGGAACGCAAAGCATTTGGTACAGAGATAATGAATCACCAGATCATACAGTTCAAGCTTGCAGATATGGCAACACGTATTGAAGCAGCAAGATTATTATGCCTGAAGGCCGCATGGGAAAAAGACCAGAAAATGGATTATACACTAAGCAGCAGCATGGCCAAGGTCTTCGCCAGCGAAACAGCCATGTGGACCGCAACCGAAGCCGTACAGATACACGGCGGTTATGGATTTGTAAAAGAATACCACGTGGAAAGAATGATGAGGGATGCGAAGATCACGCAGATATATGAAGGCACGAGTGAGGTGCAAAGGATCGTGATCAGCCGTACGATACTTAAATAATTTGATGATTTGAAAATTTGAAAATGTGCAGATGGATCATTTGCACATTTTTTATTTAACTTCTTTGTGCATCTTTGTGCCTTATTGCCTCTGTGGCAAAAAATATGAGTATCAATAAAGAAAAATACCGGGAGATAATTACTGAGTTGGATGGCAAGGCCATATTAGTTGCCGTCTCCAAAACAAAGCCGGCTGAAGATATACAGGCATTGTACGACCTTGGTCACCGTGATTTTGGTGAGAATTATGTTCAGGAGTTAACCCAAAAATATGAGCAGCTGCCAAAAGATATCAACTGGCATTTTATCGGCCATCTCCAAAGCAATAAGGTAAAATACCTCGCTCCTTTTGTTTCATTGATCCACGGTGTGGACAGTTTTAAATTATTAAAAGAAATAAATAAAGAGGGAGAAAAAAATAACCGGGTGATCAATTGTCTCTTACAAATGTATATTGCCCGCGAGGAGACCAAGTTTGGTTTGGATGAAGATGAACTCGACGATATAACCGGGAGCGCTGAATTAAAGGATCTGGATAAAATAAAGATAAGCGGGCTAATGGGTATGGCATCTTTTACTCAAAATGAAGAAACCATCAGGAGCGAATTCAACTATTTAAGACAGTTGTATCACAGTTATGACGGGTTATCAATTGCAAATTGCAAATTCACAATTCTCTCCATGGGCATGAGCGCTGATCATAAAATTGCAATCGGAGAAGGCAGCAATATGGTAAGGATAGGAAGCTTATTGTTTGGTGAAAGAAATTACAACGTTTAAAAGATGCAAAATGACGCCCCCGTTCCGGATCAGCAACGATCGAAAAATATTTACACGGGTATCGGGCTTGCTGTGCTGGCAACACTTCTCTGGTCAGGAAATTTTATCATAGCAAAAGGCGTTACCGAATCCATTACTCCTATTAGTTTAAGCTTCTACCGCTGGCTGATCGCCTGCATTGTACTATTGCCATTCGCCATCAAACAATTCATCAGCCAATGGCAGGCAGTACGTATGTCATGGCACTACCTTTTCTGGGTATCGCTCACCGGGGTTGCATTCTTCAATACCTTCGTTTACATCGGCGCCCATTACACTTCCGCCATAAACCTGGCATTGATCGGCACAACCTCCTCTCCCATCATGTCTGTTGCATTCGCACGCATCTTCCTGAAAGAAAGGATCGGAACACTAAAAATGGCAGGCATGATCCTTTGTGCCATTGGCGTCCTGTTGCTCCTGTCGAA
>Ga0193708_1000242_pt1 | contig 12601 bp, 9 predicted proteins | sample H3c1metaG_FD_160570 | JGI IMG/M metagenome (GOLD analysis project Ga0193708, IMG submission 160570) | Soil microbial communities from a riparian zone of the East river system, Colorado, United States - H3c1 | ecosystem: Environmental > Terrestrial > Soil > Riparian zone | place: USA: East River...
CGCAGCGCATCGAGGCCCTCGGCGAAGGTGTACTTGAAGCCGTGGTGGACCGTGCCGATGGCTTCCGCGGCGACTTCCGCGGCGGCGAGGTCCGGCGATCCTTCCAGGCCGATCGCAAAGGAATGCAGGCGCGGCCACCAGGCCTCGGCGAGATCGTCGTCCTCGACACGATGACGGGCGAAGCGCGCAGCGCATGCGGCCACGAGCGAAGAATCCAGGCCGCCGGACAGCAGCACGCCGTACGGCACGTCGGTCATCAACTGGCGATGCACGGCACGCTCGAACGCTGCACGGAGTTCTTCCGGCGACGCGGCGACACCTTCGGTGGCGGAGTAGTCGCGCCAAGGTTTCTCGTAGTACTTCGTCAGTACACCGCTATCGCTGTCGTAGAAGTGGCCCGGCGGGAAGGCGGCCACGTCTTCGCAGACCCGCACCAGCGCCTTCATTTCCGAAGCCACCCACAAGCGGCCATCGGCATCGTGACCCCAGTACATCGGGCAGACGCCGATCGGGTCGCGGGCGATCACGCAGCGCTGCCGCGATTCGTCCCACAGCGCGAACGCGAAAATGCCGTTGAGACGGTTCAACCAGGCGCCGATGTCGGCGTCGTCGCGGTACAGCGCGTTGATGACCTCGCAGTCGGAACCCGTCTGCATCACATAGGCATGGGCGAGCGCGTGCTCCAGGTCGCGGTGGTTGTAGATCTCGCCATTGACCGCGAGCACCAGCTGCCGATCCGCGGACAGCAGCGGCTGCGCGCCACCGGCCGGGTCGACGATGGCCAACCGCTCGTGCACGAGCAACGCGGACTTGCCGGCGTACACGCCCGACCAGTCCGGCCCGCGATGGCGCTGGCGCGCCGACAGCGACAGCGCCAGCGGCCGCAGTGCGGCCAGGTCTGCGCCGGGACGCAGGTCAAACACTCCCAGGATGGAACACATCAAGCTTTCTCCTCGCCAAAACGAAAAAACCCGCGCTTGCGGCGCGGGTTTCAGGACACTGGGCGTGCTCTCGCTCGCCTAGTCGCCACCCCGCCGCATGGGCACGCGGTTATTCGAACGCGGATTATTGGCGTTCTGCGAAGCGCGGGCGGTGGCGATGGAATGCAACATGCTGTCGAAACTAACCTGCTTGTCGGCGCTTGGCAAGCGTCAGAGCAGCCGCTCGATCAACGATCGATACAGGTCGGGCAGCGCCTCGAGGTCGGCGACGCGGACATGCTCATCGACCTGGTGGATGCTGGCATTGACCGGCCCGATCTCGATGCAGTGCGCGCCGAGCGGTGCGATGAAGCGCGCGTCGGACGTGCCGCCGCCCGTACTTTCCTCAGGCGCCGCACCCGCGAACTGCGTCAACACCTCGCGTGCAGCCGCGCGCAGCGGGCCTTCCGGCGTGTGGAACGGTTCGCCACCGCGCTGCCAGTGCACTTCGTAGTCCAGGCCGTGCGCCTGCAATACGGCTTCGCATTCGCGCTCGAGTTGCGACGCCTGCCAGTTCGGATTGAAGCGCAGATTGAACAGCACCTGCAGCTCGCCCGGGATCACGTTGTTGGCGCCGGTGCCGGCATGCACGTTGCTGATCTGCAGGCTGGTCGGCGGGAAGGTCTCGTAGCCCTCGTCCCAGCGCCGTGCGGCGAGTTCGGCCAAGGCCGGCATCGCCTGATGGATCGGGTTGCGCGCCTTGTCGGGATAGGCGACGTGGCCCTGGATGCCACGCACGCTCAGCGTCGCCGACAGCGTGCCGCGACGACCGACACGCAGCAGGTCGCCGAGCTTCGCCTTCGATGAAGGTTCGCCGGTGATGCACCAGTCGATGGCCTGGCCACGGTCGCGGAAGGTTTCGGCGACGCGGCGTACGCCATCGATGGCATCGCCCTCCTCGTCCGAGGTCAGCAGCAGCGCGATGGTACCCGGATGCTGCGGATGCGCGGCAACGAAAGCTTCCAGCGCGACCACAAATGCGGCAACGCTGCCTTTCATGTCGGCAGCGCCACGTCCGTACAACACGCCGTCGCGGATCTCGGGCACGAAGGGATCGCTCGACCAGCGCTCGCGCGGACCCGCAGGCACGACATCGGTATGGCCAAGCAGCACCAGCACCGGCGCGCCGGTGCCATGCGTCGCCCACAGGTTGTCAACGGAGCCGAAGCGCAGGTGTTCGCAACTGAATCCGGCGCGTTGCAGGCGTTCGGCGATCAGCGCCTGGCAGCCGCCATCGTCGGGCGTCAGCGACGGCCGCAGCAGTAGTTCCTTGGTCAGCTCGACGACTTCCCTCATCACGAACCCCGCTTGTGCCGGCTCACATCTTAGCGTGCGCGGCGCGCACGCAAGGCGCGCTACGCAATCCCGAAGCGTTGCTTGAAGCCCTTGTCCGTGAAGCCCTGCGTGACGATGCCGTCGTCCGTCACCACGACCGGGCGACGGATCAGCTGCGGATATTCCTTCAACAGCAATTGCCATTCGGCATCGGAACCGAGCGTCTTGCGGTTCGGCGGCAGGTTGCGCCAGGTGGTCGAGGATTTGTTGATCAGCGCGTCCCAGCCGCCGGCCTGTTTCGACCACGCCGCGATCCTGTCCGCAGGCTGGCGCTCGTCGCGATAGTCGATGAAGGTATGCGCCACGCCGAAGCGGTCCAGCCATTTGCGGGCTTTCCGACAGGTGTCGCAGTTGGAGAGGCCGTAGAGCGTTGTCATGGCATACCGTGATAGTTCGGTCGTCGTCCCCGCGAAGGCGGGGATCCAGCGACTTGGTTTGTAGATCAAGGCATGGATCGTACCAACGTTCGCATGCGTGGCAGCTACGCTCACCCCTCATCCGCCTTCGGCACCTTCTCCCCGCTACGCGGAGAGAAGGAGAGCGTCAATCGGCATGTCCCCGCAGCAGTTCGTTGATCGAAGTCTTGGCGCGAGTCTTCGCATCGACCTGCTTCACGATCACCGCGCAGTACAGCGAGTGCGAACCATCCTTCGCCGGAAGTGAACCGGAAACGACCACGCTCCCCGGTGGCACCACGCCGTAGGAGATTTCGCCGGTCATGCGGTTGTAGATGCGCGTCGACTGACCAATGAACACGCCCATGCCGATCACGCTGTGGTGGCCGACGATGACGCCTTCGACCACTTCCGAGCGCGCGCCGATGAAGCAGTGGTCCTCGATGATCGTCGGTGCGGCCTGCAGCGGTTCCAGCACACCGCCGATGCCGGCGCCGCCGGAGATGTGGCAGTGCTTGCCGACCTGCGCGCAGGAGCCGACCGTGGCCCAGGTATCGATCATGGTGCCGGCACCAACGTGCGCACCGATGTTGACGAAGCTCGGCGTCAGCACCACGTCCTTGCCGAGATAGGTGCCGCGCCGCACCACGGTGCCCGGCAGCACGCGTACGCCGAGCTTGCGGAATTTGGCTTCGTCGAAGTCGGCGAAGCGCAGCGGGATCTTGTCGTAGTACGGCGCGGGATCGGCCTCTACCAGCTCCATCTCCTGCGTGCGGAAATACAGCAGCACCGCCTTCTTCAGCCATTCGTTGACGGTCCAGCCGCCCTTGCCATCGGGCTCGGCGACGCGGAATTCTCCCGTTTCCAGGCCTTCGATGACGCGCTCGACGGTCGGCTTCGTGGAGCCTTCGATCTCATCGGGCGTCAGCATCGTGCGCCGTTCCCAGGCGCTGTCGATCATGAACTTCAACTCGTCGGCGCCGGGCTCCTTCGGCACTACTTTTTTCTTCGTGGCCTTGCGTGGACTCATCCTGCAGCTTCTCCATCGAGGCGGGCCAGCAAGCTGTCGCGCAAGGCCTGCCGTTGGTTGTCGTCGAGCGCGCGGTCGTGCGCGTCGCTGATACGGAAAACATCTTCGGCGCGTTCGCCGAAGGTAGCGATGCGCGCGTCGTGCACGCGCAGCCGCTGCGCACGCAGCACGTGCGCGATGTCGGCCAGCAGGCCCGGGCGATCGGTGCAGGCGATGCTCAACAGCGTGTACCTGACATCGGCGCCGCCGTCCGCCCCATTGCCGGCGAAGATTCCGCCGTCAGATTTGCCGTCGTCGAAGCCGATCTGCGGCGCGATGCGGAAATGGCGCAGGTGCCGTGGCTGCGTGCGCCGCGCCGGCCAGACGCGGTCGAGCGAACCGGACAGGACGCCGCCGAGGCGCTGTTCGATCTGCCCCGCCGTGATGCCCTGGCGCGTATCGACGGGCACCACCTCGAAGCTGTCGAAGATCGTGCGGCCCGGACCATCGAGCGCGCGCGCCTGCTGGATCGCCAGACCCATGCGGTCGAGCGTGATCACGATCGCCGCGAACAGGCCGTCGCGATCAGGCGAATGCACGAAGACTTCGAATGCGCCGACACGTTCGGCGAGCGCGCGGGCACGCACCACCGTGTCGCCGGCTGCGGCATCGCGCAGCGTCGTCGCCTGCCAGGCGACGTGGCCCGGGCGGCTGCGCAAGAAGCCTTCCTCGGGCATGCGCGCGAACAGCGATTCGATGTCGACGACTTCCAGGCCCTGCTCCGCCAGCAAGCCATGCGCGGCCTCGCGCGTTTCTGCGCTGCGTTCCTCGGCAGCGACCGGATGCTCCAGCCCGCGACGCAGCGCAAAGCGCGTCGCCACGTGCAGGTCGACCAGCAGCCGGTCCTTCCACGCGTTCCAGAGCTTGGGCGAAGTGCCGGCGATGTCGGCGCAGGTCAGCAGGTACAGGTAATCCAGGCGCTGGCGATCGGCGACCTGCGCGGCGAAGCGATGGATGACGGCGGGATCGGCGATGTCCTGCTTCTGCGCGGTGATCGACATCAGCAGGTGCTTGAGCACCAGCCACTCCACCAACGCCGCATCGGACTCGGACAGCCCATGCGCGATGCAGAATTCGCGCGCGTCGACCGCGCCGAGTTCGGAATGGTCGCCGCCGCGGCCCTTGGCGATGTCGTGGAACAAGCCGGCCAGCAGCAACAGTTCCGGCTTGCGCAGGTATTGCCAGATCGTGTGCGCCATCGCGAAACGCTCGTCCGGCTCGCCCGAAGCGAACAAGGCGAGGTTGCGCAGCACGGCCAGCGTGTGCTGGTCGACGGTGTAGACATGGAACAGGTCGAACTGCATGCGCCCGGAAACGCGCGCGAAGGCCGGCAGCCAGCGTCCGAGTACGCCCAGCCGCGCCATGCGCTCGAGCGTCTTGACCGGTTGCGGGCCGCGCAGCAGGGCCATAAAGGTCTCGCGCAGCGGCTGGTCGGCATGATCGTAGGAGGGCAACGACGGCAAGGCCTCGGCCAGCGCACGCGCGGTTTGCGAGTGCAGGCCACGCACTTCGCGCCGTGCCGCCCAGGTCGCGAACAGCGCGAACACGCGCGCGGCATTGCCATGCAGGGAGCCGAGGTCGCGTACCGCCAGGTAGCCGTTGCGCAATTCGAAATCCGCATCGAGCGGCTCGGCCCTGGATTCGCCTTCGAGCTGTTCCTCGAAACGTTGCAGCAATCGGTCGCTCAAGCGCAGCACCGTCGCCGCGCTGCGGTAGAAACCCTGCATCATCTGTTCGACGGCGAGGTTGTCGGCATCGTCGACGTGGCGCAGGCGCGCGGCGAGGTTCTTCTGGTGATCGAAGCGCAGGCGTTCCTCGCGCTTGCCCGCGACCAGGTGCAAGCCGAAGCGCAGCCGCGAGAGGGCATGATTCTCGCGTCGCAGCGTCGCGTACTCGTCGGCGCCGAACTGGCCGAGCGCGACCAGCGATTCGAAGTCGTCGGTGCCGAGCACGCGGATCGCCATCCAGCGCAAGGTCTGCAGGTCGCGCAGGCCGCCCGGGCCTTCCTTGAGATTGGGCTCGAGATTGTCGGCCGTGTCGCCGAAGCGCGCGTGCCGGGCACGCTGTTCGTCGCGCTTGGCGATGAAATACTCCTGCGCAGGCCAGGCGTGGGTGGGCGAGATCGCATCGGCCAGCTGCACGACCGCCGCGGCATCGGCCACCAGCGGGCGCGCCTCCATCAGCGCGGTCAGCACCGTGATGTCGGCGCGGCAGGCCTGCGTGCACTCCTCGACCGAACGCACCGCATGTCCCACCGGCAGCCCGGCATCCCACAGCAATGCGAACAACTGCGCCAGCGCTTCGGAGTGGGCCGCCTGCGCGATGTGGTCGGCCAGCACCAGCAGGTCGATGTCCGATTGCGGGAAGACCTCGCCGCGCCCGTAACCGCCGACCGCGAACAGGCTCAGTCGGGCATCGTCGGCGATGCAGCGCTTCCAGGCATCGCGCACCAACGCATCGGCCGCCGTGGCGCGGACCGCCACCAGTCGCGCAACATCTTCTTCGGCATCGAAACGCGCGGCCAGTGCGGCATCGGTTTCGGCGAGCGCCTGCCGGGCCGCGGCCGACCACGCGTCAACCTGGCTATCGTCGGCACGCCTCGCCGCGTGGGGATGAGCGGCGGTCGCCATGGTCAGAGGTCGTTGTCGTCGCCCGGGAGTCGGGTCAGGATCTCGACGCCGTCCTCGGTCACCGCGACGGTGTGTTCCCACTGGGCCGACAACTTGCGGTCCTTGGTCACCACGGTCCAGCCGTCCGGCAGCACCTTGGTGTGGCGCGCGCCCTCGTTGATCATCGGTTCGATGGTGAAGGTCATGCCCGGCTTGAGCACCACGCCGTCGCCGGGGCGGCCGTAGTGCAACACCTGCGGCTCGTCGTGGTAGACCTTGCCGATGCCGTGGCCGCAGTACTCGCGCACCACGCTGAAGCGCTCGGCTTCGGCGTGCTGCTGGATCGCGTGGCCGACGTCGCCGAGCGTCGCGCCGGGCTTCACCGCGCGGATGCCCTTGAACATCGCCTCGCGCGTGGTTTCGACTAGGCGCCGGGCCATCACCGAGGGCGTGCCGACGTAATACATGCGGCTGGTGTCGCCGTGCCAGCCGTCCTTGATGACGGTGACGTCGATGTTGAGGATGTCGCCTTCCTTCAGCACCTTGCCCGGGCTCGGGATGCCGTGGCAGATGACGTTGTTGACGGAAGTACAGACCGTGGCCGGGAAGCCGCGGTAGCCGACGTTGGCCGGGATCGCCTGCTGCACGTTGACGATGTGGTCGTGGCAGATGCGGTCCAGCTCCTCGGTGGTCACGCCCGGCTTCACGTAAGGCGCGACCACCTGCAGCACCTCTGCCGCGAGGCGTCCGGCGACACGCATCTGCTCGATGTCTTCGGGGGTTTTGATGATGATGCCCATGGGTGGATTATCGTCGATTTCACCGACCCTGAACCCGAAGGCCCGGACCACCTCGCCCTGGTGGCAGCCCCCGTTCCGCGGCGCTTACCCGGGACCTCTCACCTAGATGGGGCAGCCCCGGGATAGCAATTTCGGGCACATCGAACGATGCGCGTCCCGAAATAACGACGCGGTGCGTCACGTTTAGATCGGACTGCCGCCACCCTCAGAGGCAAGCGACCCGACATCATAGACCCCCATCTTTACGTAATTTTTACTTTAAGAATCAAGCGCTTTGCCAGCGCCCTCGGGCGGCGTCCAGGAGTTGGCACGGTCCATGCGTATGCATCATCAACCCGGTATTTCCACCGGCGATAACGCCCCCAACGCCGGAGCCACAAACAATGAAATTCATGAAGCCCGCCCTGCTTGCCACCGCCCTGATCGTAGCTGGCGTCGCGCCGGCCTTCGCTGCGGACACCACCACCTTCAATGTCAAGATCATCATCCTCAAGGCTTGCGACGTCGCCGCTGCAGCCGCAACCGACGTGAATTTCGGCAACGTCGCCTCCACGGCCGTCAATACCGACAACGCCGGCGCCCTGAACGTGCGCTGCACCCCGCTGACCCCGTACAACATCGCTCTCAACAATGGTCAGAACGGCGTTTCGGTCACCGACCGCAAGATGAAGGATGCCGGCACCAACCTGATTCCGTACCAGCTCTATCGGGCCGCCGCACGCGCCGCCGGCGATGCCTGGGGTGCCACCGTCGGCACCGATACCTATGCCGGCACCGGCACCGGGCTGGTGCAGAACGTGACCGTCTATGGCCGGGTGCCCAGCGCCAACTTTCCTGCTGGTAGTTACAACGACGTGGTAACGGCTACGATCATCTACTGAATCAGGATCAGGATCGCTGGACAATGCGCAGATGGTCGATGGCAGCTCGGGCGATGGCAGGTGTGCTGTCGCTCGGGCTGTCCGCATCCGTCGATGCCGCCAGCCTGCAGGTGTCGCCCACTTCGGTGACCCTGCAGGCCCGCCAGAATGCGGATGGCCTGACCTTGACCAACACCGGGAGCACGCCCCTGCATGCGCAGGTGCGAGTGTTCCGCTGGACCCAGCGGGGCGGCGAGGAAAATCTCGAGGCGACCCGCGACCTGACCATCAGCCCGCCGATGCTGGAACTGGCTCCCGGCGCGCAGCAACTGGTCCGCGTCATCCGGCTGGGGCCTCCGCCGGTGGATGTCGAAACCAGCTATCGCCTGATCGTCGACGAATTACCCGTGGCGAACGTTGGCGAAACGAAGCCGGGCTTGCAGTTCGTGCTGCGATATTCGGTGCCGGTTTTCCTGATGCCGCAAGAAGGCGCCGTCGCGATCGCGCCAGCGCTGCGCACGCGGCTGGTGCGCGAGGGCGATCGATCCTTCATCGAAATCGACAATGCCGGCAAGCACCATGCCCAAGTCGCCGAACTGGGCTACGTGGCGGCCAACGGTGAACGTCATCCAATCGCAGCCGGCCTGTCGGGTTATGTCTTGCCAGGGAACACCAGGCGCTGGCCATTGCCAGCCACTTTCGTCGTGTCGACTTCCGGCACGTTCAAGGCAAGGATCAATGGTGAGGCGGTCGAGCAGTCGTTGGCGCTGGATCCGGCTGCTCCGTGACGCGCTCCTGCTGACGGCAGTCGCAGCCGGTGCGTGCTTCCCTGCAGCCGCCTACGAAATTCCGACCATGGCCGCGGCCGATCCGGCCGTCGACGGCGAAGCGTTGTACCTGGAGGTCACCCTCAACCAGACCCGCAACGGACAGCTGTTCCGCTTCGTCCGCCGCGATGAACGCTTTTTCGCCAGCACGGACACCTTGCGCCAGCTCGGCTTCAACGTGCATGACAACGACGAAAACCGGCTGCACGCGCTCGACGAATTCCCGGGCGTCGTCGTTCGCTACGACGCCGGCCAGCAACGGATCGCGATCGACGCACCGTTGTCGCAGTTGTCCCTGTCTACGACGGTATTGAATACGCCGGGCGACGATATTCCACGAATCGCCGGTGCAGCGCCGGGCGCATTGCTCAATTACGACCTGTATGCCACTCAGCAGGACGGCGCCAGCAACCTGACGGCCACCGCGGAGCTGCGCCTGTTCGGTATCGGCAACGGCCTGTTCAGCAACACCGCCGTCACGCGCACGTACCGCGCACGCGGCGAAAACTGGCGCGGCGAAACCGTGCGCCTGGACAGCTACTGGCAACTGTCGTTTCCCGAATCTGCCGTCACCGTCACCGTCGGCGACACGTTCAGCGGCTTCCTCAATTGGACCCGCGCGGTGCGGCTGGGCGGCGTGCAAGTCGGCCGCAACTTCGGCCTGCAGCCGTACCGGATCACCACGCCGCTGCCGGCCTTCCTCGGCGAGGTGGCGGTACCTTCGGCAGTGGACCTGTACGTCAACGGTCTCAGGCAGTACAGCGGCGAGGTGCCCACCGGCCCGTTCGAGCTGGCGACGGTTCCCGGCGTGACCGGAGCGGGCAACGCGCAGATCGTCATCACCGATGCCTTCGGTCGCACGCGCACGCTCGACTTCCCGTTCTATGCCACGCAGCAACTGCTCGCCAAAGGTTTGTCGGACTGGTCGCTGAACGCAGGCGTGGTCCGCGAAGATTACGGCACCCGTTCCTTCTCCTACGCCCACGATCCGGTCGCCAGCGGCAACCTGCGTTACGGCATCAGCGACCGCTTCACCGTAGAGGCGCATGCCGAAGGCGGTGGCGGCCTGGTCAATGCCGGCGCTGGCGGTTTGTGGTTGCTGGCGCGCGCAGGCGTGCTGAGCGGCTCGTACGTGCGCAGCGCGCTGGAGGGCGAGAGTGGCTCGCAGACCGCGCTGGGCTACGTCTGGAACAACGGCCGTTTCAATGTCTCCGCCGACAGCCAGCGCACGCAAGGCGACTACCGCGATGTCGCTTCGCTGTACGGTCCGCCGCCTCCCGAAACGAGCGAGCGGGCGCTTGCCGGCTTCACCACGTCTGCGTTCGGGAATCTCAGTTTGAGTTATGTACGGCTGAGCTCTCGGGAAAGCAGCAGCTCGCGCTACGCCGGCGCCTTCTGGTCGCAGAGCTTCGCGCGCGGCTGGTCGGCCAATCTTTCGGTCAACCAGAACCTCGACGACGATCGCGATCGCAGCGTTTACCTCGGCATTTCCGTTGCGCTGGATAACAACCGTCAGCTCAGCACCACGCTGCAGCGCAATGGCGATCGAGACACCGGCATCGTCGACCTCTCGCGCCCGGTCCCCAGCGATGGCGGTTACGGTTGGCGCCTGCAGGCACGCGGCGGCGATGACGGAACCGGCGGACTGGCCGAGGGCGGCTGGGTCAACAATGTCGGTCGCTACGGGCTGGGCGTGGCGAGCTTCGGCGGCGACAGCTACGGCTATGCCAATGCCAGCGGCGGATTGGTGCTGATGGGTGGACATGCATTCGCATCGCGCAACATCAGCGATGCTTTCGCCGTGGTCTCCACCGACGGCATCGCCGGCGTGCCGGTGCAGTTGGAAAATCGCCCGATCGGTCACACTGATGCCAATGGCATGCTGCTGGTCACGCCGCTCAATGCCTGGCAGCGCAACAAGCTGTCGATCGATCCGATGGACCTGCCGGCCAATCTGCGCATCGACAACGTCGCGCTGCTGGCGACACCACGCGACCGTTCCGGGACGCGCGTGCGCTTCGGCATCACGCCGGTGCGCGCTGCGATCGTCGTGCTTCATGACGGCGCCGGCCAGCCGCTACTCCTGGGCAGCAGCGTGCAACTCGAAAGCGCAGGTAACGCCGGTGCATTGGTCGGCTACGATGGCGAGGTCTATCTCGATACGCTGAGCGACCACAACCGCCTGCGCGCAGGGACGCCGGATGGCAACTGCCACGCAACATTTGACTATCCCGCCGCCAACGACGCCATTCCGCGCATCGGGCCGCTGACCTGCGTCAAGGAGCCGTCGCCATGAGCCAGCTTTGGGTCCGCCTGTCGCTGCTGGTCTTGTTGTTGGTCGCATCTGCGGCGTGCATGTCGACGGCGAAGGCAGCGACGACCTGCACCGCGACCGCGCCTACTGTCGCTTTCGGCACCATATCGGTGACCGGGACGACGGACGTCTCCGCCACCTTCACCGTGACCTGCACCACGGCCGGCCTGATCCTCCTGGGCAACACGAAGGTCAGGATGTGTCTCAACATCCGCGACGGACTCAGCGGCGGCGGCAACTTCACTCCGCGCAGGATGCTCAACACCTTCAACGACCCCCTGCAGTTCCAGCTGTACACCGATGCGGCGCGGAGCCAGATCTGGGGGTTCCGCGGCAGTCCGAGCGTGCCGAACCCGCTGCTCAGCGACTTCGATTACGCGGTTCCGCTACTGGGCGGCAGCCAGGTGAGGACGTTCACGATTTACGGCCGAGTGCCCACTCAGATCCTGACTGCAGGCATGTATGCCAACGTCTTCTCGGGCATCCACACGTCGATCGAATACCGGTACGACGAGGCCACCCTCTTTCCCGCCGCTTATCCGGCTTCCTGCGCCTCGGGCGGCACCGGCGGCGTCCCGAGTGCGTTTCCGTTCACCGCGTCGGCCACGGTTCCCTCGAATTGCCGCGCGTACACCACCACCGACCTGGATTTCGGAAGCATCCCCGGCGTCATCACCTCCAACAGCGATCAAACCTCCACGATCGGCATGACCTGCACCGGCCGCACCGCCTGGCAGGTCGGCCTGAACAACGGCAACAACGCCAGCGGCAGCATCCGCCGAATGCGGCTGGGCGCTACCGGCAACTATGTCGCCTACGAGCTCTACAACGACCCTGCCCGCTCCAGCGCTACCCGTTGGGGGAATACGCTCAACACCGACACCTATGCAGGGACCGGTACCGGCGTAGCGCAATCGCTGACGGTCTACGGGCGCTTACCGGCGCCCCAATCCGCGGCCGCGGGCAGCTACAGCGACATCATCACCGTCACGATCAACTACTAGCCGGGTTGCCGCTCCATTGCACGGCGGCGCCCAGGCCCGCCGTTACCGTGCCCCCCGATTTGCAGCGAAACACCGCGGGAGGCTATAATTCCGCGGCTGTTTCCGGCCTTTCCTCCGGAACGCCGCCCACGTCGGGCGACACCGACGAATCCACACCTGTTGCCACGACCCGTGCCGGGGTGTCCCGAGTCCAAAAGACGAGGGATCTGGACACGGAAGCCGCAGGGAGGCCCAACCCCGGAACCTTTCGCCCTCGCGGGCGGACCGCCTTCACCCTTGGCGGCCGGTTCCTCATCGGAGTTATCGCAATGCCCCAAGTCACCATGCGCCAGATGCTGGAAGCCGGCGTCCATTTCGGACACCAGACGCGTTACTGGAATCCCAAGATGGGCCCGTACATCTTCGGCG
>Ga0193708_1000243_pt1 | contig 12599 bp, 7 predicted proteins | sample H3c1metaG_FD_160570 | JGI IMG/M metagenome (GOLD analysis project Ga0193708, IMG submission 160570) | Soil microbial communities from a riparian zone of the East river system, Colorado, United States - H3c1 | ecosystem: Environmental > Terrestrial > Soil > Riparian zone | place: USA: East River...
GATGTCGTTGGCGAGCAGTTCGTCGACCAGCTGCGAATAGAAGTCGATGCCGGCCTGGTTCACGCGACCGGTGCCCTCGGGCAGGATCCGTGACCACGACACGCTGAACCGGTAGGCGCGCAAGCCCAGCTCGCGCATCAGCTTCACGTCGTCCTTCCAGCGGCGGTAGTGGTCGCAGGCGATGTCGCCGGTGTCGCCGTTCAAGGTCATGCCGGGCGTATGCGCGAAACGCGTCCAGATGCTCGGACCGGCGCCATCGGCCAGCGGCGAACCCTCGATCTGGTGCGCGGCGGTGGCGGCGCCCCACAGGAAGCCGTCAGGAAATATCTTGTCCGTGGTGTGATCCTTCGCGGGCGCCCGAGCCATCCCACTCTCCCTTGTGTCGGCCGCAGCCGCAGCATGAAAACGATTACATGTCAGAATAGCCGAGCTGAACGACATTTGCATGGTCGGCCCCGCCCGGAAGGATGAAGCATGGCGAGCGTCACACTCGATCGCGTCCGCAAGGTCTACCCCAATGGTTATGTGGCCGTGGCCGAAGCGAGCTTCGAGGTGGCCGACGGCGAATTGCTGGTGCTGGTGGGGCCTTCAGGCTGCGGCAAGTCAACCCTGCTGCGCATGATCGCAGGATTGGAAAGCATCAGCGACGGCACCCTGCGGATCGGCGAGCGCGTCGTCAACGACGTGGCGCCGAAGGACCGCGACATCGCCATGGTGTTCCAGAGCTACGCGCTGTATCCGCACATGAGCGTGGCCGACAACTTGGCTTTCGGGCTGAAGCTGCGCGGCCACGACAAGGCCTCGATTGCGGCACGCGTCGGCGACGCGGCGAAAACGCTCGAGCTCGACCAGCTGCTGGACCGCAAGCCCGCCGCATTGTCCGGCGGCCAGCGCCAGCGCGTCGCGCTCGGCCGCGCGCTGGTGCGGCAGCCGCAGGTGTTCCTGCTCGACGAGCCACTGTCCAACCTCGATGCCAAGCTGCGCATGTCGATGCGCGTCGAGATCGCGCGCCTGCACCGACAGCTCGCGACCACCATGATCTACGTCACCCACGACCAGGTCGAGGCGATGACGCTCGGCCAGCGCATCGTCGTGCTCAAGGACGGCGAGATCCAGCAGATCGACACGCCGATGGCGCTGTACAACCGGCCGGCGAACCTGTTCGTCGCCACCTTCCTCGGCAGTCCGAAGATGAACCTGCTGTGGGGCACGCTGGTCGATCGCGACGGCCTGCGCCTGCAGATTGCCGATGGCGTGGAATTGCAGTTGCAAACCGACGCCGCGATGCGCGCCGCCCTGCAGGGCCATGTCGGCGGGCAACTGACTGTGGGCCTGCGCCCCGAGGACATGACGCTCGGTCCGGCCGGCGACGGACGCCTGCCCGCGCGCGTCGAGGTCGTCGAGCCTGTCGGCAACGAAGCCTTCATCAACCTCGGCTGCGGCGGCTGTGAGCTCGTCGTGCGCCTGCCGCCCTACGACCTTCCCAGTCCCGGCGACACGGTCTACCTGGGCTACGTGCCCGAGCGCATGCATTTCTTCGACCAGGCCACCGAACAGCGCATCGAAACGGTGGCCTGAGGTCCTCGGCGGCGCCCTGCGACGCTCTCTGGCGCCCGTTATACTCGCGCAAGTTACGGCAAGGTTGCCGTCGATCCCTGCAGTCATTCAATGACTTAAAGGGTGTTCCTAACCCACTTCGGCATTTAGGCGACGTCGCGCGACGTTGCAGAGGCTCCCGCGACGCATGCGTCTGTCCACGATCAAGCTCTCCGGCTTCAAATCCTTCGTCGATCCCACCACGCTGCACCTGCCGACCAACATGACCGGCGTGGTCGGGCCGAACGGCTGCGGCAAGTCCAACATCATCGATGCCGTGCGTTGGGTGATGGGCGAGAGCACCGCCAGCCGCCTGCGCGGCGACGCGCTGACCGATGTGATCTTCTCCGGCAGTTCGGCGCGCAAGCCGGTCTCGCAGGCCACGGTCGAGCTGGTGTTCGACAACTCCGACCACACGATCGCCGGCGAGTACGCGGCGTTCAACGAGATTTCTGTCAAGCGCAGCGTCTCGCGCGACGGCACCAGTAACTACTACCTCAACGGCGGCCGCTGCCGCCGCCGCGACATCACCGACCTGTTCCTCGGCACGGGCCTGGGGCCGCGCAGCTACTCGATCATCGAACAGGGCATGATCAGCCAGATCATCGACGCGCGGCCCGAGGACCTACGCGTGTACCTGGAGGAAGCGGCCGGCATCTCCAAGTACAAGGAGCGGCGCAAGGAAACCGAGACCCGCATCCGCCACACGCGCGAGAACCTCGAACGCCTCACCGACCTGCGCGAGGAAGTCGGCAAGCAACTCGACCACCTCAAGCGCCAGGCGCGGCAGGCCGAGCAGTACCAGTCGATCCAGGCCGAGCGCCGCATCAAGGACGCCGAGTGGAAGGCGCTCGAATACCGCGGCCTCGATCGCCAGTTGCAGGCATTACGCGAAGGGCTGTCGCAGGAAGAGACACGCCTGCAGCAGTTGATCGCAGAACAACGCGAAGCCGAGCGCGAGATCGAGACCGGCCGCGGCCGCCGCGAGCAGGCCGCCGAAGCGCTTAACAAGGCGCAGGCCGAGGTCTACCAGGTCGGCGGCACGCTCGCGCGCATCGAGCAGCAGATCGAACACCAACGCGAAATGGCTGAGCGCCTGCAGCGCGCGAGGGACGAGGCGCAGACGGCACTGGCGGAACTGGGATCGCACATCAGCGGCGACGAGTCGCGCCTGGACGTGTTGCGCGCGACGATCGCGGATGCCGAACCGCAGCTGGCGCAGTTGCAATCCGACGACGCCGCGCGGCAGGACGCGCTGCGCGATGCCGAAGCGAAGCTGGCCGACTGGCAGCAGCGCTGGGACGCGCACAGTGCCGCGCAGGCCGAGGCCGCGCGCGCCGGTGACGTCGAGCGTACGCGCGTCGATTATCTCGATCGCCAGTCGTTCGATGCCGAACGCCGTCGCGAACAGCTGGCCGGCGAACGCGAAGGACTCGACCTTGCAGCGCTGGCCGAAGCCTTCGCCGCCGTGCAGTCGCAGCACGATGCGCAGAAGACCGCGCTCGACGGCCTCAACGCCGATCTCGATGCGCGCAAGCAGGCGGTGCTGGAGCTGCAGGACCAGCAGCGCATCGCGCAGACCGAGCTTGCCGAAGTGCGCAAGCAGGCGCAGGCCAGCCGCGGCCGGCTGTCGTCGCTGGAAACCCTGCAGCACGCAGCGCTCGGCCAGGAGCAGGGCGCGGCCGTTGCGTGGCTCAAGCAGCGCGGGCTGGATTCGGCGTCGCGTGTAGGCGAGCGGCTGCAGGTCGAGGCCGGTTGGGAGAACGCGGTCGAGGGCGCGCTCGGGCAGTTGATCGAAGGCGTGCTGGTCGACAAACCGGAGTCACTGGTCGAGGCGCTTGGCGAGCTCAGCGAAGGCCGGTTGACGCTGGTCTCGCCGCAGCCATCCGACGACAACGCCGACAGGTTCGCGCCGACCTCGCTGGCGTCGAAAGTGCAGGGGCCTGTCGCGATCCGCCGCCTGCTGGCGAAGCTGCATGTCGCCGAGACCCTGGCCGAAGCGCGCGCGCTGCAGGCCAGGCTCGACGATGGCGAATCGGTGATCACCCGCAACGGCGAACGCCTCGGCGCGGGTTGGGTGCGCGTATTGCGCTCCGGCGCCGCGAAACAGGGCGCGCTGCTGCGCGAACGCGAGATTCAATCATTGCGCGTGGAGATCGACGCGCTGCAGAAGCGCGAATCCGAACTCGAACGCGGCATCACTGCCTGGCGCGACCGCCTGCTGACGGCCGAACAGCAGCGCGAGGACGCGCAACGCGCGCTGTATCTCGCCCATCGCGGCGTATCCGAACTCGCGGGACAACTGCAGAGCCAGCAGGGCCGTTTGGACTCGGCACGCGGCCGCATCGAGAAGATCGATGTCGAGACCGCGCAGCTGGCCGAAACACTGAAATCGAGCGGCGAGCAGGCGCGCGAGGCGCGGACAAAGCTCGAAGACGCGGTGTCGCGCATGGGCGACCTCGAAACCGCACGCCAGGCCTTCGATGCCGAACGCCGCGCGCTGGTCGAGGCGCGCGATGCGGCCCGCAACACGGCGCGCGAGTCGCGCGACACCGCGCATGCGCTGGCATTGACCCTGGAGTCGCAACGCGCGCAGATCGTGGCCCTGGCGCAGGCGCTCGACAGGATGGGCAGCCAGCGTGGGCAGCTCGATTCGCGCCTCGGCGAACTTGCCTCGCAACTCGCCGATGGCGATTCGCCGGTAACCGCGCTCGAATCCGAACACCAGTCCGCGCTCGAGGAACGCGTACGCACGGAAAAGGCGCTCGCCAGCGCGCGTGCGGCGCTCGAAGGCATCGACAACGAACTGCGTGGTTTCGAGCAGACCCGTCACGAGCGCGAAGAGCAATCGCTGCAGCAGCGCGAAGCGATCTCGCAACGCAAGCTCGACCAGCAAGCGCTAGTGCTGCACGCCGACCAGTTGTCGGCCGCCGTGGTCAGTGCCGGATTCGCACTCGACGAAGTGGTGGCGACGCTCGCCGACGATGCCGAGATCGCAGCCTGGGAGAAGATCGTCACCGACTTCGACGCCAAGTTGCGTCGTCTTGAACCGGTCAACCTGGCCGCGATCCAGGAGCATGCCGAAGCGGCGCAGCGCAAGGACTACCTCGACGCGCAGGATGCCGACCTGACGACCGCACTGGACACGCTGGAGGATGCGATCCGCAAGATCGATCGCGAAACCCGCGGCCGCTTCAAGGACACGTTCGACCGCGTCAACAGCGGCGTGCAGGAGATCTATCCGCGGCTGTTCGGCGGCGGCCATGCCTATCTGGAACTGACCGGCGAGGACCTGCTCGATACCGGCGTGGCGATCATGGCGCGCCCGCCCGGAAAGCGCGTCTCCAATATCTCGCTGTTGTCCGGCGGCGAGAAGGCGATGACCGCGGTGGCGCTGGTGTTCGCGATCTTCCGCCTCAATCCCGCGCCGTTCTGCCTGCTCGACGAGGTCGACGCGCCGCTCGACGAAGCCAACGTCGGTCGCTTCACCGCGCTGGTCGGCGAGATGAGCGAGCACGTGCAGTTCCTGTTCGTGACCCACAACAAAGCCACCATGGAGGCCGCGCAGCAGCTCAGTGGCGTTACCATGCGCGAGCCGGGCGTCAGCCGCCTGGTATCCGTGGACCTTGCCGAAGCCGCACGCCTGGCCGGCGCAGCCTGAGGAGCCAACACGATGTCTGACGTCTGGTTGTTACGTATCGGCATCGTGGTGGCGGGTCTGGCCCTGATGGCCGCGATCTATTTCTTCGGCCGACCGCGCAATCGCGGCCAGGGTCGCCGGTTGCGGCCGGACGAGCGCGACGGGCGCCTGGAGCCGACGCTCGGCTCGCAGATCGAAGACGAACTCGCCGCTTCGCAGGACTTCAGCAGCGATTCGGTCGTGCAGTCGGAGATGGAATTGCTCGACCGCACCGTCGGCAGCACTTCGGCGCAGGCGGCGAGCGAACTCGGCAAGCGCGCCAGCGAGGATTTCGACAAGATCGTGACGCTGTACATCGCCGCGCGCGCGGGCGAGAAGCTGCGCGGTCCGGATATCGTGGTTGCGGCGGAAAAAGCCGGCATGACCTATGGCCACATGAACGTCTTCCATCGTCTCGTCGACGGCCATCCCGAACGCGGCCCGGTGTTCAGCGTCGCCAACATCATGAAGCCCGGCAGCTTCGAGATGGCGGAGATCCATGCGCTGGAAACGCCCGCGATCGCGTTCTTCCTGACGCTGCCGGCGCCGATCCAGGCGCTCGACGCCTGGGAAAAGATGCTCCCGACCGCGCAGCGCATGGCCGAACTGCTCGATGGCGTGGTGCTCGACGAACAACGCAATGCCCTCGGCCGCCAGCGCATAGCGCACCTGCGCGACGAGATGCGCGCCTATGATCGCCAGCATGAAGCGCCGCCGCTCACGCGCTCGCCGCGCTGGTAGAAAACTCCCTCCCCTGCGAAGGCAGGAGAGGGCTGGGGAGGGGTTGCGTCGGATCAGACATACTCTCCGGAAGCAACACAGGCGCCTGCGGCACCCCCTCCCAACCTCCCCCTGCATTCGCAGGGGGAGGAGCTAAAAGCCCGAGATACTTGCTGCCATGACCACGGCTGCCGCAGCTGCAAAACGCATCACCGAACTCCGTCGCCAACTCGACGACGCCAACCATCGCTACTACGTGCTCGACGACCCGTCGATCCCGGACGCGGAATACGACCGCCTGCTGCGCGAACTCGAGGCGCTGGAAGCCGAGCATCCGGCACTGATCACGCCCGATTCGCCGACCCAGCGCGTCGGCGCGATACCGTCGGGCGCCTTCGCTCCAGTGCGTCACGCGATTCCGATGCTGTCGCTCGGCAATGCCTTCAGCGACGAGGAGATCGCCGATTTCGAGCGCCGCATCGAAACCAAGCTGGGGCGCAAGCAACCGAAGTTCTCGGTCGAGCCCAAGCTCGACGGCCTCGCCATCAGCCTGCGCTACGAACAGGGCCGCTTCGTGCAGGGCGCGACCCGCGGCGACGGCGCCACCGGCGAGGACGTCACCGTCAACCTGCGCACGATCAAGGCCATCCCGCTGCAGTTGCGCGGCAAGGGTTGGCCGGGCGTGCTGGAAGTACGCGGCGAGGTCTACATGCCGCTCGCGGGGTTCAAACGCTACAACGAACGCGCGTTGAAGGAAGGCGGCAAGGTGCTGGCCAATCCGCGCAACGGTGCCGCCGGCTCGCTGCGCCAGCTCGACCCACGCATCACCGCGCAGCGGCCGCTGGCGTTCTACGCCTACGCCGTCGGCCTGGTCGAAGGCGGAAAGCTGCCCGATACGCACTCGGCGACGCTCATCAAGTTGCGCGAATGGGGTTTCCCGGTCAGCACCGAAAGCGACGTCGTCGCCGGTACCGAAGGCCTGCTCGCCTACTACCGTCGCACGGGCGAACGGCGCGACAAGCTGCCGTTCGACATCGACGGCGTGGTCTACAAGCTCGACGACTATGCCGGCCAGCTCGAAATGGGTTTCGTGTCGCGTGCGCCGCGCTGGGCGATCGCGCACAAGTTCCCGGCGCAGGAACAGACCACCGTGCTGGAGGCGATCGACATCAACATCGGCCGTACCGGTGCGGCGACGCCGCTGGCGCGGCTCAAGCCGGTCCAGGTCGGCGGTGTGGTCGTGAGCAACGCGACCCTGCACAACGCCGACCAGATCGCGCGCCTGGACGTGCGCATCGGCGACACGGTGATCGTGCGCCGTGCCGGCGACGTGATCCCGGAAGTTGTCCGCGTCGTCCCGGAGTACCGCGCGCCCGGCGCGCCGGCGTGGACGATGCCGACAAAATGCCCGGTCTGCGGATCGGAGATCGTGCGCGAGGAGGGCGAGGCGGTCTGGCGCTGCTCGGGCGAACTCACTTGCGCGGCGCAGCGCAAGGAAGCGATCAGCCACTTTGCATCGCGCCGCGCGATGGACATCGATGGCCTCGGTTATCGCTACATCGAGGACCTGTCCGACCTGGGCTATCTCAAGTCTGTCGCCGATCTCTACAAGCTGACGCTCGACGATCTGCTGCTGATGAAACGCCGCGCCGACGAACGCGACGGCTCGACGCCGGAGACCGTCAAGGCCGGCAAGGTCGCGACCAAGTGGGCCGAGAACCTGATCGCTGCGATCGCGCACAGCCGCCGCACCACGCTGGAACGCTTCCTGTACGGACTCGGCATCGAGCACGTCGGCGAAAGCACGGCCAAGGCGCTGGCGACCTGGTTCGGCGACTTGCAGATCATTCGCCATCTGCCATGGCCGCTGTTCAAGCGGGTGCCCGATGTCGGCGGCGAAGTCGCGCGCGCGATCGGCCATTTCCTCGACCAGTCCGGCAACCAGCAGGTGATAGACGACCTGCTCGCGCGTGGCGTGACGATTACCGACACGCATCCGCCGTCGCCGAAATTGCGCGCCGATCTCGATCTCACGACGCTGTTGGTCGATCTCGAGATCCCGAAGATCACTCGCATCCGCGCCGAACAGCTGACTACGGCATTCCCAACTGTGGCGGCTCTGCTAAAGCAGGACGCGCATCACTACATCAGCGCCGGCCTGCCCGCCGACACCGCGCAGGCGCTGGAGACTTGGCTTGCCGATGAGGCCAATGCCAAATTGCTGAAACAGGGGGCTGCCGCGCTCGAAGTGCTGCTCAAGGCGACGCCTGCCGTGGGCAAGGTCGCGCAAGGCCCGCTCGACGGCCAGACCGCAGTGTTGACCGGCACCTTGTCGGCGTTGAGTCGCGACGAGGCCAAGACACGGCTCGAGGCGCTCGGTGTCAAGGTCGCCGGCAGCGTGTCGAAGAAGACCAGTTTCGTCGTCGCCGGCGAAGCAGCGGGTTCCAAGCTCGACAAGGCGCAGGAGCTCGGCGTCGAGATCTGGGACGAGCCGCGCCTGCTCAAATTCCTGAGCAAGCACGGACAGGGCGTGTGAGTCCGAGCTGGCAGTCGTCCGCGTCGTTGGCAGCGCTGCGCCTGCGCGCCGCATTGAACGCACGCATTCGCGACTTTTTTGCCGAACGCGGCGTCCTCGAAGTCGAGACGCCGGTGTTGTCGATGGCCGGCAACACCGACCCCAACATCGCCTCGTTCCCGCTCGAGTTCTCGGGCCGCACCGACGGTGCGTCGCGCAGGCGCTGGTTGCGGACCTCGCCGGAGTACCCGCTGAAGCGCTTGCTCGCCGCGGGCATCGGCGACTGCTACGAGCTCGGACGCGTCTTCCGCGACGGCGAAGCCGGTGGCCGGCACAATCCGGAGTTCACGATGCTCGAGTGGTATCGCGTCGGCTGGGATCACGTGCGCTTGATCGACGAAACCGTCGACCTGGTGCGCGCCGCCTTGGCGCTGGTCGATCGCAGCGCCGCTTACGTGCGCAAACCGTATCGTGACGTCTACCTCGATGGACTCGGCCTCGACCCGTTCACGGCTGCGGAAGAGGAGTTGCGCTCGGCGCTGGGTGATATCCGCATCGATGCCGACGGACTCACGCGCGACGACTGGCTCGACCTGCTGATGAGCCATCGCCTGCAACCGGCCTTCCCGGCACAGCAACTGCTCGCCATCCACGACTATCCGGCTTCGCAATGCGCGCTGGCCCGCATCCGCGCCGACCAGCCGCCCGTTGCCGAGCGCTTCGAGCTGTATCTGGGCCCGCTCGAACTGGCGAACGGCTATCACGAGCTGACCGATGCCGAAGAACAGCGTGCGCGCTTCGAGCGCGACCTGGACAGGCGCGGTCGGCGCGCGGCTGCGATGCCGCCTGTGGACCAGCATCTGCTCGACGCCATGGCGGAGGGTTTGCCGGCGTGTGCCGGCGTCGCGCTCGGCGTGGACAGGTTGCTGATGGCGATGCTCGGAAGCGTTTCCATCGGCGATGTACTGGCCTTCGATTTCGCGCGCGCCTGAGCAAACCGACCGGGAGTTGAATCGCAGGTCGGGTGCGGTCGCCGGCGGTCGCCAGATTCGTCGTGCGTTCATGGGATTGAATTACATTGCGCCCATGCATCCGGAGGAGGGCGGTGACATGCGCAAGACGATCGTGGCGGGAGTGGTGGCGGTGCTTGGCCTAGCCTCGGGTGCTGCCGTCGCCCAGGGTAGCTACTACGACGGTGGCAACGGCGACGTCGTGCGCTGCGAGTCCGTCGACTCGCGCACGCGCGAATGCCCGGCCGATACGCGCAATGGCGTGCATCTGGTCAGGCAGTTGTCGAGCGAGCGTTGCATCGAAGGCCGCAATTGGGGCGTCGGCAATCGCTTCATCTGGGTGGCGGGCGGGTGCCGTGCGGATTTCGAAGTCGGCAGACGCTCGGCGGGTGACAACTCCGGCTGGGGCGGGAGCGACTGGAATGGCGGGAACGGCAACCGCACCTTGCGCTGCGAATCCGTCGACCGACGCACCCAGGAATGCGCGGCCAATGCGCGCCGTGGCGTGCGTCTGGTGCGGCAACTGTCCGACACGCGCTGCGTCGAAGGTCGGACCTGGGGTTACCACCCCGATCGCGTCTGGGTGTCCGGCGGCTGCCGGGCGGAGTTCGAGGTCGGTCGCGGAGGCGACGGTGGTGGCTCGTACGGCAACCGCATCGTCCAGTGCGAGTCCACCAACCAGCGCACGCGCGAATGCGCGGCCAACACGCGCGGCGGCGTGCGCCTGGTGCGGCAACTGTCCGACACGCGCTGCGTCGAGGGCCAGAACTGGGGCTACCATTCCGACCGCGTCTGGGTAGCGGGCGGTTGCCGTGCGGAATTCGAGGTCGGACGCGGTTGGGACGGTTATTGACTTGATCGGATGCCGGCAGGCCGCTGAAATCCGTTGAGCACGGCCTCGGCGCCATCGGACTGCGCGCATGTCGCAGGTAAACTGTGACGATGAACGATGCCATCGATTTCGATCGCTACGACCGCATCCGCCCAATCCGCTGGACGGGCGCTGCGCTGGAATTGCTGGACCAGCGCAAGCTGCCGTTTGCGGTCGAGTACCTGACGTGTAGCAACGGCGATGAAGTCGCCAGCGCGATCCATGCGCTGGCGGTGCGCGGCGCGCCCGCGATCGGCATCGCTGCTGCCTGGGGTGCCGTGCTCGCGGCGCGCGACATCGACGCAGCTGACGGAAGCGATGCGTTGGGTCGGCTCGAGCCCGCCCTGCAACGCCTGTATGCCGCGCGTCCGACGGCCGTCAATCTTGGCTGGGCGCTGGCACGCATGCGGCGCGTGCTGGGCACGGCCGGCGCCGACTGGCGCGCAGTGCTGGAGCGCGAAGCGGGCGCGATCGCAACCGAAGACCTCGCCGCGAACCGTCACATGGGCGCGCTCGGTGCGAGCCTGATCACGCCCGGTGCGGGCGTGCTGACCCATTGCAATACCGGCTCGCTGGCCACGGCGGGCTTCGGCACCGCGCTCGGCGTGATCCGCGCCGGCGTGGCGCAGGGCCGCATCGGGCACGTGTTCGCGGGCGAGACCCGGCCGTGGCTGCAGGGCGCGCGCCTGACGGTGTGGGAGCTGCAGCAGGACGGCATCGACGCCACGCTGATCGCCGACTCGGCCGCATCGCATCTGCTCAAGAGCGGGCGGGTGGAGTGGGTGATCGTCGGCGCCGATCGCATCTGCGCCAATGGCGACGTTGCCAACAAGATCGGCACCTACCAGCTCGCGATCGCGGCGAAATTCCACGGCGCCAAGGTGATGGTCGTCGCGCCAGCGTCGACCGTCGACATGGACACCGCCTCGGGCGACTTGATCGAGATCGAGGAGCGCGATCCGGGCGAATTGTTCGGTATCGGCGCCAACCGCACGGTCGCCGAAGGCATCAACGCGTGGAATCCGGTGTTCGACGTGACGCCTGCGGCGTTGATCGATGCGATCGTGACCGAACGTGGGGTCGTCGAGCACCCTGACGAGGAAAAAATGCGGGCCCATTTTTCAGCCTGAATCCGCGATGATTTGCCCTCCCCCACAATTTCGGGGAGAGGGTGGCGCGAAGCGCCGGGTGAGGGTGCGTATCCCTTACGCGGAACCTGCGATGCCGCTGAAGGCACGTCACTTCGCCTGCCCCTGACCCGCCCCTGCGGGGCACCTTCTCCCCGCTGCGCGGAGAGAAGGAAGGCCCCCTCGGTGACTGGGTGTATCGCACGGAAGCAGGGCTCACTAGGGCGCCTCGAGCGGTCGATGAAAGACGATCCCGGAGGAAGCCATAAAAAACCAAAAACGGGCCGCAAGTGCTTGTTTCTGCGTGGAAATCGGCACCCTTCACGATGCCCGTTCATGGTACAATTTCGCGGTTCTGCGACATCGCTCGCGGATGCCCGCGGCGACAGGCGCGGGGCCTCCCGGAAATCCACTGAAAAAGAGATGTAATGGCCGAGTCCGCCAGAGAAATCATTCCCGTCAATCTCGAAGACGAGATGCGCCGCAGCTACCTCGATTACGCCATGAGCGTGATCGTCGGACGCGCCCTCCCGGATGTCCGCGACGGCCTCAAGCCGGTCCACCGCCGCGTCCTGTACGCGATGAACGAACTCGGCGCGCACAGCAACAAGTCCTACTTCAAGTCGGCGCGCATCGTCGGCGACGTGATCGGTAAATACCATCCGCACGGCGACCAGTCGGTGTACGACACGCTGGTGCGCATGGCGCAGCCGTTCTCGCTGCGCTACCTGCTCGTGGACGGGCAGGGCAACTTCGGCTCGGTCGACGGCGACTCCGCTGCGGCGATGCGCTACACCGAGGCGCGCATGTCGCGGCTCACGCATGAGCTGATGGCGGACATCGACAAGGAAACGGTCAACTTCCAGCTCAACTACGACGAGAAGGAATACGAGCCGACGGTCATGCCGACGCGGTTCCCGAACCTGCTGGTCAATGGCTCCGCCGGCATCGCCGTCGGCATGGCGACCAACATCCCGCCGCACAACCTGTCGGAAGTGATCGATGCGCTGATCGCGCTGATCGCCGATCCGCAGATCGGCGTCGAAGGCCTGATGGAGCACATCTCCGGCCCCGACTTCCC
>Ga0193708_1000244_pt1 | contig 12578 bp, 8 predicted proteins | sample H3c1metaG_FD_160570 | JGI IMG/M metagenome (GOLD analysis project Ga0193708, IMG submission 160570) | Soil microbial communities from a riparian zone of the East river system, Colorado, United States - H3c1 | ecosystem: Environmental > Terrestrial > Soil > Riparian zone | place: USA: East River...
TGGCCAATAAGTTTTTCGACTATATCACCAATGGATTACCACAGGTGACCATGAATTTTCCGGAATATAAAATGATCAATGAAGAATTTGAAGTAGCGGTGCTGGTGGATGACCTGCAACCAGCAACGTTGAAAACCGCCATTGACAAATTATTAGATGACGGGAACCTTTACAACCGGTTACAGCAAAATTGTTTGAAAGCAAGGCAAATATTAAACTGGCAAAACGAAGAAAAAAAGCTATTGGCATTTTTTAAAAACATAAGTTGATTTTGACAGATAAACATTTGCATATTGTTACCCATGATGTTCCCTGGCCGGCTGATTACGGCGGTGTGACCGATCTTTTTTATAAACTAAAAGCATTACATCATCTCGGCATCAACATACACCTGCATTGCTTTACACAAGGCCGTGCGCCGCAGGATGAACTGAATAAATACTGCTCTTCTGTAAACTATTATCCCCGAAAAAAAAATATCAGCCGTTTTTCTTTTAGTTTGCCTTTCATTGTTAACTCCAGGACAAACGCCGGCTTAATATCCAACCTGCAAAAAGATGATCACCCCGTTTTACTGGAAGGGATACATTGTACTTATTATTTGAACAACGGGCAGCTTGGCAGCAGGAAGATCCTTGTGCGGCTGCACAACTCAGAATTTGAATATTACAAACAACTGGCAAAACTCGAAAACGGTTTTTTAAAAAAACTTTATTTCTTAAATGAAAGCAGGCTCCTAAGAAAATATGAGAAAGCCATCGCGGGCAAAGCAATATTTCTTTCTGTAAGCAGTCATGACGTTGAATTATACCGGCAGCTTTTTTCTTCAAAAGATATACATTACCTGCCTGTATTCCTCCCCTATACCCTGGCAGCGGGTAAAGAAGGCAAAGGTTGTTTTTGTTTATACCATGGTAACCTGGCCATCAATGAAAATGAAAAAGCGGCGATATGGCTATTGCAAAATGTATTTAATGAACTGGCAATACCTTTCGTTATTGCCGGCAAAGACCCGTCAGAAAAGCTGAAGCGGCTGGCACAGCAGCACCAGCACACCTGTTTGGTAGTTAATCCATCCGAACAGGAAATGCAGGACCTCGTCGCCAAAGCACATGTACATGTACTCCCTTCATTAAATAACACCGGTGTAAAATTAAAATTATTGAATGCAATGTTCAATGGAAGGCATTGCCTGGTAAATAATGCGGCGGCTAATGGTTCGGGGCTGGAAGGGTTTTGTCACATAACAGAAGACGCTGTGTCTTTTAAAAAGAAGATCGAGGAACTCTACCTGCAGCCTTTCACTGAGCAGGAATTGCAAGAGCGCCAAGGCTTGTTGCAAACAGAGTACAATAACGAGATCAATGCCCGAAAGCTTATATCATTTCTATAGTCGCATTATCCCAAACCTTGCCCAGCTCTGTTTTGATCGTCCTAGCCGGGAATTTTTTTATCACGAGGTAATCATGCGTTGCCATTATGATGGTAGTATTAAAATCCCTGCAGATATGAAAAAGCAGCTGCATGATCTCGTCACTGGTTTCCGGATCAAGGTTACCCGTAGGCTCATCTGCCAAAATTAATTTGGGAGAATTCAATAAGGCTCTCGCAACATCCATACGCTGCTGCTCACCACCACTTAATTCAAAAGGCATTTTGAAACCCTTGGTCTTTAGTCCCACTTTATCCAATACATCCGCGATCTTTTCATCCATTAATTTCTCATCCTTCCAGCCGGTAGCTTTTAAAACGAATTTCATATTCTCATTCACATTACGATCGGTAAGTAATTGAAAATCCTGGAAAACCACGCCGAGGTTACGGCGAAGAAAAGGAACTGTTTTCCAGGTCAGTTCTTTCAGGTCATGACCAACCACCCAGCCCTCGCCTTCTACCAATTGCAGGTCGCCATACATTGTCTTTAATAAGCTGCTCTTGCCCGTACCGGTCTTACCCACCAGGTAAACAAACTCTCCTTTATCAACGGAAATATTTACGTCACTTAATATCAGGCTGTTGCCCTGGTAAATATTTACATGCTTTAATTCTACAATTGATTGAGACATAATACCGTTTTGAGTTTGCTGTTTGCCCCTATTCCCTTGCACAGCATCCTGCGGAAAAGGGGGAAATCGGGAAGATCATGTTTTATTTTTATACTGTCCATCAAAGCTTTCTGTGCTTCAGTGCCTCTGTGGCGTTCCGGCAAATTTAGCCTTTAGAACTTCCCTGTTAAAAATTAATTTCTTCACCAATTGTTAAAATATGTGAATAACTAAACAAATAGTTGTATAACTAAAATATTAGTTTTACATTCACATTAGCATTTTAAAAAAGATTCAAATGAAAACATTAACCAAAGCCGAAGAGCAGATCATGCAGGTGATATGGAAACTTGACAAAGCCTTCCTGCGTGAGATCATTGATGAACTGCCGGCACCCAAGCCACACAATAATACCGTTGCAACAATCATAAAAATTTTGGTTGACAAAGAATTTTTGGGCATTACCGTTTTTGGCCGAACGCACCAATACCATCCCCTTGTTAGTAAAGACGCTTACAGCAAGAGTACAATGAAGAATTTTGTAAAAGGATATTTTGAGGGTTCATTCAGTAATGCGGTTTCTTTTATGGTGAAGGAAAATAATTTAAGCGTGGATGACCTCGAAATGCTGTTGAAACAATTAAAGAAAAAATAAATAACCGTTTCTCGTTCCTTGTTTCCCGTTAGGCTGGTAAGATTTTGCAGAAACCACTAAACGAGAAACAGAAACGAATAACGAGAAACAAGAAACGCAACAACGAGAAACAATAGTTAAAACGTTTAAAATAATCTTATGCTACCTTTTTCCTGGTATATTTTAAAAGTGATCATCTGCTCGGGCATTTTATTTGGCTATTACTGGCTGTTCCTGCGCAATAAGATCTTCCACCAGTATAACCGTTTTTACCTGTTGACAGCGCTGGCGCTTTCCCTGTCATTGCCCATGCTGAAGATAGATTTCTGGCAACAGTACACTCCCCGCCAAAGCCAGGTGATAAAAGCACTACAGGTAGTTTCGGCAGGTGATGATTATATGAATAACGTAATGATCACGGCCAATGATAATAGCTGGAACATGCGGCAGCTGTATACAATAATGTACTGGGCCGTTTCTCTTGTTTTTTTACTGGTATTGATCCGTACGCTTTTTGTTATTCGCTCGCTGTTAAAAAAATACCCTGTGCAGCTAATTGACAAATTCTCCTTTGTAAATACTGATGATAAAAGCACCCCCTTCTCTTTTTTAAAATATATTTTCTGGAATGCGAATATAGACATGGATACCCCAACCGGTAAGCAAATATTCAAACATGAAGTGGCACACATCCAGGAAAAACATACTTATGATAAACTTTTGATCAATATTACACTCATTTTTTTCTGGTGCAATCCATTCTTCTGGCTATACCGGAAGGAGCTGAACATGATACATGAATTCATTGCGGATAAAAAAGCTGTGGAAGATTGTGATACTGCCGCTTTTGCGGAGATGATCTTACAGGCAACCTATCCCCAGCACCGTTTTCAACTCACCAATAATTTCTTTTATTCACCAATAAAACGCAGGCTCCTTATGTTAACAAAAAACAATAATCCGAAGATAAGTTATGGGGCCAGGCTAATGGTATTGCCCTTAGCTGTATTGGTCTTTACTGCTTTTAGTTTTAAGGTAAAAGACACGAACAAAAAATTAAAATCAACAGTATTGATCCCGGTTCACGATACTATTCCGGCGAGATCAGTGGGCCTGCAGGCTGAACAAATACCGGCCATTGAAGAGATCGACCCTAAAAAAGCATTACTCGTCGTTAATGGAAAAATTATTGGAAAGGGAGCTGAAAACGACGCGGTGTTTAACCAGCTCTATGCAGCCGTTGTGAATGTAGCATGGCTGCAAAAAAAAGCGGCCCTGGCAAAGTATGGTAATGAAGGAGCTGAAGGCGCATGCGAAGTAACTTATACCAACGGTGTAACTATCAAAACAGCCTGTGTAGATGAAAATAAAAAGAGTGTATTTTATATAGGCATTGATAACTCCCTTGCTGTAAATGCCCAGGATGTAAAATCGGATGATCTTTTTGTAAAGGTTTCTGCAGGGAAGATACAAGGCATGAATGGCAGGTACATAGTAAAAGTCTTTCAACCCGGGGAAATTAGCTTAACCCTTTTGAAAAAAGATGGCACAAAGTTGCCGGGTGAATTTACCGTTACGGCAAAATTATTACCCGACCCTGCCAACGTGAATTTAAAAGAATATCTTAAAGGCAATTATGCAGATACAATACCATTGAAAGAAAAGCTTCTCATAGAGGAACGGCTAAAAGAAAAACTTACCGATGCTGAAAAAGAACTCAGGCTTAACTCCATAAATAACTTAACAGAAAAAATTGTCCTGGAGCAAAAAATAGAAAACCAGGATCTGCTGAACCTGCAACAGAAGACGTTAATGGAGGAACTGAATGTCATAAAAGCAGAGCAGGCCAAAAAAGAGCTATTACTAAAATCAACGAATACCTTAAAGGAGCAGGCCGTATTGGGATATAAATTAAAGAACCAGCATATTTTAAACGAAAAACAAAGCCTGCTCCTCCAGCAACAATCCAAAACAAACCTGACCCTGGCAGAAAAGCAGATCCTGGAAAAAACATCCAAAGATCTTTTGGCACTTACCGTCCAGGGACAAAAACTTCAAAACCAGGAGCTGCTTAACACAAAACAAAATCTCATGCTGGCAGAACAAAACCTGGTAAGCCTCAGCCAGGCAGAAAAAAAGCTCCTCAACCAGAACAAAGAGCAGGTGCTGGAAAAAGTATTACTTGAACAAAAAGAACTGATCAAATCAGAAAACAATAAAGTGTTTACAATTGCAGAAGTAAGTCCCCATTTTACCGGTGGTGATGATGCATGGAAAAAATACCTGCAGAAGAATATAAAACCGCTCACGCCTGTTGATGAAGGATGGAGTGAAGGTACTTATGTAGTGATCGTAAAATTCATCGTACTAACAGATGGAAGTGTTATTGATGTTACAACAGAAAATTATAAAGGAACTAAAACCGCATTGCACTGTATAGAGGTTATAAAGAATGCCCCCAAATGGCAGCCAGCCATACAAAACGGGCATAAGGTGAAGGCTTATAAAAGGCAGGCGATCACTTTTGTTATTGAAGAACAAAAATGAAAATTATGATTTTTACAGGTGACACCCCTTCAAGAATGTCACCTGTAAAAACTAATACGGTATCTCCTCATCCTTCAACCTGATCAGCAATTCTTTCTTCCCTTTACCCTCTTCTACCCTGCCAATGACCTGTGCTGCTATTCCAAATTTATTTGCAGCTTCAATCATGGTACCGGCATCTGAAGCATCACAATAGACCTCCAGCCGGCAACCCATGTTAAATACCTCGTACATCTCTTTATTATTGCTGCCGCTGTTCTGTTGTATGATCCTGAATATTTCCGGTGCTTCAAATAAATTATCCTTTATCACTTTAAAATTACCGGGCAAATATTTCATGCACTTGGTTTGGCCACCACCACTGCAATGGATGAGGCCATGGATCTTATCAAAATGATCCTGTAAGAAATCCTTCAGCACAGGGGCATAAGTTCTTGTAGGGCTCAATAAAAGTTTGCCGATGGTTGATTCCCGATCCGGGATCCCGGATCCAGGATCATTTAGCATATGCTGACCAATGTATACCACCTCATCATCTAATCCCGTATCATAACTTTCTTTAAAATTCTCTGCGTAAAACTTACTTAACACATCGTGCCTTGCGCTGGTAAGCCCGTTGCTGCCGATGCCGCTATTGTATTCGGTTTCATAACTTGCCTGTCCATAACTGGCGAAGCCTACTATGACATCCCCTGGCTTTATTTTATCGTTGCTGATGATCTTATCTTTTGGCCAGCGGCAGGTCATGGTGCCATTAACAGCAATGGTACGCACGGTATCGCCCACATCAGCCGTTTCACCGCCCAGGTAATGGATATTTATCCCAAAGGTTTTCAACTGATCAAAGAGTTCCTGCGAGCCTGTAATGATCTGCTCCAGCACATCGCCGGGTATCAAATTCTTATTGCGGTCAATGGTTGAGTTAAAAACAATATTATCATAGATGCCAACGCATAACAGGTCATCCAGGTTCATTACGATGGCGTCCTGAGCTATTCCTTTCCAAACCGAGATATCTCCTGTTTCTTTCCAGTATAAATAGGCCAGGATACTTTTGGTGCCGGCCCCATCAGCGTGCATGACATTTATAAAATGATCATCGCCGCCTAAGAAATCAGGATACACTTTGCAAAAGGCATTCGGGAATAAGCCATGGTCGAGGTTTTTTACGGCTGCATGAACTTCTTCTTTTTGGGCGGATACACCACGTTTGGAGTAAAGAGACATTAAGAATTAAAAATTAAGCATTAAGAATTAAACTGCTGCAAATTACAATGCAATTATCCAATATCCATTATAAAATTATCAATTAGATTTGCACTTCTTAATTATGCAAATACATCGTGATCTAAATAAGCTGCCTGTCTTTAAAAATGCGGTAATCACCATCGGCACTTTCGACGGGGTGCACCTGGGCCACCGGCAGATAATTGACAGCTTAAAGGAAGAAGCCGCCAGGGCCAGTGGGGAATCGGTCATCATCACCTTCCACCCTCATCCACGCAAGATCGTTTCTTCTGTGATCACAGGCATACGCCTCATTAATACCCTGCCCGAAAGGATCGAATTGCTTGACAAGACAGGTATCGATCACCTGGTCATCGTTCCTTTTACCGAATTCTTTGCCAACCAGCATGCAGAAGAATATATCCGGGATTTTTTAGTAGAGAAGTTCAGGCCGCATACCATTATCATTGGCTACGACCACAGGTTTGGAAAAGAGCGTACGGGCGATTATAAAATGATGGAAGAAAAAGCATTGGTCTACAATTACAAACTGAAAGAAATACCCGAGCATATTCTTAACGCCATTAAAGTAAGCAGTACCAATATCAGGAATGCCATCCTGCAAAGCAATATTGAAGAGGCCAATAGCTTATTGGGCTATCTTTTTTTCTTTGAAGGAGAAGTTTTTCATGGCGATAAGATCGGCCGCAGCATCGGTTACCCAACCGCCAATTTAAAAAGCACCGATGATGAAAAGATCGTGCCGGGAGACGGCATCTACGCCGTGTATGCTGATGTGGAGGGGAAGCAATACAAAGGCATGATGAGCATCGGCTTCAGGCCAACGGTGAATGGAAAGGTTCGTGTTACCGAAGTAAATCTTTTTGATTTTGACAGGGAGATATATGGCAAGACATTGCGGGTATATGTAAAAAAATATTTACGCAGCGAGGTAAAGTTCAATGGGCTTGAAGAGTTGAAGGAACAGTTGCACAAAGACAAAGAAGAAAGTTTGAAATGTTTATAACATGATCCAGGCCGATTGAGCGTCCCGGCTCTCAGGCGATCATCTTTACCACCATCTCCTTCATCAAAGAAGCATCGGGCGTGCCCGTATCTCCAACTCCTACTCCCTTAAGGTTATAATGATGCAATAATAATAAGATCCTTTCTATTCCATCATAGCCGTAATTATTGATGGTCTCCAATGCATTTTTAACTGCATTGCTGTTAAAATAAAAGTGTGGTTTTAACGCTGCTTCACTGCGGTCATTCATTCCAAAAACAGTGTACACCTTACTAAAACTTGCATACAATGCAGGCAGTACCATTTGTATTGGTGCAGCCTTGGGATTGCCTTCAAAATACTGGATTATTTTTATGGCCCTGGCAAGGTCCTTTTTTGCAATGGCAGCCTGGAGCTCAAAAACATTATATTCTTTACTGATGCCGATGAATTTTTCAATATCATCTTCCGTGATATCTTTTTTGTCCTTTAAATTCAGCGCCAGCTTTTCTATTTCATTTACAATACGGTTCAGGTCATTGCCAATGTGTTCATCCAAAAGGCTTATGGCCTTTGCATTTATTTTGTATCCCTTCGACTTTACATATTCCCCGATCCATTCGGTAAGCTTATAATCCTTTACTTTTTCTGAATTGAATATTTCGGCAGATTGTTTCAGCAGCTTGTACAGCTTTGTACGCTTGTCAAAGGTCTTTCCTTTATAGCCAGCCACAAAGATGGTAGAGCTTAGCGGGTTCTCAAAATAACTTTCCAGCTTATCAATGTCTTTCATATGCTGCGCCTCTTTCAACAGCACCACCTGGTACTCGGCAAACATGGGATATCGTTTACATGCATTCACCACACTTACCCAATCGGCATCCTTACCGTAAAAAACGGTCAGGTTAAATCCAGCTTCCGCTTCATCGAGTATTTTATGTTCGGCATAGTCCATCAATATGTCTATATAATAATCCTCCTCTCCCTCAAGCCAATACAGGCTTTTGAAACTCTTTTTTTTCCAGTCACTGATGATTTTCTCTGCGCTCATAGCCCCAAAGATATAAGTTACACCGGGGAGTAGCAGGCCCGTAAAATAAAAAGTTTTTAACACGGCAATAACGCCGTAAATAAGGCGTTTTCATAAGCTATGGCCAGCTTGGCATAATTTTAGGTGAGCCTTGAATGGATTCAATTCAATAATGATATTACCAGAATTAGTAGTTTTGCATAAGAAAACAGTTCAATTATGAGTTTCGAAAATTTCCCTTCTACAGAAAAAATTTCACAACCTGTTATTCCGCAACCGCAAAAGAGCTGGCGTAATGCGTTAACTGCAGGTTTGATCGTTGCGCTTTTGGGAACATGGGCCTATATAATCTGGGATAAGAATAAAACAAAAGAAACAATACAGCAAAAAGATACGGTCATCGCTTCCACTTCTTCACAAAGAGATGAATTGCAGAAGGAACTCGAGGATGCTACCATGCGCTACGATATGATAAAAACGAGCAGTGCAAATATGGCGCACAGCAAAGACAGTATCATATCCAGGCAGGACCGCGACATTGCACAAAAAAGAGGCAGGATACAGCAATTATTATCCAAGGTTGGCGCTACACAGGAAGAGCTTGCACAGGCAAGGGGTTTGATCGCTTCTCTTAACGGGGATATTGAAGGATACAAAGTGCAGGTTGAGACCTTACAGGGTGAAAAAATAATTCTTACACAGGAAAAAAATATCATTACCCAGCAACGGGATAAGGTGCAAAAGGATTTTGATTCCGCCACTTCTGTGATCAAAGAAAAAGAAGAGGTCATTGATGTGGCTTCCACGCTGCATGCATCAAATTTTTCCATACTCGCCATCAATGAAAAAAATGGCAAGGAAAAAGAAACAACCACTGCAAAACGGGTTGACAAGCTTCGTATCTCCTTTGATCTTGATGAGAACCGTGTTGCACAGTCAGGCACAAAAAATATTTATGTATGTATTACTGCCCCTGATGGCACCCCCCTTGCAGAAACAACAATGGGCTCGGGTAAATTCAATACAAGAGAAGGATTAGAAAAATTCTATACCCAAAAAGTTGATGTGAACTACACCCAGGGGCAGCGTCAGACACTAAGTATTGACTGGAAACAAAATTCAAGTTTTTTAACCGGCGATTATAAAATAGAAGTTTATAACAATGGGTTTAAAATAGGCGAAGGCATCCGCAGTTTAAAAAAAGGCGGCTGGTTTAGCTAAACAAATTAAAAATGTTGAAGGGAGCACCTAACCAAGTGCTCTTTTTTTATACAAGAAGTTTAAAAGATCGCTCTTATAGATGCCCTGCCTACATGAACCGTCCGCGAAGTGCCGGGCTTTCGTCCCTCATACTGAACACTCATTTCAATATTACCCGCAAGCCGCTTGGTAAATTCCAAGTTCCATAAAAAATTCTTTCCGGGCAGCAAGCCATCGAGGAGGATATAACCCACGGTTGTGTTGGCCGCACCGGGATACCCTTTAAAATCTATCTGGTTAAGCGAAAAGCGTGCATTGAGTGTGCTGTTGGAAAGAATGTTATACCGCATATCTGCCGTCAGCAAATGATTTGTTGCCTGCTCCATCGAATCAATGGTATTTCTTTTTTGCCCATAGGAATATATAAAGCTCAGCCTGAAATTTGACCTGTAAATATAAGATACCGAAGGCTCAATGATATTTTGCAAAACGAGGTAATTACGGTTATTGAACTTGGGACCATTTGTATTCAAAACATTCTTGATCTGCTTATAGCTAACCGTGGTAACAAAGCTCCGGCTCAGGTTCCACCTTAGCTTTCCAATAAGGTTCCTCAGCCTGCGGCTCTCAAAGCCATAAGACAATAAAGATTTTCCATTGTTGACACTATGCGTTACATCAAATCCCCATTTTACATTGCTGCGGTTAAAATACAATGTGTTCGAAAAAAAAGAATTCAGTGCGATCAGGGTCGTATCTACCAGTTTATTTGAAAACGGGTTGAACTGGAATGATCCCGTAGAAATATCTTTTTTGCTGATCTGCAATGCCGAGCTGGTGCTTGAACGTGATAATAATTTTTTAAACCCGTTTGAAACAGGTGACCTGATGATCGCTTTTGGATTCAACGAAAAGCTATAGTTGAACTGCACATAATTCGCTTTTACATACTGGTTACTTGGCGTAAACACCCTGATGTATTTTTTCTGGTCCTGGAAAACAGCGATCTCGAATTCGTTCAGTTCAGGAATATTGTTGCTGTTATAATCTATCCAGGTATATTCACCCTGTCCGGCAGGAACTTCAATGTAGGTGTATTCCCTTTTTTGTTCCTGTCCTGATCCCAGTTCATATAATACATTCCCGACTAAAAATCCTTTCCATTCATCCACGTAATACTCTACCCTTCCCAGCAGGCTTTCATCTGGTTTTTGCCTGCTGATGACCGTATTGGAAATGTATAATTTACGGTAGGTCAGGTTCAGCTTGAACTGGTGCCTTTCATTTTTCATTAATTCTGTGAACAGGTTGTAGTTATTACTCCGGTCTGCCTGTACCAGGTTTGATCTAACCGGCAACAGGTCATTCCTTGCAAAATAAGAGATGCCCCACCTGTTCAATTTTTCAGGATCTGATTTTAAATACAATTGCCAGATATTAAAAGCAAAGCTAAAAGCCGTTAATGAATCTGTTGTTTTGTCGCGGAGTTTATTGTATTCACCCTGGTATTTAAACCCGGTCTGCATTTTTCTATACCTTGTAAGCTCTTTACCCAGCTCAATGGTAGGACGAAGGAAAAAACCTTTGTGCAACGGGCTGTTGATGGTTGTTAAGCTCACCAGGTTTGTCAGCTTCCATCCATTTACCGCGTTGTAGCTGTTCAATAACTGACGTAACCCATTATATTTATCACTGCGGATATAACTGGTGGCTTCATATCTCCCGTAATTACCTTTATTATCAGCGATCTTAACAGCAGCATTGGTTAAGTGTTCGTCTGCATTGGGAACATCATAAGGTATGCTCCAGTCTCGGAGGAATTCAATATTCCTTAACCGCTCTATTGGTTTAAAACGGTTCTGTACAAACTCGTAGCCCAGGTTCGTCTGCATCAGCAGGGCTTTACTAAAAAGGTTGAGCTTTGTATCGGTATTTTGAAATTGCAGTTTTGCCGCATACCCATTGTCATTGGCTTTATCTTTTCCTGAAAAGAGATTGACGTCATACCTGCTCATGGCAACTTCAGCCTTGATCTTTGTGTTGGCAGAGAAAAGATACTCTGCGCCAATAGTTATCATTTGTTGCTTCTTTGGTGTGATCAGTAGAATAACAGGGGCCCAATCACCCTGTTTCAGGTTGTTTATATCGGGCTGAACCCAGCCAAACACTTTCCCGTTCGCCGCATTCTGCAATGGCGTGTAATTGCCTTTGCCGGGACCGAGGTAAGTGAAACCCATGCTGTACAATACATCATTCGGATCGGTGGAATAAACAAAAATGGAATCGTGCACACTGGTATTATAAAGCGTATCTATCTTTTTGTATAAGATCTTGCCCGGCGAAAGTGTATCCCTTACCGCATTAACATAATAGGCGGTATCAATGCCATCGCCAAGATCTGCCAGGAACTGTTTTTGTTTGGTATCCAGTACCTGGTTAATGGATGAATTCTTTGCATCTGCATTATTATACACCCCGATGTTCAAAAAAAGCTTATTGCTGAAATTAACCTCATCACTAAGGTAGATCTGGGAATTTAAAAAGTTCCTGTCGGCATATTCAAATTCCACCTGTATCCTTTTATCCTTGGTGATAAGGCGTTTTTGTGTAAAGGTCAGTTCAGCCGTATTGTAATTGATGATATAATCCTGGTCTTCGCCGCGTTGCAGTAATTCACCATCCATAAAAACCCTTTCTGTGCCGGCCAGTATCACAAAATATAATTCGCCATTAGCGCTCTGCAGGCGGTATGGTCCCTGGTTTCCTTCAAAAGGCACCAGGATATTACGGGTGAATTTGCCTTTTGCAATGGCAGCGCTCAGCAACAATGAATTGGAGATGTTTTTACTGATCCTGTTATCCGTGATAAAAGAAACACCCTGCAGGCGC
>Ga0193708_1000246_pt1 | contig 12536 bp, 8 predicted proteins | sample H3c1metaG_FD_160570 | JGI IMG/M metagenome (GOLD analysis project Ga0193708, IMG submission 160570) | Soil microbial communities from a riparian zone of the East river system, Colorado, United States - H3c1 | ecosystem: Environmental > Terrestrial > Soil > Riparian zone | place: USA: East River...
ATGGAATAATTGTAAGGGGAGATCGGGCGCAACTCGTCTTCAAAAATATAAAAATCCTTTGTCAGGATATTATTCATTTCTGATAACTCCGCGATCCTGCTGTCATCATCCAATGATACGATCAGCCTGTTAAGGCCCTTATCGGTGATAGGATTTATAGGAACCACCAGTTGAATAGAATCCAAATAAAGAATGGCAGGAATGACCTGGCTATATAAAAGCCTTATAGAATCATTGGGTAATTTTTGTTTTACGCTTACCCTTATAGAATCTCTTATAGCCCTGCCGATATTCATCATCTTGATGTCAACAGTAAAATTATTATCGGCTACTGTAATGATATTAGGCGTGAACTTCACCAACTGGTCCTCTATCACATAATCAGGCTGGGCAAATGAATTTATTTTTAAAGCGGGGTCACCATGAAGATTTACTTCTTCCAGGTGTATCCTTGTATAAAAATCAAGGTTGCCCGGGTTACCACCTAAGTTCTGCAGGGTGTTTTTTATCTGGTCACCTACGGTATTGCCATACATTTTCCTGCAAAAAACATCATAAAAATTTGCATTATAAAAATTCAGGAAGGGAGCAATGCCAAAGTGTGTGCTTCCTAAAAATCCAATACTTCCTTTATGATCTAGGAATACATATTTTTCCGAAAGCGACATTCCCGGGTAGCCACTGGTGCGGGTATTACTGAAGGTGAAAAAATTTCCTACCGTACAGCCGCTCACGTGCATAAAGGGATACTTGCCATTGTTTTGATAATTCTCGGGATAGTTCAAATTAATGGCAAGCTCATTGGCAGATGAGTGGCCGAAGTACTTAACATAGCTAAGCCCTTCCTGGAACAACTGGCTGATGCGCAAACTTTGTTGCTGCTCAATGGTAGAAACTGAGGTTTTTGAAAAGGTCTCTACATGAGCGCCATACAAGGTATCTTCAGCGATCGATTTATAACCATTCATATAGATCAGGAAATCCGCATTCTCAGTACTATCCGCACCACCGATCGTGTGCAGGAAATTCTTCATCCATCCTTTATCAGCAATGGTTTGGCTGGGAGATTGCTGAACCTGCTCGTATTGTTTCATCTTATCCAGGTAAATACCAACTTCTGTCCCGTTGATCGCACCCAGTCTTCCGATGGGTATCAAAGGCACGGCAGTTCCCGGTGTGGCTGATAATAATATATCTGAAGCAGGCCATCCAAAGGTTTGAACAAGGTCCAACTGGTCCGATACAGGATTAGCCTGGTTTGCTATATAATCTATATAGCTTAACCCACGGCCGATAATGAATATATATTTGGGTGCAATACTGAACTGCTGGCTTGCATACCTTATAAAGTCACGTATTGCCGAAGGGTGTTTTTTGATACCAAAACCAAACTGGTCATTTAGTTCATCTATGTTGTAGGTCTTAGCATTAAAACTGCCGCCTGTAAGAGAACTCCTGTACTGGCGGTACAATTCTACATTGTTCACACCGCTGCCATTATTATACAAAACAGGATTACTGATGATCAGGTAATCTCCCTGGTTGGATGCGATCGCATAATTTATAAATGTTTTGCTTGTGAGTGAAGTGATGGTATTCACGTTGCTAACATCATTGCTTATAAGATTGAATTTGCGCACTGCATCTGATGAAGGAGGCAAAGCAAACCTTACCTGTCCCGGTACAGCTATATCACCGATGTATCTTCTGCTGTTGTTGAGATCATACAATATTGGTGCAGTACCATTATTGTTGAAATTATTAATTACTATAAAATTACCGGCAGCATTAGCCGCCAGCTCAAAATAAAAATTCTTTTCGTCGTTAAAATTAAAAGTAGCCGGGTAGGTTACCGAAAAATTGCTCACCACGATGCGGTCATTCAAATTAGTGGAATTACCATTGATGCTTACCGGCAGGTTTGTTGGGCTTGTCAAAAGCGATAAAGGAAGGTTCCGCACAGTATCCTTATGATAATCGAAGAAAGGCATTGGGTTTGGAGGATTCGGTGGCGATACTGATGATCCCAAAATAGTGGTATTATAAAACCTGGCCACGAGTTCTCTTGTGTATAAAGCATTACCTGCAGCAGAAACGGTGAACATCACGCTGTTTGGCGGGCCGGCTGCATACCTGTTCATATTTGTAAGGTCCTTCGAGAGCGAAGCATTGGGGAATACATCACCGCTTGTCCATCCTTCACCAATATCATAAGAGGAAGAGTAAAGATATTCACCGGGGCTTGTATCTGCGTATCCTTTATTGGTCTGTCCCCTGTAATGCGTTTCGATCCTGCGCATAAAATAAGCATCGGCAGGCAATACATTACCGGCTACATTATTTGGGCTCGTTAAATACCTGAGGTTGCCCCCGGCGGGATTAACAGTTAAAAAATAAACAGAGGTATCTGATGAAAGGCTGTATTTATCACTAAGCTGGAAATCGGGATTACGGTAAAGGCTTTTATCGGGTTTGCCATCATTCATTTGGCCCCAGAATTCCAGGTAATCGCCTGCACCCAAGATCCCTGTTGGTACAGATGTATATAATCTTACTTCGTTTCCATTGCGCCATAGCTGGAAGTTTTCGGCAGGAATGTTTCCCAGGCCTGCAGCAGCCAAAACCGGCTGGGAGATGCGGCACATACTGTCACGGGCAACTTTAAACTTATAGTAGGTCTTATTATAATCGATCCAGCTATTATTTAATTGCGGGTAACCTGTGATCACAAGCAAAACAATAAAGGGTGTTAATAGAATTTTTTTCATACTGGCTTAAAAACGAACTACCGGAAATATTAATACAGTAAGATATGAATTTCCCGGTAAATTTTATTTGCTTTAACGGCTGGAATGGTCTATAATTTATACCCGAAACGCCAGCCAAACCACTAAAACGCTTATTTGGGGAATTAATTATTGCTTTTGGATTAAAATATTGACGATTTTGCTGACCCTATACCCTAAAAAACTGCTAACCCGGTATATACCTGGTTTACGTATTGGCCAGTGCCCTGTCCAAATGCACATAACCACCATCAACATAGATCAGTTGCCCGGTTGTATGGCTGGATCTTCCGGATAATAAAAAGGCAACGGCATTGGCTATTTCTTCGGTGGTTGTCATCCTGTTTCCCAAAGGGATCTTAGCAGTGATCTCATCCAGTTTTTTTTGCGGGTCTTTAAATGTTTTTATCCATGCCTGGTACAAAGGCGTAAAACATTCAGCCACTACTACTGCATTTACACGGATACCGTATTTCAATAATTCCACTGCCCATTCTCTCGTTAGTGCATTACGGCCGCCATTGGCCGCTGCATAAGCAGAGGTATTGCCCTGCCCTGTTTCGGCTGTTTTAGAACTGATGTTAACAATACTGCCCTTGCTTGCTTTTAAATAAGGAAGTGAAAAATGAGCCATCAAATAATAATGTACCAGGTTCCTGTGTAACGACCCCATGAATTTTTCATAATTACCCGTTTCCAAACCTACGCCATCATTTACCCCGGCATTATTTACAAGGCCCTCGATCCTCCCATATTTTTCTGCGATAAACTTTACTGCTTTTTCACAATCAGCAGGAATGGATAATTCCGCAACAACATGGAAAGCTTTTCCTCCTTCAGTGCCTATCGCCTGTACAACCTTAGTATTATCAGCTTCATTCCTTCCTACGATCGCAACTATAGCCCCTTCAGCAGCCAGCAGTTTAGCAATGCCTTCGCCAATGCCTTTGGCGCCGCCTGTAACGATAATAACTTTATCATTTAATCCTAAGTTCATTTTATCAGTTTAACCAAGTTCATAAAATTGAGTTGCATTTTCCCCGAAAAACAGGTCCTGCTCATCTTTACTGTATGATGAAAAATAGTTTCTTACTATACTTAACATTTTTTCATAACTGCCTGCCAGCAGGCAAACCGGCCAGTCGGAGCCATACATGATCCGCTGAATGCCAAAATTATTTACAATAATATCCAGGTAAGGCGTAAAATCTTCTGCCGCCCAGCTATGCCAATCAGCTTCTGTAACCATTCCGGATATTTTACAATACACATTTTCATACCGGGCAATTTTTTTTATCCCTTTTCCCCAGTCTTCAATTTTTTTATCCCTGATATTTGGCTTTGCAATATGATCGATCACAAATTTCTGGTTTGGAAACGCAGAAACAAATTGAGGGATATATTGTACCTGGTCATGAAAGATCAGGATATCATAAGTAAATCCAAATGCTTTTAATTTGCTGATCCCATTCATAAATTCCGGGGTTAGCATAAGGTCACGTTTGGCCTCCGCCTGCAATACATGCCGGAAACCCTTTATCTTTTTAAAAGAACGATAATAAGCCAGCCGTTCTTCCAGGTCGTTCGCACGCAGATCAACCCAGCCAACAATCCCCTTTATGAAATCATTTTCTGCTGCATTTTTTAACTGGAATTCATTTTCTTCTTCTGACTGACCTGATTGAACAACAACAGAACCGTCAAAATTATTTTGCTGCAAAATTTTTTCCAGGTCATGCGGCAAAAGGTCTTTCTTTATTACAGCCATATCATCCGTTATCCAGCTATCCCTTACCGGGTTGTATTTCCAGAAATGCTGGTGTGCGTCAATTGCTCCCATAAGCAACACAATTTTGTTTTGCTGTTCCCAGTCCTTCAATACCCAGTTCAACAACATCTCCCTTTTTTAAATATACCGGTGGCTTAAAACCCAGGCCTACACCTGCAGGTGTACCCGTTGAAATAATATCTCCCGGTAATAAGGTCATGAACCGGCTGACATAGGAAACCAAAAAAGGGATATTGAAAATAAGATTTGACGTTGTTCCATCCTGCATTATCTTATCATTTACTTTTAACCAAAGCCGCAGTTCATTCACATCGGCTATTTCATCCTGTGTAACCAGGTACGGGCCCAGTGGCGCAAAGCTATCACAGCCTTTACCCTTATCCCAGGTACCCCCTCTCTCTAACTGAAATTCCCGTTCGCTTACATCATTGTGCAAAACATATCCTGCTACATGATCCATAGCCTTATCTTCATCAACATGGGTTGATCTTTTGCTGATAACAACTGCCAGTTCAACCTCCCAATCTGTTTTTACAGAATTCTTTGGAATAATAATATTATCATATGGCCCGGCAATTGATGTAGTTGATTTCAAAAAAATTATTGGCTCGATCGGGATAGCGGCCTCTGTTTCTTTAGCGTGGTCTGCATAATTCAATCCAATGCAAACGATCTTGGAAGGGCTGGCAACGGGGCAGCCTATTCTTTCATCGCCCGGTACTTCAGGCAGCATGGTCTTATGTTTTTCTAGGATCCATGCCAGGTGTTGCAGACCGCTATTAGCGAAAAATGCAGCATCATAATCATAAATAAAATGTGAAACATCGTAGTTAATATTATCGATGCAAACACCCGGCTTCTCTTTATTTAAACCGCCAAAGCGGATAAGTTTCATACGTTTAATTTATCAATTTTACTGTCATCGCTTCAATCTCCTCCTTTTTCCCCTTTAGGGGATAGGGGTATTTAATTATTCAGTTTTATAAATCCGCCATCGATAGGGTAATCACAGCCGGTAATAAAAGATGCTTCATCCGAACACAGGTACAAAATGAGAGAAGCAACTTCATCCGGGTTCGCCATCCGGCCAATAGGCTGCGAGCCGGAAAGCTTGTCAAACATTTCCTTTTCTTTTCCTGCATAATTTTTTGCAAGAAAGTTATCTACAAACGGCGTATGTACCCTTGCCGGTGAAACAGAATTACAGCGAATGCCGTCATTGATATAATCTCTTGCAACAGATAAGGTCATTCCTATAACAGCGCCCTTGCTCATACTATAGGCAAACCTGTCCTGCAGGCCAACGTGGTTTGCAATAGAAGCCATATTAATAATAACACCGCCCTTATTTTTTTTCAGGCAAGGGATCACTTCATGCAGGCAATTATACATTCCTTTTACATTCACTTTGTAAACATCGTCAAAATCTTCTTCACTGGTATCCGCTGCTTTACCAATGTTGGATATACCGGCGCAGTTCACCAGTATATCAACCATATCTATTTTTTCGAAAATTGCTTTTACTGAGGCCTGGTTCACCACATCAAGCTGATAAATGTTAACATTGCCGCCAATATTTTTTATTTCTTTGGCAACATTATCCAATTGGGCTTCATCCAGGTCAAGCAAATGCAGGGTTGCCCCCTGCTTTGCAAAAACAATGGCCACTGCCCTGCCAATGCCGCTTGCGGCGCCTGTTACTACTGCCGTTTTATTTTTAAGACTGAACATGCTGTTTTTGTATGTTTATTGTTCTCTTAGGTCAAATATTTTTTGCATCAGTATCCATTTTTCACCGGGCCGGCTGCCGGGTAATGCTTTTTGATAATTCCACATCAGGGCCTCCCATTCCTGCAGCTTCCGGTTGGAAGCATCTGCCTTGTCCTTGCTTTCAAAATCAAAATCATCATCCGTTTCCATCACCATGAACAGCCTGCTCAACACCCTGTATATTTCCATCTGCCTGATCCCTGCATCTTTTATGCTTTGCAATACTTCGGGCCATACTTTATTATGATAGGCTTCATACTCTTCTATCAAAGAATCATCGGCTTTAAGATCCAGCGCAAGGCAATATCTTTTCATAAAATATTTATTCAGTATTAATAGTTTTTACCTGGTGGCCCTTCCAGGCATACAATGCAACTGCCACAAAACAGATCAAGGGAATAATATATCCCAACCGGATATTACCGTTTGTGGCATCAGAGATCCTCCCGATCAATAACGGGAATAAAGCGCCTCCCACAATTGACATTACGATAAAAGAGGAGGCTATTTTTGTTTCTTCGCCCAGGCCCTTAATGCCCAATGCAAAAATAGTAGGAAACATGATCGACATAAAAAACGGAGCCGCTATTAATGCATATACTGCTGCACTGCTATTGACAAAGGTTGCAACAGCCAGCAGCAAAATATTTATAACTGCATATAAACCCAGCAACTTTTCAGGCTTGATATATTTCATAAAGAAAGTTCCGGTAAACCTCCCCGCCATGAACCCCACCATTGCAATAGATCCCCATTTAAAAGCTGCTTCTTTCTCCGGCATATCCATTACATATTTTGAGAACCGGATAAAAAAACTGCCTACACAAACCTGTGCACCCACATAAAAGAATTGTGCGATCACGGCCCACCTTACATGACGATGGCGCAATACATTGAATGAGAAGGAACGCTTTGTAAAATTATCATTATTTTCTCCTTCGGGTAATTTTGTAACGAAAAATAATGCAACCAGCAGGAACACGACAGCAGCAATAATGATGTAGGGTATCTTAACTGTTGCCGCTTCGGATTGCAGGTAAGCATTTAAAGTACCCGCCAGTTCCATTTGCTTTAATTCTGCCGGTGAGTGTTCAATGCCCGATAAGATCATTTGCCCCCCGATGATGGGTGCAATGAATGCCCCCACACCATTGAACGATTGGGCAAAATTCAAACGCTGTGCCGCTGTTCCTTCATCACCAAGTTTGGTTATATAAGGATTGGCCACTGTTTCTAAAAAAGTGGCCCCGCTTGCAATGATAAAAAGCGCCAGCAAAAAAAATGAATAGTTCAACGAAGAAGCGGCGGGTAAAAAAAGCAGCGTACCAATACCATACAGCAATAAACCAAACATGATACCTTTTTTATACCCATACTTATGCATGAACCATCCGGCCGGCAAGGCTATGCTGAAATAAGCGAGGTACACAGCCGTGTCAATGAATGCTGATTGTGTGTCGGATAACTGGCAGGCCTTTTTTAAATGAGGTATCAATATCGGGTTGATATTATGCAGGAAGGCCCATAAAAAAAACAAGCTTGTTACTAGTATAAAAGGCAACAGGTATTTGCTTGATCTGCTCATATTTTACTATGGTCGTTTCATGCTTAAGGTACGACGGAAATATCATTGCAAATTCAAAACCTGGTGAATGATGATGGGAGAAAAAGCTGCGCAACTGATACCGGAACAATCCAAGGGCATGTTGAAATTCCCTTCTGCCTAAATTAAGTGCTTCATTGTAATTATATCGGGGAACAGACTTGAAACTTCGGTCCGCAGTGGCGGATATCCGATGCCTGTGTAATTATACCGCCATCCGGTGCTATTGATGTTGTGAAATTATTAAAGCTGCACTTCCATTTAGCACTGAATTAATCAGGAACGCATAATCATTAATGGCAGGATTGGCTCCTCCGTTTGCTCTTACTGTCGCATTCATATTCAGATCCGCGTTGCTGTAAACATTGTTAATCTGGATGGTCGCATTACCGCCAAGGGTTGTATTTATCAGGAACGCATAATCATTGATAGCTGCATTTGCACCCCCGTTGGCCCTCACTGTATTATTGGAGTTGGCGTTGCCGCCCCACATCACAAATTTACCACCGCCCAGGTCTTTCATCGCTGTGTTGGTAAGAATCGCCGGATTCTGGTAAGCCTGTGCCTGTGCCGAACTAAAATCATAAGTAGTAGAAGTTGTTTTAGACAAAACCATATTCGCTGCAGACCTTATTCCTAAATGATTTCTATGCCGCACTGAAACAAAATAATTACCGGGAATATTACCGGCCATATTTAATGGAGAAACACCATCGGTTTCAACAACATCGCCATCCCTTTGTACGAACGCTGCTCTTGTACTAACAACTGCACCGGTTACCCCATCATGAATTGAAACAAAGACCCAATCAACAACGGCATCATTATTTGTTACATTAAATATTCCAAAAGCTCCCGGGTCTCTTGTCTCTGCCCCCCCGCTTCCGCTATGCGTAAAACCTGACGAACCGGTATATGGCTCTGTAATTGGTATAACACCATGGGTTGCATCGGTTGTACCACCGCTGACAACAGCTATTGTTCGTAAACCATCAAGCATTATCCCTGTTCCGGTATTTGCAGGCCCTTGTAAGATCACTTTAGGAGAGACCAGGAGGGGAGTTAATACTGGCCTTGTACCTACTGCAAAAATCCCCAATGATGAAATGCCTGTTCTTGTATAGCTGTAAGGGTTTGTACCTGCTGCAATACCGGTTTGGCTGTTCAACAGGTCCCATCCCTGGGTAGGCCCCGCAGTGGGTATGTAATAAGAAAGACCTGCTTTATTCCGGTTAAATCCACTCAGTTCATCTGTTGCAAACCAGCTTGCTGTTATACTTAAGTTACTGCCTCCCGCAACAGCTTCTGTTATTTCCCAACTGGCATCTACTACTTCTTTTGTAAATGCTGTACCCGTTGCGCCACTGGCATACACCTGTGCCAATGCCTTTACGCCAATATCATCTGCCACACCTGCCGGAGGGTTAGAAATGCTAACCGGGTTATAAGTTGTAGCGGCATTACCCACAGGGTAAGTAAAAGCAGCGGCGCCTAAACCGGCTTTAAATAATTTACCGGTACCATCAGTTACTACGAATCTTGCATTGTCAGCATTTGTAATAGTTCCGGCAGCTCCGGCAGCTATAGTAAGATTAAAATTCCCTAATTGTATTTTACCATTTGTAAATAACAGGTCAGCAGCAATTTTTGCATTGCCGGTTAATGTTGCATTGGCTGTGTTATCTATTTCAAGGTTGGGGATAGAAAAGCCATTCATGTTTACATTTTGATTGGCAGTGCCTTTTAACTGTAATTTTCCTGTTCCCTGTATGTCTATATTACTTGTTACATCACCCATCACAGTTACAGTAGCGCCCGGCTGAATGATAAAAGTTGCGTTATCAATTTTGAGTTGCGCAATTAAATGGCAGGAAAATAAAATGAATAAAAGAAAAAATGATATCCTTTTCATAAAAAAAATTTAATTGTTTAATAAAACAATTATTGGGTTATTGGGTGTTGTTTCCTTTGTCAAGGTAAGCAAATATTTCTACCAGCACTATCCCCTATTCAGGTGATTTTGGCTTTTATTATTCAATTTCCTGTTATTAGCAGGGCCCCGCTGTTATTGAACGTACTCCCCGGTTCAGCTTTTAACTTTATACATTGCAGCTGGCCCATTGCTGCTGTTACGGTAACAGTATGCCCTGTTTTGATGGTTACTTCATCACCAGGCTGCGGAATACAGTTACATTCCCATGTTCCCGGAACATTCCATGGTCCGGAATTGGCAGATACGACAACACGGTTTGCCAGTATTACGCCATAATCTTCCATTTGCCCGGCACCACTTGCCGGCACCCCGGTCAGGCGACAGGCAGTTGGTTCAAAAGAAGGATCCTCTGCTATAACACGCAAACGAAGCGGGACTCCTGTAGCAACGCCTGAAAGAGGGATCGCAATATTAGCGGCAGCAATACCATCAAATTCAAAGGTGCTAACCAGGCTTTCGCCGGCATCATCAAAATCGCCGTCATTATTATAATCAATGAATGCCTTTATCCAGCAGGGATTCTGGTAGCTGCCGGTGATAGTAAGGGGGTATGACTGGCCCTTTACAACAGTGGTCCGCTGATTGCAGCTTCTGTCAATATAGGTGGCGCTGTCTCCAAGGCTGCTGTTAGAATAAACCGAGAGGTCATTGAACTCAAGTTTTTCAACTCCATAATACGCTGATAAACCATTATCGGCCGTGGGGATACAGGCCGGGGCTGGCGAAGATGCTATTGGCGGACTTAATCCTCCCGAACTGGTAAGGCCATGCCGGAAAGTAAACAAGGTTGCCCTGATCCTCTCTTTTTGTCCCTGGGTAAACATCCAGGGACAATCGGTATAATTCATATAATTATTCAACACCGTATAATTATGTACAGGGTCTTCTATTGAATAAGGCAGGCCTGTACAAATATTTGTTGTATTGGTACAAAAAAATTCCAGTTTCCCACCTTCGGTATCACAAACCCGGTCGCCATACCAGGCACAGGAATCCGTACGCGGACATTGTGTTTCATCCCAGTCGTCGTAGAATGTATGATACATCTCAAACACATGGCCCATTTCGTGGATAAGTGTTTTTGATAACCCGTTCACATAGTAAGCGTTCATTACTATCCCGTCACCCGCTGCTGAATTATTTTCCGCGAAATAAGCAAAACCCCCGATACCCGTACCCGTTCCGTTTATTTTATTTACTACCCATATATTTATATAGTCTGTATTGGGCCACCGGCTTAATGCCTTCACTTTCCATTCATCGGCGCTTCCCGGGTAAGTATAAATTGCAATGCCGCCGGAAGAATAGTTGGGGACCGAACTGCCATCTACACGGATAATACCATTGGTGCTGCCGCATTGCGGGGACCGGGTGGCAAGCTGGAACTGCATTTTCATATCAACCCCGCCATAAGATGCGCCATTCTTTCGCCATGCATCATTTAGACCTGCTATCATATCATTTATATCGGCATCGGTGGGGTTATCAGGTGAACCAATAGGTGTACCTGTATGAATAACATGAACTACTAAAGGAAGCGTGTATAAACTATCTGTATCAAGCGGGGTATTATTTTGTAAATACTGCTGCAATTTTTTTTCAGCAGCCATTTGCCGCAAATTAAATAAATGAGGATCGCTTTGTTTTTCCCTTTCCCTTGCAGTCAGCCAGCCACATGTACCTGTTCCGTTTTGAGCAACCAGGGACATACTTATTGTAAAAGTACAGATGGCAAAAATTATGAATTGTCTCATTAAAGAATGGGTGTTCCTAAAGTTATAAAAAAATGTGGATCTATTAAACGAGGAATGGGTTGCTCCGGGACACAAAAAAGCCCAAATCTTTCTTCTTTATCACATAAGTCTCCAGGCAATGGGAACTGAAGCTATTTCCCGGATCAGTAATTCTATTTTCCAGGCAACCCTGTAAAATTCTTTTTCGTTTTTTTATTAATACAAGTACAAAAAATATTAATCAACTGAAATCTTTTTTTATGAAAACAAATAGTAAAACGACAAACCCGGGAAAGGGTTTTTTTTTAGCAGTAATACCTGTTATCATTGTTTTTGGAGTATTGATCATTTTTCATGGTTGTGAAAAATCACCTGGCTTACAGGAGAATGAAGAAACACTTGCAGGGCGGCCCCGCAACCCTCCACCACCACCCCTGTTTTATTTTACCAATTGCACCCAGCCATTGATAACCGGAAATTTTGTAGTGGGGACAGCTACTTCAGCCACGATCTCACTAACCTATATCAACGGTCCGGGTACTGCATACCCGGTGTTTACAAGCAGCACTGTAAACGGTATCACATTAAAAACAGCAGCCGGCACGCTTAACAATGGCAATGGCAATATTGTATTCACGGCTTCGGGTACACCTGTTAACCCGGGAAGTATAACTATTCCTGTCAGCATCAATGGAAGCATTAGCTGTAGTATCCCTGTTACGGTATTAAATGCTCCGCCTTCCGGAAATTGTGCGGATCCCGGTCCTGCTGTTGGTTCAACCGGGTGCGTAAACTTTACTTACCGTGGTCAGCAGGTCACTTATGCTACGGTACGTGCCGGGGATGGAAAGATATGGTTGCG
>Ga0193708_1000247_pt1 | contig 12502 bp, 3 predicted proteins | sample H3c1metaG_FD_160570 | JGI IMG/M metagenome (GOLD analysis project Ga0193708, IMG submission 160570) | Soil microbial communities from a riparian zone of the East river system, Colorado, United States - H3c1 | ecosystem: Environmental > Terrestrial > Soil > Riparian zone | place: USA: East River...
ATCGGGCGCGAGCTCCTGGCGCGCCGGCGCGGCGCCGAGCCGCGGACCAGCCCGGAGGCGGAGGCCTCCCCGGCGTCCACGGGCGAGCGCGCCCTGGTCTTCGACGACGCCTCGCGGCTGGCGGGCCAGGGGCGCTACGCCGAGGCGGTGCATGCCCTGCTGCTGGCCGCGATCCGCCATTTCGCGGAGCGCTCGCGGACCGCCATTCAGCCGTCCCGCACCAGCCGGGAGCTGGTGCGGCTGCTGCCGCTCGGTCCCGAGGCGCGGGAGGCGTTCGCCGAGCTGGTGCGCACGGTCGAGCTGTCGCTCTTCGGCGGCGCCGACGTCGGCCCTGAGGACTACGAGCGGAATCTCGCCCGCTTCCAGGCGCTCACCCGGAGGACCGCGTGACCGAGCCCGTGCCCGTTCCGGCGGTCGAGGAATTTTCCGGAATCGAAGGCGAGCTCGAGGGTGGGTTCTCGCGCCGGGCGCTCGGCTGGATCGTCGGCGGCACGGTGGCGTCGTTCCTGGCCTTCGTGCTGCTCGGCGTCTACGGCAAGGATCTGGAGCGCCGCCCCACGCCGGAGGCCAACACGTTCAGCTACAGCGCCCTCGGGCATCACGGCCTGGCGTCGTTCCTGGTCTCGATGGGGCTCGGGGTGCTCCCGCGCCAGGCGCCGGCGGGCGGGGTGGGACCCGGCCGCCCGCTGATCCTGGCCGAGCCGGACGCCCGCGATCCGGAGCGCCTGAAGGCCCTGCGCGAGGAGGCGCGGGACCGCAACGCGCCCCTGGTGCTGGTGCTCCCCAAGTGGTCGCCCGGGCCGGCGCGGAAGGACCGGCCGGACTGGCTGGACCGGGTGAGCCTGATCTCGAGCACGGAGGTCGAGCGGGTGGTCCGGGAGCTCGACAGGGCCCTGCGCTGCACGGCCACCTGGAGATCGTCGACGGTCGGGATACGGATCGACGTCGCCCCCCAGCTCCTGGCGCCGTCGCCCGAGCTCGATCCGGTGGTGAGCTGCTCTGGAGGGTACCTGATCGCCCGCCGCGCGGGAGCGGCGGGGCCGGCGACGTACCTGATCTCCGATCCCGATCTGCTCAACAATCAGGGGCTCGGCCAGGAGGGGAACGCCGAGGCGGTCTACCAGTTCCTGGTTCATGACCTGGCGGCGACCAGCGTCGTATTCGACGAGACGATCCACGGCTTCAACCGGGTCCCGGGCCTGCTCGCTGAGGCGCTGCGCTTCCCGATGGTGCTCGCCGTGCTCCAGTCGGTCCTGCTGCTCGGGGTGGTCCTCTGGGCGGGCATGGGACGTTTCGGCAAGCCGCTGCCGGCCGCCGCGGGGATCGGGGCCGGCAAGGAGGTCCTGATCGACAACACGGCGAAGCTGCTGGCCAACGGCGGGCACGCCGCCGACAGCCTGCTGCTCTATTTCCGGCAGACGACGCGGGCGGTGGCCGCCCACTATTTCCTGCCTGCCGATCTGCCGGAGAGCGAGCGGCTCGCCCGGCTTCAGCGGCTCACCGACGGCCACGGGCAGGGCTTGAATCTGGCGGCGCTGGAGCGCGGTATCCAACGCCTTCCGGCGGGGAGGCGCGGCGAGGAGCAGGCGCCGCGGATCGCCGGGCGGCTCCATGAATGGCGAGAGGAGATGACGAGGACGAACATCTCGCGGAAATAGGAGAAAAGCACCGGTCATGGCGTGAAGTCGCATTATACGGTCCTCGCCCCACCCTGGATTTATCCCCGATCCCCGATGTCCCGCTTCGCGGGGGTTCCCACACCTAGCCTGCAGCGATTCTGATCGCCGAGTTGTATTCCTGACTTTTCGGAACGGTAAAAAGCGTATTTTTTTTCGATCTTTACTTCCGCATCGACTGCTTAGGCTTCATTAGAAGCTCTGCAAACAAGCTTGCCGTCGGGTCCGGGTCTTTCAGGTCTTTCAGGAGGAGAGTTGATGAAGATCAGCATCGCCGCCGTACTGCTGTTGATGTCCGCCCTCAGCGCCGGCGCGCAGGAGCCCACGCCGCTCAATCCGCCGGCGGCGGAGCCCACGGCGGTGACCGCTCCACCGGCGGCGGGGATGCCGCCGCAGGGTTACGCGGTCGGCATCCACCGGCTGAGCGCGGCGCCGAAGATCGACGGCAAGCTCGACGACGTGGTCTGGCAGGAGGGCAACCTGCTGACGGACTTCATCCAGATCGAGCCCGTGAGCGGCCAGCCGGCCACCCAGAAGACCGAGGTCCGGATGGGCTACGACTCGCAGAACATCTATTTCGGCGTTCGCTGCTACGACACCGAGCCGAACAGGATAGTCGCCAGCTCCAAGAGTCCGGATGCCGGCCTGGCCTCGGACGACACGATCACCGTCTTCCTGGACACGTTCCACGACCGGCGCAACGGCTTCTTCTTCAGCATGAACCCGATCGGCGCCAAGACCGACGCCCTGATCCGCAACGAGGGGGAGGACGTCAACACGGACTGGGACGGCCTGTGGGAGGGCGTGGCGTCCCGCGACGGCCAGGGGTGGACGGCAGAGCTGGGGCTTCAACGTCCGCCGTTTCATGGCACGCACGCAGGAGTCATCGTTCTGGAAGCCGATCCCGCGCCGGCCGGGCGGTCTCGCCCCCTATTCGGTGTCGGACTACGGCGACCTCACCGGCCTCGACAACCTGGGCAACAGCGGCGGCCGCTACCAGTTCGTGCCGTACGTCATCGGCAGCACCGGGCGGGAGTTCCACGCCACCAGCAACGACGAGGACACCGACCTGGGGGGGGACCTGAAGATCAATCTCACCTCCCAGTTGGTGGCCGACCTGACCGTCCATACCGATTTCGCCGAGGTGGAGGCCGACCAGCAGCAGTTCAACCTCGAGCGGTTCAAGCTGTTCTACCCCGAGCAGCGGCAGTTCTTCCTCGAGGGGGCCAACCTCTTCTACTTCGGCGACCGTCCGGAGCAGTTCGCGGTTCCCGAGCAGTTCAACTTCTTCTTCAGCCGCCAGATCGGCCTGGCGGAGGACGGCCGGGTGGTGGTGCCGGTGATCGGCGGCGCCAAGCTGGCGGGCCGGGTGGGCGACACCAACGTCGGCTTCCTCAACATGACGACCGAGGACACGACCTATTTCAACGCGGCGGGCCACCGCATCGACGAGCCGCGGACCAACTGGACGGTGCTGCGGCTCAAGCAGCCGATCTTCGGCAACTCGACGGTCGGCCTGATCGGGCTCAACAAGGACCAGCAGGGGGGGGACTACAACCGCGGCGCCGGCCTCGACTGGGACCTCCGGCTGGGCCAGAACTGGCTGTCGGCCGGCTACGTGGCGAAGACCGATACGCCGGGCCTCGACCGCAGCGACAACGCCTACTCGGCGGACCTGATCTACAAGACGCCGAAGTTCCGGGCCCGCCACCGCTACACGAACATCGGCGAGAACTTCAACCCGGAGCTGGGGTTCCTGACCCGTTCGGGGATCATCAAGAACCACTCGAACATCGCCACGTCGATCGCGCTCGACAGCAACCCGTTCGGAATCCACAAGCTCACCCTGCTGGGGGATTTCAACCACATAGACAACCTGAAGGGGGATCTCGAGACGCAGCTCTCGACCTATGAGCTGGGCTTCGTCTCCACCAAGGGCGCCGGCATCGCCTTCCTCTACTACGACGACCTCGAGAACCTCGACGTGCCGCTGACGGTGGTCAAGGGCGCCACCATCCCCGCCGGCCACTACCGGTTCCGCAGCCTGTTCACCGGCATCTCGTCGGGCTACACCGGCAAGGTCGGGTTCACCTTCTGGTATCACCCCGGCGGCTATTACGACGGCGACCGGCTGCGCACGCTGCTGACGCTGGTCATCCGCCCCGTCGAGGGGCTGATCATCTCCCCGACCTACGACCGGGTGAAGGTGGACGCCCCGTGGGGCAAGTTCACCACCCAGATCGCGCAGACCGCGATCGACTACTCGTTCTCGACCCGGCTGTCGACGCGGCTGACCCTGCAGTGGCGGGACGGGGACAACTACCGCGCCAACTTCATCATCAACTGGCTGTATCGCCCCGGATCGAACCTCTACCTGGTCTACAACGACATCCAGGATCTCGACGACATCCGCCGCAACTCCGGTTTCAGCACGCTGTCTCCGGGGCGCCAGGTGCTCATCAAGGCCACGCGGCGCTTCGACTGGTGACGGAGGGAGGAAGCCCGATGAACGAGACGCGTCAGTCCGCGCCCGCGACCCTGGTCGAGCTGCTCCGCCTGCGGGCGGCGAGCCAGCCGGAGCGGCGGGCCTACACCTTCCTGCTCGACGGCGAGCGGGAGGAGGTCCACCTCTCCTACGGCGAGCTCGACCGCCAAGCGCGGGCGATCGCCGCCCGGCTCCAGGAGATGGGCGTCGAGGGGGAGCGGGCGCTGCTGCTCTACCCGCCGGGGCTGCAGTACGCGGCGGCGTTCTTCGGCTGCCTGTATGCCGGGGTGACGGCGGTGCCGGTCTACCCGCCGCGGCCGAACCGGCCCGATCCGCGGTTTCTGGCGATCCTCGCGGATGCCCGCGCCCGCGTGGTGCTGACCACCTCGGCGATCCTGCCCAACGCCGAGCGGCTGCTGCAGGCGGACGCGCCGGTCGCCTGGCTGGCCACCGACGGGCTCGGCGCGAAGGGGGCGGAGGAGTGGCGCGATCCCGCCGTGGGGCCGGAGCAGCTCGCCTTCCTCCAGTACACCTCGGGCTCCACCTCGGCGCCCAAGGGGGTGATGGTCAGCCACGGCAATCTGGTCCACAACGAGCGGCTGATCGAGCGGGCTTTCGGGATGACGGCGGAGTCGGTGGTGGTGGGCTGGCTGCCGCTCTACCACGACATGGGGCTGATCGGGAACCTGCTGCAGCCGCTCTGGGCCGGCTGCTCCTGCGTGCTGATGTCGCCGGTCGACTTCCTGCAGAAGCCGCTGCGCTGGCTGGCGGCGGTGTCGCGCTACGGCGGCACCGTGTCGGGCGGCCCGAACTTCGCCTACGACCTGTGCGCCCGCAAGATCCGCCCCGAGGACCGGGCCGGCCTCGACCTGTCGCGCTGGGCGGTGGCGTTCAACGGCGCCGAGCCAGTGCGCGCCGAGACGCTCGACCGCTTCGCCGCGGCGTTCGCCGGCTGCGGCTTCCGCCGCGAGGCGCTCTTGCCCTGCTACGGCCTGGCCGAGGCGACGCTGTTCGTCGCCGGCGGGGCGGTCGGCGAGCCGCCGGTGGTCGGCCGCTTCAACGTCCCCGGCCTCGAGCGCCACCAAGCGGTGGCGGACGCCGACGGGCGGCCGCTGGTGAGCAGCGGCCGGCCGGCCCTGCTGCCGCCGGGGCAGGAGGTGGCGATCGTCGATCCCGAGAGCGGCGTCCGGCTGCCAGCGGCGGCGGTGGGGGAGATCTGGGTGGCCGGCCCGAGCGTGGCCCAGGGGTACTGGAGTCGGCCGGAGCCGCCCGAGAGCACCTTCCAGGCGCTGACCCGGGACGGCGAGGGGCCGTTCCTGCGCACCGGCGACCTCGGCTTCCTCGCCAACGGCGAGCTGTTCGTGGCCGGCCGCGCCAAGGACCTGATCATCATCCGCGGCCGCAACCACTATCCGCAGGACATCGAGATGACGGTGGAGGCCAGCCACCCCGCCCTGCGCCCCGGCTGCGGCGCCGCCTTCAGCGTCGACGAGGAGGGGGAGGAGCGGCTGGTGGTGGTGCAGGAGATGCGGCGGGAGGCGCGCCACGCCGAACCCGGCGAGGTGATGGCGGCGATCCGCCGCGCGGTGGCCGAGGAGCACGAGGCGCAGCTCCTGGCGGTGGTGCTGATCCGCACCGCGAGCCTGCCCAAGACCTCGAGCGGCAAGGTGCGGCGGAGCGCCTGCCGCGCCGCCTTCCTGGCCGGGGAGCTCGCCGCGGTCGCCGCCTGGGAGGCCGAGGGGGCCGCCACCGGCGTGGTGACGGTGCCGCTCGCCGGCGACCTCAGCGGCGAGGAGGGCGCGCGGGACTGGCTGGCCGGCGAGGTGGCGGCGCGGGCCGGGGTGCCCCGCTCGGCGGTCGACGTCCACGCGCCGCTCCACCGCTTCGCCCTCGATTCGCTCAACGTCATGGAGCTGGCGCACGCCGTGGAGGAGCGGCTGGGCGCGCCGGTGCCCATGGAGACCTTCTTCGCGGAGGCCAGCGTCACCGACGTGGTGGCCCGCGCCTTCGCCGCCCGCGCCCAGGCGCTGCTCACCCCGGCGGCGGCGCCGCCGCTGCCGGCGGACGCCGAGCGCCCCCTGTCGCACGGCCAGCGGGCGCTCTGGCTGCTCTACCTGCTCGATCCGGAGAGCGCGGCCTACAACGTCCCCGGCCTGGTCACCATCGAAGGGGAGGTCGACGCCGGCGCCCTGCGCCGCGCCTTCCAGGCGATCGTCGACCGCCATCCGATCCTGCGCTCGACCTTCTCGGCGCCGCAGGGGGAGCCGGTGCGGCGGGTCCACGCCGGCGTCGAGATCCCTTTCTTCCAGGAGAACGTCGCCCGCTGGACCGAGGGGGAGCTGGCGCGGCAGATCGCCGAGGAGGCCAACCGGCCGTTCGACCTCGAGGCCGGCCTGCCGCTGCGCGTCTATCTCTTCGAGCGCTCCCGGCAGGAGCGCGTGCTGCTGGTCGTGGTCCACCACATCGCCACCGACTTCTGGTCGCAGGCGGTGATGCTCCAGGAGCTGGACGCGCTCTACCCGGCGGCGCGGGCGGGCGAGGAGGGCTCGGCGCTGCCGCCGGCCGCCCCCTACGTCGAGTTCGTCCGCTGGCAGCGCGAGATGCTGGCCGGGGCGGCGGGGGAGCGGCTGCGCGCCTACTGGCGGGAGCGCCTGGCCGGCGAGCTGCCGGTCCTCGACCTGCCGCTCGACCGGCCGCGCCCCCCGGTCCAGACCTATGGCGGCGCGACGCGGCGGCTGCGCCTGCCGATGGACCTCTCGGCGCGGCTGGCGTCGCTCGGGCGCGAGCACAACGCCACCCTGTTCATGACCCTGCTCGCCGCCTTCAAGGGGCTGCTCTACCGCTACACCGCGCAGCGCGACCTGCTGGTCGGAGTGCCCACCACCGGCCGCGCCCGCGCCGGCTTCACCGGCATGGTGGGCTACTTCGTCAACCCGGTGGTGCTGCGCAGCAACCTGCGTGGCAACCTTTCGTTCGCCGCCCTCCTCGACCAGGTCCGCGGCCACGCCCTCGGCGCCTTCGAGCACCAGGACTACCCGTTTCCGGTGCTGGTGGAGGAGCTGCAGCCGGAGCGCGATCCCAGCCGCTCGCCGCTGTTCCAGGTGATGTTCGTGCTGCAGAAGGCGCCGCTGATCAAGGGGCAGGACCTCACCCCCTTCGCCCTCAACGAGGGGGGCGCGCGGCTCACCGTCGGCGGCCTGCCGCTGGTCTCGATGCCGGTGGAGGAGCGGATCGCGCAGTTCGACCTGACGCTGACCATGGGAGAGAGCGAGGGCGCCCTGGCCGCCGCCTTCAACTACAACTCCGACCTCTTCGACGGCGAGACGGTCGAGCGCATGGCGCGGCACTTCGAGAGCCTGCTCGCCGGCCTCGCCGCGGACCCCGGAAGCCGGCTCGCCGACCTGCCGCTGCTCACCGAGGCCGAGCGCCACCGGCTGCTGGTCACCTGGAACCACACCCGCGCATACTACCCGGAGGAGGCGCTGATCCACGGGCTGTTCGCGGCGCGGGTGGAGCAGACGCCGGCGCTGCCGGCGGTGGTCTTCCGCGGCGAGGAGACCGCCTATCTCGAGCTCGACTGGCGGTCGAGCCAGCTCGCGCACACCCTGATCGCCCGCGGCATCGGGCCGGAGGACCTGGTCGGCATCTGCCTCGAGCGCTCGCCGGAGCTGATCGTCGGCATCCTCGGCATCCTCAAGGCCGGAGCCGCCTACCTGCCGCTCGATCCCGAGTACCCGCGCGAGCGGCTCGCCTTCATGCTGCGCGACGCCGGCGCCCGCCTGGTGCTGACCCGCGAGGAGCTGGCGCCGCTGCTGCCGGCGCCGCTGCCGGAGGGTTGCGTGGCGCTCCACCTCGACACCGGCTGGGAGGGCATCGCCGCCGCCCCCGGCAGCCGCCCGCCGCTGCGGGGGAGCGCCGGCAACGCCGCCTGCGTCATCTACACCTCCGGCTCGACCGGCCAGCCCAAGGGGGTGGTGCTCACCCACCGCAACCTGGTGAACATGGTGGTCTCGTTCATCCGCAGCTACAGCCCGGACGCCGGCGACCGGCTGCTGCCGCTGACCTCGATCGCCTCGGCGAGCTTCGTCGGCGAGATCTTCCCCATCCTCTGCGCCGACGGCGCCCTGGTGCTGCCGGACCGCGAGGAGATCCTCGACACCCGCCGGCTGGTCGAGCTGGTCGCGCGCAGCCAGGTGTCGATCCTCTCCACCGTGCCGTCGCTGATCGCCACCCTCAACGCGATGAAGGAGGAGCTCCCCCGGCTGCGGCTGATCCTCGCCGGCGGCGAGGCGCTGACCGCCGGCGACGTCGACCGCATCCTGGAGTCGGCGACCATCGTCAACGGCTACGGCCTGACCGAGACCACCATCTGCTCGACCTCCTACCAGGTCGGCATGGCGGACCTGCAGTCGGGCGGCACGCTGCCGATCGGCCGCCCGCTGATGAACCACCAGCTCTACATCCTCGACTACGAGCTGGGCCTGATGCCGGTCGGCGGCACCGGCAAGCTCTACATCGCCGGCGACGGCGTCGCCCGCGGCTATCACGGCAACCCGGCGCTGACCGCCGACCGCTTCGTGCCCGACCTGTTCGGGCGCGGCGGGCGGATGTACCGCACCGGCGATCTCGCGAGCTGGCTGCCGGACGGCAACATCCTGTTCCGCGGCCGCGTCGACCAGCAGGTCAAGGTGCGCGGCTTCCGCATCGAGCTGGGGGAGATCGAGACCGTGCTCGGGGCCTGCCCCGGGGTGGCCGAGTCGGCGGTGGTGCCGCGCCAGGAGGCGGGGGAGAAGCGGCTGGTGGCCTACGTGGTCGCCGCGGCCCCGGCGGACGGCGGCGAGCCCCCGGCGGCCGGCGCCCTGCTCGCCCATCTGCGCGCCAAGCTGCCGGAGTACATGGTGCCTTCGACCTTCGTCTTCCTGCCGGCGCTGCCGCTGTCGCCCAACGGCAAGGTGGACGCGCGCGCCCTGCCGGCGCCGGAGCGGGTGCGCCCCGAGCTGGAGGCGGCCTACGCGGCGCCGAAGAGCGAGCTCGAGCGGATCATCGCCACCGTCTGGCAGGAGGCGCTGGCGGTCGGCAAGGTGGGCATCCACGACAACTTCTTCGACCTCGGCGGCCATTCGCTGCTGCTCGCCCGCGTCCACGCCCGGCTGCGCGAGGTGCTCGACCGCGACATCTCGCTGGTCGAGCTGTTCAAGAACCCTACCGTCAGCTCGCTGGCGGCGGCGCTCTCGGCGCCGGCGGCGGCGCCCGAGGCCGCGCGGCGCCCGGTGGCGGCCGCCGCCGAGATCCCCTCCCGGCAGGAGCGGGCCGAGGTCGAGATCGCCGTCGTCGGCCTCGCCGGCCGCTTCCCGGGCGCCAGGACGGTCGACCAGCTCTGGGACAACCTCAGGAACGGCCGCGAGTCGATCCACTTCTTCACCGACGAGGAGCTGCTCGCCTCCGGCGTCGACCCCGAGCTGGTGGCGAACCCCGACTACGTCAAGGCCAAGGGGGTGCTGGGGGAGATCGACCAGTTCGACGCCGGGCTCTTCGGCCTGTCGCCGCGCGAGGTCGAGCTGATGGACCCGCAGCACCGGATCTTCCTCGAAACCTGCTGGGAGGCCCTGGAGCGGGCCGGCTACAACTCGGGGCGGCCGGCCGGCCGGGTGGGGGTGTTCGGCGGCGAGAGCATGAACACCTACCTGATCACCAACCTGCTGTCGCACCTGGAGCTGGTGGCCTCGGCCGACACCCTGCAGGCGTCGCTCGGCAACGACAAGGACCCGCTGACCTCGCGCGTCTCCTACAAGCTCAACCTCAAGGGGCCGAGCATCACCATCCAGAGCGCCTCGTCGACCTCGCTGGTGGCGGTCCACGTCGCCAGCCAGAGCCTGATCAACCGCGACTGCGACATGGCGCTGGCGGGGGGCGTGTCGATCCACCTGCCGGAGCTCTCCGGCTACATGTTCCACGAGGGGGGGACGACCTCGCCGGACGGCCACTGCCGCACCTTCGACGCCCGCGCCAAGGGGTTCGTCAGCGGCCACGGCTGCGGCGTCGTGGTGCTCAAGCGGCTGGCCGACGCCCTGCGCGACGGCGACCACGTGCACGCCGTGATCAAGGGGTCGGCCTGCAACAACGACGGCTCGCTCAAGGTCAGCTACACCGCCCCCAGCGTCGACGGCCAGGTCGAGGTCTACTCGATGGCCTACGCCAACGCCGGCGTCTCCCCCGACTCGCTGAGCTACGTCGAGTGCCACGGCACGGCGACGCCGATGGGGGACCCGATCGAGATCGCCGCCCTGACCCAGGCGTTCCGCGCCCACACCGGCCGCCGGAACTTCTGCGCCATCGGCTCGCTGAAGTCCAACGTCGGCCACCTCGACTCGGCGGCCGGCGTCTGCGGGCTGATCAAGGCGGTGCTCGCCCTCGAGCACCGGCAGATCCCGCCGAGCCTCCACTTCGAGCGGCCGAACCCGCAGATCGACTTCGCCAACAGCCCGTTCTTCGTCAACGCGGCGCTACGCGACTGGGAGACCGACGGCCAGCCGCGGCGGGCCGGCGTGACCTCGCTCGGCATGGGCGGCACCAACGCCCACGTGATCCTCGAGGAGGCGCCGCTCGCCGAGCCTTCCGGCCCCTCGCGGCCGTGGCAACTGGTGCTCCTCGCGGCCCACGCCGAGCCGGCCCTGGAGACCGCCACCTCGGAGCTGGCGGCCTTCCTCGACCGCCGCCCGCTGCTCGACCTCGCCGACGTGACCTATACCCTGCAGGTCGGGCGGCGGCCGTTCGCCCATCGCCGGGCGCTGCTCTGCCGCGACCTCGGGGACGCCGTGCGGGCGCTGGAGTCGCGCGATCCCGAGCGCCTGCTGACCGTCCGCCAGGAGGCGGGGGACCGGCCGGTGGTCTTCCTGTTCACCGGCCAGGGGTCGCAGTACCCGGGCATGGGGCGCGGCCTCTACGAGAGCGAGCCGGCCTTCCGCGGCGAGGTGGACCGCTGCTGCGACCAGCTCCGCCCGCACCTCGGGCTCGACCTCCGCGAGCTGCTCTTCCCGGCGCCGGGGGAGGAGGCGGCGGCGGCCGAGCGGCTGCGCCAGACCGCGCTCTCGCAGCCGGCCCTGTTCGTCGTCGAGTACGCCCTCGCCACCCTCTGGATGCAGTGGGGAGTGCGCCCGCAAGCGATGATCGGCCACTCGATCGGCGAGTACGTGGCCGCCTGCCTGGCCGGCGTCTTCTCGCTGCGCGACGCCCTGGCGCTGGTCGCCGCGCGCGGCCGCCTGATGCAGCGGCTCCCCGGCGGCGCGATGCTCGCCGTGCCGCTCCCCGAGGTCAACGTGGTGCCGCTGCTGGACGGCGAGCTGTCGCTGGCCGCCGTCAACCGCCCGTCGCTCTGCGTGGTCGCAGGTCCCACCCCGGCGGTGGAGGCGTTGCGCGAGCGGCTGGCGGCGCGGGGGATCGACGGCCGCCTGCTGCACACCTCGCACGCCTTCCACTCCGCGATGATGGAGCCGATGCTGGCGCCGTTCGCCGAGCGGGTGCGCAAGGTCAAGCTGTCGCCGCCGCGCCTGCCCTACCTGTCGAACGTGACCGGCACCTGGATCCGCCCCGAGGAGGCGACCGACCCGCTCTACTGGGCCGAGCACATCCGGGGCACCGTGCGCTTCGCCGACGGCGCGGCCGAGCTGCTGCGCGAGCCCGACCGGATCTTCCTGGAGGTCGGCCCCGGCAACGTGCTGACCACCCTGGTGCGGCAGCACCCGGCGCGCACGCCGGCGCATGCGGTGCTGCCGTCGCTGCGCCACCCGCGGGAGGCGGCGGACGACGTCCGCTTCCTGCTCGACACCCTCGCCCGGCTCTGGCTCGCCGGCGCCGAGGTCGACTGGAGCGGCTTCTACGCCCACGAGCGGCGGCGGCGGGTGCCGCTGCCGACCTACCCCTTCCAGCGCCAGCGCTACTGGGTCGAGCCGCGCAAGACCGAGGGGCGCGCCAAGGACCGCGGTCGCCGCCAGCGTGACCTCGCGGCGTGGTCCTACGCGCCGAGCTGGAAGCGGACCGCGCCGGCGCCTTCCGCTCCGGCGGAGACGGCCGGCGCTTGGCTGGTCTTCCTCGACGATCGCGGCCTGGGCGCGGCGGCCGTCGACCTCCTGGAAGCCCAGGGGCGGGAAGTGATCGCCGTGCGCGCCGGGGACCGCTTCGCCCGTACGGCGGAGCGTGCCTTCACCGTCGACGCCTGGAACGCCGCCGGCTACGACCTGCTGCTCGAGGAGCTCGCCGCGCGCGAGGTCCGGCCGGGCACCGTCCTGCATTTCTGGAACGTCACCGCCGAGGAGGCCGGCGCGTCCCTGCCAGGGGCCGACCG